>Ga0123342_1001404_pt1 | contig 40442 bp, 18 predicted proteins | sample Turbeawhitnodule_FD_89960 | JGI IMG/M metagenome (GOLD analysis project Ga0123342, IMG submission 89960) | Root nodule microbial communities of legume samples collected from Mexico - Turtle bean Mexico white nodule | ecosystem: Host-associated > Plants > Roots > Nodule | place: Mexico: Nepantla...
TTTTGAATTTTGAATTTTGAATTTTGAATTTTGAATTTTGAATTTTGAATTTTGAATTTTGAATTTTGAATTTTGAATTTTGAATTTTGAATTTTGAATTTTGAATTTTGAATTTTAAATTTTAAATTTTAAATTTTAAATTTTAAATTTTAAATTATGGAGTAATTGTGAACATAATTTAAAATGTTTTGAGTTATTTCTCTTTTCACTTATTCAACTAAACATTTTCCTTCAAACCTCATTCCTCTCCCTTTCTTCTTCAATGATTGAGAAAAACCACTTACACCATTCAAAAACCTCTCTCCGCAAAGTCATTAAACATGTAATAACTTTCTTAATTAACGTTGGATCTAAGAAGTGCACCTTTTTTTCAAAAGTGTAATTGTGTGTAATAATGATGCAGGAAAGAAGAAGAAGAAAATTTCATGCTTTCAACAAAAAGAACTCTTTCATTCTTCTTAGGTATGCACATTCTCTTCTTCACTTCACCCAACTTATTTGTTACATTTTTTATGATTATATATTATTTAGCATTATATTTATTCGTTTCTCATTTCTCCTTTTTTTCTCTACAAATTTGTTCTACTTTTCTTTTACAATTTTGTTCTTTAGTATATTTGTGCACTTTTTTTCCTCTCTTTTTCATTCTTCATGGGTGTGTTTTTGTGTCAATATTATGCGAGTACACATCTAAATATCTTGTGTAATTTTTTGTTTTTGATCTATTCTCTTTCATTCTTTTTGAACTTTTACTGAGTTTTTTCCAGAGGGAGTGAGAGAGATTTTAAATTTTAAGTTTTAAATTTTTAATTTGGAATTTTTAATTTTTAATTTTTAATTTTTAATTTTTAATTTTTAATTTTTAATTTTTAATTTTTAATTTTTAATTTTTAATTTTTAATTTTCAATTTTTAATTTTTAATTTTTAATTTTTAATTTTTAATTTTTAATTTTTAATTTTTAATTTTTAATTTTTAATTTTTAATTTTAAATTTGGAATTATAAATTATGGAGTAATTGTAAACATAATTCAAAATGTTTTGAGTTACTCCTCTTTTCACTTATTCTTCTCTCTTTCTTCTTCAAGTGTTGAGAAAATCCACTTACATCCGAGAACCTCTCTCCGCAACGTCATTAAACATGTAATAACTTTCTCACTTAACGTTGGATGTAAGAAGTGAACCTTTTTTCCAAAAGTGTAACTGTGTGTAATAATGATGTAGGAAAGAAGAAGAAAGTTGTATGCTTTCAACCAAAAGAACTCTTTCATTCTTCTTAGGTATGCACATTCTCTTCTTCACTTTACCAAACTTATTTGTTACAGTTTTTATGATTATATATTATTTATCATTATATTTATTCGTCTCTCATTTCTCCTTTCTTTTCTCTACAAATTTGTTCTACTTTTATTTTGCAATATTGTTCTTTCGTATCTTTATGCACTTTTTTTCCTCTCTTTTTCATTCTCACTAGGTGTGTTTTTTGTCAATATTATGCGAGTACACATATGAATATTTTGTGTAATTTTTTGTTTTTGATTTATTCTTTTTCATTCTCTTTGAACTTCTACTGAGTTTTTTCCAGAGGGAGTGAGAGAGATTTTGAATTTTAAATTTTAGATTTTAGATTTTAAATTTTAAATTTTAAATTTTAAATTTTGAATTTTAAATTTTAAATTTTAAATTTTGAATTTTAAATTTTAAATTTTAAATTTTAAATTTTAAATTTTAAATTTTAAATTTTAAATTTTGAATTTTGAATTATAAATTACGGAGTAATTGTGAACATAATTTAAAATGTTTTGATTTATTTCTCTTTTCACTTATTCAACTAAACATTTTCCTTCAAACCTCATTCCTCTCCCTTTCTTCTTCAATGATTGAGAAAAACCACTTACACCATCCAAAAACCTCTCTCCGCAAAGTCATTAAACATGTAATAACTTTCTCCATTAACGTTGGATCTAAGAAGTGAATCTTTTTTTCAAAAGTGTAATTGTGTGTAATAATAATGCAGGAAAGAAGAAGAAGAAAGTTTCATGCTTTCAACAAAAAGAACTCTTCCATTCTTCTTAGGTATGCACATTCTCTTCTTCACTTTACCCAACTTATTTGTTAATTACATTTTTTATGATCATATATTATTTAGCATTATATTTATTCGTCTCTCATTTCTCCTTTTTTTCTCTACAAATTTGTTCTTCTTTTCTTTTGCAATTTTGTTCTTTCGTATCTTTATGCACTTTTTTTCCTCTCTTTTTCATTCTCACTAGGTGTGTTTTTGTGTCAATATTATGCGAGTACACATTTGAATATTTTGTGTAATTTTTTATTTTTGATTTATCCTCTTTCATTCTCTTTGAACTTTAATTGAGTTTTTTTTTCATAGGGGTGAGAGAGATTTTGAATGTTGAATTTTAAATTTTAAATTTTGAATTATAAATTATGGAGTAATTGTAAACATAATTCAAAATATTTTGAGTTACTCCTTTTTTTCACTTATTCAACTAAACTTTTTTTTTCAAACCTCATTCTTCTCCCTTTCTTCTTCAATGGTTGAGAAAAACCACTTACATTATCTAAGAACCTCTCTCTGCAATGTCATTAAACATATAATAACTTTCTCAATTAACGTTGGATCTAAGAAGTGAACTTTTTTTCCAAATGTAACTGTGTGTAATAATGATGCAGAAAGAAGAAGAAGAAAGTTTCATGCTTTCAACAAAAAGAACTATTTCATTCTTCTTAGGTATGCACATTCTCTTCTTCACTTTACCCAACTTCTTTGTTACATTTTTTATGATTATATATTATTTATCATTATATTTATTCGTCTCTCATTTCTCCTTTTTTTTCTCTACAAATTTGTTCTACTTTTCTTTTGCAATTTTGTTCTTTAGTATCTTTATGCACTTTTTTCCCTCTCTTTTTCTTTCTTCATGGGTGTGTTTTTGTGTTAATATTATGTGAGTACACATTTAAATATTTTGTGTAATTTTTTATATTTGATCTATTATCTTTCATTCTCTTTGAACTTTTACTGAGTTTTTTCCAGAGGGAGTGAGAGAGAGAAAATCTAGAGCGAGAGAGAAAACAATGAAGATCACACATCGTTGTTGGTGCTTAGATGCACAGATGAATGTTATGATCCTATGATTCTCGTGCAAACGCTTCCAACAATGAAGATCACTTCGGCTACTCCCTACACCACATCCTTTTTTTACAATCAATCCATTTGACAACATTTACTATATTTGATAAGTATTTTTGCTTCTTTTTCCTTTCTTTATGTTACAAAAAATATTAACTAAGATGGAAAAACAGTGGTAAGAATATACTAGTAATGGCGGTCATAACAACCCTTTTTGCCTATCTAGAAGAAATAATATCTTTGTATCAGCAAGTATGATCATATACACAAGTTGTTGAAGGCATTTGCCTTAAGAAGTGTTGCATTGCACGAGTGATCTGTTAGTTACAAAGTTGAGAACATATCTGTTGTTGAGCATCTGTCGAGCTAGTTTTTGAAAGAGGAAAAATCTCATTTTTCCCACTCCTGAAGCATGTTATGTTAAGCTGATTTCCCATTTGGATTGACTGCATCATTGCATCAGAAAACAATCGTATCAAAACCAACCAACTTAGATATCAAAAAAACATTGTAAGCAAACTTCTTAAGATATGCTTGTAAGATTCTCTTAATGCCAAAACTTAATGTCTGAGAATTCAACCACATTATCTTAAGAAGTTTGCTTACAATCGATATCTAAGTTGGTTGGTTTTGATAAGGATGTTTTCTGATACAATGCTACAGTCAATCCAAATGGGAAATCAGCTGAACATAACATGCTTGAGCAATGGGAAAAGTTAGATTTTTCCTCTTTCAAAAACTAGCTCGATGGATGCTCAACAACAAATATGTTCTCAACTTTGTAACTAATAGTTAACTCGTGCAATGCAACATTTCTTAAGGCAAATGTCTTCAGCAACTTGTGTATATGATCATACTTGCTGATCCAGAGATATTATTTCTTCTGGATAGGCAACAAGGGTTGTTATGACCGCCATTACTAGTATCTTCTTACCATTGTTTTTCCATCTTAGTTAATATTCTTTTGTAACATAAAGAGAGGAAGATATATTTGATTAAAGAAGAAAAATACTTATCAAATGTTTTCAAATTGATTGATTGTAAAAAAAATGCACAATTTAAAGGAATATCTTTGATATTCATCATTTGAACAAATGATTTCTTTATTTCTATAATGTAATACTTCTTAATCACTTATATAATTAGTAAAAAGTTGAATAACCATATTAGTAAAATCTATTATTGGGCTTTCAAAGTCAAGCATAAACCAGACGACATCATTGATAGGTACAAGGCTCGTTTGGTTACCAAAGGATATACATACTCAAACTGAAGGTATTGAGTATTTTGAGGGTTTCTCTTCGGTAGTTAAAATTACTGCTATTCGATTTATTTTGTCTTTAGCAAGTGCTAAGGGATGGATTCTTCATCAACTAGATGTGAATAATGATTTTCTTCATGGCGATCTTGATGAAGAAATTTACATGACTCCTCCCGTATGCCTTACTTTTTCTCGTCCAATGCAAGTTTGTAAACTTAGAAAAATCTTTATATGGACTAAAGCATGAGAGTCATCAATGGATCTCAAAACTAAATCTGACTGTAATACAACTTGGTTAGGATCAAAGTATTGCTGATCATTCTTTATTTATTCGCACAGACAATCATTCTTTCATACCATATTAGTTTTGTATATCTCATATAGAAAAAAAAGGAAAAAAAATATATATTTTATTAATCAATAATTATTACAATTTACATTATTGAGTGTTATATACATAAAAAGATAAAAAAAAAAATAACTATTACTGATAAAACAATTATAATCGATAGTTACAACTAATAAAATAGTTGCAACTGAAAATCTAAAATATTATATGAGATCCTTTTTATCATCTAATAAACCATGTCAAATAATATTTATTAAAGTTATGGAACAAAATAATGCTTTCAGAAAATTTATAAATTCATATTATATATTATTTGTCTATTTTGAGAATAAAAAATTACAAATTTTGGAAAGATTGAAATTAGCAAAAAAGTTTAGTGAAATATAAAATAGAAATATACAATTCATAAGAACTAAATATAGTATTTATAGAGATAAAGCACGAAGGAACTTTTTTACAAAAAACGAATAAAAATATGATTAAATATAATTTTCATCCTTATATTTTCACGTAAAAATAGTTTTTACCTTAGAACAAATTTTACATATTTAGATACTTATAGTAAAAAAATTATTGAAATAAGTTCAATTTGTTAGTAAAGTCTTGATAATTAACTAAATAAATATTAAAAACTAGTTTATAAATTTTATTAATAATAAAATTTATTTTAAATATCAATAATTTTTTTAATTTCTATAATAATATATAATTTAGTTAATATAATAATTAATTATTTTTGTCTTTAAAATTAATTTTTATTTAATAATTTTTTTGTAATTTTATATGAATAAATATGAAAAGTTAAGTGAATATTTTTTAATTATTTTATATTTATAGTTTTTACTAATCGAAACTGTTATGAAAAGATATTAAATAAATATTATAAATAAATACTATAAAATATACCATGTCCATATTAACATTGGATTTATACTAAACAATTGTTAGTTCAAGTGATTATAGATTGCACTTTTTATTTATTTATTTATTGTGTTCTGTTTTTTTTTCCTGATTTAGACAGTCAAATCTAGAGTTCACGCTATTTTATAAAGATTATATCATATTTAAATATTAAATTGATAAAATGATTTTCCTTTTTTTTCAGAAGTTGGATTTCAATAATATAACTTATACAATTTATTTAAGCTAGCATATAAAAAATTAAAAATAGTGACATCTAATTAAGTTACGTGAGTCTGAATACTGATAATGAAAGGGGAGAGGTTCACTGTGGCATATTTCAAGATATAATTAAAAAAGAAAATAATATTTTCACAACTTTTAATTTTTTAAATGGATTTAGATATAAATATATATATATATAATAAAAAATAAATTTATAATTAAATAATGTAAAAAATATTAAAATATTAATATTAATATCATTATAATGTGATTATATAAAAATTCTCGACATTACCTTAAAAAAAAGCTTTAGTACAACTCGTGCATGTCATACTCAAGCTTTTTCTTGGTATGAATTAATCCATTGGAGAAATTTAGAGAATGTTATTTATTTGTTAAATGTATTAACAGATTTTTTTTTTCAATCAACGATAAAGAATATACCGAAAATAGAATCATTATATTCCAATTAAATGTAAAAAACAACCTAAAAAAACAGCAAAAATCTTACTGAAAATTAATCTATAAGTATATTCTCGTTATTTTTCTATAAGTTTATCTAAATTAAAATAAAATTTCTCTGTTCAATCATAATTTGTTTGTCTTATATAAAGAACATTATTGAAAATCTCCGTTCAAGTTTAACTGAAATTTTCTTCCATGTATTATAGTCCAAATCCAAGAGGAAATCTACAACGAGAAATAGTATTCTCCAAAATAACATACAACATAAAATATAAATTAATTTGTATACAAAATATTTCATAACAAATAATGACATCTAGTAAATTTTATGTAAATTTTTCTTTTTTTTTTCTTTCTAAAAAATACCACTATCTTTTCTCATCTCTTTTTCTAATATTTTAAACTAGTTATATTTTTTCTTAATCAAATAATATGAGTGTTAATGGTGATAGTGGTGACAAGTTGGGTAAAAGTTTATTTCACACCTTGAACATCAGACTAAGGTATTGATCATAAGTACATTTCTTCACTTTTAAAGCATTTACCATAATTTTTTTTATAATAATTGAGAGTAAAATCCATTATTTTAAAATAAAATCTATATAATTGGATAAAATTTGAATATAATTATTACTTAAATATGATTTTAATTACATTTTTCTCTTATCTTGATCTTGACCATTTACAAATATTATGGATTTTATTAATGATAATGTTTTTTCTTTCTTTCTTTTTTTTTTAATAATTTTTTCATGTGATGTCAAATGATTGTTGTTACTTGAGATGTCAACATAGTTGGGATGTCAAGTTGCATAGTGATATCTAACATAAAAGCTTTTATTTTAAAAAAATTAATGATAATGCAGACGAAGAATTACAACACATTGAAATATGAAAAGTCATGTTGAAGAAGGAATGAACGGTCTCACACGTTACACCCATTAGGTGGTCTTCCCAAAGCGTCTCGTGATGGGTGCTCAATTTTAGGAATAGAAGATATTGATTGGACAATTTTATTACATTATAAGGAAACAAGAATCGAAATCAACTCAATCTTATGCAAGATATTCTCTCAATTTTCACAATAAAAGACTCTTTTGCAGGCGTAAAAAAAAGTAAATATTCTTTGAAGTTATTATTCAAGTAAATCTTCTTAAATATTTTTCAAAGTGACACTCTGGGCTTAATTATAATTATTGCGCAAATCTAAATTGAGTTTGGAACAATACATTTGGAAGAAGCGAGAATGAGATCGAGAATCGATAAAGAAAGAGAACATAAGTTGAATAAATTGAAATAGAGAAATGAAATATTTGATAATTGTTAAACAATATCCTAAGACAAATTTTGAATTCGATTTTGTGCAAAGAAAAGAAGATTATAAAACAAACTTCATATGAAGAACATGGACATCAAGTTTCATAGTCAAATTAAACCTAGATTTATTTTTGTTTTACTTTTGTCTTTCTTGTGGAAGGCTAAACTTTCTGTGTTGATTCCTTTGTAATTCCCATTGAGTTTTAAGGGTTTGGTCAATATAAGTTTCGTGTTTCAATTCTCTGTAATAATTTGTTTTAATCCTTTGGTCTTTCTGAAATCTGATTTTTGTAAAAAGTTATTATCGAATGCATGTTGAAGGTTCAATTATTTTCACTAATTTAGATTTCTTGGTTAGTTCGTATTGTTCTAATCAATCTCTTGAACACATGATTCAAGAGGTAAAAGAAAAATATCACATAAGTAGACTACAAGTGAGGTATTGAATACATCAGTAGATGCATGCTTTGTTGATTCGGTTGAATTTGACTAACGCGTGATTGATTTAGTTTACCGTGTGTGAAGATTGAAGGATGATAATATTTAGATAACCTTTAGCATAGTTTGTTTTTGACGATAGAAAAGCAAAGATTTACTGTGCTTACCGAAAGTTAGAAAATCAAAGCATTTTTTTAAAAAAAAAAAACACGAAAATCAAGAAATTTTATAAGTTCAGAATTTTCTTCCCAAAATGCGAAGAAATGCGAAGAAAGTTACGTGTGTATATATATATATATATATATATATATATTATTTAATTAATTAATTTTAATTTACTTTTTTACCCTTTATTTTAAATTCAAATTATTTTTATTTTTATTTAAAATAAAATTACAATTTAAATCTAAAAAATATAATTAAAATTATACAAAATAATTATTATATAATAACATAATTAATTATATTTTATATATAATAAGTTATAAATAAAAATAAAAATAAAAATAAATATATTTTTTAATAATAAAAAATAATTTTATATAATAGTTATATTAATTACAAAAGAGTAAAAAAATAATAATTTTATTTAATATAAAAATAAGTTTTTATCAAATATTTATAATTATAAATATTTAAATAATATTTTAATTAAAAATGATTATAATTTATAAATAAATCAATTAAATTAATGATTTAACAATTTTTAAATATAAGGATAAATTTGTAAATTTACATTTTTATCAATTAAAAATAATATAATTTCAATCACACCCATCACATCATTTAAAAATTTTCATAAACTTTCCCTACACTTTCCACTTTATTTACCTTAATCCAAACACCATAACTTTCTTCACATTTTCCCTTCAAATCATCTCAAATCCATCCCTCCATTTCTACTCTCTAATCCAAACAAAACATTAAAGTATTCATTGGTGGAAGAACTCACTTTGTTCTTATTTATCTTACAACGTCTTATATTCTCCTACTAAACAATCACAATCTCCCTTAGTGTTATTACTAACTTTTATTGCTTGCATATATATTTTTAATACTGATTATTTTATTTATTATTAGATTTATTGAGAGACAACTCGGGATCATTTAACCATAATTATATTATCATTTCTTTGATGTTAGACTCTGCACTGAAATATATACTTCTTTTAATTTAAATGCAAAACGACGGTTATCAAATGAATCAAATCTTAGTCTCTAATATGTTGTCTACTTAATACGAAACTTCTAAAAAAACGTAAATTGATATTCTCTATTATATATTTATTTTATACTTATATTTATATATTAATATATAATTAAAACAATCCAAATGGATTAGACATTGTATCATGACTTTGTTTATAGTCTTAAACATATATGACTTATTATGAGATTGATTTATATAGAACTATTTTATGTTGGATAATTCATACTTCTTTTCTCTTGTTGTATTTAAACCCTTTTCAGACTCTACTTTGTACATGATTAAATAAGATTACAAATAAAAAATTTATCAAATATAAAATTAGTAGACTTTATTAGAGATGTTTATATATATTCTTTCGAAAATACTTTTCCTTTTATTTTTAATCTTGTATTAAATAATACTATATCATGTTTATATCATATTTAGTTATAGTTATACGAAAGGTGTTATTGTTTATATTTGATGGAGATCTAATTGAACGCACTGGAGAAACTATCCAAGAAGGTTCTAGAATAGTTCACGTCTTAATGTTATAAACACCATAGCTTCATTCCACCAACCTAATTCTTCAATACGCGTATCACAAAAGACAAACAACATTAAAAATTATAAAAAGGTATTTTTATGATAAAATCAACCAAAATTTAAATTCTTAAAATCTATCCTTTTGCGCTAGAAAATGTTATAATAAATTATTTACAATATTGTTTATATAAATGTTGTTCTTACATATTATTTATTTAAATCATTTAGCCAAACTTATAATAATAGGTTTTAAAGAATTTATATAAGAAAAATGTTAAATAGTTGTCATAAAAATGAAATTAATTTTTACACGAGTTCGATTATTATCTTATCAAAATTAAATATTTCTCAAAGATCTTTTATTAGTTATAATTATTCTGGATCCACTTACTGTTTGATAATTGTAAGCATTAGGAGTTTTATATGTATTTATTTTTATGTGTATATTTTTAATTAGATACATTTATAGTTTTAGAATATGTTATGCCTTACTTTAGAGAAATTGTGATTTGTATATGGAAATTGTGAAATATGTATTATTTTTGGAAATTGTTATAATATTAATAGTATAATTGTTTATTTGAATCGATGAAATCTCATTTGAGATGTTTGAAACACTAATGTAAAATATAGGTTTTTTATATTTCAATTACTATGTTTTTTTTATAAACAACTAAATTAAATGGACCTACTTAAGGGTGCTCCAACATTTCAATTACTATGTGAATTGACCAAATATATGACATTATTTTAATTCATGAAAATACATCTGAGGCACGTGTCCCTTATATTCATTTTCTTGTTAAAATTGAATCCATTTTGAAGAGTTTAATCACGAGCAATCCTATAAAAAAAAATATTGTTATCTTGTGATTTTGCTGTTGATTTTTAAATTTGTGTTCAAATATTGATTTTTTTTCAAAAATAAAGTAGACTCTATTTTTTTAAAAGTATAAATTTATAAGAACTAAATTATTTTAGTCCTATAAGAGTAAATCTATTAAATTGTTTTAAAATATTTAATTCTTATATTTAGACTTAATTACATGGACTTATTATAAATAAAAAATAAAGGACTAAAATATATACACTACAAGAAAATCATGAAATAGAAACCAATTTTTAGAGACCAAAATAATTAGTTACAATAGGAACTAAAATAGAGACCATTTTAGAAACTAAAAAAAAATAGTTTTTAAATTAGTTTATATTATTGTTAAATAGTTTCTAAATTGGTATCTAATTAACAACTAAGGTTTTAACTACCAATTATTTAGTTTCTAAATTTGGTAGCAAAAACCTTGGTTGCTAATTAGATATCAATTTAGAAACCATTTAACAATAATAGAAAATAATAGAAACTAATTTAAAAACCAAATTTCTTTTTAATTTCTAAAATGGTCTTTAATTTAGTTACTATTGCAACTAATTATTTTGGTTTCTACAAATTGGTTTCTATTTCATGATTTTCTTGTACTTTCTTGTACTGATATCATAGTCCCTAAGATTAAAATATAAGAACTAAAAATTAAAAAATGATGCTAGCAGAACAAGTTTAATTCATTAAAAAATTCATTAGTACCTGGAATTAAATTATCTCCATTAGACAAAATCAACTTATGGAACTTATTTATATTTTATTTAGATTTTAAAGTAACTTTTGAAACTACAAGACAAATAAAAAAGTTAATATTATAATATTTTTAACCTTAGAACTAAATTATCTTATTCCGTTATAAGAATTTGATTGGTTAACTTCGATAACGACATAAGAATATGGAAAAACACACAACCATATCTTTTAAATCTTAGTACTGATTTGATAAAGTATGTAATATTAGTATTAATTTGATAAAGTGTGTAATCTTAGTAGTAATTTGACAAAAATGTGTAATTTTAGTATATGTATATTTAATTGAGATTTTGTACTTATTTTAATAATTTTATTGATTTAACATTTTTTATTCATAAGTGAATCTTATTTTCCTAATATAAATAACTAAATATTAATAATTTGTATTAAATATTCCATTTAGACTATTTTTGAGGTATTTCATGTTGTTCATTACTTAAAGACCTTTGCAACTACAATCTGATAATAAAGTTGTTGGAGTGGACAACTAGATTTCTTTACCAGATGCATTAAAAATCATGGAGAGAAATTCTATGTTAAACATTTGTAGGGATATCGTGTGCGGAAGCGTGATAATTTCAACCAAAGATTATGAGAAATTAAAGTAACAAGTAAAGTGAGAATGATACCAGAATTTTTAGGTGGAAAACTCTTTTAAATAGAGGTAAAAAACCACCGATGAGAGAGCCAAAACTTCCAGTATAAATAGCCCCAAAACAAATTCTCTCTATATGGGTTAAACACTTACACCCAAGAACAGAAATAGAGAGTATAGGAAAAGAGTGAGGAAGCAAGTGTGTGTTGTTGTTTGCTTGCTGTGTTGTGTGTTACATTGCTTGAAGGAAGCCATTATATATAGTGGTTCTAGGAGACAACAATAATAAATATAATTAATGGTAATTAACCTCCCATTGATTGCAATTGATTGTGGCAATTAACCTCTCATTTATTGCAATTAAGTGTGGCAAGTAACCTCCCATTAATGTCAAGATAACAGTAAAAGTGAGTCATAAACCCACAACATTTATGAAACAACTATAAATGTAAGTTATATCTTTTTTTTACTTAGTTGTGTTTTTTAATATTTTTATTTTAATAATTATGTTTAATATATTTGTCTCATTTGTTTAGATACATAGTATCGTACAGAGAAAGTGAAGTATATTGATTTCTTAAGCCTCAATTCATTTAGTTTTTCATAGATAGATGTTTAGTTGTTGATAAATTATTACTTTCTAGTAATTTTACTTATATAATTTTCTTCATTGCAAAGTAGGTTTCATTCAGAGTAAATTGTCCTTATGTCTAGAAACTACATTGTTGTATGATTTTATTCACTAAATAAAAATTCAATAATAAAATGAAAAACTTATTATAAACGAAGTAGGTATGTTTCTTAAAAAAGGAATGTAACATGTAAGATCGAAAAATTATATGTTAAGAAGTTGTTTTAGATTAGTATGAACTTGTTGAATAGAAGTTGTTTTAGATTAGTATGAACTTGTTGAATAGAAGTTGTTTTAGATTAGTATGAACTTGTTGAATAAAATTTTGGTGTCAATTTAATTAGAGAAAAACTTATACGAGTAGTTACTCATTACAAAAAAATTATTAATCAATTTTTTTATAAAAAATAAAAAAATAATTATTATTTAATTAAATTAGAAATCATTATATAAACTAAAATATTAATATTTTAGAATTAATTTATAATGTAAAATATTAATACTTAAAACTTTAAAATCTAATTTAAATACTAATTTAAAAATTATTTTATAAATTTTTATTAATAATAAAAATCACTCTAAATATAAATAATTTAGTCAATGATTAATTATTTTTTATCTTTAGATTTAGTTATTATTTAATGATATTATTACGGTAATCGTTAAGTACACTGAATTGATGTTTTATAAATTTAGATAACATTCATAAATTAAGTAGAAGTATTAGGATGATGGTTTTAGAAGAATATGTAGGAGAGGAATGTTTGTTTGGTAGAACTTGTATACAGAGTTAAAAAGGGAATTGAGTTCTACTTAACATTTTTAGACCTATTTTGGAAGATTTGCTAATATCTATGTAATATGTTCAACTAAATTCTACTAGAGAGAAATTAATACAAAAAATATTGGTGAAATTTGCTGAATAAATTTTTCAACTCGGGTAAATTATTTTTGTTCAGCAATTTTTTCTAAGGAGAATTTGTGAAATTATTGAATACTTTTGCGTAACGAAATTATTTTGTGTAGCAACTTTTGCCCTTAATAAAATTATGTATATGTTGTTTAAATTAGTATGGTTGCAATGACGTATTTAATCTAACTGTGGCACTCTAGTAAGTTAGTATAAATGATGTATTTTAATTCTATTGTACTTCATCAAGTAAGCACTATTCGTACGGCAACAAATATGTGGTGTTTGAAAAATAAAATGGAAATGAATATAATAAGTAAAGTAAAAGTCTAAAATGGAGAAATAGAAAACTATTTGATATTTCTATTAAATAAAATATTTAAATAATTATTTATTTTTATTTATCTTTCCTGTTTGTGATAATTCTGTGTTTTTTTTCCTTGTTTTCAAACATATCTACAAGAATTGACGCGCAAAGGTATGGACGCGTTTATTTGATTAAATCGATGCACAATGTCTTACGTTAGAGTGCCTGTCACACACGTTTGCGCTACTTGTCATGTGTCTCATGTCCAACATTCAATATAACAGTTATAGCCTTAATTACGAGGCTGTCACAATTCTTCTTAAATTGTATATACGTGTAATCGGACATACATGTCGATACTTCTACGATACTTGAAGATAATATTGATGAAATGTTCAATTAAAAAAATATTTGTTAGATTTTTAAAAATTATAATACGGTTTTAATATAATTTTAAAAGGTATAAATACAATAATTTTTTAAAAATTTAAATTTATTTTATAAATTTTTATTATGATTATAAAAATAATAACAAATTCTTACCAGTCATGAAAAATATATTCTTGCTCCCAAAAGAATTTGGAACATACTTTTACATATAAATATTTATTTTCAATTTATATAATTCAAAATTATATAATATATAGATCTGCGTTCCCGTATCCTACATTTGAAAGATTATACGTATCTTTGTATTCATATCCGTATCGTGTCAGTATCCGTATCCGTATCTGTGCTAGGTAGCTTTATATTTAAAAAATCATTTTCTGAACACTCTAGAACCTATTAGCATCTATAAAGTGAGAAATAAAAGAAGTATAATTATAATAAACAGTGTGATATGGAACAAAAACTAAAAAAATATGAGAGTTAATATAATATTTAGAAAATTCAAAATCTTCTAGAAAAAATTCCACATTAAATAATTATGTTTACCAATATATTATGTAAAATTTCTCGTACCAGCGCGTAGGTGTTTAGAATAAATCTTATTGTTGTAGTTAAAGTCTTTGGAAATTCCATAGTGAAGCATTCTAGTGCATGTGTTTGTTTTATATGATAGTTAAAAGTTTATTATAGAAATATTTTGATACTTTATTTATAAATTACACAACAAGAAAATTACTAAATAGAAAGCAATTTTAGAAACAGGAAATAATTAGTTGCTTAGTGACGAAATTAGAAATCATTTTTGGGACTAAAAAATTTATTGATTTATATTGATAAATAATTTTTAAATTATTATCTAATTAGCTACCAAGGTTTTAACTACCAATTATTTAGATTCTAATTTTAGTAGCAAAAATCCTAGTAGCTAATTACTACCAATTTAGAAACTATTTATCAATAATATAAACTAATTTAGAAATCAAATTTTTTTTAGTCTCTAATTTAGTCAATATAGCAACTAATTATTATTTTTTCTAAAATTAGATTTTATTCAATGATTTTCTTGTAGTGTTAATTTAGTTTTAATTTTTAAATGATGTGAGATTATATTGAATGTATTGGAATAGTTATCATGATTTTTTTTATCCATTATTAATTTCAGTGTCATTGATTTTTTTGAAATGTTTAAATTTGTGTGATAAAAAATAAAAAAATTGAAAATATCATATCAATTTAAATTTCATTAAATATATTTTATATATTTTTGTTAGTTAGTGTACAGAGCATATACTTTTTCCTCTTTGTTTCATACTAACCAAGTTTTTCTAGGCCCACACGCTATATTAATAGTCCCATCATTATTCAAAAAACTTTGCTTTCGTTGAAATTGATACATAGTTTCACTCTTAACAAATACACATTCTTTCTCCATTTCAGACAGAATATAGTTTATTTTCTTAACAAACAAAGTTGGAATATGATAGCACATAAGAAAAGTAGCAATGATACTAAACAATAAGATGTGGGACCCGAACAAGACTGTGCGAGTTGAAAAGTTGAAGAGAATATAATGAGAACATTGCACAGTTATATCCATTCTTGGTTATTCAGATAGACAGATAAATCTGCACTTCACTGATTATCTGTTTGATTACGGAAACAGGTCTTGCCCCTTTGCATACGCGTTCACGCAAACTTACCACGTACCAACCTTGTACAAATTAACAATGTTTTGGTCTCTCTATTCTTAATTGCAAAGGAAAAACAAGGGTACTTTTGCCACTCTCTCCACGTAATTCCCAAGATCAAGTCACAGTCATAGCTACTACCTTCATGCACCTTCCTCACACATTCCCAAACATCTCATGTGTCCATATATATATATAAGAGTGTAGTAGTGTCTTCAAATTCTCATATATATTCTTTCCGACAATTCCCATTAATATGAAGAGAAGCAGAGAAGAGGGTGAGTTAGAGAACATGACTAACTGTTTGATGCTGTTGACCAAAGTTGGTGTGAGTGAAACCAACCCTACATCAAAGGGCTGTGGAGAGTTGAGAGACAGTGATGTTGGTGATTTCAAGTGCAAAACTTGCAATCGAAGGTTTTCTTCTTTTCAAGCACTTGGTGGACACAGAGCAAGTCACAAGAAACCAAGGCTTATGATCACAGATCTTTCGTGCCACCATCACACGTTACCTAGTCCAGTCACGAAACAGCAACCTAGGATGCACCCTTGTCCCATTTGTGGGCTTGAGTTTGCCATTGGACAAGCCCTGGGAGGGCACATGAGAAAGCATAGAACTGCCATTAATGGCGGTTTGTTGAATCGTAGAGATTCGGATTCTTTGTCCATTCTCAAGAAATCTAAAGATGGTGGAAGGTTGAATCTGTGTTTGGACTTGAACTTGATGCCATTGGAGGATGATGATCTTAAGCTCAACCTAAGAACACCCGTTCTCAATTGTTTCATTTGATTGCAAATTTTGTACTTAACTAAATTCTTTTTTCCTTACATATTTTTTTGTGTATTTTTCGTAATTTATTATTATGCGTTACTTGTAGTTCATTTTGTAGTCCTATCGTGTTTATATGAAACTTCTTAGTTCTTATGCAGATTTTCTGAGAGTAGGTCCCAAACGTAATCATGTTTCCCTGGCAATTGTTATTACACTAAAGCAGCAATTTTTTGTCCATGAGAAACCATGGATTACAAATACTATGAATGTGATTATAACATAGTAGCTCAAACACAGCTACATAACTTTAGTGTGCCCCACATTTTTTTTAATTATAAAAAACAATTAAAAAATTAATTATCATAATATGTCATTATCCCTTTTCAATGGTTCAATGTCATTTATATGTGTATTTTTGTTTGAGTAAGATTATTCTAACAAAAAAACACTATACAATTTAAACCAAAGAAAAATATAGGAAGAGGAGAAAAAAAGTGAGATAAGATGAATGAATTTGACGGACACACTTAAAAAGAAAAAAAAAATATGTTTTAAATGATATTGTTAAAATATGTTTTTTAATCGCTAAAGAATTAAGAAAATAAAAAGAATATGAAACACTTATGGGTTGAATATAAAAAGATAGTTAAATTATCTTGACCCTAGTCATAGTTCTCTTCTAAACCAGAAAAAAAAAATTACACTAAATCATAAAATCGAGTCTCACGAAAGGGATACATATAAAATTTTACATTACTCACACAATAACATTCCACTACCCTCTACACACCATGCTATTGAAACCATTCCAAACATAAATAAAAGAAAAAGCATTCATTGAAATGCCTTAAGATAGCCCCAATATGCAAACGAGTGACACCTTTTATACTTGTGGTTCTAAGACATGGTATGATCTGTGGTTGCACAATTTCTTAGTCGTAGTCTCTACGAAAGCTTTTCTGCACTAACACCCTTTTATGAGTGTAGCTTCCCACATAACACAAAAAAAAAAACTTTGGTTCTCCCATTATACATGAAGCCTCCTTGCTTGTTTGAAGGTCATGCGTCTTTTGATCATAACATGCACTATCAAAACAAAAACATCACTTTCTCCCACTCTCTGCGGTCATCATGATATAATATATAATTATAGTCCTACCAAATAAGAATTCTTCTACATTCTATTTCTCCACTCGTATGCAGTATTCTTATTTCTTCTATTTTGAAGAAAACTTAAAAGTAGTTACAACAAGAGTAGCAAGCAAATCATGTATCAATCCTTTACAACTAACCTATTCCAACGTTTTAACACAAAGGATGGGATTGAAACATCAATCTAAATAGGTGAAAATTGATTTGGGATAGAAGTGTATGATCGATGCCCAAATGTGTTTTTTGAACTTTATAACAGATTATAATTATTGAAAACTACAAGGTTTCTTTCTTTGTTTCCATAATGCCATAACCATATCAAACCACACCCCTTTCCATAAAATATTTTTTTCTTAGATAAATGGTTTAAACCAAAAAATATTGAAGTTGATAATTGGATTATTGTGTAATTTGACATATCAATCCAATTTTCACACAAGTTCCAAACCTTTTGAGCAACCTTGCATAGGAAAAAATATGTTCAACAAATTCAATACTTACATAACACACGAAACACGAGACATCATTAATTACTGTACCCCTATCTACTTTGTAAACTAACCTTAATTGCAACTCTTTGTTTTATATATGTTTATATTTTGTAATGTTTGTGATATTTAAAAGTTGACATTTTGCATCCAATCCAATCATATGTGTGTAAACATTTGCAATTTGAGTTTCTAAATTGTGAAATATTATCATAGTAGACTAATTTAGAATTTATTTATAGAGAATCATTTCATTGGTATAATAGGCTTCCATCTAGCCTCTTTTTAGAATTTTTTATGAACAAGTATAATCTATGTATGTCTCATTTTTGTTAGTTTATGGATTTTGGTCTAATACTCCAATATTTTTGTATTTTTTTCTTCTTTTTTTTAATAATATCTTTTTCATGATAGATGATGTTGTTGATTGAGATGTCAAGTTGCATAATGATGAAAACTTTCATAAAAATAAGAAAACTGATTTCTTCAACTTTGCGATCTTGCATCACACATCATTATGATCCATACGAAAAGGGAAATTTTTGTCCTTGTTACCAAAATTATTCAATTTTTTAAAGTTTGAAAATTCGATGTGATATGATTTTTATGTAATTATTTTGAATTAAAATTATGTAATTCTCATGACGTCTTTTTCAACTTTAAAAAGTAATTCTATTTTAATAATAAAAGAAAAAAATTGCTTTACTTTTCTAAAAAAAAACTTCGTTTTATGCTAAATATCAATGTACGAGGACAAAATGCATAATTAGTGACACCTGAACTCATCAAAGGTGCGAAAGATTGAATAATCTTAATGAGGCACTGAATGTATCAGTTGTTGATGTTAGTGGAATTATATTTGTTAGATCCATATGTGATGAATTTTGTTTTGACGTCAAATAAACTTGGATCACGTTGAAAAAATGGAGTGAGTGAAACTCTTTAATTTGATACTGGTTCAGTAGAATTCAGCGAAAAAGTGATTGGTGCAGAAGAAGAGAAGACCGAACTCCAAGTGCCCAGTTATCCTCATCCCCACTCCAAGTCTAAATTTTGTTTAATTTTAGATCAAAGTTCTGTTAAGGAATTATTGTTATAAAATATATTGTTCTCAATATTAGAAAGAAACATTTCATTAGAAAATTATGGTGAAAAATTATTAGGAGCACTTTTTGAAAGAGAAAAAAAATCTTAAATAATTTATGAATATATATTAATTTGATGACAATAGTCCTTTAAACAATTTACACTACTAAGAGTCAATGAATTAGTATAATTTTTTTTCCAATTAACAATATTCCTCTAAAAGTATTCATTGAATAATCTATGTAACAGTATTTTAGAGACAATTTTAATATCCTTAAACATAAAAATTATATAAAAATATAAATAAATTAAAGAAAAGAGATAAAAAAAAAAACTGAATAGTGCTTTTTTTCTTAATGAGAAGTTTATTTTGTTGAAAATTAACTCAATAAACACTTAGTTTCTGTTATAAGAGATCGTTATATATGTAAAATTTATCGATTGAACTGAAACTAAAAAAAATAGACTACTCGTGGATTCAAGAAAGACACTTTTTCATTAAACATATAGTAATTTGCAGCACAGATTATTTTTTTTGTGGTTAATAGAACATACAAAGTATTCTTAAACTCGATAGCTTTTTCTTTAAATTTCTCGTTTGATGACAAATATATAGGTGATCCCGCGATGGATAAAAAAATAATAATAAGTAAAAATGCTGGAAACTCTCATGCAACATTTACGATACCTCCCTTTTAGTTTTCATAAGTAAAATGGGCATAATTTGTATTCATGGAATATAAAATGTTGTTAAGAGTAGATATATAGACAAGTTACCTAAAATATAAAAGAGCAAGAAAATACTTTCTTAGTAATATTTAACATGAAATAGCAGGTATAATTATTTAAACTAAGAATTGTGTCAATATAATTTATTACGTTTTAAAGAATATAAATGCAATTAACCATTCAAAATATCAACGATCATTGGATTTGTGGCCCAACCAAACAACACAAGGCGCAAAGACAATCATATCTCTAGCTTTGAATTAATATATAATAACATCTAGGAAAGAAACTATAAAAGAATGACAGCGTGAAATGCAAAGCACGAATCATCATCAATTTATCATCATACATGTATTTTCCTCCTTCCTTCTTGTTCTTGCCTCCTCAACCACAGCAAGCTGACTTTTGTGCAACTTGCCCAGCCGTTGCCTGATCTTGTTGGTTGATTTTAATTCCTGCTGGCTGCAATGAAAATATGGAGAGACATTCAACATGATGGAGAAAAATATACTTTTCCTAGAATTCAAGGAAGATGAAATTCAAATACCTCTGACTTAGAGTCGGTGTCAGCAAGCCTTTGTTTTATGTCTTTTGCAATCGAGAAGAAAACTTCCTCCACGTTTAGATTTGTCTTTGCACTCTGCAATAGATTTCTCTTTTCAGTAGGTGATAATAACAAAAATTAAGGAAGTTTCCACATTTTAATGTATGCAACACTTACTGTTTCAAAGAATTTGATTCCGTACTCATCGGCCAGTGCTTGGCCCTTGGAGGTAGGCACGGCCTAGAAATAAAAGCAGACATATATATGAATCTAAAAATCTCATAATTGACAAATATTAGAGAACAGGAAGAAGTTACTAATACAAGTAATGGCGACAATCAGAAGTCAATCCCTTATTCGCTCAACCTCAAACAAAAATGTTTCATTCACTAACGGCCTAAGACGTGGTTCCTCTAACACCATCAAGCATGTTTGTTTAAACTTATGGATTGGCGAACAGATGCTCAGATGAGCAGACACCAGTTTAAAATAAAAGTGGTTTCATGGTTATACTAAATAACTGTTAATTTAAGTGTACACGTCTATTTTATAAAGACTATAACATATTTAGATATTAAATTGAAAAAGTGAATTTCTTTTTTTTTTTACAGAATATGTTGGATTTCATTAATATAATTTATACAATTTATATCATTCAGAAAAAAATACAATTTATATAAGCATAGCATATAAAAATATGAAAATAGTGACATCTAATTAGGTTAAGCGAGTCTGAATACTGATAATGGAAGGGGAGGTCCACTGTGGCATATTTCAAGATAGTAAAATATTTTGGATTGGCGAACAGATGCTCAGATGAGCACACACCAGTTTAAAATAAAAGTGGTTTCATGGTTTAAGTGTGCAAAGATGAATTGGTGCGTGGGTTAAATCTCAAACAAACATGCTGCATTATGGTGCAAAGCAACCAACTCTGGCATAAAAGTGAGAAAAAGGTAAATTTGAAGATAATAATGGATCATTTCTCTAGTTCCATTGAGTTGGCTCTGATCAAAATAGTTGCATCGAAGTTCCTAGATAACTCAAAGAGAAAGGTCCCAGATGTTTGCATACCCTTTTGCTTTCATCCATGTCGGCTTTGTTCCCCACCAGTATTTTGTTAACATTGTCTGAGGCATGCTGCTCAATGTTACGAATCCAATTCCTGATATCTGAAATTGGTGTAAGCTGGGTCATATTCCACGAGGAAGCCTTTGAAGAGAAAAAGAAATCTCCAAATTTTAACCAAAAAACAGATGGAAACTCACTGTTAAATGAAGATTCATCTGTAACGTCATAGACTAGCAATATGCCCATAGCACCACGATAGTAAGCTGAAAAAATAGAAAATTCCACAAAGTGTTGGCACATTATAAACTACTTGACAGAAACTCAAACTGGCACAAAGATTGGAAACCAATGAAGAATTTAAAAGAGGCTCACCAGTAGTGAAAGTCATTTTAGATAATTCAAATAGAGGCTCACCAGTGATTATCACGTATTCACATTAATCACTAATATCCACAAGGACACGTACTCAAAAACTATTTTACTCCCATATTCTACATGATTGGCAATCAAGAAACTGGAAACATAACCGCAAGCGAGGACTGTTTTATTTCAAGACTTCGACATGGAATAAATCTGCCCATGTATGGTTTTGTAGCTGGTCCCAGGCTCGGTAATGGAAGAGGATCGTGTTAGGTCATTAGAAAATCATTGATATACTAAATATTATGGATCACTCACAATAGAGTTTTGCTAATGCTGGGTCAATTCCAGATCTAATGTGTTGTATAGCTAAAGTCCAGTGTGAAATAAGTCATGTTCATCGCATTAGCATCCACATGTAAAGGAACAAAGGTTCTCACGTTTTTCTAGAGAGATAAGGGTAAAGAGACTGGTTCAAAAGTGCTTCATTTGGTTTGCTACTACAAATATTAGTACTTTGACATACAAGTCTATGGAGATGTGGACAACATGATTCAAAGTTTGATTAACATCAAATGTGCCTACGAGTACGGAGTTAGAAACTACAGGATTTAAACTCTGTCAAAAGGTTTTAGGCAAAAATATAAGAAATTTGAGGTATCCAAACAAAAAAAAGTATATGCAATAACTTTGACATGGTATCAAAATTATACAAAGGAGAGAAGAGAAGTTGTGAATGAAACACGATCTAAAGCTTTTGAAGTGTTTTAACACAAAGAATTCAGAAGGAAAAAAAACAGAGAACATAAGACCTATAAGTTTGTCAAAAATAAAGGAAAACGAGATATAAGTATCAAGTGATATGATTAAGGATGAAAAGGAGAAAATTTAAGTCAGAGATCAAAATATCAAAAACAGGTGAGAGATTAGCTTTTCAATGATGGACAAGAATCACCTTATAATAAAGAAGGACTACAAATCCAAAAGGAGGGACACAATTGGGCTTATTATCGTAGTCCTTGGATTGCAAAGGCACAAAAGTTCCCTAAGAGTATGCATAGTGGTAAAGTTGTTGATCTAGAATCTAGATGATACGCCCTATCTGTAGACTGTTAGAGAAAGTGTGTAGGAGAATAACATTTAACTCAATAGGTTATTGGGTGAGAGTTGAAGGTATAAGAAAATGTCACATGAGTGGAGGAAGCACTTTGATTCCTATACTTAAGAACGAGAGATTCACTTTAGAGTCGTATTGACCACAGTTTACATAAATATAAAACTTACTAGTCATACCATAAAATTATGAAAAAAAAAGTTATTAGGCATAGATAATAAAAGAGACTTTGGAGATTTGCAACATAAGACTAAATTCCTTTTTACAAGAGTTGATGAAAAGATATTGAAGCAAAGGAAAAACTTACACATGATACTTATAAACTTGGAAAAAGCTTACAGTTGATCAAGAGAGGTGTTGAGAAAGAGCTTGTGTGACTTATATCCGAACTATAAAAGACATGTATAATGAGGTGACTATTAGTATGACAATTTCCAGAGGTGAGATTAAGGACTTTCCTAGAGGGATAAGATTACATCAAGGTTGGGCCTTAAATCCTCAGTTATTCAATCAAGTCTTTGACGTGCTTACCAAGAATGACATAGTTTTGATTGACAGATTAAGAAAAACAGTTAACTTTAGACATGGGCTTTGGTGACAAACTTTCAACACACAGTATTTACTTAAGTAGGTTCAAGATAGAGTATATATGCATTATAATTTTATAAAGTTATGAAGAATATGACTTGGAAGTAAAAGAGAGAGACGTCATACCAGAGGTATCTATGTTCAAATATCTAGGATCAATACATTAACACGATTAAGAAATTAATGAAGATGCTGCCCACAAGATACAAGCAGGATGACTAATTGGAGAACAAGATACAAGTTTTATAGAATCCATATAATTTATGGTAGTTTATGTTAAATTTTAAAAGGAGAACAAGAAAAAATGCGAGAGTACAAAAATGAGAATGCTAAGATGGATGTGTACTATGTCAATAAAGGATAATATGAAAAGATTGCACCAATTGAGGAAAAGATGACAAAAAATTGGTTAAGGTGATTTAGACACATGAAGAAAACATTCATGGCAGCACTAATAAAGTGTATAGATTGCACATTTACAGTTTGTGGAAAGGAAGAGAGGGAGACCAAGAAGGACACAAGAGAAAATTGTTAAGGGAGATCTTATGGTAATAATATATCTGAACATTTGGCCTTTAAGCATATTGAATGGTGTTGTGTGATCTATGTAACTAACTTCAACTAGTGGAATAAGACTTTTGTGTTACTAGGCAAAGGATAATTGTTTGGGCTTAATTGTTGGTTAAAGAATTATCTTTGAATTTGAACTCTGAACTTCCCATTATAGTCAGTCCCGTCCTATTTGAGATTTGGTTCTAAACAAGTGAGGAGGAGCACATCAACGGTTGAAATTCTAATGAAATGCATGCACATGTATAACATAATAACAAACCCAGCAGATGTTAAAAATCTCAACCATTGACTTTTTAGTCAGCAGTATAACTACATTCTAACTCCTAAAGTGCACTCTCCTTATAATGGTTGGGGTTCTTTACCTTTCAATGACACTAGTACCTATAACCTATAAGGATCATAAATCTTACCGGTTGTAATTGTTCGGAACCGCTCCTGACCTGCAGTATCCCAAATTTGGAGCTTGATCCGTTTTCCATCCTGCTCAATGGTTCTTATCTTAAAGTCAATGCTGCACCGGGAGGGTAGACCTAGTGATGTTAAGGAAACTTCTGGCACACAAGATTCTGCAATTTTAGTCCGAAATTGTGAAAACTCACCCTATGGTTGTGATGAAACTAGTTGTGAAAGAACCATCAGAGAATCGTAGAAGGAGGCAACTCTTCCCCACACCTGCAACCAATAACATAAAAGGGTTCGTGAAAAAAATTAAGGAAATTTGCACCTCTCTTGCAATTTCTATGGCTACAGTATTTTTCATTTATTTATGCAAGTACTTCTATTCTATTCATTCATCCTCTAACAAAATAAAACAGAGAGGGTGGAAGGATCTATGTCTATTGCATATATAATGCAAAGTTCGTGTGAAACGCCACTGAAGTCATAGGGCTTCGTTCTTGTGGAGTAAGCAAATTAAAAGTGTGAACGAATAAGCTCAAAAGCAACTTCCGATACCACGCTTTGGGTCTGTTTTTTTCCACTAAATAACCACTCAAAAAACAAAAACTCTCTCAACAGCAAATAAAAGGTGGCTATTCCGTAGAATTACCCAAACACGCGTTGAAACAAACAATTGTCAAGGTACAGAGAGGCCTAACTACATACCAAAATAAGGAGAATTTGTCCAACATATACATACTATGATCAAACAGAATTTGCAATTCAACATCGTGACCGTATCGCAGTAACAGAAATAATGATTCAAACACTCGCACAAGCTAGATCATGAAAAGATTCAAACACTAAAATCAAATACACTCGCGAGAAAATCCATTTCAACAAATCCAGATAAAAAAAAATGCTACGCAGAGAATCACCTCCTCCGTTCGCAGAGAATTGCAATGTTATTTATGTTTTCTCATCAACACTGGAAAAAAAATCGAGAAAAACAAAGAGAAATCGCGAGAAAAGAGGAGAGAGAAGGTGAGCAACCTACCACTATCGCCGATCAAAAGAAGCTTTATGAGATAATCGTAATCCGCACGAGCCCTTGCCGGTGGAGCCGCCATCAACTTCAATCGATGAATCTCTCACGATTTCAAAACTATATGAACTTGTATTCCCAAGTATCTGCATTCAATCCCAAAATAAAATTAAACAAAAAAACAGAAAATTATGAGAACGCAGAAAAGTAAAAATGAAATGCATGAGAGAGAGTACCAGATCCGAAATGGGAAGGAAAATGAGAGGGAGAAGGGATCTCCAAAGTTCAACGGAAGGACCGCGGAGATTTTTAGAGAGAGAAAGAGAGAAGAAGAGCGATGTTTAATTTTGTTGCTTTTATTTTATAATAAAAAGTTTGGGAAATTTTTTATTGACCAGAACAGAAGGATTAGGGTACAACCTGAAGTTCTTTTTTACAACCTTCAACTTCGGACCCTTTCCCCGACTATAGTGGCACCCTTTTTTTTTTTTTAACATTGTTTCCACTGCTATTATATTATTAATCCATTATAATTCTTTTTTATATATATATAATTCACAACTATCATATACATCTTCAGTCACGCCATCAATGATCAAATCAAACACTTTAATTAATTTCAAATTGGCCACCCTCCCAAATAAAACAATTAATTATAAAAAAAATATTTTTAAAGGATTTTTTTTCAAAAATCCAAATAAAATTTTATTATGTTGATTAAATATGTTTTTCCTCTAGTGAAATTGATGTTTTTTCTAATCCAAACTTTAAACTTTTTTGTGAGAAAAATATTAGAATTGATTTGTGCTAAACAAAATCATCACTTTGTCATATGGTATCAAAATCATTTCAAACCTATCCTAACGAGTGTTTGTGTTGAGCCTATCGTGTCACCCGCTATCGGACCACCCATAATATATAGTCTCACGCACAAGTTGATAATCTCGGCGTGAGGGGTGTGTGTTGGAGATCTTATATCAACTAAATATTAGAGTATTTCGTTGTATATAAGTGGTTGCAAACCTCAACCCTATGAGCCGATTTTATGGGGTTGAGTTAAGCTTAAAGTCCACTTTGTCATAGATGTTATACTACTATAATAAAATTTACGCTGAAAAAATTATTTACTATATCAAAAGAATTACTGATAAGAAATTATTTTAATAATTTTTTTACTAAATAGTTTAAAAGATATAAAATTTAGACTGAGGATATTATAAAAAAAGAAAAATATATTTAATTTCTTTTTTTTACAACATTATAAAACCTTTTTTAACATATTTTTGTTGATATATTGTACAGACATTCTTAATAGGTGTTAATGTTTCGCAAATATCTAATTTTTTTTCCAATAAATATTTTTTTTCTGTATTTCCTTTTCAAATTCTATATTGAAAATAAAGTTTAAAAACTGTTTTGAGAAGAAGAAACACAGTACTGTGCCTTCCCCACCATTGTAGCAGGGTCTGATGAGAACAGCTAGAAGATTCTAAAGACAAAAAAGCCAACAACAAAGTTTTTTATTTTATAATTTGGAAATAGCATATAGTGTGAATATTTAATTTAGATTCTAAATTTGTCCAATAAAAAATGTTAAAGATGTTGGGTACAGGTGGCATTTTGTTATGTGCCTTAGCATTGCCAGCTACTTTAGAATATCCATCTTAAGCCGTTAATTAACTGTCAACAGCTTTATATCAATTTCTTACTAAAGCCATAAAATAATAATCCATATATGTTTTATACATTTTTAAATTAATCTCAAAACGTTAATTTTTTAAATTAGTTTGTATTCGAATTTTAAAGCTCAAAATATGAACACTGCAAAAAACTTAGGTCATATAAATCTCTAATTTGTTATCCTTAATTAAAATGTATTATGATGCATCAAAATAATTTCATATTACCGTTGTTAAGATTATTTTATATACACTTCTCTATCTGGCAAAAAAAATACTTTAAAGATAAAAAATAGCAAACACAACACGAAAAAAAAAAACAAAAAAAACAGACATACGAGCTATGTACACCGACACTGATACGAACACAAAGATACGTAAAATTTCTAAAATGTAGAACACGGGAATACGGATCTATATATTATATAATTATAAATTATATAAATTGACAATAAAGATGTATGTAGACAATTATGTTCCAGATTATTTTTAGAACATAAAGATGTTTTTCATGACTGGTTCACAAAGATTTGTTTCTTATTTTTATAATCATAATAACAATTTATACAATAAAATTTGATTTTGTAGAAAATTAATGTATTTTTCCTTTTTAAAATTGTGTTAAAACTGTACTATAATTGTTAGAAATCTAACAAATATTTTTTGAATTAGACACTTCACGGATACGTATAGGTGTCATACGAGTGTCGGTGTCCGATACAAGTATCAGATACCGACACACCATTTAAGAGGAGTGTCCGAACTTCATAACATACGAGTCATAATAATACCATTAAATTTAAGTATTTATTTTTTATAAATAAAAAATGTAAGACTCGAATTAGTATCAATATATATAATATTTTAAATACATTAATTTTAAATGGTTAAATACAAATTTTTTTTTATAAGGATTCAGGAGATTTAAAGTTAAAATTATGAATACAATTATTTTTTATTAAAAAATATGTTTAATTTATTTTAAAATATTAACAATTTCTTAGTATAAATATTCAAAAGTTTAAAGTTTGGATTAGAAAAAAATCAATTTCTCAAATATTAGGAGCTGTAGTGTTGTATGTAATTGATAATTATTTTTTTTCAGTTATGTTGAAGGACCCAAAACAATTAGAACTAATAAATTTGGTTTTAACAAATTTTTACATAAATATTCATAGGAGAGAAAGAGAAGTAAAATAAGTTTTTTCAAGAAAATTTATTAAAGGTATGCATACTCTTTAAAAAAATTAATTCATGCATAATTTAGTTTTTACTATTAAAAAAACTCATTAATTTTTTCTTAAAAAACGTTTTTTTTAGAAAAAAATTATAATATTTCTAACAAGTGGATCTAAATACGTCCACACAAAATGATATTTCCTACAATGAAAACGAAATTTAAGAGTAATTTAAAGAGTCTTAAATTGGTTCACTCTGACCATATCAATAATGACTCACAGACATTTAAAATATTGTTGTCAAAACAATGACCTTGTCAAGTTTCGTACCAATTCTTGTTTCTTGCATTTTAAGGAAACAGCGTTTAACTGGGTCAGATTTTTCAGACATTAAGATTTCAAAATATCTTCTGGAACACTTATAAATAATGCTATTATTAACTAAATTATTATATACCTAAGTCTTCTGCAGAAAAAAATATTAAAATCTCAAAAGCAAAAACACAGCTTCCCAACATTAAATGTTTTAAAGAACTCTGAACATTTGATAATATCTCTTTATTTCAATGTTTTAGGTACATATCTATTTAACATGTTTTGACCATGATTAATGTTATTATAATTTGAGATTAAATAAATTTGAAAGGTTTTAGATACTTAAATTATGTTTGATAGTTAAATGAGTGAAGTGAAAAAATGGTTAAATAAAAAAAATCAGAGTGCATGTGTGAGATGAAATTCATTCAGTGGACTAAAGATCTTGAAATAATAACGTAAATTATTGTTCAAAAATAAGTAAAAGAGATTACAAAAGCTATGAAAGTTAGTAGGGAATTGTTTTAGTTCAATGATCAATTTAAGATCATTTAATATAATCTCAAATTTTAGTCCATATGATAATATTTTTTAGATATTTATTATGGTATTAGTTTTGCTTAATAAATTTAAATTTGTTTTCTAATTTTACAGTTAAATTTTTTAGTAAATGAAAATATAAATGAGTTGAATTAGGATATATTTTATTTATGTCGAGTCTGCCTCGTATTTAAAATATAAAAAATAAATTTGACTTATTTATTTCATATAAAAATCAAAATTTTAGTTAATTTTAGTTAACTATTTTTAAGAGGTCGATCAAATATTAAAATTCCTTTAAAATGTATATAGTAAAGGCATTTAAATATATAACAACATTTCATCTTAAAATTTTACGAATTAAAATTCGTATGTAAATTAATTAATTTAGATATTAAAATAAGTAAATAAGTTTATGCTTTTAAAATAATAAATATATTATAAAATTTAGTAAATATTTAAATAGCTCCCTAAAATATTCGTGTGTTCGTTAGTGGGTGTTGTCATGTGCACGAAATTATCTTTTCTCTTATTATGCTCAATGATGATTTTTTCTCATAATTTATGAGACTCAATGATTAAGAATAAAGGGTTAATTAATGTCATGTTTGTTTCTGCAAATGAGATGAGGTTGCAGCTAAAATTTTACGAGCGGGTGAGTAACTTGTTTGTTTCTACAATTTTGAATGAATGTGTATGTGAGGAGCGGATAAGTAATAAATTATCATTTTCACATAAATACGTGAATTTGAGAATATTACGTGTAGAAACATACTTACACATACGTTTTTACGGTGATATCTTTATCTTAACATTTGATTTTGCATGTAATGAGTAGAGAATGAAAATCAAGAGACTTTGTATGAAAAAAATAATCGATTCTTGTTTGTAATTTTTTTTTAAATAATTTAAAAAATAACATGAGTTTATACAAAACAATTAATATTGGAGAATTCATTTTTATATATGTATACCTAAAAAGTAAATACTAAGATGTACGAGGGAAAAAAAATTAATAACTTTTTTTTCATAAAAAATATTTAGAAACCAATCAGCAAACAATTATTTACTCTTTTAAAATTAACGAACTAGTAAATATAAAATCGAGATGTGTAGAATGCAAACCTTCCATGAACATTCAAATCAATAAGAAAGAATAGATGTCAGAGAATGGGGCGAAATCTCTTTGTCTCGAGTTAGGGTTCTTCTTTCATCCCTCTCTTTACCCAAATTCAGGCCCAAATCCTCACCATTGCTTCATTTCGTTTTTCAGGATTGTCCTTTTACACTACACAGGACCAGCTGAAGAAGTTGTTCGCTCCATTCGGACTAGTTACCAGTGGTGTGTTCTGTTTTTGTTTGTGTTTGTGTTCTGCCTTTTCTCTGTTTTCAATTTTGTTCCTTTCCTCCTTTTGCTCACCCCCTTGTTCTATTATGTGTTATTCAGTTAATCTCGTGGTCGATCCTAGAACTAAAAGGCCCAAAGGGTTTGCGTTTGTCTCCTACGAGTCTCAAATTGAAGCGGAAAAGGCTATGAAAGCCATGAATGGCAGGGTAATTTTGCCTTATCTGTATCCACTTTAATAGTTTGTTTTCTTCTACAACATCATACCAGGCACCACATTTGTATACTTGGACTGACTATATTTCTGGTGCAAGTGACTACGCACTGAAGGTGTTTATTAAAATGCCTGACTGATTGCTGATATTGGAAATTGTAAAGATAATGTTTCCCATGAACAAGTTGTCTAGCTGTCCCAGTGTCCTTGTTGGCTTTTGTTTTTCAATGGAAACATTACTGTACTACCACATAAAGTTGTATTGAATGCCTTTTGACTACATTTATGTTAGGTAGGCTCGATGGGTTTTTTATGTAAAAGAAAAACCAAGGCAGCTACTTGGTTTGTTTCGCTAAGTACTCCCATCCTTTTTAGGACTTCCATTGAACACCCTTGATTGACTGAAAAATTATTAATTCCAATTCCTGCTTTGACTGTTTTTTGATACATGAGAAAAGCAACTAATATTGTTTTCGACTTAATAATCACGAAACCATGAAGAAGGGGAAATGGAAGGAATTATGTTTTCTTTTCTGAGAATAAATATAATGTATTCAAACTCATGTTAAATTTATTGGGGTTTGGCAAGCGTATCCATGCAGAAAATTCTAATATAAATGCACTAGAGTATATTCATTTATATATATGAACACACACATAGTAATATCACATTGAGCTCAATGAGTTTGATTATCCAATCTCTTTATTGACTCCTTATATGATACTCTTAGTGTTTATAGTTACACACTCTACTAATATGCATGGAAAACTATGTTGTGTCTCCTTGTTGGAAATATCCTGGGGTGAAATTCCTATTATAAATCCAAATGCTCGTGCATACATCCATGACTTACTGTAATTTGATAATTAATTGTCATGTTTGCACATATACACATCAAGATTGTATCATTTTTTGTTATCCAGCCTTGGTGATAGGTGAAAATTTCAAGGATATTGTTAAGCATGAACACATTTAGCCGTTTTGTTATATATTTGATATCTTTTTAGTTATCTCGCTTTCTAGATGTCATCACTGTACCCACTAATAAAAAGAATCTGTCATACAAATGGATCTGACAATAAATTCATGCTGCATTATGGATTCTTTTTTTGTTTACTTCGATATGTTATTCTCGTTTCCTGCGTGGTGCAGATTGTTGATGGAAGGCTGATTTTTGTTGAACCTTCGAACGAGAAATGAGCTGGGAAGACCGTGCCTTATATACAGTGATCACATTCGTCCATGATCTAATCTTTCGAGAATACAATCTTTTGAGTAAAACTTGATCAATAATCAGAAGTAGGAACTCAAGGCTCCTCGGTTTCTTATTCTTTGGCCTTCAAACGATGAACAATTGTGAGAAACACCAGCTATACCAACATTATGTGCCTTTCAATACATAGGTGCTCATTTTTTTCAAACACTTTAATTTAAACTACACAATGTCAATTACTAAGTCAGAAGCCAAAGTTTTCATTTACAAATAAGCAAAATACGTCCACATAAAAACTAACATAGTTTTTTTATTCAACTTACTAATACTCAAACATTTTCTACATCTTAAATGCACCAGAAATGAAGCAATCGCAATCTAGAATATGGATATTATTTATGAGGTTTGGTATAATTTATGCTCTGCAACGCAAAAGCTTTGGATTTAGGAGTAGCTATGTTGACTTTAGTACTAATATTTTTTAAGCTCACATAAAAGCTATTTAGTGCCATTGAAAACCATAGATCTGTAGTCTCTCCTTTTCACCATGTTCTTAAATATGATATAGTATAATTTTGATTCAAAATTAATTATATTGATACAAAAGTTCTATTGAGTGTTTGGCAAAATTTACTGCATTTTTATGGGCCAAAAATCTAACATATTTTATTCCATAGGAAGAAGTTATTGTTTCCTCTCTTTTAAAACAAATATAATTTCCTTATTCAAATCTCTTTCCTAAATAAGAAAATAGATTAGTAGTGTAAATGTATAAACAACCACAAAAACATTTAATGCGTTTCATTCTGCCCATACACAAATCAATCAATTATTTTAATTAATATCTAGTTGGATGAAAATGGAACAATAATTTAAACTTTTTGTTTGTTGATTCAACATTTTAAAAGAGATGGAAATAAAATTCATTTTCATCTAAACTTTGCTTAATATCAGAGGATTTAGAGTAAACAACAACTAATTTAAATTATTTTAAAGGTTAAAAAGAGCATTATTATTATATTGTTGGAAAACATAAACCTAAATATAAATTATGTAATGGACAAGATTACTTTTTCGTAAGCTACGCATGAATGTTGGAGGTTGAAATCTTAATAGAAGTGCTAAAAAAAATCATGTTTCTCCGAAATAAAAACAAGTTATAACATAATCAACTCTTTCAACAAGAAAAATAAATTGTAAAATATATTTAGGATATCCGAATTCATATATAAACATGATCAATTATATCTCATTCTTCTGCTAAATTTTGTGTGTAGTCCTTTAGTACTAGCCCCTTTTACCACATATTATTCCTTTTGATTATTTAATATATTAATATTTATCATTCCTATTAATGCGTCAGTCACAAATCAATCTTTATTTTTTAATTTAGGTCCAGTTTTTTTTCCCAACCACATAAACTTAGGATGCGCAGAAATATAAAGAAAATAAAAAAATCATAAAAGCACAGTAAAACAATCCAAATTTTGTTTGAAAACTTTCTGTGCTAACATGCGAAGAAAGCCTTGAAATTCAGCCATAATTGTATCACGCAAACCACAATTGATTAAAATAACTAATATTAAAATGATAAAATAATAAATAACATAAAATTTATTTATTTAAATTTTGATAATTTATTTAAATATATTTTAATTATGATAAAAAAATTCATTACAATTTTATAATAATTTTCTCTTTTAATTTAAATTTTATTTTAACTTCAATTTATATTTTCAAATTTTACTTTTTACATTAAATTTTGTTCTAGATATATTAATATATTAAGGACAATGATATATCGACAATCCCAATATTTTATATAACCACATTACAACTTTCAATACTATTATTTTAATATTTTTTTATATCATTTAATTACAAATTTATTTTTTATTATATATATTTATTTCTAAACCTATCACATCAAGTTACAACTCGTAAACATATCATTTTCCACATATTAATCAAATTATTCCCAAACCTTTATAAAAATTATATTTATTTCTCTACATTTTCTATTATTTTTCCCTCAATTCAAATAAAATTCACTTTTTCCTCTCTTTCTCTTCATTTCTTTTCCTTTTTCTTCACTCTATCAAATGTAGTTACTAATTCAAACCTACTCTTAATGGAGGAAAATGCTACGACTAAAAAAATGACTATCTTTCTTCATTTTTTCTCCTCAGTCAAAACATTCACACCCTAAAATAAATTGCTGATAATAAAAAAAATCACACCCTAAAAAATTATCAAAGTCATACATGCAGTAAAAAATTGAGAAACTGCATTCCACACTCCATCAGTTACTAGTAGTAGAGGCACATCTGCAAAAGATAAATGAGTTACAACACCTATTGATTTCATTCTCAGTACTACGGTAAGAAACTCGTCTCTGATTTGCTCAATTAGACTACTTTCCAGAAACAGAACAGTACAACATAGTGTGCTATTCAAGCATAAAAATCAAACAAGTGAGGGGAAAAAATAAGACTCAACACCAAATCAAAACAAAGCAAGTACAAAATTCAACAAGAAACACTCTTCCCACTGCTCACATTATTATTAGCACACCAAAGAAATTCTACCCAAGATCAACTCATTCTTTGATATCACATAAAACAAACAAAATAAAAAAATTAGGACAAAATTAAAAGCTAAGATGGACTTATTTTATATATAAAAAACAAACAAATTCAATAAAACATGCGACCGCAAATAGGAACATAATGTTATGTGAATCATCAGAGAGATAAATACCGAAAATAAACATTAATATTACCCAGATCTTGACGTTTCTGCAGACCGATTTAAAGCACAGTAACAACCAGTAATATCAGAACTACATCAATCAAAAGCATCAACTTTAAGATACCAGAAACACCTAAAACACAACTAAATTGAAAACATCAAATTAATTTATTTATTTTTAAAAACTAGATCATCAATCCCTTCAGGAGAGGTTTGGTCCTTGGATACACATTTGGGCTACTTGGAGGCCTTATCAGTCTTCTTTCAGCAACAAGACAGTCAAGTTGGAAATAGCACCACTGATAGCAACTATAAGCAACTTCCCCAACTCCTCCTCCCTACTACAAACACGAAACATAACATTAAATAAGCATCAGAATACCACAGCCAAAGTCACTTGCGTTTTTGGTACACAGCATTCCATAACCTTTAATTTGCACAATACAAAACCTTTGGTACACATGCCTTTGGTGTTATAAACAGTTGACGTGGAGAGAAAAGTTGGACGAAAACAAGAGGTTTCCATTAATGAAGCAAACTTCTACACGCAATACAATAAAGCAAGAATACAAGTTTCAACCATCAAATCCCATCTCTATAACACCAAAGGCATCCTAACACTGATATACATAACTAAATTAAATTTATATTCTAAGCCTTTCTGGGAGATTTGGTAGCTTTAGATGGAGATTTGGGCTCCTTGGAAGCCTTATCGGACTTCTTGGGCAACAAAACAGGGTTAATGTTGGGAAGCACACCACCATGAGCAATAGTCACACCAGAAAGCAATTTCCCCAATTCCTCATCGTTCCTCACAGCCAAAAGAACATGTCTTGGAATAATCCTGTTCTTCTTGTTGTCACGGGCAGCATTACCAGCCAGCTCAAGAACCTACACAACCCAATCAAAACATCAACAAAATCTATCAGCAAAACACCAAATTAAGCAATTCACAATCACTCAGAAATGCAGTCAATGTTAGGTTACCTCAGCAGCTAGGTATTCAAGAACTGCAGCCAAATAAACGGGAGCACCGGATCCTACACGCTGCGCGTACCTTCCTTTTTTCAAAAAACGTCCAATTCTTCCGACAGGGAATTGAAGACCGGCCTTAACAGACCTCGACACTGCCTTCTTTTTTGGTCCGCCACCCTTCCTTCCTCCGGCACCCTTCTTGATTTTTCCGGTGGTATCCATGGCCAAACCCTATATTTTAGGCGAAAAATCAGAGTGGTGATGAAAGAGGAGTAATTGCAAGAGAACAAGATGCACATTGAAGATATGTTGTCACCGTTTTTATATTATAAAGGTTTTTGAACTCAACGCCTCAGGATCGGGCATTGAAATAATATTCACCGTTGGATTCTACTTTTATCTACGGTTCACGATGGCTCGCGTGGCAATCCGTGTCCTTCAATTCTATTGGTCTTTCAGGGAATCTTCGACACCATATTGCTACTACGACTTTAAATTATAGTAATTTTTTTTATTGGAATTTCAATTTTATATACAGTAGAATATTAACGTTGATATATTACGAAAATAATATTAAAGTACACACGACAATGATATCAAAACTTTAAAATATTCATTATTTGCATGTTTTTAACATTATAAAAAATAAGTAATACTGAAATACTCATTAAAATAAAAATAACATTTAAATATATTTGTTTATATATTGAATATATTATATAACGGAAAAAACTAGAAAGGACCAAGACCCTTATTCATGTGTAATTATTAAGGTTGAAAATAACATAATACTTGTCACTTGGAAAATTTTGTGAAGTGTGTAAGTGTAACACACGCTACTATACATAGATTTTCGTTATATTAACAATACAGTCAGCTTTTTGTCTTAAAAAACCATTTGATAAATCTTCTGGGCAACTTGTATTCAAATGTAATGAAACAAAAAAAATAGAACTAGTTAAAGAATAATATCAGGTTGGTTTTCGTGAGCATTCAAATATGAAATCTCTTTACAAAAAGAATGATTAATTTTTAATAAATAAATTCCATCAAAGTTATAAAATTAGTCATACAAAAAATTGAAATTAAAATTAAGGGTTCTTTAAATTTTAAAAACTCGAAAAATGAGAAATGTATGAACATACTACATGTAATTTATTACCTGTTACTGGTTACCTGCTACCTGTTATTTGTTACCTATTAATTGCTACTTGTTACATGTTACCTGGTACCTGATACATGCTACCTGTTACCTGCAACCTGCTATCTACTATTTGCTACTTATTACCTATTACCTGTTACCTACTACCTGCTACTTCTTACCTGCTACCTGCAACTTGTTACCTGTAACATGGTACCTGTAATCTGCTACCTACTACATGTTACATGCTAATTGTTACCTATTACCTGTTACATGCTACTTGTTACCTGCTACTTGCTACCTATTACATGTTAACCTGTTACCTGCTACATGTTACCTGTTACCTACATGTTACTTGCTACCTGTAACCTGCTACCTGCTACCTGCTACCTGTAACATGTTACATGTTACCTGCGACCTGTAACTTGTTACCTGTTACTTGTAACCTGGTACTTGTTACTTGCTACCTGTAACCTGCTACCAACATATTACCTGCTACATGCTACCTGTAACATGTTACCTGCTACATGCTACCTGTAACATGTTACCTGCTACATGCTACCTGTTACTTGTAACCTGCTACTTACTACCTGTTACTTGTTACATGTTATCTGTTACCTATAACATGCTACCTGTAACTTGTTACCTGTTACCTGCTACCTGTTATTTGTTACCTGCTACCTGTTAACTGTTACCTGCTACCTGTTAACTGTTACCTGCTACTTGTTACCTGCTATTTGGTACCTAATACATGTTACATGCTACCTGGAACCTACTACCTGCTACCTATAACTTGCTACTTGCAACATGTTACATGTAACATGCTACCGGTTACATGTTACATGTTACTTGCTACATACTACTTGTTACCTGCTACATGTTACATGCTACATGTTACCTGCTACATGTTACCTGCTACTTGTTACCTGTTACTTGGAACCTGCTACCTGTTACCTGTTACTTGTTACCTATAACCTGCTACCGGTTACCTGCTACCTGGTATCTGTTACCTGTTACCTGTAACCTGCTACATGCTACTTGTAACCTGTTACCTGCTACATGTTACCTGCTACCTGCTACCTGTTACCTGCTACCTGTAACCTGCTACCTGCTACCTGCTACCTGTAACCTGTAACTTGTTACCTGCTACTTGTAACCTAGTACTTGCTACTTGTAACCTGGTACTTGTTACTTGTTACCTGTAACCTGCTACCTACTACCTGCTACTTGTTACCTGTTACATATTACCTGCTACCTGCTATTTGTAACCTGTTACATGGTACATGTTACCTATAACCTGCTACCTGCTACATGCTACCTGTAACTTGTTACCTATTATCTCTTATGGTTATCTGTTACCTGCTACCTGTTATTTGTTACCTGCTACCTGTTATCTGTTACCTGCTACTTGTTATCTGCTACCTGTTATCTGTTACCTGCTACTTGTTATTTGTTACCTGCTACTTGTTACCTGCTACTTGATACCTGCTACCTGCCACATGTTACCTGCTACCTGGAACCTACTACCTGCTACTTGTAACATGCTACCGACTACCTGTTATCTGTTACTTGCTACATACTACTTGTTACCTGTTACATGTTACCTGCTACTTGTTACCCGATACCTGTAACCTGGTACGTGTTACCTGCTACTTGAAACTTGCTACATGTTACCTGTTACTTGTTACCTGTAACCTGCTACCTGTAACCTGTTACTTGTTACCTGTTACATGCTACCTGCTACCTGCTATTTGCCTACTACATGCTACTTGTAACCTGTTACCTGATACCTGTTACCTGTAACCTGGTACACCTGTAACCTGGTACACCTGTAACCTGGTACCTATTACCTGTAACCTGGTACCTGTTACCTGTAACCTGGTACCTGTGACATGTTACCTGCTACCTGGTATTTGTTACCTGTTACTTGTAACCTGCTACATGCTACTTGTTATTTGCTATCATTTACCTACTACCTGCTACATGTTACTTGTTACCTGTAACCTACTATCTGCTACCTGTTATCTGTAACTTGTAACCTGCTACCTGTAATCTGCTACCTATTACATGCTACATGTTACTTGCTACCTGTAAACTACTACTTGTTATGTGTAACCTTCTACCTCTTACATTACCTATTACATGCTACCTGCTGCTTGTAACCTACTTGTTATATGTTATCTGGTACATGCTACCTTTTTAATTAAATTTTTCGTAACTAGTTAATTCTTTAATTAAATAATTTATTTTTTCTGATTTTTTTTATGTTTACTTTATTTATGCAAAATATTTATTAAAAACTATTTTAATGTTCAAACTTTATACATATAAAAAACGAAAAATAAAATAATATATATATATATGTATTTAAATATAAATTTAATCACAGGAATTAAACATAAGATTTTCTAATTATTAATTTAAAATAAAAATAATAATGAATATAATTATTTAAAAGTAGAATGTTATACATATCTTGTAATATCTTGTAAGTCATAAACAACGATTTTAATTAAAAACATGTATGGTTATAGAAAGAAAAAAAATATTATTTTTGAACAACATCCACCAGGACTGCAAAACCATGACCAAATTGTTTTCTAGAGTTTAAATCACAATTTTTATGGCCAAATTGTTTTCTAAAGTTTAAATAACATTTTTTTATAGTTTAGGTCTGTTATTAACAAAAATTGTTTCCTAAAGTTTATATCACATTTTTATTACTTTAGATCGCTAGGCGTTACCTAAAATGATTCAATGTCTAGTTGGAACAAAAAGGAAAAGTTATTTTAATTTTTTGTTACTCAACATTTAAAAAGAGATGGAAATAAAATTCATTTTCTCTATTCTCGCCTACTATTAGATGATTTAGACCAAACAAACAACTAATTTAATTCATTTTTAATGCAGTGCATAAATGGTTTTCAAAAGTAAATCATCACTAAAATATGCCTCCAAAACAAAATGATTATCTTCATCTCTTCTCCTCAGTTAAAACAATCACACCCTCAAAATTCATCAAGTCATATACGCAGTAAAAAATAGAAAAACTGCATATGTAATCCATCAGTTACTCAGTAGTAGAGGCACATCTGCAAAAAAGAATTAAAGATAATAAAAAAAAAAAAAAAAAAAAAAAAAAAAAAAAAAAAAAAAACACAAAAAAAAAAAACAACAAAAAAAAAAAAAAAAAAAA
>Ga0123342_1001405_pt1 | contig 40434 bp, 24 predicted proteins | sample Turbeawhitnodule_FD_89960 | JGI IMG/M metagenome (GOLD analysis project Ga0123342, IMG submission 89960) | Root nodule microbial communities of legume samples collected from Mexico - Turtle bean Mexico white nodule | ecosystem: Host-associated > Plants > Roots > Nodule | place: Mexico: Nepantla...
AAAAGAGTGGACCTTTCTGAAAAGGCACTGAATAATTATGATATACCACAGATCTTAATCTCCAAATAATTTATACTTATGTAATAAGTGGTAACACAGCTGCTCTTAGTTGCATTATAGAATAAAAAGAGGGAATGTTCAGGTTAAGTGAAGATTAAAATACTCCTGAACAGAAGGAAGAAAATACTTCAGGTGAAAAAAATGCAGCAAGGTTGCCCAATATATGCTAATTATTGGAAAATCAACTCCTTTCAAGCACCCATTAGAGTACCATAGAGACCAAGATAACTACCCCATCCCAGAGTTAGTCATGGGTTAAAGAAGCACATATGAAAATGCAAGCATTTCACTTCAAGTAGATAAACCCAAGGACTGTATAAACTGTGCAACAATGCAAAATTTGACTCATTATAGGTAAATATCCTTTCAAATTTCAGGGTTAGTCTTTTCATATTTAATACAATTAAGGGAAGTTTGTATTATGAGGATAAAATGCTTGAATTAGATAAGCTGGACAGGGTTGTAGTCATTTTATCTTAGCTGGGTTGAGCTGGAGTTGCAGACCAAATTTTGATACGGTGTTTGTAAGAGTTGGGAAGCTTACTTGGATTGTAGTTTCAATAAGTTGATTTCTAATTTATTAGCAATTTCTTGAGGTTAGTTTCCATGTCTTTTGATGGTAATTTGGGTTGTTGTGGAGAATAATATATGAATTGGATGTTTTTTTTCATTCAGATGAGGTTTTGAAGGCTTTGACTGAGAAGGATAAGGAGATTTCCTGTCCTATTGGTGCTTGTACTTTACCATTTGTTCAGAAATGTTATCTGAGTTTTTGATAGAGTTCTTGAGAAACTATATCCATATGGGAAGTGGGTGTTAGCATGGGTTCTATGATCTTTATCCTTGAGAGTGGGTTTTTTCCTTTTTTGGGACTATTAAATAGCAGACTTCCCTGTATTCTTACTTGTGATTGTAATGCTGTGTGCGAACACTTGTGCAACTGTTTGATTAGATTGTTGGTTGTTTTTATTCCTAAATTCCAATTTTCCTTAATGTTTGGATGCGGGAGCCTTGGTGCAAAGGTAAGATTGCTTTGTCTGACCTGGAGGTGAATTATGAAAGCAGCTTCTCTACACATAGGGTATGCCTGCATATATTTGAACGTCCCTATACCCAAAACTGGTGGGAGATTCATGCATGAAGTCACCCTTTTATATGCATGCAAGTTTGATACAGCTCACATTTGATTTACTTTTGACTTGATTTTATTTTAAGAACAAAGTAATGAAATCATTGATGTGCATAGAAAATTAATTAATTGACGATCTCTTTTCCTAAAAGTTTTGAATGCTGACTTGTGGTGTCTCTAGGTTTATCATGGACCTGATCAGTGGGTGAATGAATATACAACTGAAGGACGGCAGCATGATGCACCTGATGATCAGTGGGTTAATGAATTTTCAAAGTTGAATGTTAATGATTGGGCAGATGAATTTGGTCAGCAGTTAGGTGAAGCAGCCTTAGGAGATGGCACTTCTGATAGTTGGGCACATGCATATGATGAGTAAGTCACACTTTTGAACAGAGTGAACTAAATTATTTTTTTCAGCATAAATAATATATACTGGATAGAGTGACAAACAACAGATTTTGTTTTAAGTAATAAGAATATATTGAATGAATCATAAGTATGCATCATCTTGTGTACTTTTGGTTGGGGGAACTTTTATGAATATAATTGGATGTTGCAATTTGAAAGCTGCTTTTGGCTGATGTGTCTCTAGTGGATTGATGTTTAATCTGGTTTTCTTCTTTTCTTTATTAAGAACTTCACTTTTTTCATCAATTAATTATTCTTTCACTAACATTAAAAAGTGTCTGTTCTTGTTCCTTTCCTACTGTTTATGTTTTTCTCTTTTTGCTTGGGTTATGCCATATGTTTTCTCTTTAGCATAAAAATATTACATGCCAGTGAGGAGGTTATTGCTTTATTAATAAAATTTCTTTGGGGTTATATGAAGGTTCTTAAATGAGCAAGTTGCTTCCAAGCAGCAGTTAGACAGTTCGAGGGGTGTGTATGTCTTTTCAGATTTAAACCCTTATGTTGGTCATCCAAATCCCCTAAAAGAAGGTCAAGATCTATTCAGAAAAGGACTTTTAAGTGAAGCAGTTCTAGCATTGGAAGCTGAAGTCCTAAAAAATCCTGAGAATGCTGAAGGGTGGAGACTGCTTGGAATAGCACATGCAGAGAATGATGATGACCAACAGGTTAGCTTATGCCTTATTGATATCCCATATCTGTGTAGTCTGCAATCCCATGTATCATTGTGTAGGTGTAATTTTCTGGAGCCATACACATGTTATACAGAACAAACAATTCTATTAATTAATTTGTTTGAATTTATATGTCAACAGTCTATGGCAGAGATCGTATTTCTGTTCAATGTATTATGCTATTCAAATTTGCTTCTTTGGTGAACCATAAGATGATTGTTCTAGATATATTCTTTTGTGCTTCCAATTTCATTTTGCAAAAAATGGTTCACTGAATAGTATATTTGTTGGCCATTTCATATGTACAAAAAATAGTAAATTACTATTTTCGTAACTTAAGATGTAGAATATGCATTTAGGTGCAATTAAATAGAAATCTTATTATTTCATGACCTATTTTTACTCTTTTTTGCTGCCTCTAAGGTCTTGTTTTAATATGGAAACCTGCCAAATTTCAGTGTACATTTTATGTAGCCATCATGTGATTTTTTTTATATTAGACTATTTGGTAAAAGACTAATACTTTATTTTTCTACCTTGTCCTTTGTTACACAGTGTAATTGTCTTTGTCAACACTTATCACAATTTAACTGCTTTGAGCGCATCACTCTTATTTTAGAATGTTTACTTTAGAACTTACTGTTTTAAAACTATTTAAACTTACACAGGCTATTGCAGCAATGATGCGTGCGCAGGAGGCTGACCCGACAAACTTGGAAGTGCTTCTTGCTCTTGGTGTTAGTCATACAAATGGTTAGTGATGGTCTCCGATTTATTGCCTCGATGAATGATATAAATGATAATAGCAATCTAGCTTAAAGATCATTTATCACATTAATCCTTGATGCTCGAGTTAATTTTATATGTATATTCCTACTCAGTTTTGAAATTTTTCTTTGATGAAAATTCTAAAAGTTGGATATTTCTTTAAAGGAGCTAATATACTTTTACTTGCTTTATTTTGTATTTGCTTGCTTTGGAAGGATTCTTATACTTCAATTTATACTTGTCTTCTGAATTTGTAACTGAAAGCATTGATGCAAAATGACTTCTAGGTTTTTCCATTGTATTCCTAGATATAAGATATTGAGCTATCTGCTGATATTTGCAGAACTAGAGCAATCTGCTGCTTTGAAGTATCTATATGGATGGTTGCGCCATCACCCAAAATATGGAACACTTGCCCCACCCGAGATGTCCGATTCTTTGTACTATGCTGATGTAAGTGCATTGATTACCTAGTTTTGGAATTGTGTAAAGGATTATTAAATATAGTAGTGGGCCATTAAAACCTCATGCATACATTACCCGGGTCTTTAATGACACCGAACTAATTTCCCTCTAATTCGGTTGGCTCATTTATTCCTAGTTGATATGGGATCTCCAACATATACTAAGTATAATTTAGAAAATGTACTCTTATATTATATGAAATCAAGAGTATTAAATGAACCTAACTACCATTCTTAATAGATGTGAAATTAGTTATTTTTGCTTATATATGAGACGAAAGTGAGTATTAGATTGGAAAAATTGATTTTCCTTTCTGCAGGTTGCTAGGTTATTCAATGACGCTGCTGAACTATCTCCGGATGATGCAGATGTCCACATAGTTCTTGGGGTTATGTATAACTTATCCAGAGAATATGACAAAGCTATTGCATCTTTTGAAAGAGCATTGAAACTTAAGCCCCAGGATTACTCATTATGGAACAAACTGGGTGCTACACAAGCAAACAGTATTCAAAGTGCTGATGCAATAATGGCTTATCAACAGGTGCTGTGTATAGAATTTAATGCTGTTATTGCTGTAGCTTTAATGTAATTGTGTCAAGATATTTGGAAATCAAATGTGTGATCATGAGGGGGACATTTATCAAACTATAAGTTACGGAGTTTTTCATGTCTCTTTCCAAATCCTTGATTTTGCTAATTTGATGATATATCACTAGCTCTTTAGTTATTTTCTTGTACAGATATTTCCATCTGCAAATTGTATGATTAGTGAGTATTATGTATATCCTATGCTAAGTGACCAAAAAAAGAGTTGAGCAATTTTATGAAGATGACAGTCAAATAGGCTTTTATTCATTTTGTGCAAGTTTAGTTAACTGGCTTTTCTATAATTTTATTGTAAAATCATGTTTTTGGAGTGAACGTGCAATCTATTTCTTTTAGTTAAATACATTCTTTGTCGGATGCAATTCACCCTTTGACTAAAACAATAATCATTTCAGGCACTGGATTTAAAGCCTAATTATGTTCGTGCTTGGGCAAATATGGGTATCAGCTATGCAAACCAGGTCAGTTCCCTGCTGGACATTTATCTTTATTTGTATCATACATATCAAGCTAGAAGTAGAACTATGCTTGTCATATCAGTTTTCACTATCGTTATGGTAACTGTATTCCGCAGCTGCAAATGTAAAACTGTAATATGTATGTGTGTTACAGCTATATCAGTAAAAAAATACTCAACTATACGATTTTAGGTTCTGGATTTCAATCTTTTCTCCAAAGCAAGGCAGTAAACATTGTAGTGTTGGTGGGTGTACCTTTGGATGCCCATCTATGCAGCATGTTGGAACATGTTAGGGGCGATTTTTTTTGTTGTGGAATAAGGAAGCCTGTAAAGTATTTTGGATAAGTTTAGCTTCTGTTGTGGAGATATTATGGTGCAGTTGTTTGCCTTAATGGTTGGAGAAAGACACCATTTTCCTTTTACTTGTGAGAAAGAGAGAGGAAGGAAATAGAGAGGAGGAAGATAGGATGGAAATACCTAACTTTTACTGTTTGAGAGGATAAAAAAGAAGAATAATTTTTGGTTGGGGTCCATTTAAAATTTCCCAAAAGTTGTATTTAGGGGTGGCAATGCGGGCTGACCCGTCCAACATAAGCCCACCTCTGCGTTTGGCCCGCAAAACACGGACCGGTTTGACCCGTCCCGCACAAGGAGTGCGGGCACATTTCACTGGCTGCCCCACATAAGAGGTAACCCCGCATAAGAGGTAACTCACGGGCTTGTGGACCAACCCGCATAAGAAAAATAATTTTTTAAAAATTAAAATTTCATTAGTTATAAAAAATCTTATTCCTACAGTTGAAAATTTAGAATTTTATCCCTATTTCAATTCATTCAGGGCAATTGCTTCCTGCACCTAATCAATTTTGACTGGCACCCAACCTAATGAGCCTTCATTCAGTTAAGATACAAATATGAATTCTAAGTATGAGGGTTCCTAGAAGGCTTTATTAAAGATAATTAAAGTTTTGTTTTGCATCTATTTTTCCTATATATGTATATAAGAGTATCTTATCAAAGTTTTGTTACCAAATGTTTTAAGGAAGATGACTAATTTTTTAACTATCTTATTGAAATCTCTTTTTATATTAGTTTTTTAACAAATTTTAAATATAACACTTTATTTAAAACTAAATCCACTGTCATTCTTAATCTTAACTCCTTTAGATGATTAAAATGAAACATTTCTTTTTTAGTACATTAAATTCATTTTTTTTAAATAAAATAAAATAAAGATCACTCTGGGTGAGTGGGATATGATTTTTTTTGCCAAAAAAAATAACTACTTTTTTATTTAGGCGGGCTAGCGGGTTATGCGGGACGGGCTAAGCGGGTCAGCGGGTTAGATTAGTGAGCCCGCCCTGCGGTCTTTGGTAGCGGGCTACGGGTGAGTCTGCATAGCCCGTCCCGCATTGTCATCCCTACTCTCTATTCTGTAATAGATGTCAAAGATGCAGGAATAAAAATGACAGTTATCTAAGGCTACCAATTTCGCCTTTTCTATTTTTTAATCTAATTTGCTATTTTGTATATATTGTATCTTAACTGTCATGATAATACTAATTTACTATACCTACCTTTCACACTTCCTTACAGGGTATGTACGACGAGTCCATTCGATATTATGTTAGAGCACTTGCCATGAATCCAAAAGCAGAGAACGCATGGCAATATTTGAGAATTTCATTGAGGTATGATATTATATTATATATTATTAACAGAGAAAAGTATTGCAGGATTTTACTGACAATAATAGGATAGTGATAATTCAAATTACACTAAAAAAAATTATTAAATAGAAATCAATTTTAAAAACAAAAAACAATTAGTTGGTATATTAACTAAATTAGATACTATTTTAGAGAGTAAAAAAATATTGATTTTTAAATTAGTTTCTATTATTGATAAATAGTTTCAAAATTGGTATCAAATTTAACTACCAAGGTTTTTTTATACCAAATTTAGAATATAAATAATTAATAGTGAAAACTTTGGTTGCTAATTAGATACCAATTTAGAAATTATTTATCAATAATAAAAACTAATTTAAAAATCAATAATTTTTTTAATCTCTAAAATAATATTTAATTTAGTCAATATTAGTAACTAATTATTTTTAATCTCTAAAATTTGTTTTTATTTAATAATTTTCTAGTAGTGTTAGATGTTGATTTTATATTCCCGTGACTTACCTTCTGTCTCATCCTATTTTCCAGTTGTGCTTCTAGGAATGACATGTTGGAAGCTTGTGATAGGCGTAATTTGGACCTTCTCCAGAAGGAGTTTCCACTACAGTAGGGGTGCGTTTGAGTAAACTGTTTAATTAAGCACTAATAAGTGCTTATAAGCACTTCCGCAGAAGTTATTTTTATAATTGAAAGAGGAATTTTCAAATAAACTTGAGGTATTTTTATGAGTGTACTGGAGAGCTTATTAAAATAAGTTGAAAACAACTTATTAGACATGTAATAAGCTGATTCTATAAGTTTTCACACACACTTGCGCAAATGGCACTATTATAAGTTCAAATAAGCTTTGACTTTTTCTGAGTGGGTGAATTACAGGAGGAACTGTTCTTATGTGGAGGTGGTTGCTTGAACATGAATCCTAATTTTCCTTAATACTTTTGGATGAGTAAACGGTACCTTTTCTGACATTAAAGCTCGCAGTAGATGTCTGCTTCCATTGAGATTTCTGGAAGAATTGAAAGGCCATAAAGTGACTAAGCCTGCAGGTGAATACGATGCATTATTATTCTATCAATCTTTGAACATATATGGTGTATGTATATTATGAAATAGGCACAGCTACAGACTCCATTTCTTAATGTTACAAAAACTACTTTCCATAATAAAGTTGGGTTGTCGTGTATGTAGATAAATACAACTATACAAGATTAATCGCATATCATGTATTTAATTTTCTTATATTATCATTTGATTATCCTTTTTGAGATTATACTCTATTAATTATCTCTATGTATCACTCATTTAACTGAGTGTGTATTCGGCACTCAAGGTTAAGCCTTGTTTGGATAATCTTGTGTATCAGTACGTATCTTCATCTACAAATGAAGCTTAACATACTTATCTTCATCTTTTTAGCATCATTTAAGTCGAAGTTATCAAGAAGTTAGTTAACATACTTATCTCAAATTTTCGTTAGTATCATTAAAAAATTACATTACTAACGTAAGGACGGAAATTGGTGTATGTATGCATTAATTATCTTGGTGGGTGGTGGGTGTGTTGATCCCTGGATGCTGTGAAAGCAGAGTTTCTGCACTTTGTTTCTCTATCTGACGAAGGAGGGGTTCTCTCTCTGATGTTGAAAGGCAACTGATAGCTTTGCATAGAATTGTGTACTTAGCAACTAAATCCTTGTAGTCACTTAATAGCATGTCCACATCTCCGACTGTTAGCTCTTTGCTCTTTGCTTCCATGTAAGGATAATTTGATCCATGTTCTACATCTTTAAACACTGCAAGGCTCCAACAAGTATTTATAGAAATGGATCAAATTAAAGAGTTGAAATAAATCATAGTTAAGTAACGTAACTTCTTTTAAACAAAACATAAGTTAATTTTAACTTGGATATTTAATCATTAAAAGTTTATCCAAAATGACAGTGCCTGTTTGGTAAGGATTATTTTGATTGAGTAAATAATTGTTATTTGAAAAGCTCGTTTCCAAACAGTTATACTGATAAACTAATTATTAATTTTTTAAAATAAACCAAACAGTGCACTTCATACTAAAAAAACAGGGATTAAGAAAACAAGTTATGCTAACCTCCAGTGTCATCAAGTTTGTGGTGCATTTTCTCTGAGCAACTGCACTTGTTGTTCTCTTGCTGGCTCATTTGACATGTAGAGGACGATTCATTTGTGACTTTATTGATCAACTTGGCTGCTTGCATGCTCTCCTCAAATTTGATTTCGTCCATTGAAAGTGATTTGGCATTTAAGTCAACTATAAATGCCGCTGCTGACACAAGATTTGTAAAATAATATTCAGCTTCTGAGATGAGTTTTGCTTGCCTTCTGAACAACTTGATGAATTTGAGGTTAGAATGCAACTTTTGAGGATTTGCCTGAAAGTGACAAACCAAAAGGAATAAACAATCAGTGTAAAGTGAAGCCTACAGCGACCGAAAATCAATGAAATGAAAAGTTAAAATTTAATTAAAACACAATTTATAGGCTCAAGACAATGCTGCCGAAATCATGATGAGGCTTTACCCGTCATTGCTATTACAAAATATTTTTATTTTTTATTGAAAAAAACATGACTCAAGTTCTCTCTCTACATAGGACCTTAAAAGTTGGACTGAAGTATCACTAGAGTATGTTGGATTTTAACACACCATCATCACACCGCGGAAGATGTCAACAAATATTAAAATAGATTATGATATTATGTTGGAATTAGATACAAAGCATCTTCTATGTAACACTGTTATAATATAAGCAAAAGAGGGTCTCGTTATCCTAAATTTTTTTTTGACACCCTGTAGAATGTCTCATTACCAAGGGGGGCTTGCCTTGATCGTAACATATATGAGCACAGGAAGAAAGTCATCTGCCCCAGCTGGAACATGCTCAGACACTGCAACATTTAGCAGCACCTTGTTAATGACCCGGCAACAATTCAAAATGCTCAGGAGTTTCTCATGGGGAGCTTTGAAGGCATTGATTTTCAGCAATTCTTTCTCTGCAAGCTGAGTGAAAAAGGAAAATGGTGTCAATATTCTTCCTCATACCTGTTAATTAGTCGCTTTTGGACTATTTTAAGGGGCTCCTTATTATCTTTATTTCTTTTAATTTGTTTTTAATGTTTCAGGTTTTTTTACTTAGGCAATAAGTGATTCCTAGTAGCCAGTTATCCAAGATAGTTTAAATCTTAGTAGCACGTTAGTTTTCCATTTTATCTGAAATATTATAAGTTGGACTGTTGCTGATTAATAAAATAATTCCCCACTCATTAAAAATAATCCTACCTACGTACATGCTTCTCTGCTTTTTACTCTTCTTTCATAAAACCAGCAAACTGGTGTCATCAAATTCTGCAATACTTATAAATAGTTCTTATTTATAGAAAAGCTGAAGGCCTTTTATTTAAATATTGGAATTGGCATTAACTGTTGCAATTTAAACTCCATTTTTTTCTTCCAAAAATCCTCTGCTTGACCTCTTACAGTTTCATAACAAGGTGCTAAGGATTTCTCAAATCAAGATACAACTATTCCAAAAGTTCAATTTATTAATTGAAGACACATGATCAACTTTATACCATATTTCTAACATTCCTCCAGACAATAGTCCTTTAAACATAAATCATAGACAGAGGATACGAATCAGTTGATGCTTGGAACTGTCATTCTTCTAATAACACTGACTGTCCAACTTGTTAGTAACATTCATTTACAATGATGATTCTATATGCTTAACGTTTTCCAATTTTACTAAAAATTGTATAGAAGACTTCTATATATTTTTAAGAGAATGAATTATAGTTTTTCGTCAGTAGTTTTTAACCCATGGCTCTTTTTTCTCTGTATCAGTAATTCAACTACTATAGTATTTTTAGTGAATAATGTAAAAGAAATAACAGAATAATTGTTTTGAACAATAATGACATAATTACTTCCTATTGATAGAGATAGGAGAAAATTTTCTAACTTCTATTAGAAGATTAGGAGTTCCAAGTATTAGGTGAAAACACTAAAATGATTTTATATTTCATCTCTAACCTAACGAATACCAACCACGAGTGAAAAGAATTTGCTTTTCAAAGGCTTATTATTAGAGAGAAGAGAAACAAAGTGTCATTTCTTATCTTCTCAGCTAGTGTTCTACTGCTGAAAAATAACATTATCCCCACAAATTTCTTTCCATGTCTCACCAAAAATGCTAACAAATGGACAGTTTCCTTCAATGCTTATATTAAAATATAATTTCATTATGAACAGGCGTTAAAAGCTACATGATAAGAAAAAGTAATGGCATAATTTGTCTAAGCCAGAGCCTATTCAATGTAATAGTTGATGACTAGGTAGAAATTACCAGAATTAAATTTAATCTTGGGTTCTAATGAAGCATACCAGCCATGAGGCTTCATTTTGAAGAATTGGCGGTATATCCAAATGTTCAGGCTTCAGAAAGGTTTGGAGCAGGCATATTTTCTCAGAGATTTCATTGTCAATCTTTGCATCCTCAGGAGTAGCAGAAAATGTTCGAGAGAACAATTTAATCATTATATATTTTTCTAAACCCTGCAGGTAAAATACATAATGTAGTCATATTCATATACTAAATCAAAAACATCCCCTCGATGTTGAAATGCAAGCAGAAATATCACTATGCTCTGGTTTAAAAAAAGGAATTAGAGAGTCAATACCAACTTAGGCAGTGTTGCATTAATAGCTTTCACTAAGGAAGTTACATAATACTGCTTACAAATACACTGATAATATAAAGTAGTTTTGTACTGTTATTCAATCACAAATCATTGTGTATGGTGAATTTCTTCTTAAATTACTACCTACCAACGGTAATTTCTGGTTGATTGATATTGTAAGAAATTTGACTAACATTACATAGTTATTAATCTAATAAACATATTTAAGTGGTGTTCAACCTTTGTGTGTTACATAATGAATGGAGAAGCAAGTTGTTGTCATATGTCGTGTTTGTGTAAGGAAGGAGAGACGAGAAAAGAGGGAATAGCAATTTTGAATACTCCTCTGAGCTTAGTTTGAAATATTCTAAATTCCTCTATTTTTGCAAAAAAATAATATTGTATAACCCTTCTATTTTTGGGCAAATATTGGTGAAGCTTAGCTTAGGTTTTATTAAATTAGTTAGGACAACATTTTTTAAAAGGTTAATCAGTATGAAAATATTAGGTTTAAACTCATTGAAAATGGTTTTTAAAGTCAACCTGTTTGATTAGGTATATATGATGTAATATTATAATGAAAGCCTATGAGAATAGTATATGTACTTGGATATTTAAGGGCCTTAAATCTGAAGCATACTTTTAGACTTGTGAACCTATACAGGAGGTAACATTTTTACCTTTTTAAAAGACTGTTACTATAAAATAGGATTTAAATAAAATTTTAAGTCAAACTTAGATCTTAAATTCGAGAATCAAGAATTTAAATTTCCTATCACTTAATCTGACAACTCATTTTCACTCTTGCCTTCCATTAAGACAATTGTAACATGGAAAATAATAATTTGAAAACTCTTGAGTGGTATACAATTCTTGGGATAAATTTTAAAATAAATATATATAATAAAGAGTAAATTTGTAATTAAATAATATGAAAATTTAAAATAATAATATTAAGAATTGTAATATGGTTATAAAAAATTAGAGTTATTTATAATATAGACATCTGTTGATTTGTTAATATATTAAATTGATGTAGTGTGGTACAAGATTATAATTATTTGATGAACGAACCTCCATGGCACAATCAATGTCTTCTTCAGAGGCAGTTGTCCACAGTGGATGATCTCTCATTGCAGCTTCCATTGACAGAAAAAAATCTTGAACTCTTTTCCCATCGTTCTCAGGTTTCGGTTGGTAAAACGAAAACGATACTATAAAGCTGATAAAATAATTTGCCGTCAGGATTAATAGGAGCACAAAACAGACAAAACAAAATTTAACATAAGAATTCATCACCAAAGCTTATTCAATAGTACTGAATAATTATTTTTGTTGAACAAAAAAGTATCATACAGCTGGAATACGATATCCTGCGACAAATTCCTTTTCATACAAATAAATTGAGCGATCGAACTTACGATCACATTATTAAAAAACACAGTCATTTGCGAATCACAGCACACAATACTGATAATAATACTGAATAATTGAACTCATAAATGGTAAATTGAATGCAATGCAATGTGGTGAACGGAGAAGTGATAATAAAACTAACAATAAACACAAACTAGTTTCTCTTAGAACTTCTGAATGCATAAACAGAGTGGAAGAAATGTGTAGCATAAGCATTGAAATTGAACAAGAGAAAATGAAAAAAGGAAAGTAGAGTGAAAGTGGTGGTTGCCTCTTGATGGATCGAACGAGGTCAAGGGAAGCAGGGTGATGCATGCGATTGAGAAAATCAGTGAAAGAGGTTTTTGATCTTGAGTCTGCGAGAGTATCGGTGTTCATGTTGTTGATGATAATCGAATCGCAATTGAAGAGAGATTGAAAGAGAAAGAGGAAGAGGAAGAGGCAGCATGTTCCAGAATGAAAGAGAGGAAAAGAATTAGGTGATGAATACACGTGATTCACGTTTTATGCAACTACCGGTACAACATACTTACTCTACTGATTCGTCAACTCTTCTTCTCTTCTACGTGGTCATATATATTATATTGGATGGTGTTACGTTGACACGGTAAACAGTAAATATATACACTTCATATTTAAATAAATTAATACTTTAATAATTTTTATTTTTATTCTTAATTGATGATGTTAAAGAAACTTTTCTCTTATATATTATACTAAAATATAAGATAATTTTTTAATACTTCAAATTAGGATGAACGTAATTTTGGTTTCCGTGATTTAAAAAAAAGAAAATCATTTTCATTCACAATTTTTGAAAAATACATTCTCTGTTAATGTGATTGAATAATTTTGTACTCTTCAAATAGATAACTTTTTAAAAATTTGTGAGATCTAGAATAAAAATTATGGACTAAAATCATAATTTTTTTACCATTAATGTATCAATCACTTAGCATCTATCAATATAAAATAATAATTTTTGTGAAGTTAAGGTTTTTTGAATTTATTGTTTTACCTATCTGAATATCCTCAGCTTAAGGAGTATGTTAGAAATATCAAATAAATTGAGTACATAAATTAAGTTTTGACAACATCTCTAGGAACACTATATTGATAACACCAGATATCTATTTCGATTATATCAATCAGCAATTAAATTACAAAATCTTGTATTAATTTTGATTTTATATAATACGTATTGATAGTAAAGTTGTATTTCGAGAATTGCAAGAATCAAAATACTTAATCTAAAAAATATGACTACAATAAAAAAATTATTTATTTGTGAGGCTTGTTTTGTTTTAAAAAAAATATATAAAACACGCAGAGCATCACAATATAACACATTGATATGCTATGTTATATCTATCATTTGCATTATATCCAAATAGCATTAAAATAAGAAAAAGAAATGGAAAAGAGTAGAAAGACTAAACCAAAACCTACTCAAGAAACTTATAATAAAATAAAGAACATGTAACATAATAGGACATCTGTGAGGCTTTGAAACAATGACAAGTCACTTTATTAGGACAAATTCTCTTTACCGTTAATTTCTGTTTAAGATATGATAGCTTTTAAAGCTGCACAATGGCGTCAATTTTCTGAAGGGTCTATGATATGTGCCATGTAGAATTGTTTCTTCACTTCATTTCTTTCAATGTGAGTGCATATGTAGTTTACACTTGAAATTATGCCTTATAACAAAATTGGATCCTCTTTCTTTCATATGGACGGTTTCTTCCTGCTCCTCCATATATTCTTCTCCCACCCTCATAAATTTTTTATATTGCAAAAATGTCCCTCTATAATATTCCAGATTACGTCATCTAGAAGTTTTTTTCCAAATTCGTAATTAGCTTTTGGATTATGTAATCCAGAAGTCGTTTTTCAAATGCATGATTAGTTTTCGGATCATATAATCTGGAAATCCAAATTAACTTCCAGATTATATAATCCAGAAGCCTTTTTTCCAAATGCGTGTTCGGATTACATAATTCGGAAGTACTCTCAAATCCAGACTTCTAGATTATATAATCTGGATTATCATTTTTTAAAAATATATTCTGGATTATATAATCCATAAGCTATTTCCGAATATGAGATTAACTTTCGGATTATGTAATCCAGAATATGGAGGTGACACAAAAAGGATAAAAAAGTATTTTCATATTTTGTATGGGATGACAGAAGAACATATGGAGGTGCAGGAAGAAACAGTCTTTCATATGATAGGGTCGTGTAAACAAAAATAGACACAGCCCAAAACAAAGCCTTACAAATTTTGACAGGATAGTTTGGATGGTACCACTATTTGCTGTGTCCATGAGGAAAATATGCTGAGTGGTAGCTCATGGTGATATTACTTCTGTTGTTGCCGAACTGAAAAGAGAGCTATCCAATTGTGAACATGTGGAAGGCCCACATTGGGAGACCCGATTCAGTTATCTGCTTAACTATGGTGCTGGTGTGTCCGAAGTCTGAATTTTCTTATAATTCCTTGTATTACAAATGGACCTTCTGCATATATTCTTCAACCAGCTTCATTTCATCACAAAGACATGAAATATCAGGCATTATCCCTCCATCATGATACCTGTATATTCCATCTCCCACTAGATCTTTCAACACTGCATCTGGTTCTCTGGCTCCTCCATGCTGTAAGAATTTTGTTCTTAAAGCAAATCCTGTAGTTGATGACAGTGGATCCTCCTGGCACACTTTCTTCCATATGGTTGCAGCAAAACACTTAGCATACAAATAGCTATAATAACCTGCACGATAAATATATTAAGTATAGGCCTAAACTTCAAATTTTCAATAAATGAAGAATTTCAAGTTGAAGGCAAACACTTTTTGGTGGCATCCACATTATAAGAAAATTCAGACTTCAGACACACCTGCACCATAATTAAGTAGATGACTGAATCGGGCCTCCCAATGTGTGCCTTCCACATGTTCACAATTGGTGTGCTCTCTTCTCAGTTCCGCAACAACAGAACTAATATCACCATGAGGGAGTGGCTGCTCTCCAAAAAGTGTCTGGTCAACAAGAGCATAGAAGATCTGACAAATATAATTAAAGTGTTAAACTATGTAAACTATTTATCCTTTATAAACAGAAAAAACAAGTTCTGCTTATGCGCTAACAACCAATGTTTGCCCTACACAGGCATGAAAAGAAAAGGAAAATATAACAAACCTGACGTTGCAGTTCAGTTGCAGCAAACATATCTCTAGCACCCTGCATTGACTCAACCAACTTCTGAGGAATTTCTTCACCAGTTGAATAGTGTCTAGCAAATTTTCTCAAAACTCGATAATCCCATGCATAGTATCTGTCATGAAAAGCAATTCCTCTATCAGAAATGAGAGGTAACCAAATTTATTCAGAAGCATTGGTTCAATTTGTTATTTCTTTCATCAGTTCAAATATGGGTTTGGTCCTATTTGCATTGTTCTTGTGTTCTTATGTGATTTCTATGATCCAATTAGTTGAATCATTATCTTAGATGTTTCTAAGACAACCTATGGAGAGAGATCACGTTTCTATGGTTAGATTTATGGTTCTTACACTTAGTTTGATAGATCCTCTATTGCAAACGCATTATTTGAGTCCACGTTAGGAGCACCCCTTGGTGAAAACACCTACCGATTAGGGCCCCATCCAACTTATCTTTAGTGAAGTGCCCATCAAACTCTATGCTTTGTTTTGCCATGTCAAAATGGACCGTGAGCAATACTAATGGCTAAATTGCTGTCACAAAACAGCCTCGTAGGTCCCTCATTTTTTAGTGGTCATCAAGAATCATCTTCATCCATAATCCTTCACATTGGCATGCATCGTAGGTTGCAATTATGCTTCTGCCAAACAATACTACATTTTTCTTTCGCTCCTCCATTAGTATATTCCCTCTGAGAAACATGCAGTATTCGGAGGTGAATCTCCTACAGTCTACAACTGACTTGACATAATCCACGGACAATTTACCTTCTCTCCTGAATAACATTCCTTCCCCTGTACTTGCCTTTAAATATTGGAAAATCTTATCAACTGCCTAAAGGCGATTTTACAGGGGACCATGAAAAATTGATTGACCACACTAACATTAAATTCATGCAGTCTTAGAATAATACCATGAACCATCACTCTTGGAATTTAAACTTACAACAACAACTAAATCGCACAAAACCGGGTTATAAGCTTTATAACCTCTATCTAAACAATGTAGAGCTAAACTACTAACTGAGGTTGCAATTAAAGTATCCCCAAAAGACGCTGAAACTAAAGTGGGCTAGAAGTGACACAATTAAGGTGAATTTCCAGCATTAAAAACAACTTATTTAAGTGTGTTTATGTGTTTAGCTACAAACAAAATTATAACAAATTTAAATGTCAGGGGCCACATTATGAGTTAGAGACATAGAGTTGACATTTGTCAGTGACAGTAAAAAAAATATTCGGCACTACCCCAATGCCGTGCAGGGTATAACATGTCACATGACCTTTCTATAAGACATCTTTCTCATATTGTTCTGGTGGTGGATAATGACATTCGGATAGCAGATCCCAATTGAAGATCAACGAGTCTCTGAATGTCATGGTTCCACTCAGAAAGTTGAAATTTCAGGGACACACTTGACTTGAAGATGATGATGGATGTAAAGGAGTAAATTAAGGTTTCATTAAAAAATCAAGAGGCTAAGGTAATACACTTTTACAAGACTGGGATTATATTAGCTTAATTCTGCAAAATCAAACCAAAGTACATATATCATAGAAAAATAGGCAGTTGCACAGCAAGTACCATCCAATTAAACAGTTCATTCAAAACTTTTATATTGTATTTATTTACCACCCTGATTTAAGGGATAAGACTTAAAGTACATAGTTCTTGTTGCATTCTACTCACTCAAACAGGTTGGATGGTATTTCTGCAAAATCCAGAACTGCTCTGGTGCCTGAAAAGTGCTGGTAGTCCTACAATAAGAACATGGCATCATCTCATTACATAAATGACAGCAGTAACCACTTTTCAAACATTTTAATTATGAAGAAATGTTTGCAAAGGTATTTAGTTCATTAAACAATATGGTAAAGAGTTCATATAATTAGAATTTCAAAATGATTTTTAAAAAAATGTCATGTTAGTAAAGATTAATTAAATTTGCTCAAATCATGTTCATACTTGTGCCTTCATATTATTTGATGAGGAAGAAATTTAACTTCTATAAATATTAGTATTAGACTGAGGTAGGGAGAAAATTATTATGATTCTCTGTTACACAAGTTCTATATAAAGGTCAGAGAATCATCAAGGCCTATGGCAGTTACATCTGGCTATTAGTGCAATATGCCAACTCGTGAATGAAGAGTAAAAGAGAAGACAAAACCATTAAATTATCAAGGGCAAGGGTAAATCTTATTTATTATGTATTTTTCTGTTATTTACATAATAAGATTGTTGAAATTTCTCATATATTGTAGCTATTCATAATTGTAACTAAATAGGTAATATCTTGTGTAAGTTATGTAAACAGGTTATTAATCCCAACGGTTTTGCAAATCCCTAAAATTGGGGGATTGGTTTTACAACATTATCACATGCTTAAGGGTTGGACATCCTTACAGCCTGACTATAACACAGTTATTGTAGAGATATCACAAAATTAAAAGTAGTTAACTTTGAAAACTAAAAATTTATTTATATCATCAACAATTGATTTGTATCGTGAATCCAACTTGCACATCATAAAGCTTTATCCTTATTTTGTAATGCAATTATGCAACTATTTCTTCATTAGTTCAAGAGGATACCGTTCTTGAAAGCAAAGAATGCAGAGCATGTCCAAACTCATGAAATAGAGTTTCTACTTCCCCATGATTGAGCCTTACAGCTAACGGATTTTGAGAACCCGAAAAGTTACAAACAAGTGCTACAATCTGCAAAATCATCAGAACCAAGCATAAATCAGAAAGAATAAGAAGTCTGCCTCCTCTATGGTGGATACAGTAAAAATGTATTTAAATATAACCATTGTGCATTGATATTTGTCTAAAAAAAGGAAAACGTCTTTATGAAAAAACTCATTGAATACAGTGATTTAGTAAAAAAAAAATGAATTTAAAATGAGCATTGCACATTAGGCGTTGAACAGTTCCAATTAATTGGTGAAATAATGTGGTTCCCTTAGTCTCATATCACATCACCAAGCATCAAGTTTTTCCACTAGAGGATGACGCGTCTCTTCTCTTTTAACTAATATTAGGCCTTATTAAAAATGGAATAGAAAACTTTCACATAAAAGGAACTACACGTGTGACAAAAAGAGAAAACTATATTTCTAGTTAAATGCCTCAATCAGAGTAAGAAACTGAGCGTAAAGAAATTTTCACATACTGGAAGTTGGTATTCTGTTTGAGAAATTCTGCGACCCCCTTTTATTGCAAAGTGAGCACAACCAGGATACTTTCCCTTTCTAGAGTATAAATCGAGGTACAAATATCCCAAGTCACCCTGAAATGAGCTTGAGTATCAGTGTCTTCAAACTAATTAATTAAGAATAAAAAAGAAAAGCATTATTGATATCAATCATCACTGACAATGTAATAAACATGAGGTGTCAAATCTTCAGAAGTACATAAATTTAGTAAGGCCCAAAAAAAATAAAAGATCTTGGTAGAATAGAAAAATATTAGGACCGTATAAATACTTAATTAGGAAAGCATGACAACTAAAGGAGCTCAGAGAGAACCGGTGAAAGTACATACAGAGAATTCCATACTTAAGCAGTGGTTTGATAAATTACCACTCCTCCTAACTATAGTTTGATGCAGAATCAGATCATCCCACCATGGTAAGGCCAATCATCAATTTACTTTACAGTATGAAAAAAATGTGTTTTTGAGTGAGAGAAGAAATAAAAGAAAACGATGAAAACAGTAAGAAGCATGAGTGTGTCTGTAATTTGTGAACTAAACTAATTGAAAAAGATTTCTCATTTATATTTTCAGTCGAGAAACAGAAGCTAGTGTAGATGATGCTATGTCTGCAGTAATAATTCTGATTACACAATTGACTATTGTCAGTTGTCTGATTGAGCATATTTAAACATGGCATACACTCTCTCACTTAGTATTAGCAAAAAGAAGGTAATGGCATTAGTCAGAGAGCTGGCATTCTCTTTTCAAACAAAGGTAGATAATGTGATAACAGACCAACCCAGGATTTTTAAGAGTCCTTATAGATAAAATTTACAGAAATTTGGACCAAAAATCAATACAGAATTCATATTCAACAATAAAAGTGTTAGATTAAATAGCCTTAAATAGAATTTATTGTAAAGGTGCTTTGTACTGCACCTAGTTCCTAGATGTATCCTTTTAGTTTCTTAGTTTCTCTTCTCTTCCCTCTCATACATTGTATCTAAATCTGATATAAATGTGACATCCTAAATACAATCTCTATATTTCTAATTCCTTTGTATTATTCTCAAGTTATGTAAAAATGTTAAAACTACAGAAATATAATGTATGACTAAAATATTCTTTGCACCAAATACCTCTTCGGGATGATGAAGAGATAGTTTAAGCACATGTGGATCCCAAGATTCATCAGGGGCTAGAGGGATGCTATGAAAGGTTGCACCAAACAATGACTGCACCAGCACCTTCAAACCCTCAATACAGTTTGAGAGAGAAAAATATGAACCTACAACCTGCAGACATGATTTTTGCATTTATGTGAAAAATACAAACATGGATATGTTGAAGTATTAATGACACAAAAACATGTCACATTTTAATTACCGAAGCATCCAATTTATAGGCAGAGGACTTCATCATTGTCATGTAATAGGTCTCATCCCATGGCCTTAAATCTCCATCACTTTGACCACATTTCTCTCTCTTGAATTTCGTGAGTAACTTATGCTCCTAATATCATAAGTAAAAGAGAATAATTCTCAGTGACAGGCACAAGCAACTTCAGCTATTACACCCTCATGCCCAAGAAAGTATGCCTTGAAGGAATCTATACCTCTCTAGTCTTACTCTGGACCATCTTGCTCATTTCAAGTAAAAATGACATTACAACTTTTGGTGATAAAGCCATGTTAGGCTTAATAGAAAATTCAGCATAAGAATTACACCCCATTATCTGCATCAAATGATCACACGGAAAAATCATTATGTTATAAATTCGAAATAGAAGAAACAATTAGCTCTGTTATTAAATACCTACAAAAATAATCAAGCAAAGTAAAGACAAATAAACATCCTACACTTTTTATTGAAAAAAAAATTTGACCTAAGAGAATTCAAACCTTACTCAACTGTTGTAGCATATGATACTCTTTCCTGATTTCTTTATTTCAGTTTCCATTAGTGAAGATTTATTACCCTGTAATTTATTTTTCTTTTTTAATAGTAACTATGACATATAGCGATGTTTGTTGGGTCTATTATTTCACCCACTATCAGGCCGTCATTAACCCTCCTGTTTATATCTAGTCTCACTCAATATGTATATGCCTATGCGTGAAGAGGTGTGATAGAGATCCCACGTGGACTAGGAATATAGTTGAATTATAATATATAAATGGGGTGTAATCCTCACCTTATGAACCAATTTTGTGAGGTTAGCTAGGCTTCAACTCACTTCTTAATACTCCTCTTCCCAAATAAAATTCATCTATACCCAAAAACAGAAAGTAACAGAAGTATCAAATATGTTACGCAAGCATACAAATGCATGATGGCGATCTAGAAACATGTTGCACGAGAGTGCAACATGGAAGAAGAGAGAGCATACTTATGTTACAGCACAAATCAAACTGGTTAAAATGAGTCAGTGGGCCTCATGATGATACAGACCTGAGCTAGCTCATGTCGTGCAGATATAAGCCTTTTGAGGACATCAACATTTGCCTGTGGAACAGAATTTCCTCGTATATATACCTCTTTCCTAACCTTAAAATACAGAGAGAAATTGACAGATATCCATTAGTTAATTACAGTATTTAGTTAGTTAGGTTGAAGAAAAAAGCATGTTGCCCATAAATAAGAGGGGAAGTTAAGAGCAGTATTTTTAAAACCAAATTGATTATGGAACAGGTTAAAGTACTACTTCAAGGTTCAATGTTCGAACTGCTAGAAATAAAATAATATTTTAATAAAATATATAATATGGGAATAAAAAATAGCAACTCCATAATATGCATTCCAAGTCTCAAGGATTCACACTAGTTATGGCCTCAAATGTGTGAAAATGCAATAATGTCAAGTCTATTCAACTATCACACTTTTTAAGTAGAGATTATTAAAATAAAATAAAAAATTAAATGATTTGGTTTAAACTGATTTTTTACTGTATTTGCCAGTTTTTGACAGGTCACTTCAGAGGTTCAAATGGATTGAATTGAACATGGGACCAGTTCACTAGGTTTTTTTTATTTATTTGGACAATCTAGTTCAATTTTCAAAACATAAGTTAAGAGAGACATCATCCTCTCAATTGAGAGGAAACTAGAGCCTTTGGGCAGTTAAAGGTTCAGACCCTTTAAGTTCTGCAGCATTTTATCTGTGGAATTGAGTTTTATCCCATTAATTTATAGTTCAAAAAGTGGGAGGGAATACACAAGTTCATTACTTCAAGGATCATATGAGAATACCAGCAGAATTCATGAGTACTCTAGAGTCTTAATACTAGATTGTTTAGAAGATGAGATGTGATTACAAATGTTTTTAGTTCACATGAACTTACTTCACAGTCCTTAATAGGACTTGTGAGTAATGCTTACTAGTAGTATCAATATACTAAGGTAAACTTAAAAATCACCGCATAGAAACTACCTTATCATCAGATGACAATTGTAGTACAGAAGCAAGAGTTTGTGGATCCGTTGTAATCCGAAATCCTTTCTCTTTAAGGGTGCCCTTGGGCCCTGATAAATCCTTGGTTATTAACCATTCTGACCGATATACAGGCTTTACAAGATAATGCAAATTCTTGGGGATGCGAGAAGAAGGATATATATCAACCTTTCCTGGGTCCATGACAATATTTTCATTGTACCTAACCAAACCAAGAAATTGTAAACCAATCAAACAAGATCACAAAATAAATAAGCCTAATTCAAACATACAACAGATTACTTTTGAGGAGAATCAGTCATAAAGTAATGACTGAATTGAAATGACATAGAAACATTCACAAGCATGATCATTAGTAGTCAAATACAATTTATAACATGATAAGATAAGAACCTTAAACGAACCATGTCACAAAATCTAGCTGGAGGATAATAAACCCCACATTAGAATCCCATACTTACAAACCCAAGTCTCATACCTTGCAATTGGATCCTAAGTACTTGCACCCCCCACACTCTACAACTCAAGCACCCAGGCAGTGTAAACACTGAAATGCTGGCAGCACCACTTGTGCCACTCGTGTCCGGCCGAGAGACACTGGAAGACTCAAAAACCAATCGATAAGCACCTGGTTGTTAAGGAGGGAGAAACAAGTCAAAACTAACAAGAACTTACATAGGAAAAGGCCTTTAGAAAGTCCAAACAACATCACAAGGAACTTAAAAGATCCTTGATGTGTTTTAAAAGCTACCTATGGATGCATGCTTCATTCATTATGATTTGGTGGTAGCCCTTATACCTATCTTGGAAAAGTATCATGTCCTTGTAATTTATCCAACAATTCCTCAATCAGTGGAATTGGGAATTTATACAGGAATGTAGCCTTGTTCAATGCGTGGTAATCTACACGAACCTCCAACTTTCATCGCTTTTTTTACCAAAATAATTGGGCTTGAAAAAGGACTCAAACTTGGCCAAATGATGCCCTTCTCTAATATCCCAGCCACCATTTTCTCAATCTCATTCTTTTGGGGCATGTGGGTACCTATAAGTCTTGTATTAATGCCATCAACTCACAAGAATTTTACAATTGATATCACAAATAGGTGGTAGTCCTTTCGGAGTGGAAACAACAAGATTATATTAGTCCAACAATTGTTGAAACTGAGTTGCTAGCTAATGAGTGATTTTCAGCTCCAAATCACTATCCTCCATAGAAATTTTCTCAGCTGCCAGGGATAGTGCTGACGAGGCTAATAAGGCAAAAGCAAAATCCGCATTCTGGACATTCATCAATGCTTTAGAAGAATTAGTGATTAAGTGTTTCAGTCTACCACTATTTTATAGTCCTTCTCTTGCTCCATAAATGTCATTGATAAGTGTTCCAATTCACCCTTGCCTCTCCCAAAAGTATTCAACCATCTACTCCCAAATTCACATCTACCCTTTTCAATCCAAACACAGAACCCTGTAGAGAACTCATATCCAACCATACTGCAAGATTGTGGAGATAGAGGACTCTGCACCTGAGAGAGCACAAGTTGAGGAGTTGGAGGAGATTCCTTAAAAAATAGGACTTTTTTTATTTTCTTTTAAATTTAGAATTATGTTTTAATATTTTTATTTTCTTTTAAATCGAGCCAAGATGACCCATTGGCCAATACAAGACCAGGACAGGTCAAAAAATTGTGGCCCATTTTAAATATGGGTTAGGCCGAGTCAGCACAGTTTTTCAGTTAGCTAGACCTTACTGCCTGTTTTCCTAGCTTTACCTATATCTCATTTGGTTTCAACCCACCTAAGAAAAAACCCAATAATTGTTTGCCATTAACAGTCTCTGCTTTGTGGTGATGTCCTTCCATTATAACCCAAGGGTTTTCTTCTTCAAGCCAAAGAGCGAAACCAATGCATTGTTATTCCTTCCATGCTGATAAAAGCGAGTCATCTTCTCAAAAGTTTTAGTTTGTTGAACCTCAAAGAACATCTCTCCTTACAAGCCCATCCCAACAAATCATTCCTATCAAAGGTTGGTAGATCCCCTTTCTTGCGCCAGAGAGGTATCTCATCACTACCATTGTTCAACCCATTACCCCATGTGTCCTCTTTGTTCATAGGAATGATTAAGAAACTAATTGCTAGTCTTGTCATTCTCCATCAATAATCGTAGTTTTTTCACCATAAATTCCAATGTGGTCTCAATCTTATCAATTTTTCCAAGCTGCACCATCATTTCAGATAGTTGATTCCCTTGCTCCCATGTTACTTCAATGTTTTCAACAACTTTTCTAAAGCATCTACGTTAGATTCCATTCCTCCTTCCTTTGCATCCAATAGGTCAAACCAAACTAGTCAGGCACCCAATTTATGAGAAAAGAAAACGAGATAAATACAAAAGAATTTTGTAATGCAATCAAGACACAAGTCTCTCCAAAGGGTTTTTTTCTGTTCCACAAGCTAATTGCTCAAATGGAATTGTTCACACATGCCTACTACTAGCGATGTAACTAATGTTCATATACAAGTTTGATCATTCTGACCCATTTTGTTCCTACAGGAATAGACCCTTACAGTTCGCTGGGCCCAAACCGAAACACTTATATTAGCAGGAACCATAAAAGTAGGTTTTAGATATGTCCAAATAACATGAACTAATAAGCCAACCCCACAATTCACACGGTGTGAAAAGGCTTTGTGGCAGCAGTACTTATAAATCATATAATTAGTCTAAACACAGTTAAGTTAATTTCATAGTCTATCAAATTTGTTAATGTGACTTCATGATATTTAGGTTTTGAAGAAGAAAATTTTGAATCTTGAGATTGCTTTGTCGTCACCATGTAGTATTTAAGGACCCTCCCTCTTTACATGGTACCAGTTTATATAAACGAAAAATAAGGGGAAAAGGCACTAGAAATATAAACTTATGTTTTGGGAACAGACTGCTTCCACCATAAAAGAAAATTATTCAGTTTTCATAACAAGCAACAGAATTGTCACTGCAACCAATGCATCAATATCAGTTATAAACATACTCTCTGCATAGATGAGACATTTCAATATTTAGCGTGTTCACTCGATCTAATTTCTCTGCAAAGAAAGCACATCACATAAGAAACAATTTAGAGATAAAAGTTCCCTAGATTTTTATTGTGAATAAAAGATGAAATTAAGAGTAAAATAATTACCAGAGCAGAGATTAATTCCACCCCTTTCAAAGTCAACACGTAAGTTTCTAACTCCCCTTTTAGCTTCCTCAGAAAGCGTATGACATTCTCGCTCTGCTTTCTTAATCGCATCATATAGATCATGATTTGTGTTCAGATACTGCATAGCAAAAAAGATAAAATAATGAGCACAGGTGTTGGGGTTAGACCTCTGTGTAACTTGAGTTTTCTCATTTGTTAATATAATGTCTGCATCTTACTTATAGGAATACAGTGAAGACCAGATCTTCAATGGTTAAGTTTACCACATGCTTTTTTTCTCAAATCATGATTGATTGGCAAGTTTAATCAAATACTATACTTCTTGGTTTAGTTGGTTGTGTGATGTCAAATTGGTTGCTAACTCTAAAGTCTACACTCATTTCTGTCATGATTAAAAATTCACATGTACTCGACTTCAATTTAAAGAGCTTCTTCAGACTATAAGGTCAAACATAACTAATCTGTCTAACTTCAGCATTCCAACCAGAAGTGTTTCTTTCCCATTCTATCAAATATACAGAAAATATCTTATAGAGAAAAAATAGCAATAAACTCTCTAACATATCCTTTCGAACACAATCCCATTGATTGAAATTCACTAGAAATCACAAAATTTTGTGAGTCCGCTCCTGTCATTTGACTAGTCTCAAAAGATCTGCAGTTTTGAGTAAATTTTAACTAATAGTAGAGAATGAGGTTCCTCAACATACAAGAAAAATATAACCAAAGTACGTGGCTAAGCCCATGCACACACTCAAACTTTAAACACTTTATGCAACAGAACAACAACAGCACATGATTTTTCATTTTTCTTAGGCTATGCTTTTGTTAAGTTAATTAACAATAAACATAAAAAAAAAACAGTGAGCATCACCGGTCAACTCACATGTAGATATTCATTAATTCTCATTGATGCCTTGCTGGCCTCCTCAACAAACTCTCTGATTTACCCAAAAAAACAGAAACATAATTTCAATCATGAAAGAAGCATTACAAAATATAATAGCCAAAGATTTCATCAGTCATTTACCAGAGAAAAAACAACAGTGTGAATTAGTTAAAAAGAGAAACCAATTACTACAACCACTAATAAAAATAGTAATAATAATAACAACAGCAATTTACTCTTATATTATAAATTAGAATTCACAACTAAGAGTGTGGGGCAACCATTCTCTATAACAGAGATTCTCAATATATTTTTCTCCTCTCTCTTTCTGAGGTGCATTAACCAAAAAGTTTATTTCTCAAATTATTTTACTTGTATAGTCAATTTTATTTGTCTGTCTCTTTTAATTCACCTTCCTTTATCTCCATTTTTAAATCCAATAAAAAAAATAAGGAAATTGAAAAAAAATAGTTAAAAATAACCTTCTTAATTCTTATACCAGAGTTTAAATTGTTTATTGTAAATCCAACATATAATTTAGACCACAAAAATGTTTTCTTTATAACTAAGGCAAAAGCTAAAATACAAATAATAATAATGTTAACAAGAAGATAACCTGTTAGGGTGGGTATGCCTACACAATTCAGCAGAGTCAACAACAGAACATACCTGAGAAATGAAACATGCAAATTGAAATACATGTAACAAGAGAGTAAAAGAGTGAATACAACAAGTAAAGTACTTATTCTCAAGATAGTTGAATCGGGATACAAAGTGTGAATTGGAAAGCCTATTTTTTGAATCACAAATTGAACCATATTGAGAATATTAAGATTCACGATCAATAACAAAAATAGCAGAGATACATACACAAATCTGTGTGTATAAATAAAACCACAAATCCAACAACAAAAAGCACAAACCCATGACCAACAATAACTTAAAAGCATAACTATAGCATCATTCTAACAAAAAGAAAAACAAGAAATGAAAACAAAACATGCATATTAACATAACTCTATGCCTATCTGTTGGGATTTCTAGCTTAAAATTGCAGCCCAATTAACTACATAGCCTAAACAAATTAAAAAATAACAGAGGAGGAGTTTTAAAATCTCCCACAACACAACTTAATCATCTACACATGAGTTTTACAAATTTTGAAAGCACCCAATTCCCAGCACCAAGCTTCCAAATCAATCAAATTGGTGCGATTTTATCAACCACCATGCTCAGTCATTCTCATTAAAACAACTTACAGCGTCAGAAATCTCATCCATTGCTCGCATTACTTCAGCAGCTGGCTGTTTCGTACTAATGTAACTGATTAGTTCTCCAGACCTAACAATCCACAAAAATCAAAATCAACCGGTGGTCATGACACCATTACTAATAGTAATAGTGATCATGTGCGGACTGTTTAACACTTTGGTTGTTAACCAATAAAACAAATGCACATTTATCATTACAACCAGATAGACATGCGTGCAACAATTAGCTCATAGCAGTAGCAATAGTAATTGAGTGCAGCTATTTTACCTTTTGTAGGTTAAACAATGAAGCAAATGCACATTTATCAAGTACATATGTAGAATTAGCCAGTACAATGAATTACAAACAATTCCATGCATAATAAGAGAAAATATACATCAAACATATCACAATACAAATGCTGAAACTCACGCGTGCATTAGTATCAGTTTAAACAGTAGCAATAATATTAATTGCGTGAGGAACACGATTCGATAAGATGAATACCTTTGAATGGCTTCATCGACGAAGGATTGAAAGCCTTTTGCGGTCTTCAAATGAGGGAAGCCATAGAGACCAGTGGAAGCGGAAAACGCACGAACAGTGACGGAGAGAGGATTCCATTTCCTCAGATGGAAAATCACCGAACTGTCTCTGCTCACCACTCTCCACATCGCACCGTTCATGCTTCTTGCTCGTTCAGCTCGTTCAAAACGCTGCGCACACACCTGCTTAAATATGTTAACTGAACCCACGCACTAAAGCCAAATCATCCGACCCGACCCGAACCGGATCCGGACCGAAACTTGTGCAATTTTCCTACAGAACACAAAAATTAAAAGAATAATTGTAAATTTGATTTTTCTAAAACATTGGATCCCAAACAAAAAATTTGAAAATTCTAGCAAGTATGTTGATTCTTTGACCTTTAGTAACTAGTTATATGTTAACTATTTTTTTTTAGTTTTAAATTATTATCTATAATAATATATAATGAAAATTCTTCTAAAAAATGTCTCTTAATATTTTCTATTTTATCTTTATATTAATATTTTATTTTAGACATTCCGTCCATAATTTTTTTATTATTTTATGTAGCATAGACATTGATACGATACGGAAACAAAGATATATATAATCTCTAAAATTTAGGACATGGAAACACAGATCTATATATTATATAATTATGAATTATATAAGTTGATATAAAGATTTATGTGCACAAATATATTTTAGTTTTTTTTAGCAAAAAGATGTTTCTCATGGCTGGTTCAAAAACATTTGTTCCTTATTTTTATAATCATTAATGTATTTCTTTTTTTTTTAAATTGTGTTAGAATCGTGCTAAAATTGTGAGAAATCCAACAAATATTTTTTTGAATTGGATGTGTCTTACGAATGTCATGTTCGATATGTGTATTCAACATGAACACACCATTTAAGAGACGTGTCCGAACCTCATATTAATATTTTATTTCACTATTTTATCATTGTCATTATTGCTAAGTTTATCATTGTCATTATTGCTAAGTTTCGAATGTGAGAGTGGTTGCTAAATAAGGAGCAATTTTGAGTGTGAAATACTTTAACATTGGTTTTTAGTAGTACATAACCCAGTTTTAAAAAATTCTTTTACATGTTTCTTTTTTAATACTAGAATACATGAGGAGTTTCTCTTCATCGTCCGTGCTCCTCATTTTTTTTTCTTTTGTTATGCTTTTGATAAGAGAATAGAGTTAGACATTAAATTAAGCAGGAATCTACACTGAGAATGCAAAAATTTGTTCGCTATAATTTAAGAGTAAGATTTTTAAGATATATTTTCTTTTCATAGAGCAATATTTTGGAGTAATTTATATTAGGTAATCAAAACTATCACATTGAAAAAGCAATATTTGAGATAAAATTTGAACAAATAAATGTAATTCAATCTAATTTTTAAGCTCAAGCACAACATCAAAGCTGAATTTTTCCCCTTCTACAAAAGTAGTTTCAAGATCTTCAAAGCTTTGCTCAACTCTCAGGTCCTTGCTAACTATCAAACTCTCCTGCAATCATTTTTTCCAGAAAAATTGGTATTGACAGAAGGTTTGAAGTTCATATATCTAACAAAAAAGATATTAGAAAGAGAACAAGGTATAAAAATTACAAATTGTAAATTTAAAACACAAGGTAGTGTAGATTTGATATATACATACTTGCATAAACCAAAAACTGTTTTGAAGTTATAGAATGAATGCCATCAACTCTTTACTGTTAATATTTTAATTGATCTTTGTTTAAACGAATGGAAGAATATGAACAACTTTATGCAGAGAGTGGTTGAGGATTCCATAGAAGGATCTTTCCCTTGCCATCATTCTACATTATACTTAACTTTTCCCTTTTTATGCTACTACCTACATAATATCCTTGAAAGAGAAAATTAAGAAAAACTAGATTTCGCATATGGCAAAATACCTTCTCTACATATTCAGCTACAGTTGAGTTGATTATCTTCTTGATAACTTCCTTGAAAACTTTGGAAGGTCCAAGCACCTCTAATAAAATGTCTTTTGGTATCTGTTGAACACAAAACATAATACAACCATACATTGAATTGATATCCTTTATAACAAAGACTTCAGCATTTTAATATATGTAGTTGAACTAAATTTGCATACATGTATAATCACCTTTATGCAATGCTAGCAGGTAACTAATAATCACAGGATCAAGCTTTTCCCACACTTTGTGTAATCACAATGAGACAATAAAATAACAACTCCCATTAAAAATATAATGGGAATACACTAATAACAAATAATCTCACAAATTGTGGTTAATGATGTACATTGTCGTCTTTGTGTAGACAATATATGTGAATGATTTGAATTGTTCTTTTAATATATCAACATTTAAATTAGCTAGCTTACTCTGTTTTGCTTGTGTTTGTTTTCAAACCTCCTATGATCGTATTTTGACACGAGAGCAGATGACTCTACTGGTACATAGGTTTGGAAGGAAGGCTTAGGGATGTCCTTGAACTATTTATACTTTGATGTTTGTAAATATAATCAAATATATAATATATTTTGGGGATGTTACAACTTCAACAAAAAATAAGACATAATATAAGTCTCATTTGTTTCAATTCAACGTATGATATACAGACTTTGAGTGGCATTATATATTCCTCTAGTGGTAAAGGAGACAGGAAAAATTAGAGTATCTATGAGTATCAAAAAATTACATGACAAAAGATTGCCAATAAGATAGATCACAGAAACTTACATCTGGCGTTTTTCCTGGTAGTCCTCAAGTTGTTAGTGCAGCAGTTGGCCATCAAACAAGCACAGGAAAATGTCAATTTATTGATATAGAAGTTACAATGAAAAGTCAAAGACAAGGAAACCTAAAGGGAAAAAAGAAAAAGATTTTGGCATTTGGAGAACTCAATTGAAATTCACAGAAATCTGCGTCAGTTCATCATATTTATGGTTAGATGTAACCGACTTAGTCCATACGTTTTGTATGTTTCTTATCTATAAATACATATCTTTGGGTGTTCATTATACACAAGGGATTAATCATGTTCCTCCTTTTACTTTATTTTAACATTTATCATTATAGGTTTTTCTTTATCAGTTACTACTATCATCATTGCTGAATAGTTGTGTTGCAGTTTTTGTTCTGTCCTTATTATCATTTTTTTGTTGTGCTAGAAATAAATTGTATGCTTCCACTACATAAATCTTTCAGAAATAGAAAGTGAAAACTATATTATACAGCTTCTGTAAACTAGAAACTCAAACTCAGAAAGAGATTGAATCTTACACCCGAAATATGAAATTATTATAATTATCATTTACAAGATTTACATCAAAATGTATTTTGACTTTTTTATCTTTTGTTTTTTCCCTCTTTTTTAATAAAGGATCTAATACTTTAACTAACAAAATTATGCATCAAACACCCTTAATTGCCTTAGAAACAAATTGAACATGAATCACACCAAAATTCATGGTAAAAGTGAACACTTAAGGGGGGAATAAGTATGTAAAAATTAGATGATAACAATTATGATTAGCATGCTATGCATTTGTGAACAGCAGAAAACACATTATCTTTGTATAGATTCCCACCCTCCCCAAACATACACACAAATAAAACTACATACAGAGTACTCTCATATCTCAGTACACATAAATACTCCACCTCCTTTTACTCTTCGAAATCCTGGGATTGGTTGTGCAGCTGCAACCATTCTCTTAAAGACATCATCAAATATCCTTTGAGTTTTGTTTCCATATACCTCTACGCTTATCTGGACAGAAAAGTTAAAAGAGGGTTCAAAATTATAAGCAAATGTCAACCATGAGTGATGCCAAATTTTTTGAAAAGAAATCAATAGAAAAATTATATATGCTCCATCTTTGTCAAAACACTTAGCTTCACATGAAAACATATTTATGTTTCAGAAAATTCAAGATATTGTCCACGTTTATTGTTGATGTATATACCATGTGTACATAGCTAAACTATAATTTTACCACAGCAGTATTCTCTTTGCAAATAGAGCTAATAAAGCTGTCCCACTCACTTATGTATTCCAGTTCTAGAAGTTTTCTCTCATATTCAATGCATCCTCCTGCATTTTTGGTTAAGCATGTTTTCAACATCACAAGATAAACCCTGCCAAGTTATTCTTGTGTTAACTCTTAAAATATGGCACTCATCTTTTTCACCAGACACCAATCAACAGTTTCGATTTCAATTCTGCAAATGTTTTTTTCATTGACATTATCCCATTTTACACTACTACTGCAAACTGTATTTATCTGCTGATGACCTCCTATTCCTCCAATATGAATTTATTACTTCTGAGTTAGGATCAGGATTCATATAATTCTGCTTCCATCTAGCCTCTACAAGTGTTCCAGCTGACTCACCCTTCTGCTTTAGTCCTCTACCTACACACTGTGATCCATTCCATTCCTATAATGCACTAGCTCTCAGCAAAGGTATTGATTTGATCCATAGTTCAACCCATCATCCTCTTCTGAGCTATCATTGTGTATCTCCTCCATATTACTTACACCTTTGCCTCTCCTTTTTTTTCTATTCTGTATGGATATTTTCACTTTTTTTTATTATTTCAATTAAACATTTTATGATACCTTTAGTTCTCTGGTATCATCCTTCTGAACAACAGAGACAGAGAAGTCCTCAAACTGATTGGAAGAAACTTCGGCATCTACAACAAGGAAATCAAATTCCAAAAGAAATTATATATAAATCATGATTTATGATTGAAATAATCAAGCAGCCAGAAAGAAAAAACAGCACCTGATAATACACCAACAGCAGGAAGGCATTTAATGTCTTGCCTGTAAAAAGCAGATGACGTTTCAAAATCAGTTTGTGTCATTTATAAATAAATTCAGTCAAAAATCATATGGATAACAACTGTTAGAAAACTAGCTGCACTGAGGCAATAGAGTAATAACTCGACTATAATACAATAACAACAACTACAGAAGCCTTAACCCGCTAGGTAAGGGCAGCCACATGGATTGCATGACACCATTGAACATGGTTAAAGACCAAATTTTCAGGGATATTATTCACTGTGAGACCCTTTTGAACTATTCACCAAGACTGGACCATAATAGTTGAACAAACTCTATCAAGTAAACAGAGCAACTGATATTATAATTAAGGAAAAATGTCATGATGCCCCCAACCTTTGCAGTGTAATCGTTTAAGAAATTTAAATGCCTTTTGTATAATAAAGTACATACTCAAATAACCTATGCAATTTGAAATACAATTCAGAAAGCAGAAGTGCCTTTTTAAAATATTTCTTGCACCAACTTTAAGTTTCCATGAAAGACCAAAATGTCCATAATTCAGGATAGGCACAATATACTCATCTACTCTCTGCTTGCACCTGGTCACCTGAAAACAAAAAAATATGTTACCAAAGAACAAGCAACAAACCACCATTAATGACTTGCCTTATTTAAACATAGAAAAAACAAGACAAAGGGGACAAAATTTTAAAAAAATCAAATGAAAATGGGAAAGGGATTATAACCTGTGGAGTGAGATTTAAGATGAAAGTTTGGGATGCTGCATGCATTCTTTCTTTCAATTGTAACCACAGTACTCTGATTAGAATCCAGTCTTTTTCTTTGTCCAAGAGGAAAGCCTCTCTTTGTTTCTACCTATGACAACCACCTCCAAAAGAGAGGGTGTGCCAGAAGAATATTAAATATGCCCCACAGTTCTTGGAACCTGTAAGATTGTTTTCCTCTCTAAGGATGAAAAATGCACCCTGTAAGTAATCATACTGATAATGCTTATACAAAATCATCCATTAAAAAATCTGACAACTCTATATTCACATAACTATCTCTTTTAAAACATTAGAAAATTTGAAACCTGATGCAATCAGTTATCTTCAACTTGAAATATCATCAATTGGGGAACCAAAAAATATGTTTATACCCCCATACATTTTTGTCAAACATAGTCATGTTTTTTTTAATTTTAAATGATGAATTAGTCTTCAAAATTCAAAAAAATACGTGAATTTAGTCTTTTTTTTCTTTGTGAAAGTAAAGAAATTTATAGCTAAATGTTAAGTTGAAGCATGAAAATGACTAAAGTCTCTAACTTTCAAAAGGTAGAACTAATTCATCAATTCTAAAGTACACCCAAAACCAAATTTAACAAAGGAATAATACTAAATAAGGAAGCATTAACTATTGTTAGATTATCTTTTGAACACATTTCTTCTTGTTGGGTAAAATTTTATATTTCACAAACAAAAAGTGGACCCAAATGATGACTTAGTTAATTCCATAAAAAATTCAAACAAAATAATAAAATTTGTTGAAACAATGTGTTGTCTCTCTTCCTTAAGACATAATTTAAATCCTAATACAGAGTTTGCAAAGATAAAATCCATGAACTGAACCCATAATCATAGTTTTTTAGTTCTCTGCCACCAAATTGAAATTTCACAAGTGTGTAAGCCATTAACATAATTTCAGTTTCATATAACGTGAAAGAGAAAAGTTATCACCTGCGGAGGGCTCTACGGCGAGACTCTGCTGAAGAAGCTGTGGCACTGCCTTATCTCTGTTTCGCTTTGGGAAGTTCCAATTTAAACAACTTTTTTTTATGACAAAACTGTACAAAGAAAGAAAACGTATGAGTAATTTTTTTTTGTTAGAATAGGGTTTTTTTCTTAAAAATAATATCTTTCTTTCTAATTTTCATTAACACATTTTAATTTTTTTTTAAATATACTTGCTAAATATGTTTTCATATCACATTATTATTATTAACTGTAATTTATGTTATAAAATAGTAGTATAAACACATACTTTTAATTTATATGATATAATACTAGCAAAAATCTATACATCCATTCCATGTATATTTACATTTTTATATATTAAAACAATACAATCTTAAATATACATATATATATTTATTATTTTTATGAGTACTTAATAGAAAAATATGAAAATAATTTTTTAATAAAAAAGCTGAGTGAATATTTATTAATTAAACATATTGATAAAAAAAATCATTCAACACTGTTACTTCACATTAATACTTTGTTTAAGCATTAGTTATTTTATATATATATATATATAGGGGCTAATTCTCCTTCCACCAGATCCATTTGTAGGCTACTTCTTCTTGCACCTCCATACCTTCTTGTGCCACCCCCATATATTTTTTATATTCCAAAAATACCCTTTATTAATATTTCGGATTACATAATCCGGAAGTCTTTTTCTAGATTCAAAATTAGCTTCCAGATTATGTAATCCAGAAGTCTTTTATGATTAGCTTCCGGATTATATAATCCGGAAGTCTTTTCTACACATAAAATTAGCTTCTGGATTATGTAATCCGAAAGCATTTTTTTCAGAGGAGTGATTAGCTTCCGGATTACATAATCCGGAAGTCTTTTCTACACATAAAATTAGCTTCTGGATTATGTAATCCGGAAGCCTTTTTTTCAGAGGAGTGATTAGCTTCCGGATTACATAATCCGGAAGTCTTTTCTAAATATGAGATTGACTTCCGAATTATGTAATCCGGAATATATCCAGATTACATAATCCATAGGCTTATTTCAAATGCAAAAAAGAGTTCTGGATTTTATAAATCTCAAGAACACTTCCGGATTCAAAAACAGCTTCCGGATTATGTATGGAGCTGGCACAAAAAAGGAGAAAACGGTATTTTTACCTTTAGGATGGAGGTGGCAGAAGAAGGTATGGAGGTGTAGGATTTTCACATCCAGAATGAAAAAAAATTCCAAATCTTAACGTCGGGACGACATTTTTATGTTGCGGATGGTCATATCCAAAAGTTATATCTCAGTTTTTTATTTGTATATCTGAAACTCTTATTTATGTTGTAGATATAGATGTCCAAAAGAGTAAGAGTAAAACTGACATCTTTTGTGGAGTGTTAGGTACAAGTCACAATTGATCTCGTGCATGAAGAATTAGCCTTTCAAAGACAAAAAAAAAATTAATTAAACTCTATGCAATTTAACATTAATAAGCTATAATTTAGGTTAGTGTACAAACGATTCAAGTATATGGGTTTACTTCAAATTTTAAAAAAGATGGAACTTCCTCATAATCCTACACTCAACAACTTTCACATTGTGAGACTAATCACTGTTTAGAAAGTAAGTTTGTTATAATTTTCTAATTCTAAACACTAGTGAAATAAAAGATATTGTCCTTAACTTCTAAAAAAAATAGCATCATAAATCATTTTAAAGTTTATTAATATGTCTTAAGGAAAAAATATTCCAATTCATTGTTTTTGAGTTTTCATGTAAATGATACAAACTTCAAAAGAAGAAAAAAAAAAGTATAAGTCACTTTAAAAAAGCATACCTTAAACTTACGTAATCAAACAATGGCAAATTCTCCATACACTATATCAATTCTAACATAAACCCAATCTGTTATTGGAAATGATAAAATTATCCTTAAAAAATTATGAAAATAACTTTAAATAAAAAGAGAGTATAGATAAAAATTATTTTTGAAACTCTTTTTCCAAAAATATTTTGAATTTAAATTTCCATAACACATTTTTTAATTCTGGAAATTCTTATCTAAAATGCCTTTTCAATTTTGTCTTTCGGATTTTTTTATCCGGAATGTAATCTTTTAGTTTTGAAATATATTTATCATTCCAAATTTTCAAATTCAGAATAAGAGTAATTTTGGAAATTTCAAAAAACGATAAGGTGCAGGTTAAAAGTGATAGTGCAGAAAGAAATTGCCTTAAACAATGTACGTAGCCAATGCTTTCATGTGGAGTACACTGTATCTATTACCATTTTTTTCGTTGTTTTTTCTTTTTTTTTTCCCAAACTACTTTCACTCCCCTTCTCTCTCCTACACCTTTCACCTGGTTCATGTTTTCTTCCCTCTTTGGTTGAAATATCTGTTCATCAGAGAACACACATGGTGTGGCAGTTCACAGAAGACAAAAGAGAAGAGAGAACCATGTTTAAATATTCCACCCTAACCTCAGGGGATTGTATTTTAAAACCACATTCTTAGCTTGTACACACATCCTTTATTTGATGACTATAACCTGTTACTCGAATGTTAACCATATGTATACAAATAATAGTCTATTGGAAGTGTTCAGATAAACCTTTTTCTTTTGCAAATTACAACATCCATCAGTTGGCTGAATTTCTCAACTATTGAATAAAATACCCTTATGATTTGTTTGAGATGCAAGATTGAATTGCACCCAATTTGATTTGCATATGGGGTTAAATGTATGGATGAATAAAAAAGCTACAAGGAATCAATAACAAAACAAGAATATCCCACTAGGTGAGTAAGCTACATGGAGCCATTGTCCCTAATTCCTAAGGAAGCTTTCAACTTGTTGGCAAGATGTGGCAGAGTCTTGATACTTTCCTGGATTGACTGGTCAGCACAGGAAACCAAATCATGCATAGCCTCAGTACGCTGGAGCTTAGCTGCCTCATACTTATCTTGACACACCATCAGAGATCTATTCAACCTTTCCTGCACCATGTTGAAAACAATGTCAGACCAAAGAGGAAGAAGGTATTGTATGTCAAAATGCTTTCAGGAAATAGAACATGCTGTGGATGTCAGATACTGAATTCATGCAAAATATTAGGAGCAACGACAAGCAGAGCAGATAACCCAATGGGGTGTGTGGATAACACAACAGAAAATCCATTCTACCGCACAAAGGTCACAGGTAGAAGCAAATATTTTTTGCACTACCTTTACCATGAAAGAACAATCGATTATTTCTCATCATGAAGATATTCAATAACACTATAAGCAGCTTGAATGCACAACTAGTTAACCATAAGCCTACATGTTGATGCAATCTACAAACTTGAAATGAGGATAAGGATAAGAACAGAGTCCTTTTTCAATAAAAAATGTGTAAATGCCACCGGCAGGTAGTAAAAACGATGATGAGGGCATTAACAACTGTAAGTCTTGGTTTTCCTATGCATAAGGCCATAGATCTTGAGGCTATAATTCTCCATTTTCAACAATTTCATAAGACATTCCTTAACAATTTCATACATACGAAGGAAGTTTAAACAAGAAATAACAGATAATAAAACAGAGAGAGTAAGATAACAAAATTACGGGGTAGTTTACCTGAAACTTTGCCATCTCCACATCAAATGTCTGTTGAGCATTAGTAAGAGGAATGTTGCAATTTTCCACACAATTGCTTATCTCTTCCTGCCTTTTGCTTCTATCAAAGCACTCGTGTGCACATTTAAAATAGGCTTTCTACAACAATTCAACCAAACAATGAACTACATGGAATTGAAAGTATGCTTTATCACAGAAACCAATTACCACATATACCAATTGTCTGCAAAACTATATCAATCTGGTCGAAAGAAAAATATAGGACTCGAGGTACAAAAAGTCAAATCCTTTGATACCAAGAAATTTGAAATCCATGTCAATTAATATTTTGCATTTATGACTTATTAGACTGGAAGAATATCATGGCATAATAATTTGAACTAAAGATACAATGTGAAACAAAAACCAGCTAGTTATACAATTTGTGTTATCAAGACATATCAAGACTTTTAAATCTTCTGATGAAATATTCACTACTACTGGCATCAAATAGTAAGAACAAATACTGAATTACTTGTTACAGAAAAGGACCAGAAAGAACCTGAAGCGTAAAATTGACATAGTCTTGCACAGGGGCAAGATTATTTTGAGCAGCGACATTTACTTCTTCAAGTTTCTGCCTCATTCTTTGAGAAGCAAGTTGCTCTTCGTTTGCTGCATAGTGATCCATCTGATATTCACCATCAACAATGAGATCAGCAGCACCCTTAGCTTGGTGACAACAAACTACTAAATTTGGTTTGATTTGCTTTTTAAAAAGGATGTCAACCATAGGTAAACAGAAATTCCCAAAGCTAGGCTTCGTAATATGTAATGTAGAGATACACCACAGTTATGTACAAAGTAAAGACATGCTCAGATAAACTTCTCTATAAGCTCTTGTAGAGTAAGAAAATAAAATTAAAAACAAAATAAACCTTTTTTTCTTCTTATTTTCTCTGTAAGTTTATTTCGTTTTCTTCTTATTCTCTCCTAATATAATCCAACAGTGTATACTCTAAGGAAGGAAATAAACAATATTTAAGACCTAAAAATATAGTAATGCAAATCTCAAATGTCCCCATTATCTTTCTTCTCTGAGCATTGACTTTTTTTCAAACACCTAGTCAGTAACAGTATGTAATTGTAAAAATAAAAATCACCAGGCATGAATGCACGAACAAGGTCTCACTTTCAGCAAACAAGGTTTCGGTAAAGGATCATAGAAGGAAGAAAAAACGAGAGAGAGTATAAAAAAATTAGGAGCAAAGAAGAAACCCACGAACCCAGCACCTAAGACCATGGAAATAATTGAAGCTCTTGCAATAATGAAAAAAAATAAAAAAATTGAAATTGAATTTGGAAAAAAAAAACTGTTTTAGCGTAATGAAGAATAGAATAGAATAACGAAGCAGAGAGCCGTGATAATCACCTGAAAACGTAGATGGCGTTGGTTGTTGCAAATGCTTGAAATGAATTTCTTTTGGGAAACTCTGATTCAATCTATGGTGAGTGCTGAAACTCTGATTTACAATTCCCTTTGAAAGGGTTTATGGCTTTTTTAGGGTTTTTGGCTCTTCTAGGGTTTATCCTCACCATCGAATACCCTAAAAATATAACTACAATATTTTTAAAAAAGTTATAATAATAATAATAATAATATTAAAATGATTAAATAATAAAAATATAATTTAATATTTAATTAAAATTAATTTATATTAATACAGATAATTTGATTATATTATAAATATATCCTTTTAGGTATTGTTTACAAATTAAACAATCTCAATTAAAGAAATAAGTGCAATAAAAATGTAAAATCTAGTAAAAAAAATCAAAATCCAAAAATGGGATTTCTTATAATTTAAAAAATTTATTGAAATTATTTTTGTCGTACTTGTTTAGTGGAGAAAAATTTATGAAAGAGATCACGTTATACCATATAAACAAAGTGAATTTGTTTGTTAAATTAATATAAAATTTTGGATATAAAAGTTTTGTAATAAAATGTTTAATCTAAGGTTGACTTATAAATATATTTAATGGTGTAACATTTAAACTCAACTCTTTAAATCAAGTGTATGCATGTGTATATATATATATATATATATATATATATATATATATATATATATATAT
>Ga0123342_1001406_pt1 | contig 40417 bp, 30 predicted proteins | sample Turbeawhitnodule_FD_89960 | JGI IMG/M metagenome (GOLD analysis project Ga0123342, IMG submission 89960) | Root nodule microbial communities of legume samples collected from Mexico - Turtle bean Mexico white nodule | ecosystem: Host-associated > Plants > Roots > Nodule | place: Mexico: Nepantla...
ATTGGTGCAACTTCCTCCATCAACTATGAGTGAACATATTTTCCCTTGAATGGAACATCTAGTATGGAAAATATTTTCCCTTTGGGTTTGGTCCAAAGCTTGCATTTTGCTTCCCATAAGCCTCCAAATAATCAACAAATCACCCTCCAATGCATCCAAGTCCATCTCTACTTCTTCCTTCTCTTCTTCACTTGAAGGTTCACTGTCTATTTGTCCATTTGATAACATGATCATGTTCTTTTTTGTTGGAAATTCTGAAGCATAAAGTCTTCCTCCCAAGCATTTGAAACATTTTACCTCACTTGTCTTCCTTTTAGGTGGTGAATTATTATACTTATTAGGTGACTTCCCACTTGAAAATGTGGCTGAACTTGAGGGAACTCCTTTATCCTTCATAACCTTATCCTTCCAAAAGGAATTATTATGATTGTTAGAACTCCTCCTCATGATTCTTTTTTTCTTGAGTTGTTGTTCTACTTGGTTAGCCTTGTGCAACAAATCCTCCATGTCAACACACTCTTGCAGCTCCACAACATCCCTAATATCATGGTTCAATCCATTCAAAAACCTAGTCATGGTTGCTTCATTTTCTTCATTCACTCCAGATCTAATCATGGTCACCTCCATCTCTTTAAAGTACTCTTCCACACTTCTATTCCCTTGAGTCATTCTTTGAAGTTTGAGTTGCAAATCCCTATGGTAGCTTGTTGGAATATATCTTTTTCTCATAATCCTTTTCATTTCAATCCAAGAGTCCACCATGGGATCTATCTATTTCTCTCCCTTTGGTCTTTATTCTACCAAGTTAAGGCATAATCTGAAAATTCAGCTACTACCAACTTCATCTTTTGCTCCTCATTATACAGCAAGCTAACACATGTTCTACTTTAATCTCCCACTCCTTGTAAGCTTCAGGATTACTCTTCCCTTCAAATGTGGGAATATTTAATCTTATCCCCTCAAATCTCAATTGTTTTTGTTCTCCCTCATTCTCTCTTCTCCTCCTATCTCCATGATTTTCTTGTTGTGCCTGCTCCATTTGATTCAACCTCTCATGGAGTCCATCACTTTGGTATTTCATTAGTCTCTCCAAATGTTGTGTTAAGGCTTGCATTTGTATTTGTGAAAGTCCACTATTTGGCATTTCCTTGCCATGCTCAAGTAAACGGATTAAAAATAATAATAACTTTAGGCCTCAAACCACTTTCTCACGTGTTTACACTCCACACTCGTGTTTCACACAACAAGGCTCTTTTTAATGATCACACTGCCTTTTACCACTCATTCTCTAACTTAAGATTCTTACAAGAATCAAGCAATCAAATAATCAAGAACCGCTTTCAATGGTAGCAATCACAAGCTTAAAATAAAAGTTTGATATTTTAACATCAATGAAAGAAAAGTAGTGAAAAAAAAAAATTCGCTACCAACAAACAAGCAAGACAATTTCAATATATAAAGAAAGAAAAAAACAAAATATGTAAGACACTTGAAACTTAGGACTTTTAACAGACAGGAAGTATGCATTGGATGATTGCTATTCCTTTTTTCTGTTTTCCTCTTCTTCCTTTTTTTCTATTTTTCTTTTCTTCTTATTCTTCTTTTTTTTCTTTGTTTTCCTCTTCTTCTTTTTCTATTTTCCTCTTTTTAAAAAAAAGATGAACAATATCGTGAACAGTGATGAGGGAAAAAGAAACAAAAGGCACAATCGTATTATCACTCTAACGTTTGCTCTGATACCAAATGATATGATTCCAATTAGAACTAACAATATGATATGATTCCAAATAGAACTAACAGAAGAATTAGGAATTTAGGGTTACAGAATGGAATCAATTAAAAACAATAACAATGAAAATCTAGATAGAGGAAGGTGTCACAAACAAGTTTTGATAAGCCTAAGGATTATCGCCACAAGAATTGGTAAATTCTTGATAAAATCACAAGATGCATGGAAAAATCCTAACAGAGATATATTTTCTCTATTAAATTGTCAAAAACACTCATCCTTATTCTAAATTCCAAAACTGTATAAATAAAAATTTAGTTATATGTCTTATCTCGTTTGTAAGTAAACAAAATAAAAATACAATCTCTATATTTCAAGATAAATGATCATTTGTCCTAGTGGCTAAGTTGATACTTTTTAATTGATTTTGGGTTCAAATCCTAACTCCAAGCAAAATAATAATATTTTTTTATTCAAATAATCCAAGCATGTTGTGCATGTAATCAACTTGGTCTTTTTAAAATGTTGGTCATTCGACAATTGGGTCTCCAAAAGATTAACCACCTCTTGTCATGGGTCTTCAAGTCTGGAATTATGTCTCGGTCACCTTAGATGTCCACATGGAGGAGCAAAAAAATAAAAATATGCATGGGGCAAAAATAATTTGTAGTATGGTTGACGATACATGTGAAAAAAAAAATTATTATTTGATGTGTCATGACCCTTTTTAATTTATTTTATTATATGTATAGATTTATTTATTTTAAATTTTTTAATTTATAATATTGTAATAAATATTTTAGTTTTGAATAATTTATTTTGGAGTGAAATTTAAATTTTGATATAAGTTAATTAAATATAACTTATTTAGTTGATTAAAGTGTTTAATATTAAAATTATTTGAAAAAGGTTTAAGAAAGAATTGAAAAAAATAGAAAAATAATAATTGAGTAAAGAAAAAAATACTTATTTAACTTTTGCAAAAGTGTTATATAAAATATAAAACATGTATAAATTTAGAGATATAAAATTAACATGGAGTATTTAGTGTATGTATTTAAAAATAAAATAATCAATTATTGTGATAAAATTTGAAAGTAAACCTAAGAAAAGAAAAAGTCAAGATAAAACCTTGTTTTGGTAACTTTAAAGAAAATATGAATCTCATAATATTTGTAATGTATAGAGGAACAATTTATTTTGAACTAGATATTTCCCTTTGATATTCATTATAGTTCAAAAGAGGTGACTTATGATAAATGAAGTACAAAGTTATTTTAAAGATTTATCCACAAAATATATATACAAACATTAATTGTTAGATTACTGCAATACGCAAAGTGTCCAAAACTTCACCATGTGTTTTATAAATGCAAATTGAATCTATAACAAAATTATTCTTTAATTATCGGACCTCCCTTCCATTCACTTATGCAAGAACATGTGACAAATCCAGGATACTAGTGTGTTTTAAAATCAACCATTTAGGACACAACATGCAATAATTGGAATTTTTAATGTAAATATAGTAATAGTAATAAAAGAAATTAACAAAAAGAAAACATGAAATCTTATACTCACTGAATCTGACCTCCAAATGAATCACATAATAATATAGTAAGTTTTGAGTTACAAAATGGCACATGTGCATTATTCCCTATAAGTGTGTTAATACAGTCCCTCAATGCACTCAAGGACAAATTCATAGATTTAGCTTCATTTATTGTATGTCATTGACCTCCTATTAAGAAGCATAGATGTTGTACCACATAAAATATCCTGATTGCATGAATAATAGGTCTTTGACATCTAGTGATTTTACTAGGCTTACTTCTTAAATATGCCATTATAGGAAATTTGGACTACTTAGCATATTTTTTTCTCCAAATTCCAAGAAAAAATAGAATTGCATATGTTTTCATCTTGGATAATCCAATTTACCTTGATTGTGAAATCAATTAATCAACACTTATAAACGATTTCATATTTTTCCAAAGCATTTGGATATCACACACTCAATCGAGTTGTCTTTCCAAACAAGAATAAATGAACTGAACAATAACAAATCTAACATTGAATGTTTTTATAACATTGAAGGTCTTTCCAATCCAATGTTTAGTTTGATTTTTTTATTTATTTTCGTTGTATGAATTAAATTATTTTGCTTAAACTTATATTTTAGTTTATCAAGATTTAAATAAATGTTCAAAATATTATGAAAATGGTGAATTAAATATCCATTAAATTTGATTGATTTATTTATTTTGAAATAATTTATAAAAATATAAATTTAATGTAATATTTATTAATTATATTTATAATGAAACTTTGAGTTGAGAATTAAATAAAACTATAGATATGTTTAGGTCTAGCCGACCCTAAAAGAAGTGAATTTTTTTGCATCGATTAGGCGTACGTAAAGTGGGAGTAAATGTTACGTCGTTTTTCGTCAGCTGAGGACAATGTAAAGTGTGTCCCCGCGTCCTTTTGCGTGATCGACGCAAAATGTGTCCCCTCATTCTTTTGCACCGGTCACGGTCGATGTGAAGTGTGTTTCAATGTTTACGTCCTTCGACCTCAGCCTTGACCGACACAAATTCTTTAATTTATAGCGAAATTTCGTTCTCCCGCATTCAATTTCCCTCAAATTCTAAATCCCCAATTTAAAAACCTAATTTATCTCTCTTCACTCTCTCGAGCCCATGTTTTCCTCTGACTATAGTCTTAACCCCGCACTGCCTCCGTCGCAGTCCCACTGGTCGCTCTGTCAAAGTTTGCCTCCAAAGTCATTGATCTCTTCTCTCCCTTTCTCTGTTGCTTCTCTTTATTTTTTTAAATCTCATTTTTTTTCTTCTGTACCTGTATAGATGACGGGGCCTAGGTAATATTTATCCACTGGTACACAATTCGTTGTCGTGTTGGTAATCTCCTAATCCTTCGAGGCTCTTCCTCTCGTTGTGTGTGTGCTCCACCGGTCGGGGGTACTTGCGATTGCACTTCGACGCTCAAGTTAGTGCTAGTATAATGGGTGTGTTCCTTAGGATCTGAAAAAACGTACCTTTTCCCCCTTTAGGAATCTTATTTATAGGTTGACTTGGGCCCCCACTTGTGTGGGCTAGGTAATCAATTCACCAAAACGTGTGTAGTGGTCATCAGAACGTGCATAGTGACTTCCTGAAATCATGGGAGTGTATCTTAAAGTATGTCCTTGACTCATTCAACTTCAGTTACAACTGCTTCTTTATTACGCATTTATATTGTGAATGTTACTTGACTTGGTCGTCCAGTATCCGACCGATACATCTTCATTTCAGTAAGCTCCACCACGTTCACCTCCATCATTCCAGCTCCAGCTCCCTCTTCCTTTTTAATTGGCGAAGTTTCATTTTGAGCTGTTAGATTCAGTTTGATTTTGGTTATGAATGTTTCTATTTATAATTTTTCTGTACGGTTTGGTTTGGTTTAGTAAATTTTGTTGTTTATGATTGTTTCATTTTATTCTTTGGTTTGATAATTTTGTGGAAATTTATGTGAGTTACGTGAGAGTAAAGTTTGGTTTGGGGAATTTTGTTTCATAATTAGCTTTTGAAAGCAGATTTTGTAGTGTATCTAGGGTGGTACAAATAGGAAAAATCATGGTCCAGTTGAATGTGCTTGACAAAAGATGGTGCTGAATGGGCCCAAGCTGGTGGGTGTACAAAATAAATAGGGATGACATAGAGCAAAACTGATGGGCAGCAAAATGGACCCAAATTTTTTAAAACATGTTGCAAATAGTAAAGTGCTGGGAGTGAGACATCAAAGAGAAGAGGTCTGAAAAGTTAAAGTATTAATTCGTAGTAATTTTAGAATGTTCAAAATAATTAAGCATTCTCATTAAAAATTTAGTACGTTCTTTTAAGAAATTACTTGTTTAAATTTATATATATATATATATATATATATATATGATTTTAAAAGAAATTAAAAATTGATGAATGTATAAAATAAATAGGAGCTGCATAGAGCAAAACTCATGGGCAACAGAATAGCCCAAGCTTTTCAAAACATGTTGCAAATAGTGAAGGGCTGGAAGTGGGAATATCAAAGAGGGGGTTTAGAAGTTAAAGTATTAATTAGTAATAATTTTATAATTTTCAAAATAATTCAGCATTCTCATTAAAAATTTAGTATTGATATAGTTTTTTTTAAGAAATTATTTTTGTTTAAAATATTTATTATATATATACAATTTTAAAATAAATTAAAAGGTGGTGGGTGTGTAAAATAAATAGAATCTGCATAGAGCAAAACTCATGGACAGGAAAATGAGTCCAAGCTTTTCACATAAGGCATTGAGTGCATGAACCAATTTCCTAGGAGCTATTTACGAAAATATTTATATTTTTAAATTTAATTTAAAAATATGAATTTATTTATAAAAACGTCATAATTTTAGCCTATTGTTATATTTCCCTTTCAAAGAACCCACTTGTAGTATAAGAGTCGGTAACCGAGTTAGATGAAAATGATATAAAGTAGGTGATCATGAATCTTAAAAATTTGAAAATTTCTTGTATTGAAAATCTTCTCTATAAGAAAAACAAGTCTCATTGTAGATTTATGCTATAAAAGAAGGATCATTACGATATACTTGTGCTTAAACAATATTTTTTCTCTCAAGTGAGAGTAATTCAATTTTGAAGAGACTAAAACAGAGATTAATATAAATTCAATGTGAACTAAAAGTTCCACAGAATAAAGATAACTAAGATAACAACATACAAAGAGAAAAACTCACGTGTTTATTGTCTTTATCTTAAGATGTTAAATTGAAATTAATATCTTAATCTTTATACGAGTATGTGCATCATTCATTTTTATGTTGAATCGCCCCCTCTCCTATTAACTTTTGATATATAATTTACTTTTGTCTTGATTACTTAATATTTTTAAAATTAATTACTTAATAAATTACAAAAAATAAATATTTAACATTACTTTTCTGTTGTATTTACTACAAGAAAATCATGAAATAGAAACTAATTTTAGAGACAAAAAATAATTAGTTGATATAGTGACTAAATTAGAAACCATTTTAGAGACTAAAAAAATTTTTGATTTCTAAATTAATTTCTATTATTGTTAAATGGATTCTAAATTGGTATCTAATTAGCAACAAAGATTTTTACTACAAAATTTAGAATCTAAGTAATTGTTAGTTAAAATTTTGGTAGTTAGTTAGATACAAACTATTTAACAATAATAAAAACTAATTTAAAAACCAATTTATTTTTAGTTTTTAAGCTGGTTTTTAATTTAGTTATTATAACAACTAATTATTTTTTGTCTATAAAATTGGTTTCTATCTCATGATTTTGTTGTAGTGATTATCCACATTTAGGTATTACATATGATATATTTATTATTAAGTAATAAAAAATTATTTTATGATATAATATATCCATATTTATTAAAGACTAAATTTAGAAACTAAATAATTGGTAGATAAAACTTTGGTTGCTAATTAGATACCAATTTAGAAACTATTTACCAATAATAGAAAATAATAGAAACTAATTTAGAAACCAATTTTTGTTTTAGTTTCTAAAATGGTCTCTAATTTAGTTACTATTGTAACTCATTATTTTGGTTTCTAAAAATTGGTTTCTATTTGATGATTTTCTTGTAGTATATATATCTCAACAAATCTTTGTAATTAAAGTAAGAACATAAAATGTTTTCTCATACCAAACAAAATCCCTATGTATTATACAAACTTTTAACATAGCATGGACAGGTTAACATTAATTCTACATTTTCCATGCATAACATGTTATAGTGACTCTCTTGCACCCATTGAAGAGGTGCTAGTAAAGTAAAAGGGCAAAGAAAAATAACATAAAAATTTCATTTGACAAACTAGTTTAGAAACCAATACAAAGCATATGTATGAAAGAAGTAGTCATCCTTTTCTTTTGTTTAACTTGTTCTCTTTTACTTTTCTAGATCACTGCATTTGAAATGTATTTGGTTGTTTAGCTTGTGCAAGCATTTCAACCACTTCTCTCATGGTTGGTCGCTCCACACTGTGTTCATGAACACACAACTTTGCCACAAAAAACACCTGCTTTGCTTCAGCCAAAGGAATTTGATGTAGCCTCTCATCAAGGATCTTCATCACCATCTCTTTGTTCCCATTTGTTTGCATCTTGATCCATTGAACAATGTCTAATCCATCTTCCCCAAAGTTCCCCACTGGCCTTCTCCCTGTTATGAGTTCTAGCAGCACCACTCCAAAGCTGTAAACATCACTTTTCTCATCCACTTTCAATGTGTACGCATATTCTGCAACATAAACAAAAATCAGTAAAACAAAACCTGGATTTCAAACCTTAAGCTTCAACAGTTAAAGTAGCACTATAGACTGTATAATAAACTTGATATTACACATATATGATAATGTTAAATGTTCACACACACAGATATATAATAATGTTAAATGGTCACTATCCATGTCACTGATTTTAGTCCTACATAAGAAAACACTAAAATTTTAGCTTTTAAATGAAAGACATTCATAAATCAGTCATTGTCAATTGTCAAATTACAACAAGTAAGATTTTGCTTGGTTTTCCTTTGCAATAGGAATAAAAGTTGAAGTTTTTATTTTAATGTAGAATAGAATGGTACAAGGTAAAAGGATCAAATTATTAATTTAGCATAATAATAAATGAGGGAAAAGAGGGTAAGTTAAAGGAAGACTAGTCCAACATTATTTTACAGATAAAGGGTAAAGCTTCATTTTAATTTTCCAAAGTAGCAATTTAAATTTCTAAAAGGTAACCAACTTGTGTCTTGTGTCTAAACTCTTCATGTTTCTTTTTCATCTGGGGTTTTGAGAAAGTGAATCACAGATCTCATTCTGAAACTTTGTTGGGGGTAAAATATATGCATTTGGTTAATGAGCATTCAGTGACTGTTACTGATATGAAGATGGTCAAAAAGGGATGGCTGTGGTTTGTTCTGGTTTAAGGGTTTGTAGTTTCAAGGCATGCAAAAAAGCAAGCACAGACCCATTTAGCGTGAAAAAAAAAGTGAAAAGAAATTCCTCTGTGTTAGTGGAGCCTTTACTAGTCAGTCTAGGAATCCACGTACATGGTGTTGGACACTGTGGTCCCAAAAAAAAAGACCAAGTACATGCTACAGTGGCTATGGAGGGGAAAGAATATTGTACCCAAAAAATAAATTGGAAGTGTATTTAATACATGGAACTTTTTGCTATGAATTTTGATTTTTATCCTTGGGAAAAAGAGCCTCAATAATCATTCTTCTTGTTGATTTTCTCTCATTTCATTTGGCCAAATTTAGTCACTAAACAACAATGTCTTCCAAACTTTATTTGGAGGGCAAAACTGTTACATGGTCTCATATTTATATGTCAGTATGGTACTGTAATTTGAGGACTAAACAAGTAATTTGAGGACTAAAAAATTTCAGCTGAAAAGAAGAGCTAATAAAATTTTCATGTAGAGGTAAAAATTGTTCAGACCATGTGTGCTAGCACAATAGTATACAATATTTTTTAGTAGGTGGAGGGAGGGGGTTGGGTAATAATGTGTTGAACTTGAAGTTAGTGATGCTAGAAAATTATAGACTGAGACAGAAGATATAGATCCACTTGAAGTTATCAATCATGATTCTCCAATTATATGTAGTTGAATATTTAAAGTAAGTACCTGGAGCAATATAGCCATAGGAACCAGCAATGGAAGACATGCACTCTGATGCCCCATTATCTTGCATGAACTTGGCAAGCCCAAAATCAGCAACATGAGCCTCAAAATCAGAGTTCAGAAGTATGTTGTTTGACTTGACATCTCTATGGATTATCAAAGGGGAACAATCATGGTGCAAATAACAAAGTCCTTTTGCAGCTTCTATGGCTATTTTGAGCCTGGTGTCCCACTTGAGAAACTCACCTCTCTTCCCATGCAAGACTTCCCCCAAGCTTCCATTTGGCATGTAATCATAGACAAGCAAATTGGTCTCTCTGTTTGAGCAAAATGCTAGCAACCTCACAATGTACCTGTGTCTGATTCTACCTAATGTTCTTATTTCTGCAGAGAGGCCATTGTCATGGGAAGATCCTTTGTTGATTCCCAACAGCTTCTTCACTGCCACTTCCTCTCCATTTGGCATGGTTCCTCTGTACACAACCCCAGATCCACCTCTTCCTATGACATTGCTTTCCTTTATGCACCCTATGATGTCCTCACTCCCATACTCCAGCTTCTGGAATGCTGTTAACTTCCATGAATTGGTGTGCCTCCTAGTCTTTCTACTCTTGATGATGGCCAAGGTTGCAAACACCAATGAGCACCCCAACAATGCCAATGCAAAAAGGAACTTGAACTTCCCTGGGACCCCTGGTTTTGCACTCTTTTTTTCTTGAGACTCCAAAGTAGCTGTTGAAGAAAGGTTGCATGGCTTGGAGTCATAACCACATAGCTGAGGGTTACCTACAAAGGATGTATAATTAAAGATTGAGAATTGCCCCCCCTCGGGTATTGAACCTGAGAAGTTGTTGTGAGAGAAATCTGCTGTAGTTAAGCCCTTCATGGCCCTAAGTTCCTTGGGAAGGCTTTGGTTTAGGTGGTTCCATGACACATTAAGATAGTTTAATATGTGAATTTGAGCAATTTGGACAGGAATGGGACCTGATAGTTGGTTTTGGCTGAAATCTAAATAGGTGAGTAAGACACAATTACCTATCTCGGGTGGAATAGTACCTGAAAAGTTGTTGATACTTATATCCAACTTGAGGATACTTTTCAAACTCCCTATAACTGGTGGGATTTCTCCAGAGAATCTGTTTCCACTAAGGAGAAGAATTTGCAAGTTTGGAAAATTTGAAATTGAGGCTGGAAGAAACCCTGAGAAGCGGTTGTTTGATAGGTTCAATTGTGCTAGTTTGGAGGGTGTGCTGCTTGCTGATTGTGGGAAGCCACCACTGAGATAATTGTTTTGCAGCTCCACAAGTAATAGTTCAGGCAAATAGAGAAACTCGTGTGGCAATGGCCCGGTTAAATAGTTCTGACCCAAACGGACTCTTTGGAGTGTGTGGCATTGACCAAGATCCTCAGGCAAAGATCCAAACAGAAAGTTCTTGAGCAGAATCAAAATTTTCAGCCTCTTTCCAAGGCACAGAAATTTTGGTACCAAACCAGTGAGCTTATTTGTTGACAAGTCAAGCTCAACCAACCTGCCATTCTGGCCAAGATTTGAAGGAATCACTCCAGTGAAGTTGTTCTGCCAAAGCTTCAGAGTCTCCAAGTTTGGTAGCTCAGAAATGAAGTGAGGAATTTCTCCATGCAGCTTGTTTATAAACAAGTTCAAGAGGGTAAGCTCTTGAAGGGCTGAGAACTCATCAGGGATGCCTCCTGTGAGCATGTTGAATGATAGATCAAGAGCTTTTAATCTAGTCAAGTTTCCTAGCTGGGGAGGGATTGAACCACTTAGCTGATTGGTTTGCAAGAAGAGAGTGTCTAACTTCTTGAGGTTTCCCAACTCAACAGGAATTGGACCTGTCAAGCCACAGTTTGCAATGTCTAGATGAACCAAATTGGTCAGCTTACCAAACTGAGGAGGGATTCCACCATCAAACTGATTATAGTATCCCAAGAAAAGATGAGTGAGGTTGGTGAGATTCCCAAGCTCACTTGGTATGAATCCTCTCAAATCATTTCCTGCAAGGGACAGAAAGTTTAGCTGCCACATGTTTCCATAGCTTAGAGGGATTTCCCCAGAGAAGTAGTTCCCTCCAAAGTTCAAGTGCTTGATCTTTGGGAGATCAGTGACACCCAGAGGAAGTGAGCCGTTGAAAGCATTGTCATAAACATCCACCACTTCAAGCTCCTTTAGCTGGGAGAATTTCCAACTCAAATTCCCACTGAACATGTTCACAGAGATGTTGAGGAACCTCAGCCTTGGTAGCTTGTGGATGTCACTTGGAAACTCCCCAGAGAAGCCATTTCCCTGGAGTGACACACTCACAAGGCTCAAGAGTCCTGTGATGGCAGGTGAAACTGAACCTGAAGCATTCAAACCGGATATGTCAAGTGACACCACAGACCTGTTGTCATGGTCACACTGAATGCCATACCAACTGCAAAGGGACAAGTAGTTTGACATGTCCCAGCTTCTGAGAGAAGAGTTAGCAACTCCAAAATCTTGCTTCATAGAAACAAGCATAGAAGCTTGCCTTCTCAAGGAAAGTGGAACTGAAGAAACATAAGCAGGACTAGTGAGAGACACAAGGAACAAGAGCATGCAAAATGGTACAAAACTGGAAGAAGAAAGGGTAGCCATTTGTGAGAGAAGTGGCTCAGAGGAGTAGGATATGAAAGAAACCAGAAACACTCTGAGAGGGAAACAGCAATCACACCATTTCATAGACCTTAAAAGGTTAAACACACTAACAGAATGATAAGATGAATTGTCTAATGAAGAGCATAGAAAGCTAGCACAACACTAACAGCATCCAATGTTCTCTTTCTTTCCCTTCTCTCTTCCCTCAACACTTTTTCTTCTTCACATTCACGCACACACTTACACACACTGCTTTGGTGTCATCTTTAGCTTTTAAAAAGCAAAAGCAAAAGCAAGTGTTGTTGTTGGAGTAGAAAAAAAAATTGTATATGGATAACCATTAACCACAGACAGATTCATCACCCAATTAATTTTTAGTGTTCCACTTTGTGTCGGTTTTTGAGACCAGTTTCACCATTGCACTTTGCTTTTTTTTCATTTCACATAACTTTCATCTCTCTGATTTGTGAACTTAATGAGAGGGTCCAACATGGCAGCTGATCCAGATTTGGAATCTTCTTTCATGCAGCTCTAGTGACATGATTAAACCATCCATGGACATCTTTAAGTGCCCATCATGCTCTAGAATACAACTTTTACATCAAATTTTAAGGGTTTTTTGTTTCTGGCTCAAAGAGTGTGTCTGGAAGCACACTACAACTTTTTTGTGGAAAAGCAAAAGAAGATCACTCAGAAGAAATTGAAAGGGCTTCAATCATAACAAACCACTGTTGTGTGTGTTCCAAAATCAAATAAGTTAGTTAATGCAAAAGTTGGACACACCATGATATGTTTGTTTTCACTTCTTTTATGAAAAAACAGCACTTATTTTAATAAAAAAGTGCTTACTGTAATTTTTTATATATTTATTTAAACTTTTTAAAATAAGCTGTTTATTTTCATAAGTTACTTTAAACTGTTTATCTAAATAATACATAAACAAAATAAACATAAAACAATTTCTACTTTTATAAAAATCACTTTTTTTTAAAAGCACTTATTTTCTGTCTAAACAAAACTACCCCTTAAATATCATAGAACTAGAGATTGATGCACTTAATTGTTTAGTTTTCTAATATGCAAGTCATAATTGCCCTCTATAATTTAAAGTGCATGAGGAATCAAATGTTTTGATCTTGCACATGATTAGCATCATAATTAATAATTAGATGTTAATGATAAAAAAGTAAAGATGGATTATTGTGGTGTATATAATGGATAGATTTGGTGGGATTTTGCTTATGAAATGGGGAGATGTGTAAAATAAAATAAAAAGTAACGTGTATTTTATTATTACTTAGTAAAGGAAAATTAGATTTACGAGCTACTTTAATAAATCAACACTACATATAATTTTACTTTCTCATTTTGCATAATTTATTACGAGTTAATTAAATTTTTAGTTTTTGAAACGTACAATAACTCTGGTTTTTGTTTCACTTTTTTTCTTAAAAAATCTAATAAAACAATATATATTTTAGTCTCTAAACATTAAAATAAAAAACTAAAATAATTTTTAATTTCTTAAATTTAGTGTTTAGTTATCAAAATCACTTTTTTTTTCAAAACCAGATGCAATATAATTAAATATTTTATTGTTAATGACGAATCAAGTCTCGTTTACCAATAAAGTGTAAAGAAAAAAAATCATTAACATGAGTAATCTAAAATCACGTTTAAATATGAACTAACGTAATTTTAAACAAAACACTGACTAAGGTATCACTTTTTTAAAAGTATCTTTAAATTTATATCTGTCTTCTAATATTTAAATTTCAAAATTGATGTCTTTTAATGTGATAAAACATTTTTCTGAACACTTTGCTCTCTTTCATTTCTTATCTGCTTTTTTTTTAAGGTTAAGAATTATCTTTTTTATCAGTAAAAGAAATATAAAGTATTCAAAGGAATGTTTCAATCCTATTACGATCATTATTAGATTAAATTTTTTTGTGTAATTCCAAAAAGTAAAATATCCAGAAAAAAATATTACTCTATCAATAATTTCTAAATAATTATACAAAACACTTATACATATGTTAACTTCTTAAAATTGCTTAGATATTATTGGTACCATTAAGTATAGTCTTTTGCATATACAAAAGAAAGCATCAAGCTCAACAATGAGAGTTGAGAAGATATATTTCAAAAAAATCGTATAAAACTACACTACCAACTATTCAAAAATGACCAGAGTGAACGTAAAAGAAAAATGGTTATAAATTATAATATTTCCTTCTAAATGAATGTAGAGTTTTACACCATATATCCAAAAGAGTAAGAAGCCAAATAAAAATCAATTTTAAAAACAAAAAATGATTAATTATTATATTAACTAAGTTAGAGACTATTTTAGAAAAATAATTGACAGTTAAAACTTTGGTAGTTAATTAGATATCAATTTAAAAATTATTTAATAAAAATAAAAATTAATTTAGAAACTAAATTTTTTTTAGTGTCTAAAATGATCTCTAATTTAATCAATATAACAACTAATTATTTTTTATTTTTAAAAATTGGTTTCTATTTCATGATTTTCTTCTATTGAGAATTTTAACAATTTATAAAATATTTACTTAAATAGCATGTTAGTCCAATAAAAACTTGATCTATGTAAGTTTTTTCTTTGTTTTTTCATCCTTTAAAATTGAAAATCATGCACTTATCAACTGCGTATATGTTGAAAGAAATGTCAAGTAGCAATCCCAAGTCATATTTGTGATATAGTGTCATCATGTTACGCTTTTGAAAACATTAAGATATAATATAAGTGGGTATTAAAAGATTAAAATTAGTGATTTCAAATTTTTGAAAAATGAAAAATAAAGAAAAATAAAATGTACTTATGTTCTGAAAAATTAAAAAACAATTATTTGCACATATTGAGGATTAAAAACGAAGAATTTTCTTATAAAAACACATTAATTTTATTAAAAACTAAAAAAATATTTAAATTTAAAATATTTAACACATAAGAATTATATAATAAAATAAAAATCCAATGTATATGGAGGTTTTAAATTTTAAATTTTATCTATTTACATTATTTTCACAAGATTTCAAAATTCACAACGTCAAGAACTAATTTAGAATACAATTTTCACTTACCCAAATATTGTTTTTTAACATTTCAGAATTCAATCATAAAACAACCAAGTCAACTCATTTCAATATTTCATACCAGATACAAATTTCAAACATTGAACTATCTTACAAGTCCCTTAACGAATAAGAAATTTTAACACTCAAAGCAACTTAAGCAAAAATATGATTAAATCATTTGAACCATCAATTACAACTATTTGTAAGATTAGTTAGCTTAGTGTACGTAATGACTTTAATAACATGTAAACTTATTATCAATTCATCTAACAAGTTGTCTTTTATACTTCGATAAGAAAATACTTAGAATTCGATTTGAAAAAACAAATACAAGTTATAGATTCTTTTTATTCAAACTTAATTAGTAGTATTAAACACTTTTCAATTTTAATAAAATGATAATTTAGACTTACAAAATATAATAAATTTTAATAAAAACTAAACTCTAATAAAAATATTTTTACATGTTTGTAGTGATATGTAGAATTTTTAATTATCTTAAGCAAGTCTTGTCACTCAAGAGATTATGTACTGATAGGTAAAATTTTGACATGCCTTAGTCTTGTCACTCAAGACTTAAGGGACTGATATGCAGAATTTTGATCTATCTTGAGCAAGGTAAAACTTTGACCTGTCGTAGTCTTGTCATTCAAGACTTAAGGAACTGATATGTAGGATTCTAACATGTCTTGAGCAAGTTTTACCACTTAAGACTAATTAGCAAAAATAAAATTTGAATATCAACAAATAAATTGAAATATATGTGTCTCGTATAAATATATTAAGATTTTATCACAATCAAGTTGAAATATATACATAATTTAGAACAAATATGAAAGGTAGCATGATAAATCTTAATATAAGTAACTAAGATTAAATAATTAGTAATCAAGAAAATAAACAATAATATGAGACAAGAAATTAGGGATGTAGACCTTAAATTTGGTAGAAGAAATATAAGCCTGAGAAAATAGTTGACTATAAATAAGATTGTTGGAAAAAGCAGCACACTGAATTATCTAACTAGGGATCATGATATCTCTTCATTAGAACATTTTGATACCATTTGTAGGAATGGAAAAAATATTTCAAAGACGAACCCTCATTTCTTTAGTCCTCGACTAGGGAAATGAAAAAGCGGTTCCAAAGACCAATCCTCGTTCCCCTTATACCTCAATTGGAAGGCTTATTTCGGTACGTCCACTTAATCCTCAAAGGTGTCTTTTAAGGACAAAAATATGATAGACTTCGAGTCTAAAGCAAACAATACGTTGAATTCGATAATTGATTCTAACGATGTTATCTCAATAGATTTGAGGTTGGAACAATGTTTATATTTGGGTCAGTTTCTTTTTGTCCCTTCTTTTTGGGTTAGTTGCAAGTGGATGGTTGCACACATAGGAATTTGTGTTGTGTATGATTTGATGGACAAAGATTAATCCATTCTAATTTAGGGTTGTAGTGATATCTTTAGTTTAATGTTTATGAATTTTTGTGAGTAAGTTTGAGTTTTCTATGTGAAACCAAGACATATTTGAGTAGCTAGATTTTTAGGTAAAGGGAGTTGGTTAAAATTTGATAACACCTTAGGATAGAAGATTTGGATTATGAGGATGGGACTTTGTCATAATATGTATATTAACGCAAGTATTAGTATATTGATATCAAATGTTGTATTTTGGAAATGTAAAAATATATGAATATGAAAGTTGTGAAATTTTAATTGTGGTTTGGTACTGTGAAAGTTATTTGGAAATGTTGAATAATTATGGTTGTATAGTTGGTTGATGGAAGATTTGTTTAAGTTGTCTACAAAAGTATTTTTGGTTGAGAAAATATAATTTATTACAATCTAATTAAATTGAATAGGTTTTGATTTGAATAGTTTATTAGATTAAAGTATATTAATATTATTTTATCAAATTAGGTTAAGATGAATATAACATGAAATTTAAGAAATGAAAAGATGAAATGGATCCCTGTAATATTGTTCAGCAATAATGATGATGTAAGTTTTGAATTTGAAATTCTTTGATATATAAGTTGGTCTTAGATGTATAATCCTTTTCTACTAATAGTGATACATACTTTGGTCAAGCAAAATTGTAACAATGAGTTGGACTTGCTTTCAGCCTATAGTCTTCATTCCAGTGAGAAGCGACACTAAGGCAGTAAGTTGGAATTTTTCTCGATCTAGTTTTTGTTCAAGAGAGAGTCTTGTTGTTCAAGTGAGTTTTGTAAATCTTAGGTGATATCATAGCAAAAATCATCTTTCATTTTCAGCTTGATTTTTGCTTAAGCGATGTAATGTCACTAAAGTGACATTTTTAAAAGATTAATTACTTGATTTACTATTTTTTCCAATGAATTTAATGATTATATGTTTTTATATATGTCATATTGATGTAACTAATATTGAATTATAAGTTAGGTTGATTGCTTGATATTATTGGGTGAAATTTTGTCATATAAAAAATATAGCATTGCATGATGAGTTGTAAAGTGAATTTTGGCGTGATTTGAGGATTGGTTGATGATATGTTGTAGACAAATTGTTTACTAAAGATATAATATTATATATTTTGTTTAGTGAAATGAATTGAATTTGGTATGTCTATAAAAGGATTATCTCGACTCTACTGTTTACTAGATTCATATAAAGAAAATATCAAGTGGTGAGAGTTGATAAGTGTTTCTCTAACTTAGTTTGCAATGTAGAAAAGAATTGTCTTGTAAGTCATAAGAATTTACCTTATCACATGAGTGGATAGTGTTTCTTGTCTTCGTCATTGTCAAGTGTCAAAGAAAACGTTGGAGTGACAGGTAAAAAAATCTCTAAAATCAAAATTCAATGTATTTATTTGTCCTTAAAAGTCGTGAAGTTGTTATGTGATGAATCGATGTGATGCTCATGGGATGTAGTAAGTGTCCTTGTAAGTTTTGGCATGAGATGAATAGACATTAGTATGTGTGGATAAACATGTGTTTGATGTAGATGTTATAAATTAATAGAAATTTTGTGAACTGATAAATAATTTGGTTATTATAGTTACATAATGAAAATTTGAATTATTAGACTAGCTTTTTTTTTGTGTTGTAATTTGACTTTGATGATCATGTTTTCACATAAAACTAAATGATATGGTAAGTAGAAAAACTCTACAAGAATGAGTTGGTACATGAGATTATTTTAATTTATGTTTGTGTTTTGTTTTACTATTTAGACTGATGTATATAAATTAAGAATTGAATAGTTTAAACTATAAATATATATATATATATATATATATATATATTAATATTAGGATAATATATCTATTTGCCGATTTCATAAGTTTTTCTTTGTATAAATGAATCTTTAAAAAGAAGTACTCAAAACTAAAGTGTAATGTTCAATAATTAATAAAGAAGTAATAAAGAACAAATAATATGACAACATAAATAATGCAAGAAACATGTAAATAAGAAAACATAAATCACCAAGGTGATTTAGTGAACAAGGATAATAACATGTTACTTTCGTTAATTATTATGATTTTAGTAGTCTTAAGTTTGTTGAAATTTTTTAATGTGAAAGGGTTGAGACACCCCTAAAGTGTCTCAATTATTTAATTTATTCATTGCTTAGAAAAAAAAAAGTTTGTTGAAATTACACTTATTGTCATTTGAGGAAACACGTGTCTACTAAAAAGTTGCAAGTTCTTCATGACTTCTACTTCAAATGTGACTTGTGAATCTTCAAAGAATAATTTCTTCAATATTTCTATAATTGAAATGATGGTTTTACCCTTTTTCTTCCCAATGCATTTTACCACTTTCTTTTTCTATGTATCTGACTTACTAGTATTTGATAAACTTAATATTTATTGTTGTTGGAGATCTCACATCGGTTAGAAATATAATCAAATTATAGTATATAAATTAGTATAAATTTCACATTCTATATTTTTTGAGATTGAAATATACTTAAACTTTATTTTCGTAATATAGTATCAGAATCATTCATAGCTTATTCTAATGAAGTTTCTTGGATCTCGTGTCACTTCCTGCCACCTAATATGTGCAAACCTCATCTTTACCATTCGATTTTAAAAACAAAATTTATTTTCAAATTAATTAAGTATAAAGTCTTAATAACTTTGACCTAATATCAAATAAGAGTTGCTAAAGGGTATCCTAGCTTTTTTAACCACCAATAAAGCATCAATCACTGTGGTATGCTTAATTAGTAGTCATATATATATATGAGAACACATACTATTTAGTTTGTACAAGAACTTTAAAATAAAATTATTTTTTATAAGCTAAAATTAGCATATATATACATATATATATATATATATAAACTAAAAATATAAATTTAAAAATTATACAGAGACTTATACAAATTAACTTTACATAAATTCATTTAATACAAAACTTTAATTTAATTTTTTATTTTTATTTTTTTCTCCTACAAATCCTTGTGAGAAAGTTTCTCTAAGCAAGACCTTATACAACTAGAAAAAATATGTGAAATTACAATCAATTTGACACATTTGTTTTAAAGTTAACGAAGAAATAGATTTAAATATTTTAAGATGACTTTATTTTTTGTGTTACAAAAATTGATTCTTTTAGTCTTTATAATTTTGTTAAAAAAAAAACTTATTTTTAGTACTTTCAATCTAAATATCATTAAGGATTTCATTTACTTGACTAAAACTTGCAAATCGTATATAAACTAGCCTGTTTCAATTTTCAATTCTTCTTATTTTTGAAGTATTTATGCTGTGTCAACATTTTGACAAATTGCCATTAGATGGTGAAACTTTTTTTTTCCAAATTTTAAAGATTAATAAAATCAAATTTTAAAATTAGAGAATAAAAATTATTCCAAATTCAAGATGTTAAAACATATGTTATGTTATTGTTTAATAGTAAAATATGCTAATTTTATTGCCTTCTATTATAACCATCTAGAAAATCATACTAATATTTGTTTGAAAAAAATATGAAAAATGTATAAATTATTTAATGAAAGAGAAATAAAATAGAAATTCAATTTTAATATTTTTTTTAATTAAAAACAATAAATAAATACTATTTCATTATTTTACAATAATATTATTATTTATTATTAATACAAAATAATTTATTATTAATATTATTTAATTTTATTATTATAGTAATAGTATAATGTATGCATTTGTTTTTTAAGAGTTTTGACTGGTTTAATCATTACTTGATAATTTGTATCAATATAAGAATAAAAAAAATATTTTATCAATATAAGAATAAAAAAAATATTTTATTTCCATTATTTTGTTTTCCTTTCTTTCTTTTTTTTATTCTTTATTTTTATCCAACTAATGAGATTACTAGTTAAAAATGGATAAAAAGCTTTCATGTTAGGCATCACTATGCTACTTGACATCTCAGTTAGGCTGACACCTCAAGTAATAACAATCATTTGCTATCACATGAAAAATGTATTATTAAAAAAAAAGAAAATACAAAAATATAGGGGACTAGACCAAAACTCATATGTTAACAAAAACGATACATAGGTAGACTATACCTATTAATAAAGAATTCTAAAAACATACTAGTTGGAAGTCTATTATACTAATGAAAGGATTCTATATGAATAAATCCTAAATTAGCCAACTTATCAGGACACGCATTCCCTTCACGAAAAATATGAGTAACCCTAAACCTGATTTTTCCACAGTAATTAAGACAAGTATTTCATCGATTACAAAGCATCCAAGGAACATTTGTCCTAGAAGTAAACGCAATACAAACCAAGACAGAGTCACATTCCAGCCAGACATTAGTAAGTCCCAACTTTTGAGCTTCCTACAAAGCATATATAACTATATAAAATTCAGCAACCAAAGCAGTCTGAACGTCAAGAAACGCAGAGAAAGCTCCAATAAACTCTCCCATACTCCCACAGAAAATACCTCCACAAGCGGCAAGACCTGGATAACCCCTAGCAGCCCCATCAGTGTTAATTTTAACTCAGCCTGGTGAAGGAAACTCCCATCTAACAGGAAGAGGACGAAGAACTTTACCAGTACGAGTATTAATACCAAAAAACTTAATCACACTGAAATCCATCATATCATTCTTCATTGAAGCTTTAGATGACTTTCCCACTAAACAAGTTAAATCTTTAATAACTGAAATAATCCTAGAAACCTCAATCTTATCCTGAAAACGAGCGTAATTCCTCATACGCCATAGCATCCAAATAGAAAAAGTTATCACAACAAGTTTAATCAATTTAACCTAAGGACTACCATCACTCTTAATAAAAGAAAGAAGATCATCCTTATTAGAGAAATGAGAAGTAGGAAAAATTTGTCGAATCCAACTCCAAATATACAAAAGCATTAGGGCATTCAAAAAATAAATGATGAATAAATTCCCCATGCTTTTCACAAAGCGTACACATAGAACAAATATGGAGACCTTTATTTTGAATATGTTGATCTGTAGCAAGTCGCCCATGAAAAACTTTCCAAAGGACAAGAGTTTTGGAAGGAGGGATATCTGAAGACCAAATAAATTTACCCCAACCACAAGGAACTCCTGGTTCCAAGAAAAAAGTCTTAGCCAATTTAAGAGTGAACCGACCAGACTCATCCAGAATCCAATTAGGAACATCCTGACCCGCCCTAACCATGATATGACTAAAAAGATGAGGCATCTGTTATAAAGACAACGGAATATTCCAATTACAACTTGTCCAAAACTGAGAAAATGTATCTAGAATGATAATACCATTAGATAACCCTACAATATGTGCTAAAGGAGTAGTAGAACACCATTTATCATTTCAAAAATTAATAAAAGAACCTTGGTCCAAGAAGTATAATCAAGTATATTATAATAAAACTGCTTAATTCCAGGCCAAAGAGATGAGGATCTATAAACCATTTTAAACTCGTATTTTGATTTAAGAACCGTGGTTTTCAAGAGCAAAGACCAAAACCGGTAGCTATAAGTAAAATGGAAACTTTAATAACACCATCTTTATTAAATAAAAGATTTAATTAATTTTTATTTCTATTACTTATTTAGTTTTCAATTTGATTCCATTATTAATAAAATGTTTGTACTTTCTTTTTTAATATGGAACAATGTGACCACTCTCCATCTAATTATCAGTAAGATTGTTAACAGACAAATATTGATAATTTTAATTTCCTTGTAATATAATTTATAACCAACATATAATAACATATAATGGTAGCTTATAAAATTAATTATGATTGAAGAACTTGATTGGATTTTTTATTAACGAAGAAAGAACATTTACTTTAGACACATGCTCTATAATTTTAAAACAAACATACACATTATTTAGTTGTATTTTTGTTTTATAAAATGACACACATCTCTCTTTAATTTTTTAAATAAACACATCGAAATTAGAAAATTTCATAATATACAAGTGGGTGCAAACCTCACTTCATAAGTCAGTTTTACAAAGTTGAGTTAAGTTTAAAGTTCATTTTTTACTATGACTATTTAGAGTTTATCCTAACAAGTGTGTGGGTGTAAACCTTACCTTATAAGACGACGGTTTTATAAGGTTGAATTAGGTTTAAAGTTCACTTCTTAATATTTGTCGGATTTTTTTTAATAAACAACATTAATCACTTTTGTATTTTAAATAAAATGATATGCATATCTCTTATTTTAAATAATATATTTATTAAAATTTAAATAAAAAATTCATTTTTTTAAAATTTTTTATACAGTTTTTATTAAATATAATATTTTTAAATCAAAATAGGAGAAGAATACGAATATAAGGTTGGTGGTAAGGAATTAGGGCATAAATATGATTTATTTTATGTATAATCATGTATTATGTGTATTATATTTATTGTATATCACGACATGTCGTGTCTTTATATATTTTAAGACAAAAAATAATATTAATAATAATAGTTAGATAAAAAAATAGTTTTAAATATTATTAAAAGTAAAATAAAATTATTAAATATAAATTACTTTATATATATTATTATTATATATATAATTTTAAAATATAATGAAAAGTAAAATAAGAGTATAAAATTTAGTGAAAAGTAGGGGGACTGAAAATCAAATGTTCCTTCTAGCATATTTTCAAATTTAAATTGAATATTAAGGTAAAACAAACTCATGTTTTTTAAGAAAAATATTAAATAAAAATTAATTTTAAAGATAAAAATAGTTAATCACTATATTAAGTAAATTAGATAATATTTTAAAGATTAATTTTTTTTTATTAATATTTAAAGTAGTTTCTATTATTAATAAAAATTATAAATTAGTTTCTTAATTGGTATCTAATTATAGTTAATTGCTATAATTAGATACCAATTAAGAAACTAATTTATAAATTTTATCAATAATAGAAACTACTTTAAATACCAATAATTTTTTATATCTAATTTAGTAAATATAATAACTAATTATTTTTGTCTATAAAATTAATTTTTATTTAATAATTTTCTTATAGTGTCTTTTCTTCTTCTTTTCGATTCTAGCCAATTTTTCGACCTTCCTTTGTATCTCTTCTTAGATTCCTTAAGGTTGATTGATTTCAAAATATTTTGGTGTAAAATTTTGGAATAAAAGAAGTAAGCAATATTTTTTCTCCCTCCTTATTTTAAAAAGCATGGATGTCTTCTTAGGATAAATAAGTTTTGATGGTCCTGAGCTTAATTTATTGATTTAATAATGGTTTGCATATCTAGGTTTTGGATATTTGAGTTGATATTCACTAGCTCAAATTTTAATCTTTTTCTAACACTCTTTGTTTAAGACTCAAAGTTTCTAAGCAAAATGAGTTAGGAAGGAGACTTAGATACTTATTTTAGATTGAAATTCTAATTCTATAAAAATGTCTAAATAATAGTATTTGTGTTTATGCAAATTGCATGTTGATGGATTTTGTTATATAGTAGTACAATGGGATAGAATTTGAAATAGTTTTGAAATATTGTATCTTATTATTATTAAGTCGAATTTAGATGTTTGATTTTGGATAGCATAAAGTTGTATTATGAATTGGTTTTGGAATTTCAGAAAAGAGTTTGAATTAAGTATAATTGGAAAGTTTTGTTTAAGAAATGGGTTATTGGGATGAATTGTTGTAAAATAAAAAATTGTAATTGAGTTGAATGAATGTTTTTATTATTTAGTCTTTCTAAAATGGTTCTGGTGCTTCTTTTTGTACAAAATTTAGTGGTAAACTTTTGTATAATTTTGCTCGATGAATTTAAATCTCTCCAACAAAAATGTAGACAAAGTATAAATGAGAAAACCTAATTAATTTTGCTTCTCAAAATTCTTACAAGTGAGAAATAAAAAATAATTGTAGAAAAAGTTGCTCGAGAGATCAAACTTTCATTTAGCAGATTAGGTACTGAGAAAAATTTAATATTTATTGATCAATTTCACCAAGAGGATTTTAATTCAATAATTTCACCAAGATGAATTTCTGAAAAATACTCACATGTTATTGTACTCTCTATTCCGAATGATCGAAATGACGAAAGTTTGGCAACATAGTGAAAAGTTAAATGAATAAATAATAAAATATTGTAATAAAGTTTAATAAATGACCCAAATATATACGGTATGATTAATAATTGCAGAGTGCGAAGAGTAAAAGTCCAATTAAGTCAAAATTTTATAAGAAAAATATTATAAATAGGTGATCAACTTAAGAGATAAGTAGAGTGATTTTTATCTGATAATCATACAAACTGATTATGACTTTATCATCGGAGCACCTTGCAGGTACACACACCCATCCGAAAGTCAACTTGAGGCCTAGAAGCCAAAAGCTTAATTCAACCAAGACCGACGAGTGAGAGCCCATATCACATCCAATAACCAGCCCAAACTCAAATCAGTGGACCTTGTAGCCATGAGCCCAAGTCAATACCGAGAGACCATAAGACCAAGAAGACCATATGAGAAAGTGTTGATCGTTTCTAGGCCCCGTGAGAACATTTTGACGCCCACCGTGGGGCCGAGAAACAAGTTAGCTGAAGAAGTGAGGAATGATGAGTAGAAGAGGAGATCAACCGGGAGAACAAGGAGATAATCAAAATGCCATGTCGATGGCTATGTTGATGCAATTGCAAGAACAGTTTGAAACGCTAAAGAAGAGTAATGAAGAAGATTGAGCATGCTGAGAGTGGAGAATGCATATATGAGGCGAAGTTTGAATGAAGAAACAATTTTAAATACATCATTTGAAACTGATCAACCAAGAGCATGTATTCATCAAAGCACATATAATGAAGAAATTTTTGAAGCTACAAGGAGGAGACTACCAGAAACCTCTAGCACGTTTGTCGGAACATGTATAAGAAGACATCCTTTTCCTGAAGCCATCATAGAAACCCCACTACCGGAAAATTGGAAGAATTTGACCATGGATAAATATGATGGAAGTACGGATCCTGATGAGCATATAACAATTTATACAACACAGATAAGTCTGTATACATGGAATGATGTCATTTTGTGCTGAGTACTTCCAACAATCTTGAAAGGAGCAGCCTTAAGTTGGTTTATTCGGTTACCACCACTATCTATTGATTGCTTTGATACATTAGTTGAAAAATTCGGAGCTCAATTTTTCACAAGTCGGCTATCATTTAACATCAATTGCTTTGGTAAATATAAGATAGGAGAAGGGAGAATCGTTAAGGTTGTTCATCGAACGTTTTGGAAAGGTGACACTAAGTATTCGTAATTTAATCTAAAGGTTACTATGCATCATATGATTACATCGTTAAGGCCAAGACCATTTGGCAACAGTCTTTGCAAAAAACCGACAACAAATCTTGATGAGTTGAGGCAACGTGCAACAAAGTTTGTGCATATGGAGGAGTTGAGGAATTTTCGGAATCAAGTGAGGGTGGATGGAGGAATTGAAAAGAGTCTGAATGAGAAGGAAGGAGAACAACAATATAGGAGGGCAAGAGAAGGACCTCGTGGACAAAAATTTCCACAATATACATCATTAAGTACCAACAGAACGCGAATATTATAAGAAGCAATGGCTACGGAGATAATTCCACCACCAAGGAAAGCAAGAATGCCAGAGCGAGTTGATCAAAGTAAACATTTTCAATACCATAAAAACCATGGTCATCATACGGAAGAGTGTGTGGCTCTAAAAGACCAAATTGAAGAGTTAGTTCAAGTTGGGCAATTGAGATGTTTCGTGAGAGATGGAGTAATAAGAAATAGACAAAGTCCAGAGCTGAGAGGTAGGGGGTATGTTGATAAAAGGGAGGTACGATTCGAAAGGAGGGACAACAGAAGGGTTGAAAGGAGGGAGGAGAGAAGAGAAGGAAGGGTGGAGAGACGAGACAAGAGAAGTTATAATAGTCCTCAGCGAAGGAGAAGTCGTGAGTGAATTCTAGGAAGACCTGTTAAAGGTTTCATTAACACCATTTCTTGAGGATTTGCTCGAGGAGGGGTTTCCTCATCTGCGAGAAAAAAAGCATTTGAGAAGTGCTAGGACTGTAAATTTTGTTTTCAAAAAGAGAAGTATGCCGCCAATAATATTTAATAATGAAGATTTTCAAGACATTGACCCTGAACAAGATGATCTAATGGTGATAACGGTATAGATAACAGAGTATATTGTTATGAAGACTCTAGTAGATCAGGGAAGCTCTGTTGTTATATTATTTTGGGAAACTTTTCAAAAGTTAAATCAAAGGGAAAAAAAATATGACACCATACCGAGAACAAATAATTAGGTTCTCAGGTGAAAGAGTTGATACAAGGGGGTATATAGATTTAAAAACAACATTTGGAAGAGGGAGCGTAAGAAAACAATGAAGATCAGATATTTAATGGTGGATGCATGCACTTCATACTACGCTCTGTTGGAAAGGTCTTCTCTGAACAAGCTAGGAGCCATAGTGTCAACACCACACTTGGCTATGAAATTTCCAACAAAAAAGGGAGAAATCTCGATTATACATGTTGATCAAAGAGTAGCACGAGAATGTCACATGGCAAGCCTGAAGATGGTTCGAGAGCTTAGAAGACCGGGAAGGAGTGAGGAGAGGAGTAATTTGGTGGCAATGGTGGATTTATTTCCAAGAATGAATGATGGCGAAAGGATGGAGCTGAAAGAAGAAATAAGGATTTGTTTGCATGGAAGGCTACTGATATACCTGGGATTGACCCTGATGTTATTTCACATAAACTATCCATATGCCGAAAAGCTAAGCCGATAGCCCAAAAAAGAAGAAAAATGGGAGAAGAAGAATTAAAAACATCTTTTGAAGAAACCGAAAAGTTGTTACAAGTTGGCATTATCCGAGAGGTCCAGTATACGACGTGGTTGGCAAATGTGGTGCTGGTAAAGAAACCGAGTGGAAAATGGAGAATGTGTATAGATTACACGTACTTAAACAAGGCATGTCCGAAAGATTCGTACCCTTTACCTAGTATTGATAGATTGGTTGATGGAGCTTCCGGCCAGGCAGTGATGAGTTTTCTAAATTCTTACTTAGGATATATTTTTGTATTTTCTTTATTTTTCTTTATTTTAATAATACTTTGTTCATGTGATGGCAAATGATTGTTGTTACTTGAGGTGTCAGCCTAGTTGAGATGTCAAGTAGCATAATGATGCCTAACATGAAAGCTTTTTTTAAAAAATAAATAAAAATAAAAATTCTTACTCAGGATATAATCAAATACAAATGTACAAGCCAGATATAACCAAGACAATTTTCACCACTAAAATGGCTAACTATTGTTATAAAGTTATGTCTTTCGGTTTGAAAAATGTTGAAACAACGTATCAAAGATTGATGGATAAGATGTAAAAGGAGCAAATTGGGAGGAATATGGAGATTTATTTCGATGACATGATTATTAAGTCATGTGAAATGAAGGAACATATAAAAGATCTCGAAGAGGTGTTCGCAAAAGTAAGAAATATGATCTAAGATTGAATTTTGAAAAATATGTTTTTTGGGTGAAAGTTGGAAAATTCTTAGGGTTCATGTTGACTAGCATAGGCATTGAAGCATATCTGGATAAATGTGAAGCAATTTTGAACATGAGAAGTCCAATGAATTTAAAAGAGGTCAAAAGGTTGATAGGAAGACTAACTGCTTTAGCAAGATTTTTGCCAATGCTTGTCGAGAGATCAAAGCCAATAATAAAACTGTTGAGAAAAGCACAAGCCTTCAAGTGAAATGAGCAATGTGAGCAAACATTTTCCATAATTAAAAAAATAATAGTTAAATCTCCAATCCTAGTTAAATCAGTGCCATCTCAACCCATCATTGTATACCTAACAACCACACATGAATCCAAAGGAGCAGCCTTAACCCAAGAATTCCCAGAGCAAAAACCAATATATTTCTTAAGCAGAGCCTTACAGAATGCTGAAACTAGATACCAACTTGTTGAGAAGATAATGTAGAACATGAAAGATTTGATGAAACCAAATTTGTGATGAGAGCTTTATGTTTTGCTACTTTGATTGAAGCTTAGTTCTAGGATGTTTAGAATTTGTGTAAAGTTCATTCTTAATCCTATGCACAAGCTGAATCAATCTGTTTTAAAAGAGAAAAATGTTTTTCTAAGCAAAGAGAAAAACAATCGGTTGAATTCACAATATAATCGATTGTTTTACACTTAGCTTGTTTGAAGGTTTTCAAAATTGTTTTTGACTTGGTTGACTAACTGTCAAAACCAATTCAACCGGTTGATTGTCACATTTCTTAACAGCTTTTCAAAAACTAGTTAAATTAAAACTGATTTGGCTCGTGATTAACTTCCTAAAACGGCTAGAATTAAGAGTTATAAATATGGTTTCTCTTTGTATTAAAAAACACACAGAAAGTGAGATTGAAAACATTTTTTTAGAAGAGATTTTATTCAAAGTTTTGCAAGATTGCCTAAAGGTTGTGCATTGCAAGAACTGATCTTAGAAGCTTTGTGATTCCTGAAATACCAGGTGTAATATGTTCCTTTTTTATTCTTGTAACTGTTTCTTTTCTATACTTATAAAGTTTGTTAACCTGTAAGGTCAGAGGGTATTCTGACTGTGGTTGTGTGAAAAGCAAAGAGGGTGAGTGTTCTTGTGTGGTCAAGATCACCTCTTTGGTTTTGAGTGTTTGTAATATGTGATTGATTGCTAGTGGAATACCCAGTGGTTGTTCTGGGGGCTGAATGTAGCTTAGGGGTTGAGTGAACCAGTATAAATTGATTGTGTAATCTCTTTCTCTCTCTCTCACTCATTATAAACTATTTGATTTGATTTTTGTCTCTGCTGCTATAAACAATCGGTTAAAACGACATTTCAACCGATTGTTTTTCTGCAAATAGTTTTAATTGCTTTAATTGTTTGGCTTCCCTGATTTCTCTTTCTGTGATTGTTGATAAAACTTCATTCTTAGCCAATCTTTGTGAAAATCTTTTGTCAAACAATTCACCCCCTCCTCTTGTTTAGGCCATTAATTCCAATAGATAACCCTTAACCTGGTCAATACGGCAAGACGTCTCCAACCATATTTTCATAATCATCAGATAATTGAGAGGACCGATTTTCCGATAGCAAAAATTTTGAGAAAACCAGAACTTGCAAGTAGAATGGTGGCATGGTCAGTAGAGCTTTTAGAGTTTGGAATCAGATATGAACCGAGAGGAATGATCAAGGCCCAATCTCTTGTAGATTTCATTATTCAATTACCGAAAACGACATGCGAGCAAGAAACATGGATTCTATATGTTGATGGATCATCAAACAAGAAAGGAAGCGGAGCAGGAATTGTACTAGAAGGACCGAGACATTTTCAAATAGACACGACTTTGAAATTTGAATTCAAGACTTCTAATAATCAAGTCGAGTATGAAGCTTTAATTGCAGGTTTAATTCTCGCCAGAGACATGGCCCTGAAGGTTATTTGCAAAAGTGACTCTCAACTAATAATGGGACATATAAAAGATTTGGGAGTTAAATCCGTAACAACTTCGGATGAACATCCATAAATAAATGGACAAGCTAAATTTGCCAACAAAGTCATTCTCGGCCAATTGAAAAGAAATCTTGGAAACGCGAAGGGACTATGGGTCGAGAAGTTACCTGAAATATTATGGGCTTACATATCCACGTCACAAACAACAACCAAAAAACTCCATTCAACCTCACATATGGTACTGATTCCATTATACCAGTTGAGGTAGGCGAACTAACGTTGTAAAGACAAATAGAAGAGTGAGATATAAATAATTAATGTTAAAGGACATATTTGGATTTGATTGAGGAACTTCGAGAAAAAGCAAAAATAAGAGAAGAGGCGGTGAAGCGAAGAGTTTGCAAAAGATTTAATGCAAAGGTCAAGTCGAGAGTTTTTGATGAAGCAGATTTAGTATGGTTAATGAGAATTAAAGCAAGAAAAGACTCGACGCAGGGAAAATTAGCACCAAATTGGGAAGGGTCATTCAGAATAGTTGAAAATCTATAAAATAAACCCTAAAAGCCAGAGGTGGAGAGGTCATTAGCATGTTAAGACTGTGTAAACTTGTAACTTGGCATGTAAAAAGACCGAAAAGTAAGATAAGGAAAGCAAAGAAAAAATTTGTTATATTAAAGCTAAAGTCAAAAGTGGTTGATAAAAATCAAACCAATGTACACAAAAACCGGTAATTAATAACCAAGAAATACATCAAAATGCAAAAAGAAAGCAAAGTTGTTCATTTGACATCCACATGTTCATCATCGTTGGCTGCTTCTTCTTCTTCCGAGGCTTCGTCATATGGAATATCATTGATTGGAAAGAGCTCACCCTTGTGAAAATATTTGCGCACGTCAAAGTTCCCTTCATCTAAGGGGATCTTGTAAAAATACCTATCTTGTTGAAGAGCTTTAGAAAAACCTAGTTTATGTTTTTCAACAACAAAATTCTGAGCCTCATCTAGGTCTTTCTTTAACTGATTTATCTTCTCAGCATCAGCTTGTTTAGCAACACATAAATCAGTTAAGCCTCCTTTCAACTTTTGGATTTCAACTTCCAATGATAACCTCTCGACAGTTAAACCAACAATTTCATCTTTTAAAGATTCTTTTTCAGTGTCACAATGACAATGGACATCCGAAAGCTCTTTGATTTGGTTGGTCAAGTCACGTTAGCTTCAAGAGTGGACTCAAGGCTTTTGCTATACTCAACAAGCACCTTTTTTACATTTTCATATTCGATGGTAGATACCGTTTACAGTTTCCTCTTTAAGTCATTTTGAAACAAGCAAACATCAAGTCGAAAGCTCAATGGCTCCATCCGCTAGAGAAGAAACATTTGTCGACCTAAACATATGCCAAGAGGGCCCGTCCAAATTAGTATGAACAAAATCAGATAAGCGCGAAGAAGCACCGAATATACTTTCCAGAAGTGGTTGAGAAGAATTGCCAACGCCATGACGATGACGTCTTGGTGAAGAATGAGACTGCCTACTACCTTTGTCTTTTTTTCCTACTTTTCTTAGGAGGTTCAACAATAGCGTCGGTAGTATAATGATAACTTCAACCCGAGAGATGGGTCCCACAACTTCAACTTCCCTCCTTGTTGGAGGAGTACAGTCGCCAGGTTTGTTGAGAAGTTTTTGAAAGTGAGGTCGACCTTTAGGATTTGTGGCAACCATCAAACCTAAAATCAAAGAGAAAATTTAACAAAGTTAAAATTTTCTTGTTAAAAAAGAAAAAATTTAAATAAAGGCGTACCGATAAAATCCCTTTCCAATTTAGGGGAGAGATAGATTCGTAGCAGAGCACGAGTGGGAAACTTCTGGGATAAGTGATTGAGAACTGAGAGGACTTGGAGGTCTTCTAACTTCATTGAATGACGTGACCAAGAGTTAAATTTTAAAGGACTACTCGTCCAATAAAAGGGGAATTTTGGGACATTAACATCATAAAAATATTTCTTTCCAGTTTTTTCAATAAGAATTTTGAAAAAAAAACCTATAAATTTTTTGTAAGATGAGGTTAAGGGAGAAAGTAAACAAGCCTTTGACTCGTTAATCAAAGACAACCAACCAAATCGTTTACCAGGCCGAGAACTATAGAGATGAAGAAAAACTTCCGGACTGAGAGACAACGAAAGAAATTTACACAAAATACGAAAGGCTTGCATAGAAGCTCAACTATTTGGATGAAATTGAGTGGGGGAGACATTGAGAATGCACATAACAACCATTTGAAATTCATCGAGAGGAAAACGACATGAAAGTTCGTAAAAAGACGTTCATAAAAATAAAAGAATTCATAAACTTCGCCTTCTCGGTCATGGCAAACATTGTCGATAGCTCGACAATACCGAAAAAAATGATTTCTTCAGTGGATTCAGGAGAATAAATATAAATTCTAGACAAAAAAAACTGTGAAGGCTGAAGAGTAACGATACCGAGATAAATACTTGCAAACTCTATAATCAACTCATTCGTAACCATGTTGAAGACTCCAGTTCTCTTCTACCCTTTCGGGTCATTCTTCAGCTTCAATATCTACAACTTCATCGCTTGAACTTGCACCAACAAAAGCTTTAATTTTTTATAAGTGATACAGTGGTAGATGAAATTTCCGAATGAATGTTCCTTGTTATGTCCTTAATCACTCTCCCGGCAGCTCCATTGCTTGTGCTCGAAAATCCCAAAATGTCATCAGAATCGAAAACAGAGCTTGAGGAAGACATAATACCTTCTAAAAATGATTACAGATATCTCTCGGACTCAAAGATACAAAAGTAGTAAAAGTAGTGGGGTAGGGCAAGATTAGAAACAAATATTTATAGTGGTTAAAAACCCCTTCCAAACGAAACGACGCAAGATCTGAACCGTTGAATCTCAATATATCTAATGGTTAGGGATTAGAAACCTTTCACATCAACGATATCATAATTATCACGCACGTGAAACGATGCAATATTTTCGTACATAGTACATTTAATACACATAATCTCTTAAAGACGAGCATTAAATGCCAATTTTATTTCAAAAATATGATAAGTTTTAAAATGGCATTTCATCTCCCTTGACTTTTCTATCAACATTTCGTCTTTTCTAAATTTCTTATGCTTAGTGGGCTAGTGTGTTGTTTAGGCCGAATGGCCGAAAGGACGAAAGGTTGGCAACATAGTGAAAAGCCAAACTTAAATGAATAAATAATAAAATATTGTAGCAAAGGCCAATAAATGGGCTCAAATATATACAATATGATTAATAATTGCAGGATGCGAAGAGTAAAAATCCAATTAAGTCAAAAGCCCAACAAGAAAGTGCTATAAATAGGTGATCAGCTTAAGAGGTAAGTAGAGTGATTTTTATTTGATAATCATACAAACTGATTCTAACTTTATCAGAAGCCGAAAGCTTAACCCAACCAAGATCGATGAGTGAGAGCTCATATCACATCCAAAAATCAACCCAAGTCTAAATCAGTGGACCTTGTAGACGTGAGTCCAAGTCAATACCGAGAGACCGAAAGACTAAGATGACCAAAGGAGAAAGTGTTGATTGTTTCTGGCGGCTTATAATAACAGTTATTATTTGTTTATATGGGTTAAATAATTTTGTTATATAATTTTAATCTATTTTAATAATTATATGAATGTGTATTATGTTAATTTTTATTGTATGATTAGTATAAAGTGATGACTTATAGTGATATTTATGTTGTGACAATTTGTATTATTTGAATTCATGTGAATAATATTGTAATTGGTCTTAAGAGAAGGATTTGTATCGCATATTTATTTAAATGTGTGTTGATATTGATGAAAAATAATTGGGTTAAACATAAATATAAGTAATATATCACTTTTTAAATTATGTATGGAAATAAAGATGAATATTTATATATGTTTTTTATTTTAAATTATTATGACATTTTTAGTTATGCAATATTTTATTTTGAAATTTATAGAATTATAATTTTATTATTATTATTTGATATTGAAAAGAAAAAAAATTATATCCATATAGCATTAAATTACTTGTTATCTAAAAGGGAGAATGACGTGATACAAATTTTATATCAAGAATAAAGATGAGTATGAATTTATTTTTTTTAATTAAAAGACGGTGACATATATTTAAACCTAACTCGTGGTATCCTGTTGTTATCCCTATCTGAATTATGTGTATTGAGGAGTGAAACTATTAAAAATAAAAGAAATTAAAATTTCCTTAATTTCAAACCATATAACGATGTGAAATTCTACAGTGTTATTTGATATACTATGGATATGGATGATAACTACTCTAAATTATAAACTATCTTAAAAGTGGATAGATCCTTATCTTGGATAAGTGTTAGTTTTTGGGAGGTATTTTATTTGTATATTTTAAAGTCATAAAGCTATAAATCTACTTGTTATTTATATAATTTTTTCAAATGCTTTAAGTTTAAATGAAAAATTGATATATAATAGACGTATATGTATATGTGGTTGGGTATGTTACTATACACAAATTGACTCAATATACTATAATGCATTGTTGGTGTATGTTATATGTTTTTTAAATGTTTGATTAAGCTTGTTGTGATAATTTTCTCTTTTTGGGTGATATGGCGTATGAGGAATTATGCTAGATTTCAGGATAAGATTGATGTTTTTAGGACTATTTCAGTAATTAAAGATTTAACTTGTTTAGTGGGAAATTCATTTAAAGCATTAATAAAGAATGATATGTTGGATTTTAACGTGATTAAGTTTTTTGGTATTACTACTCGTACTGGTAAAGTTCTTCATCCTCATATGGGAATTCCTTCATCAGACTAGGTTAAAATTAACACTGGTGAGGCTGTTAGGGGATATCCTGAATTTGCTACTTGTGGAGGTATTTTCCGTGAGAGTATTGGTGTTTTCACTGTGTTTCTTGAAGTCCTGACTGATATGGTTGCTTAATTTTATGGAGTTATACATGTTATGGAGGAAACTCAAAAGATGGGGCTTAGTAATGTATGGCTTAAATGTGATTTTGTCTTGGTTTATGCTGCATTTATTGTTAGAACTAATATTCTGCGGTTGCTTCGTAATCGATGAAATACTTGTCTTAATTACGGTGGAAAAATCAAATTTAAGGTTACTAATATTTTTTGTGAAGGGAATGCATGTGCTGATAAGTTGACTAATTTATGATTTATTCATAGAAAATCATTTCATTGGTATAATATGCTTCCATCTAGTCTGTTATTAGAATTCTTTATGAATAGGTATTATCTACCTATGTATTATTTTTGTTAACATATGAGTTTTGATCTAGTCCTCCCATATTTTTTTGTATTTTTTTTTCTTTTTTAATAATATTTTTTTCATATGATAACAGATGATTGTTGTTAACTGACCGAGATTTCAAGTTACATAGTGATGTTTAACATGAAATTTTTTATATAATCTATTTTTTAAATATGAAGTATATGTTAGAAATTCTTATTGATCAACAAAGCATTTTATGTTATGTGTTAATGATATTATATAAATTTATATTTTGAAAATTTTCAGGTCGTAATTATTTTCTATAAAAATTATTTGTAACAAGAGTATTATATATATTTAAGCAATATATTTTTTATTATAAGACTTTTTTAGAGTGAACCTGCTGATTAGATATTATTTCTGTTTGGGTTGAAAAGAAATATTTTTTTTTAGGTTTTTGTTTTTGGTTGAAAGTGTCATATGAATATGGATAAAAAAATTCTCCCACAACTAAATCAGTTTTCGATTAAACTATTGTAATTAATGTTTAATAAATACATAATATGGTGTGTCAATTTATTTGTAAGGATTCAGGCTAAACCTGTATTAACATAGTTTTATTGATTAATTTTCTAATATTATGTATAATTTTGTCTTTAATCATATTTAATACTATGTTAACAAGGACTCTACTTTTAAAGATACCATATATATATATATATATATATATATATATATATATAATTATTTATAAGAAACAAAATTCTTGTTTATTTTTTATGGGTTAAATTTGTTAAATAAGAAACAAATATTACAATTATGAAAGATCATAGCATAATACAGGAAACAAAAAATAAGATGAAATAATAATATAATATTTTAAGGTTATCCCATATCTGACCCATAGATATGGGAGTAGTAACCAAGAAGGATAAGACAGGAAGAGTAATAATGAGGATATAAGTATACATGAAATCAACCTAGGTCATCCCAAAAACTCCATAAATTTTAATATTTTCTTTTTAGGTTGATTCATGTGGCCCCTTGGACCCTCTTTCCTTCTTATTCACCACCTTGCACATGAATAAAGGACACTATGTCCTTACATCAATAATGAACCAACACACTCCATGCATCTCTTAATTACCCTCTCACTTTTCACCAAATAAAGTCAAACTTATAAAGCAATAATCAATTATTATTTTTCCATCTCCATGTTTTCCTTAAAATATATTTTTATTCTGAACTGAATAAACCAGTTTTAGGTTTGGTGTGTTGAAAAAAAAAACTGTTTTTCATTTCTCAAAATTTGAAAAATGATTATTTTTTATTTTATTGATAGGTATTAAACAAACATCATGTATGTACCACTTTAAAAAAATTGGGAATTAATTCATCAAGATATACAAAGAATATATAAAATAAAGTTTGATAAAAAAAATTATACAGAGGGTTAAATAAACAAAACATATATTTTATTGACATTTATTTTTAATACTAGGGTTAAAATTGTGATTTCAAATTTGTAAGGAAGGAAAGCCAAGATTAAAATATTTTATAATAAGAAAAGGCAATTATATATGTGAAATTTTATAAGCACAAAAAATAGAAAAAAAAAATTGTAGATTCAATTCAAAATTAAAATTCACTCATTTTAATTACATTATACAAGTATTAAAAACATGTTTAAGCTTAATTTGTTTCTTCCACTTTTTCAGTTATGTAAAGTATTTATACTTTGTTTGTTGAGACATCATTGAACTTAAAATTTGTTGTTGCAATTAAGAACAATGCAGAGTTAGATAAAAATGTGGAAATGGAGAATGATAATTTTAGCTTTATTCATTTTACCATAATTGTTCCATCATCATTATTAATACCTGCTAAAACTGGTCAATGGCACTATGGCTGTAAGGTCAGCTTGGCATGATCTATGCTTCAAGACAAAGCATAATGGTTGGGAGATTTATTGCTGTACATGAGGGTCCCACTCTGTGAATTCTTTGTTTTGTTTTGATTTGGATGGTGGATATCATGGCCCATTTCTGCCATCATGCCACTCAAACAAGTACTTTAGGTACATTGTCTGTTTTGTTAAAAAAAATAAATAAACTTTTTCTTGAGTTGGGGAATTGAAGATAAATAAATTTAAAATTTGTGGCAAAAGGCAAAACCTAATGAATAAAGTTGTGTGTGCAATAGAACAATGCATTGCATGGATCAAGTTTAGATAGCACCCTATATAGGTGTACATTGAAAATTGCATAATGGAGCTTTCCTTTACCCACCTCATGTTCTTGTTTGTGAGAGGGAGAGAGGTAATGGTGGTGGCACAAAGAGAGCAAAATTATTGAAGTGTTTGAAAATGAAATGCATAGAAATCATGTTTTGTCCTAACCCTAGAATCCTAGTTTATAGGTTTTTGATTTGTATATACACATTGAAATGGGATCACCTTAGTTAGACTACTTTCTACACAAATTAGGAATTGATTATTATTTTGTTATCAACACAACTTTTAAGTGGGTTGATATGTTTTGTTAATTAGTTCAAAAATCAAATTAGAAAATCATAGGTAATGATAAGAAAAAGTATATATACGTAACACTATAATTATGAAAAAATTATTAAATAAATTACATATTATTTTAACATTAAAAAAATTGTTGTATCTGAATTAGTTTTTATTATTAATAAATAATTTTTAAATTGATATCTAATTAACTACTAAGATTTTAGCTACCAACTTTAGAATTTAAATAATTAATAGCTAAAACATTAATAATAGATTAAATACCAATTCAAAAATTATTTATCAATAATAAAATTTAATTTCAAGAACAATAATTTTTTTAATATTTAATATAATCAGTATTACAACTAATTATTTTTTGTCTTTAAAATTGATTTTTATTAATGATTTTCTAGCTGTGTAAAATTTTAATCAGATCTGGTTCACATGAAAATAAAAATGGCATTTCAAACGTGTTTTTGTTGATAAATGTTTTGATGCATCTTTTCCATAAAATTTTGCTCCATAGAGTAGATAATAGTTTGCAGTAAAGGAAAAAGACAAAGGAGTAACTTTTTTGCTGGTATGTTTCTAGGGTTTTATGCTCTCCAAACTTGCACACATGATTCTCTTCCTTCTTTTTTTTTCCTTTGCAAAGGTAAAAAGTAGAGTGGAAAAACACTTCATCATTTGTTTTAGAAATGAAAATTATGTTTGGTAAAGAAGAGAATGAGAAAAAGTGGTAAAATGAAGTGATGATTATGTTTGGATGAGTTATTTTATAAGGATTTTCAAAAGAGAAAAAAAAATTGTAAGTTAAAATTAATTTATGTATCAATTAAAAAATGAAAATTTAGATAATTTATATGAATATATTTTTTATAAATTAGTTAATGCATAAGTTAATTTTAACTTCTGACAAAAAATACTACAAGAAAAATGGTTTTAACGGGGTTTATTTTTACATTATCTAAGGTTAAAATCTTTATTAAGTCATTTATCTAGGATTACAGTTTTCCATGCTAAAATCATCTATGGAGAACCCTAAACCCTAAACCCTAAACGTGTTCTCCGGGATTTTTTAAACATCAGGGAAATCCTTTCAAAACCATTGAAAATCATTGTTAAATACCATGGATTTAAGTGTTGGTTATTAATTCTGATTTTATTATTAATTCTGATTTTATTACCCTTAAACTATTATAATGTTATTATTGTATTAATGGTTAGTTTATAGGGCGGTTAATATTCATATTTTATAGCTTCCAGTAATTGTAATTTTATTATATATATTATTGAAGTAAATCAAATGAATTAAGATCAGTTCAGCAGTTTTGCAATTTTGTGCAATTACCTTCAATCAGTTTTTACAATCTTTTGTCTTCTCTTATTTCCTACAATCGGTGGTGTGTACAAATGAGAGTTTTGTTTGATTATCATGAGTTATGGGATGTCGTTGAGAGTGGAGTGTCTGCATTAGCCGCTAATGCAACTGAGGCGCAACGAGACGTTTGAGCATATAGAATGAGCAACAACTGTCAGTGAGGCTTGGACAATTTTTTCAACCAATTATAAAGGTGATGACAAGATCAAGAGGGTGTGTCTTCAAACCCTAAGACGCCAATATGAACTGTTGCAGATGGAAACCATAGAGACTGTTGATGTCTATATAAATAAAGTTCTTGCCTTGACAAATCAGATGAAGACCAATGGTGAAACACATTCGGAGCAGGCAAAGGTGGAGAAGATTTTGAGATCTTTAACTTCCAGATTTGAACATGTTGTTGCCACAATTGAAGAGGCCAATGACATTTCAAAAATGACAGTAAGGTTATTGTCTGGCTCCCTACTAGCGCATGAGCAGCGGATGAACTGTTGCAGATGGAAACAACAGAGACTGTTAATGTCTATATAAATAAAGTTCTTGCCTTGACAAATCAGATGAAGACCAATGGTGAAACACATTCAGAGCAGGCAAAGGTGGAGAAGGCTTTGAGATCTTTAACTTCCAGATTTGAACATGTTGTTGCCGCAATTGAAGAGACCAATGACATTTCAAAAATGACAGTAAGGTTATTGTCTGGTTCCCTACGAGCGCATGAGCAGCGGATGAATGACAATAATATTGAAAAACCAATTGAACAGGCTTTACAAGCACAAGCCTCAATTGGTAGCTCCTATCATAAACATGTACTTATTGTAGTAAAGGTTGTGGTGGCCAAAATCAAGGAGGCGTTGAGTAAAACAACATTGGTTCCAATCACATTCCAAGTTCAAATAACTATTGGCGCGGAGAATTGGTCGCGGAGGACGAGGAGGCATTTATAATAAATCAAATGTGGAGTGTTATAAATGCCATAAACGCTACCATTATGCAAATGAGTGCAGATCAAAAGGTGATAATCATGCTTCCAATTGTGCTCAAGAAGATAGTAATCACGAACAAGATGAAGAGGATCATGAAGTATTAATGACAACCACATCAAATGA
>Ga0123342_1001407_pt1 | contig 40413 bp, 16 predicted proteins | sample Turbeawhitnodule_FD_89960 | JGI IMG/M metagenome (GOLD analysis project Ga0123342, IMG submission 89960) | Root nodule microbial communities of legume samples collected from Mexico - Turtle bean Mexico white nodule | ecosystem: Host-associated > Plants > Roots > Nodule | place: Mexico: Nepantla...
AATCGATTTTGCACCAATTTACAAGGATGGGAAAATCGATTCTGCACCATTTGGAAAAATCGAAAATCGATTCTGCACCAATTTACAAAGAGATGAAAATCGATTTTGCACTTCCAAAATTCGAGAAAAAGAAGGAAAGTGTTGCACCAGGCACTGTAATAAAGAACCCTAAAACTCATTGATGCCTACATTGTTTAATATTAGAATTGATGGAAGGGTAGCAACAAATCTTCTCAATTTTGTGAGAAGTGAAAAAGCTACTGAACCCGCTCGCTCATCCGCACCTACGCCCTCACATACCTTGATCCAAACAAAAGTTCTTCCCACTCGCCCCTTCCTCCTCCGTTGTCACACCTAGAAGCAAACAGAGTGTTAAAGTTTTAAAGATTTTTTTAAATGATTGACTATAAGAGAAACTAAATGCAGCATTCAATAAGCATCAAGAACAACAAAAATTGAAGATAATGCGAAAAGGATGAAACATAAAGACAAACAAAATTTTATATTTCTTCAATTCCTCCTGAATATACATCCAATTAATCCAGACAATGTTAGCTGGATTTTTCATTAACAATCTTAATTTATCAAATTACAAAAATTCTTATGTAACTATAATAAGTATATACCACCTTGAAATACTCTTTGAGAAGAATTGAAAAGGTAATGAAAACATTCAATTTCTTATAATAATCACATGAAACATTGATTAAAAAAAAAATATTACTTGAAATGTGACATATTTACAATGATCATTATTTTTTTTTAATCTTGAACACTTCTATTTTAAACAAAATGTAATGTGTAACACTCTCAAAATATCTTATCAGAAAATAACAAAACTTTCTTCTTCATTTTCAAAAAGTATGAATGATATCAATGAATGATAGAAAAGTTTCTTTTTCAAAAAGAGTTTTATTATTATTGATTGATATAATTAAACATAATTATTATTATGTTCTTCATGTCACCAAAACAATTTGAATTACACTACAAGAGACAACAAATAATTAGTTACTATACTGACTAAATTAGAGACGAGACTACAAATTGGTTTCTAAAATGGTCTCTAATTTAGTCACTATAGCAACTAATTACTTTTTTTTTCTCTAAAATTAATTTCTATTGGATGGTTTTCTTGTAGAGTTAGGATAATTGATTAGTCATTATTCATAATTGATTATATGCGAGAACACATATTTTAGATTTAACTTACATAATCAATCAATTATTTACGATCCATAATTGATTATATGTGAGGAAACATATTTTAAATTTAATTGACATAATCAAGTATTTAATGTTCCTAGTCCATCGTCTGCCAAACTTAGTGAAATCTAGTTTGATCTAACTTAAGATAATAAATTATAAATTTAATATAATCAATTATTATGTTAAAAAAAATAAAAATTTAAATGTAAAATTTATCAAGATTATCTTAAAAATTAATTCATGTTTACATTTTAATCCTACTAAGATAATGAGAAAATGAAAAATGGAGAAATCATTAATAAACAATTTGAACATCATCAAATCAACACATATTTTTTGTCATACTTTGCTAACACAAACAACATGATACGGAGATAAAAATAAAAAAAATAGAACAAACAATTTTACCACATAATGGAATGAAAATACTCAAATTTATAGGAACTTAAAACTTAATTAAGTATATTTAAAATTATTTACAAAAAAATAGTTAAATATAATGATATAAACATATTGTGGTCTAATAAAAAATCTAATTTATTTATTTAAGTCTAAAAAGTAGATTTTTTTTATTCATTTAAAAATTGTTACTCTCCATCTTAATCATCACCATCATGATATTTTAATTGAAAGCTATTTAAGAATAAATTAAATTTTTGTATAATTACACAATATATGATACTGAAATAAATAAATAAATAGTTCATAATAATATATTTATAATTTAGATATTTTTTTTCTTATTATTAATAATGTCTTTTGAATGTATGTCTGCTCGTTGTGAAAATAATGTATATATCGAAACTGTTAAAAGTTTGTCGCAAATATATAACCTTGTTTTATTTTATAAAACTTCACACTCAAGCAAATATAAATATATATATATATATATATATATATATATATATATATATATATATATATGTGTGTGTGTGTGTGTGTGGAATGAGAGTGATACACATGTCATGTCACTGCCAGGTACTATCATACACATACATAAAAACATGTGGAAATTTCATAGTATTAATTGATGCCATCTATAGTTAATATGATCCTCCAAATTAATTAACCTTTTAAGGTTTGGAAGGATATGATTGGGAGGGAGGTGAAATTTATTTAGTTGTTGAGTGATGATGAAGAGTGACATGTATGTTTACTCTCGTAGCCTAATATATTTTAGATTATTGCATATTGTTTGACATGTTATCATACGTTAGTAGTAATATTTCGACCTCTCATAATGAATAATTGTTTAAATAAGTTAAATTATATAATTATCATTTAATTGCTTCATTAGTACTAATTCGATGTAAATTATTATGGTTACGTTGTATCTATATTTGTCTATATTAATTGTTTATACACATAAGATAGTATAAATAGAACTATGTTCTAAGGTAAATAGGAATGTTTATGAAAACTTATTAAATAACTATTTTCCTTAACTGATTTGAGTGTCGAAATATAATCACATGTATCTTATTTAAAGTTGAGATCGAGAAGAGGATATTGTGTCTAGGATCAAGACCGAAGACCGAGAACAAAGGAAGACAAGGAGAAGTTAGAGACTATAGCTTTGGTGATGACCTTGCAAGAACATTGACGTCGATGGAAAGTCTCAGTTGATGGAAAACTAGTCCCGAATTGGGAGTGACCTTTCAGAATCAAAGAAAATTTGAAGAGTAGGACCTATCAGATTGAGTAGTTAAATGGGAAGGATGTTTTGAGAACGACATGATTTGATCTCTCCCTTTCTTGGTCCTTCTAACTCTTAATGATTTTAGGAGATCATAAAGTAGTGTTGGCAACACTATTTACATTGGCTCAATAGTTTTAGCAAGACATTTCCCCTTCTCGACTTGTTGCTTGAATCACAATTCTTTAAAATAGGTTTGATGCCTTTGACAGACACCATTATCTTTGCAGCAAAAAACACTAAGTCAAGAGAAGATAGAAAATAGCATATCGTCAATATCAAGAAGATAATAAGGAGACAAGTATGTCCTGAGAAGTCGTCGGGTAGGGATTTTACGGGGAAGTTGATTCAAAACTTTCAAGGTCTCTGAAACCCTTTCGATCATCAGAGATCTTGATCACACATTATAGAAATAAGGATGACCCTCTTCAACTACCACGACCTTGAAAAGTCCACTCTTGAAGTTCTTGTATGAAGAAGTAAAGGGGGCATGAAGACATGTCTTCGGCTGACTGATCAAGGAAAGTCACCCACTTGGTCCCTGGGCGTAGTGTTATAAAAGTAAAGAAAAACTTGAGATGTCGACCTCAGATTCAAGGTCAAGCATAATAGTTGAAAGACCTGTTTGGAAGCAATTGAGTAGGTGTCACATTCAAAACCTGAAGCACACCCACAAAGAAATCATTCAAAGGAAATCGAAAATGAACATTCGTTATTAGAAAAGAATAAAAATAGAAAAAAGTCATCAAACGAATCTTATCGTCCATGACAAACAATATTGGTGACTTTAACTTATGTAATGAAACAATGTCATCTGCCACATTATCGTCCAGGATATCTATGCTATCGGCAAAATATTGTAACATCGATAACCACCGGTACTTCAAAAAGTACTCTCGAACTCTCACAACTACCCAATCATAGTCACTTGAGGGTGGAATTTTACTCTCCACCAAGATCATTTGCCATAGAGATTAGCGAAACGCCCTCCTCACTGGTAGGATCCCCACCACCCAAACCTCAGCTAACCCAAGAAGATTCAATAGTGTTCCAAAAAATCACTATGATCCAAACTAGACAAATCTATACATCCCAAATACATTCCCCTACCACTACCCTTAAACTTGCTTAAAAAATAACTATTAGAGGAAAGGGAAGACACAATTTACCTCTCAGGTCATCTCTTAAACTAGTATATTCTTATAAGATATGGGGGACATAGTAGGTTTTTTTTATCAGCAAAGGGGTGACATAGTAGGGTAAGCATGGAACATCTTGGCCTATTTATAGGTTGTGGAACAGAAGGAATGCAAACCGACACGATTCCTCGACTGTTAGATTGTTAATCTCTCATGAATGGTCACGATCAAACAACCTTTCGCATCTCTAACAAGCCCAAAAAACAAAATGTCTTAGACTCTTCATAAGCTACGCCTACTCGAGTCGGATGAGCCAGTATACCGTGCATGCCGAATACATTACAGATACTAGACATCAAAAAAATATTTTTTTTCTTTCAAGGACTTGTTATTGCTAGAGTCTAGAGGGGCAGTGTGTTGTTCGACATATCGACATGTCATCATTATAACATCATTTATCAGTATCTCAATCTCTTAATGAATAATCATTCAAGTTAGTCAAATTATAGGATTATCGCTTAAATATTTCATTAAAAATAATCAAACATAAATCAACTTTGAAGTCATAATTAAGAAGACGTTAAATTATACCGACCTAAATTAACTTTCTATAAATTAAATATTCGTACACATAACAACCTCACTGAGATAATATATTATGAGTATCATATAAAATAAATAAAAATGACTCTAGAAACTTATTAAATTATTATTTTTTTAATTGATTTAAGTGTCGAAATATAATGAGCTGTATTCCTTTAAAATGAAAATGAGAATGAGAATAAGAAAAAATAAGAAACTTAGAACAAGAAAAGAAACGTGGTCGGGAGGAGAAGAAAGATTGAGAATAAAAAAAAAAAGGAAAAGAGAGACACCATAACTATGATGATGAGATCCGAGCTTATAAAAACATGCAGCAATCAGCATCTGCACATAAGTACAAGAGGTAGATGATTACGAGTCCACTACCTGGAAATATGAAGCCCCCCAAAATTCCATTCACATTAATTCTTCTTACCCTTTTACGATGAAATATGTGTGCTCTAAGATAATTATTTAATAGTATGTATGTGTGGAGTGGAGATGGGAGAGAGTTAAGGGTGCAGTGGTGGTGGAATTTTGATGTGTTGGATTTGATGGTTTGGTCCCCCAAAACGTCTACTCTCTGGTTTGAGGCCTGCCTTTAACGTGCGCCTTGTGTTTCTTTCATGCCTTGCTTTGCCAAATTCGAATCCCTTCTCTTTCTGCTCATGCTGTCACCCACCTTCACATCTACCTCTCACCCTCCATCTTTTTTCTCAATAACTTTTTCTAAACATACTTTTCAATTTCTTTTACATTATAAACATCTCGCAAAATAATTTATCAAAATGCCAAACAACGTCTACAGTACCAAAGCAAAAATATATTTAAGAAAGATTATTTATGTAATATAATATTTTATTATTTATGTTTTATTTACTTTGTATTTATCGAATGTATTGTATCAAAATTTAATTTCAATACGTACGTGTGGCAGTGTAAATTTACATTGTCAACAACTAAAAATCATTTTTAATGAATTAAATTGTAGAATTACATATAGGTAGAAAGTGGTTGTTTTAGTATGGCAGCCTGATTGATTATAGTACAAATATGGTAAGTTTAATATGCTTTTCGTCATTTTTGTTTTTATAATTTTTTTAATATCTATAAATTTTTAGCATCTGTCAGTTTTTATCTTAATATTTGTGAAATAATTTTTTTTATTCTTCCAAAATTTTAAATCAATGTTTTTGGTCACTAATATTCATTTTGTGATAGATTAATGGTATTTATTTTTTAGATCTTAAATTTTTTTTAATAACACATTTAAAATGATATTATAACACTAGTGTGCTTCTCTTAAAATAGTTATTTAATATTTTGTTTAATATGTAAATAGTTAATTATGGTCTTATAATATTAAAATCAAGAATAACAATTCTCAATCTTAAAGGACCAAAATTGAGAAAATTTAGACAAAAACTAAAATATAAAATCTTATCATTTTTTATAAGAATTAAATACATATTTAATTCTTTCTAATAAAAAAAGTATTGTCATGTTTTATCATTTTGTAAGGATTTAAATATATTATCTTAAAAAAACTAATAGGAAAATATATTTAAAAATATTATAAAAGTTACGAGATTGCTCTTAAAACCAACACGGCCCCACTTACTTTGAACATTGATAACGATTGTCATAAACTAATGTTTTTCAAACCTAAGTGTAAGCAATTAATTAAAACTCTAACACTGATTTCTCTCATTCTGTATGCATGGTAACCACTGATTAAGTGGGCTAAATTATTCTTCACTCACATGAAAATAGTATCGCTTAAATGATACCGTAGGCCATGGACATAGTGACTGATCTCAATTAGTGAAGATAATGGCGGCTAATTAAGAAGGATTTTTATATAATAGCATTTTTTTCATGATGTTATTTTTATTTAATTTTTTCTTCATATTGAAAAACATAATATTATAATCTATTTCTGCATTTTACTAAACATGTAAAAAAAGAAGGGTTATAAATTTAAAAAAAAAAATAGAGAGAAGATAGGAAGATTTAAGGTAGAATTAAGTGGTGGAAAAGAATGATGAGAAGGGAGAGGGAGGAAGAAGATCCCTTGGAGAACTACAAAATCTGTTCATTCACACTTATCTCTACCTTTATCTTTCTTTTATTCCTTTTCCCTCCAAGCTTATCTGCCTACCACATGCTTCTGCACATTTAAGCTTCCATGCCTCCATCTCACCCTCCTCAACCCCTCACACACTCACAACCTATTAACGCTTTATTATTGTCTTTCATTCAAAATTAAATAAATAAAAAAACCACACCAAAATTGTCTCTTGGTCAATATCAACGTAGCATTGCAATTTGTAAAGCATGGTCTTCATTTCGAGTCTTGAGATGTATGTAAATAACCACATGCTACCTTTTTGTCCTTTTCATTTGGAGCTTTTTGCCCCTAACGCAAATTTATTGTTCTCACTTCCCTCCTTTCTACCATATATACTTTCTTTACTCCAAGCAAAAAAAGAGTAAACCATTTATACATACTTTACTACGTATTAGTCTTTAAATAGTTAATGGAAATGTCATGTTTTTGTTAAAGTTAAGACTTGGGACTAATAAAGTTGGTGATTGAAATGAATTATATTGTGATTTGGAATTACTAGAGTGATTAATAATTGGAGCATATAGAAGTGGGATTTGGTCTTACACTACATGCTTTGGGTATTGGGCTCTTAGGGATCCCTCGATGTGGTTATCTATACGATCCTCTCATTCTTTCTGCACAAGGGAATGTAACAAGGGAATATATTTGTCATTCTTTTATTTATTTTTCTTTCTTGAACCACTCAAGATCCATCCCCAATTCTGCTTTACCTCTATGTCCTCTTCTTGGATTTCGAATGTTCTTTTTTATATTCCTTATCATTATTCCAACTCCATTATATATTAATAATCATCCAAATTCATTTTAAAGCAAACCCATCACGTGAAACTAACTATGAACACCTGAGTTTTAATTAACACGTATTATTATTATTATTATTATTATTCCAAACGGGTCACAAATTAATTAATAGTCAACCACGTTCACCACATCATGTTAGATAACTAAACCTGTCCAGGATTTATACATGGAAGAACACTTAATTTGAAGCGTAATTCTTTGTCCGTTTATCATGGTGGTGGTATGAAGGAGTTGATTTTGGAGAAGAAAAAATGTTGAAGAAAGTGTGAGAAAATGGTAGTAGTCACCCCTCCAACAGCGTCTAACAAATGGACACAGGTTCACGTCTCTCTCTTAATTATTAGACAAATACATGTCCACCCCAATTTTGTTGCTTTCCTTTTGGAAGAGAATATCTCCACTGTGTTGTTATTTTACCCTAGAACTCCAACTTAAAACACTTTCTCTTTCATCTTTCTTTCTCTTTCTCTTTCTATCAGTTATCTTCTCTTGCATCTCAGATAGATGATCGCAAGGCCTCTATGGGAAGAGTCATGGAAAAACCAACCCAAGATCTTCTTCAGCAGCAGCAACAAGCCCTCAAGTGCCCTCGCTGCGACTCTTCAAACACCAAGTTCTGCTACTACAACAACTACAGTTTGTCACAGCCTAGGCACTTCTGCAAAGCCTGCAAGCGATACTGGACCAGAGGTGGAACTCTCAGAAACGTTCCCGTTGGTGGTGGTTGCAGAAAAAACAAGCGTGTCAAACGTCCAAACGGTGACGCTTCTGCTAACTCCCCCCCTTCTTCCTCCACTCCTAGCTCCAATTCAAACCCTCCTTCACGGCCCCACATCCCTTCTAGTTCAACCGCAAACCATGTCAATGTAAACCCTTTGTTTTATGGGCTACCCAATAGTAACGGTTGTGATGTCATGGATGTTCCTTTCCCAAGGTTTAATCTTCAGTCTCAGCTGAATGCCCTTGGGTTAGGTTTTTCGTCCGGGGTTAACGTTATCTCAAGTGAACCTAGTGATAATGGGTTTAGTACTACTACTACTACTTCAAATACTAACAACTTTCTTTCGGCTTATAATTCCATATTTGGTTCTTCTTCCTCCTCAACTTGTGCACCCTCAACTCCTGTTATGGCTTCCTTGCTGAGTTCTACTCTCCTGCAGCAGAAGTTTATCGGTGGTGCTGGGGTGAAGGGTCATCATGATGGCAATGGTTTCCAGGGTTTTGCACCGCTTCAAGGGTTGCAAATGGAAGGGAGTAATAATATTAGCTCAAAAGAAGTGAAAGCTGAAGGACCAAACAGGTTGGAGTTGGAGTGGAGTAATAATAACAATAACAATGGTGGTGGTGGTGCTTGTCAAAACCAGATGGAGCATGTGGGCTTGTCTGATCCTAATTCACTTTATTGGAACACTGCAACAGGTTTGAGTGCTTGGAGTGATCAACCTAACTTTGGTCCTTCAGTCACGTCTCTGATCTAGAAAGATGAAGCATCGTTTTCAAAGCTATATATGAAATCTCTCTCCCTCGTTTAATTAAGGGCATGTTTTTGTTCTTTAGGCTTAGTTTTGCTACTTTTCTTTTGGGGTCAAAGTTGGTTGGATTTACTACTTACACCGAAAAGAAAAAAAATAAAAAAAGAAGATACTTGAGATGAGAGGAGTTTGGGATCGGAGTGATCATGTCAGCTGCAAGAATGCTACTACACTTCAGCCTGTTAGTTTTATGTGTCAAGGTTGAGAATTGGTTAATTGCGCTGAGAGGAACCTCGGATCCTCTTCTCTCATCATAGTCTCTGCACACTGTTTTGTTTCCTGTGGAGATCAAAAGAAGATCCTCTGGTGCAAGTTCTCCACAGTTGAGTAAGTTGGTCCTTTTCATGAATGTATATACGATGCAATGACATGTCTTCTTTTTTCCTTTTCTACTTTCTGATGTATTGTGATTAGTTAGACGAGGTGGGGTTTAATTACTTTGTATAATATGATGCTGAGATATTGGTTTCATTTTCGTTAACTTTCTCAACATTTGTTTAGGAATATGGCAAGTGGAGAGAAGTAGGGTAATTATTATTCGGGGTATAATGATGGTATAGGAGAGAGGAAGATTAAGTACTTGGATGGGGTGATTAATGTATGTGGGGTTGGTTTGGGTCATGTACTGTTTGGTTTTGTGGTTCATCTCTATTGGTAATTCAAGATAGTTTGGTCCTCAAAAGAATTTTGGTGTTTTTATTGAAAAAAAAAAATGAATTTTAGAGGATAAGTGATGTGAAGTTAAAGACTACCAACCATGCCGAAATGGTGTATAACTGTAAGTGGGCTAAATCTGGCTACAATCTGTAGCGCACAATAGGAATGTAAGCAGGACTTGGTCTCATATGTTGTTGTCCTTTAGTGACAGGGAACATTTCGTCTATCTATCATTTCAGGTGTGTCTAGAACCAACTAAATAGCCATTCAACTTTCAAACTAGACACACTTTGTCAACATTTCTGTAGTCTGAATGAAAGAGCCTGGATTTAGATACATTAAACCAGGTAACATTTTAAGTTTTGCAGAAGGAAACAATATTATCCACACACAAAATCATTAAAGATATTAACACGGTTTTTTAATGTAAATATTTTGCATTAATGACAAAGTGTGAAAAAGAACAAACCACAAGAATTTGCTCTTCTGTGTTATTGGCCTGCATTTCTCAAGTTTGGAAGAGTGAATCAAAATCTTCTTATAATACTTTTTATTAACTTGATTTTCTTGCTTAGTGAATAAGAAGGTATTAAACAGCTTTAATCTTCTGAAGATATCAAATATATTGATTTTTATTTCGCGTTTTCTTTAGCATGACAAAATGAAATAATCAAATTTACAGTATTAGAAACAGAAATTTTGTTTAAATAATTAAAATATTTAATAGACTGTGATTAATATTCTTCAGTATATTATTTAGCGGGATCCACAGAGTTTTGAGAAAGTTATTTCAATGTTATTTTAAACTTTTGATATGTTGTGCTTACAACATCACGTTGTTTCAAGTAAGAAACACTGCTAAGCAAAAGTATAAGTAATCATCATGTTAATTTACTCTTGAAGAAGAAACTTTATTATTTATCAGAGGAAAAAAAATCTCATTTTAATTTATAAAAAAGTTACTTTTTTTCCTCTTAAAAAGTTTCACATTTTTATTTAGCAAAAAAGGGTTCCTTTGCTCTTTCTCCACTTTTAATATAAACATGGTGATGTAATGTATAACGTGAGAAAACATTTTTCTTTAAATAAATAATTATATATATATATTACTTTTTAGCACTAAGCATACCAAAATCTTTTTCTATTGGAGAAGATTGACGTTTATGAATTTATGACTTATTTCTCCATCTATTTAATTTAAAGCTAAATGTCAGAACGTGTCTGAAAAGGCTTTAAAGTGAGGAAATAGCTTACTGCTTTCATGTTCTCAGTAGTCAGTATCGAAAATCAGTGTGAATGTCGTATGTAGCTGAGGATGTGTGCCATCAGTAAAATCACATTCATATTACCTCTCTCTTCTTTTTATGCTTTGTTTGTTTTAGAAGAAACCCAGGATTCAGAAAATGATATTACACAAGAAAATTCATGTTATTTGGACCAACAGAAAATAAAGAAAATCAATAAAATAAAAAGTAATCTGTGGATTTCTTCATTCATAAGAAAAACATTGAAAAGAAAAAGCAAAATTTTATATTGGCTCGCATTTACTATACCTCTATAACTAGATATTATCTCGACTGTAATTATAATTAAGAGATAATATCATATTTAAAGCACTAATAATAGGATAAGGCAATCGAGATACTAAATACAAGTTCATTAAGAGTCTAAAGATAATAAAAATAAGATAGGTAATATTTATTAATTAAATAATTATTATTGTATTTGAAGTAAGTTGAGAGAGACATCAACCATCTGAATAAATATTGGAGGAAAGTATTTCAATTAAGTGTTGATGAGAAACATTATTATAGGTAAAGTTGACTTCAGAAGGAGATTGAAGAGAGTCTTATATTTTTTCTTAGGGAAGTTAGATTGTGTAGAGCATATTTATTAGATTGTTTAAAAAAGTGTTTAGAGAAATGTTTTTATATCATCGTTTAATTGATAATTTAGTAATAAGAATCAAAGCATAAGCAACAAAAAAAATAGAGATTCAAAACATAACAATGTATTCTTATTTTCATTATGATCTCTTTAATTGTTTGACTTGTCATTTTTTTATCTTAACCTTTAATCCATTTATATAAATTTTTGGATTTGATACATGAATTGCTTAATTCTAGATTTTGCAATTATATTTTCCCAATTTTCATGTTAGATGCTAAAAATAGAAAGTTTGAATTTGTAATCTTTCAATATGTTTTTGCTACGAATTTGTTTAATAAACTAATTTAAAAAGTATTTGCAATATGGGTTAGTAAAAACAAATCAAAACATAATCAAAAAAATCTTTTAGTTCTAGATAATTTGTTTACTCATGGGATCTGTATTTGATTCCCTCCTCTAACAAAATGTTAATATTTATAAGCAGATAATGTATAAGCTTAATATAAGAAATCTTAACTTTGAAGTTGCATTGCATCATCTAGACCCAACTTTAAGACTAAGGCCCTTCACTAATAACTTGTGCAAGAAACCAACTTTGGATCTTGATGAGTTAAGACAGTGAGCAACAAAGTTCATATAACTTGAGGAATAGAAAAACTTTCATAGTTATGTCTAAGCAAATATAAGATAATAAAATAACATTAAATATTAAACATCATAACCTTGTGAAACCAAATAATCCTAGAGGGACATGATTCTCTCCTTATACTCCTTTAAACATAAACAAAGTGCATGCGAAAGCAAGGAGGGTGCATGTTTGACTATCTCATTTTCATCTTCGAAGTAAAAAATCGTTCTCATACCTAGTTGGTGTGAATTTTTTATCTCATTTCCATTCTTATCAAGGAACCAGTATACTCGTACTCGTGTCTGTACTTGTCCCTTTACTATTCCAAATATTAATTAAATGATCTTTATAAATATAAAAAAAACAGTAAAGAAAACATTATATTATTAAGCATTCAAGGTCAAAATGATACATATTTACTTTTCCCAAATGTTAAATATAAAAAAAAATATAGTTGTATAAATATCAAATGAAAGTATCAAATAACAATTGGATAAATGTCAAATAATTATAGAAAATAGTAAAAACAAATTTATCGCATCTCATTTTTTTCTTTCCAAATCACCACAAATCATTCTTACGAAACCGTTACAATAATTTCCCTTTTTCAGCCTCTAAACCATCTTCAAAGAGTATCATTATAAATCCAAACAAAGTGGAAAAGAAGAAAGTTAATTAGTTGAGATGCTAAGATGTGAAGGTAATTTTTTATTTTTTTTTAGATTTTAAATATTGATAGGTTAAATGAGGATAAGAAATCTTATCTTGTTTATTTTTAATCAAACTACCCCTCCCCAATCAAATACACTGGCAAGTAGGATAGGAAAAACGCATGGTGATAAACTTATCATCATATTCTGATGGTCCAACAATATTAGAAAATAATTGGATAGAAAATTATCATATCTACTCTTACTTGTCTTGGTTGGTCACCAAACGGATCCTAAATATATAATATTATATTTAAATGTAATAAGTGGTTTTATTGACTTCTTAGTTTTTTTTTATTTTGTAGTCTGCAAAATGTTAAAAATCAACAAAAAAATTGTAACCTAAATTGAATTTGTTTATTTTTTCAACTTATTTAACGTACTAGTTAAAGCTTCGGTTTTGTCGGCCTATTTTATAAAAAAAAAAACATTTATAATAAAGTATTTAAAAAGATATTTATCAATATATATTACATAATTTATATATTAAAACATTATATCTAAAATTAAATTAATGTCAAAGATATTAATGAAAACAGTGACAAGTGGCACGATGACTTGTTATCTACATTTATATGAAATAATGGAAAATAATCACGATAACATAAAAAGAGTGACAAAAAAAGTAAAGATAAAAATGTTAAAAAAACGTGTACACCATCAGTAGTTAATATTGGAATTACTTATACTAATATAGAAATAGAAAATAATTATTTATAAAAGTAGTTACTGAAACAATAAACAATAAAAGATAAAGTTATATAACAAAATTATAAAAAATTATGAAAAATAGTATCTCTTTATCTATTTGTATAGATTATTTAAAATTAATTTAAAAACATTTCATTTTTATTTGTATTTTCTTATTATTAAAGCTAATTAGGAAAAATGATTGGTCTGAGTGAAGGGGTATTTAAAAATAATAGTCCATTTAAAATATGCATATGCTCAAATAATTGTTATCTGACTCTACCCATAGATCTAACATTTGGAGAGCACGGTCACAATTGAGCTTATGTAGACTTCAAGCTTATAAGAAAGGTAAAGTGTTCACAAAACTTTATTTATTATTTTTTGTAATTTTAGTTCTATATTCGGAATATTTACAATTTTAATTCAATATTCAATTTTATAAATGTAATATTTTTAATTAATTCATTTATATACTTTAAATGAACATGTTAAATTTAGAGTTTAATTTATGTAAATAAAATAAATAAATATATTAAAATTAAATATTAAATTTTCAAATCATGAATTTCTTATTTTATTTACTAACTTTTATATATGAAAAATATTATTTTAACAACTGTATAATCAAATAAATACACTGTTGTAGTAGTATATTATGTTAGTTATTTAAATTTTGTCTAACTATTATTTAGAACATATATATTTTTATTCAATAAGGTAAGCTTAAATAATAAGGTGGTGTTATTATATATCACACATTATTATCTATTTAGCATAGAAGACTATATTAACCCAATTTTAGAAGAAGTGAAATCAAATTAAAAATATTTAAAATAGTTTAACAACATTTAAAAAATATCATAATAATGAAACAAATATTATTATAGTTATTTTTCTTTTTCACTCCTTTATAAGTAACTTTACAAAACTAAACTATTGAATTAAATTTTAAAATAATTTAACTGTTATATTATTTATTTAAGTGTTATATTACTTATAATAATTATTTTATTAATTTAGTATTGTACTTAAAAAGATGATAATTTTTTTTCTTCTGTTACATTTTTTAATAATCTTATCTTTAACTATTTATTTTAACCAAAACACTAATTAATATAAAAAGAATAATATCCAATTAAGTATAAATTTTTAATATTTAAAACGTTAAAAAATTTAATATTTAATATAAGATTAATCTTAGAATATATAATATGGAGAATATAATAATTGAAACTAAAAAAATTGTAATTAAAAGAGTTTATTTACGGACAAAAAAATTCAACAGTTAAAGAACAATTTTTTATAAACAAAAATTATAAACACCTTTAATAATAAAATAAAAATGGAATTTATATATAAAAAAAACACAGTATAAATATGTACGTATTTATCATTTTTTTCAGCTAGTGAAATATATAACTTTATCGAAGTTTATGATTTAACAAACTACGCAAAACGAAGAAATACAATAATGAATTAAATTGTGTTTTTAAACATTTAAAAATCTTATGTAAGAAGAAAAGCACAAGAATGAATTAAATTGTGTTTTTATACATTTTGAAATATTACGCAAAAAGGTATGATCTCTAGTTTTTAATAAAAAAAGGAAGAATTAGATTATATATATTTTAATTTGAAGTTTTCACAAACCACAAGACACAATTTAAAGTTACTTTAAAAAAAAGAATAAAAATATTTGCATATTAATTTATCTTAAGATTATGTACTCACCAATAAGTGGTCTTCATTTTTTTCCATTACCGGAGGATACATAGAATAAAGTTATTCTTTTTGTAGGAAACATAGGACTTATTCTTATTTTGTAGTTTTTCTATTTGATTAAAAATTAAATTATTCCCAAAAAAATTAATATACTATAATTGAATAAACCAAATCCTCATAAATCTTTTCTATACCTTATAAGGTAATCAGTAACTCAATCAAATCATTCTAAAAATTTGACAGCAACAATACCACTTTTGTTTATCATTCCTTGTGAGTGTTGTTTTTGTCTTATATATGTTTATATATATATATATATATATATATATATATATATATATATATTATTTTTAATTTTCTTGTAAGTATTTAATACAAGTTTATTTAACTAACGTCAGTTTTGTCAAATCCAAACCTTTTTTACCCACACAAAAAATGTTCGGATTTAAAACTATTTTTTATCCACGCAAAACAAATCTAGAAGAATGGGCTAAATATTTTATTACGTCCCATGTTAGCATATTATTGTTCAATATGTTAATTTTAAAATAAAAGTTAATATTAGTAGAAAAACTTACTTTTTATAATTATACTATTGACAATTATATAAGTATTATTGATACGTCTACTACTATGTAGTGATGATAAATAAAACTAGAAATAAAGGTCAAATGTATATATTTTTTACTTTACAAGAAGTAAATAGTACAAAAGTAATTTGAGAACATATACAATGCAAACATAAAATTGTTAAATTATCCTATAATACTCAAAACAAAATACGGTTTAAATGAAAAAAATGAATTGAAAAAATATTTTAACTGATATGAAGTGGACTATAGGATTTGTAAAATTAAGTTTATCACTTCTTTTAATAATATAAATATTATAATAAATTATTGTATTAATTATAAATCTTAAATGTATGTAATAGTAACAAGTTTTTTAGAATTAAATTAACTAATCCTTGAAGTAAGCACAGAATTATATATTGGCATCCAGAAGACAAAAAAAAAGGCAGAATTATATTGCGTAAAAAAAGAAGTAAAGTTAAGCATTTAGATTCTGGATCTACCTATAAAGCTGAAGTGATTTAGTCACCCCACATGCAGAATTAATGGGGAACAACCTTTTCCATCAACTTTTGAAACCAAGATTTAACCTCTTTCATGCATAGCTTCACAACATAAGTAGCCTTAATCCTGGTTAATTATCAATCTACTTTCCTCATCCTCGTCACACTTCCCTTCAAAGCTAGTTTGCTTTAAACAAAACAGAGGATCGTAAAAAGTGAAAAAGAAAAATGGCTATGGTTGCTATTGCTAATGCTAATGCTAATGCTAATGCTCCGTTCACATCATAATAAAACCCTCTTCCATTAATCAATCAACAACATAATTTAATTAAATAATATAAATACACATCCCGCAACCTTATTATGATACTAGAAGGAAAAATCAAAATCAAACACATGAAGTTGGTGACAGGACAAGACAATGTTTCTCCATCTCTGCACTTTTAGCTTGTTCCATGGGATTATTATTGAGGAGGACGATACCCTGAGAGATGAAGCCAATGATTTGGGATCAAAGAGGAAGGACCACCTTTGACATTGTTCTGATCAGAGTTTCCCCCGATGGAAGTGGCGTTGATAGTAGCACTCCACAAAGAGGCATCAGAACCAGCCGTAAGGTTTGTACTTGAAACATTATTAATCAAGCTTTGTGGGCAATGAGCAGAGGGAGAAGCAGCAGTGCCACTAGCCATGCTTGATGCAAGCAAACGCTGTGGTGCAGGATAGAGAGATTCCACCCTCTCTCTGGTTCCCATGTGATGGAACCGCAGAGGAAAAGAAGAAGCAGCGTTGAAGCCAGAGAGAAGAGGCAAACTAGAAGGAGAACCCGCAACATTGAGGCTCTGAGAATGAAGCGTTGCAAGAGATGACAAATACCCTCTTCCACCACCACCACCACCACCAAGTTGATGATAGTAAGGGCTAGTGGAGTGAAGCATAGTGAGTGGTGAAGGCTTCATCAAATTTGACAGTGGTTGTGTGAGTGAATGGGAAGGTGAAGAAGAATCTGTTTTGCCACGTTTGGCTTTACGGGAAGCACCACCAACAGGTATGTTCCTGAAGGTTCCGCCATGCGTCCAGTACCTTTTACACGTTTTGCAGAAGTGACGAGGCTGTGAGAGACTGTAGTTGTTGAAGTAGCAGAACTTGGTGTTGGTGGAATCGCAGCGAGGACATTTGTGCTGCGGTTTTGGTGCTGCAACTGCAAGCTGAATTTTTGTATTTTCCTCTCTCCCTTCTTCTTGTTCCATAGCTTAGTGTTTGCGTGTGGATGGGGTTAATTTGCTATGTATTTATATTTGTGTGTACTATGAAATGGTTGGTGGCATGGATTCTAAATAAAAGCGTGTCCTGTTCCAGATATCGGGGGCTGTGTGGAGGCGCCACGTGTCCAATGTGTTTGAGATTCCTCTATAGTTGCCAAAAACCAATGCCATGATTACATGATGGTGCATGGTTTTTACTGCCTCCCCACAATGAACCCATAAAAGAACCAAGCATATCTATAAAATTTAATCTGAATGTTATGAGGGTATCTGAAACAAGGTGTTGGAATTAATTGAGTAGGATCTTGTTAAATCTGAGTGGGTTCTGGGGATCTATGTTTAATAAATTTGAGAGTTGTGAAGTATTATTGAAATACCAAATGAGAAAAGATGAGAGAAGGGAAAAATGGTGTTTATGCAAAATTGGGTGAAGGGGATTGATGTGAAACGTTTAGAAAGTCCAAAAATGAAGGGTCCCAATCTGGGGTGTTTGAAATGGGAAATTGGATTGGGGGTGTGGTGAGAGAGGTGTCAGATTATGATAAAAGTATAAACAAAATAAATGGGGTAGAGTGTGGAGTCCCTTCTATGGCCAACTAAGATGACATGAAAATGGAATTGAAATAATGCACTGAAAAAGTGGTGAGGTTTACCAGCAGAAACCTTCGAAACAAGGGGGAACACAAACCACCTGAAACTTATTTCACACCCTTGATCCTTCCCTATCACCTCTGACTCCGAATCAACTAACATTTTTTATTTATTTTTAAAACATTAAATATACTGATTTGTACTTAATAATAAGAAAATTCTTTAAAAGAACTTTATAACTTTTCTAGAGTATCTTTTATATATAAAAGAAGAAAGTTTTGGATAAAAGATTTCCTTCCAAAATTATGCTACTTTTGTAAATATACATTGAGTTAACTGAATAAATATATTTACAATACCAAAATTGAAAACAATAAACACAGTTAATAATGCAAAATGGAAACGCATATTTAAAAATTAATTTTCTACCTTAAAATTTAGCGTATATTAATTTGAGAAATTATTATATTTTAAGAAATCTCATAATAACTAAATATATATTTTAGAAATTATCATATTATAATATAAATTATTAATTTAAACTTCAATTGGAAACAAATTTGAATTAAATTAACAAAAAATTAACGGGTATTCATTTATTAAATTTCAACTAATTTTATAGTAAGAAAATATAATAAGCTTGTCAATTTCAAACGGTCATGGTTGCTGAATTTTATGAAGTTATATATGTTATGGAGGAAACTCAAAAAATGGAGTTAATTAATGTCGGACTTGAATGTGATTCTGCATTGTTTTGTCCTGCGTTTACTGCTAGGATTAATGTTTCGTTAATGCTTCGTAATTGATGAAATACTTGTCTTAATTACGGTGGAAAAATCAAGGTTAGGGTTACTCATATTTTTCGTGAAGGGGATGCATGTGTTGATAAGTTGACTAATTTAAGATTTATTCATAGTTAATCATTTCATTGGTATAATAAGTTTCATCTAATTTGTTCTTAGAATTCTCTGTGAATAGGTATCGTCTACCTATGTATCGTTTTTGTTAACATATGGGTTTTGGTCTAGTCCCTCCATATTTTTGTCTTTTTTTTAATAATACTTTTTTCATGTGATGATAGATGATTGGGGTGTTAGCCTAGCTAAGATGTCAAATTACATAGTGATGTCTAACAAGAAAGTTTTTATATATAAAAAAAAAAGTCACATGATTATGTCTTTATATTTGAAAAACTTAATGGAACTAAACTTAGGGAGAAAAAATTGAATAAAATAAAATAATAATAAGATAAAAAAAAACCGTAAATTGAAAGAAAAATAAAATACCAATATCATTTATAGTTAAACTTTTTAGCTTATTATTATTTTATTTACATATAATTTTAATATAACTATAAATATATTAAAATAGAGAATATAATTATTACTTTAATAGTAATATATAAGGAGTCACTCGACCATTGGTGCATAAAAGCTAAATCATGGCGGTCATTTTAGTATTAAAATAGCAGTTCTTTGATCGTTGTCTTTAAGCACGTAGTCTATTTTCTTCAAGCAAAGACAATGGTTATTTAACTGTCGTGTTATATTCACTCTAAAACAGCTGTAATGGTAAAAGTCGTTGTTTTAGACCCTCCCTAACTCAGCACACATGGTGTCCTAAAATAATGGTGAAGAGAAGTGGCGGGCTCATTGCAACGGCGGCGAGCAGCGGCGAATGGTGGCACAAGAATACCAACAATGAAAAAAACGATGGTGGAAGGCAATGAACACCTTCACAACAATGGATAAACTAATAAGAGGAAAAAATATAAATAAGCAAGGGAGGATTCAGAATGAGTGAATAAAAGAAACTTACAAAGACAAAGAGCTCGAAGATGAAGAAGAAGCAGAGAGAGCACGAAGGCAAAGAAAATACGAAAGCCTAAGTAGCACGTTACAAATTAGGATAATAAAATGTGTGTAAAACGGTGGCTATTGAAGTAACCGCCTATGTAGACCAAGCGTTTTGGTCTACAAAGACCGCTAATTTAATAGTCGCGGTTGTAGACCAAAGCGCTTGGTCTACAAAGACAATCAAACCACCGTTTTAAACTTATTTTAATTTAAAAACGTCACCATGTTTTGATGAACAACTTTTGGTAGTAAGCGCTCTGAATTTATTATGTACCTTTTTCTTTTTTCCACTAGTAGAGATGAATGTGTATCTCTGTTTAAAAAAAAAGAATTGGTGTATAATATTATTATATTTTTTAGAAGAAATCTCTTTAATTCATTGTTAGTTTCAATAATCTATCCATTATAATGTACTTATATGTATTATTTTTTACGCATTTTGCTAGATACTAAAGACGGGTACAGAGAGATAATATAAGTTAAGGCAATTATTTCTTGCAGCATATCATTCCATTCCATGGATAAAATAACCAAAATGTCCTTAAATAAAATAGAGATATCGATATTAAAATATATTTTATATTTTTTTTACATATTTTTTAGATTTTTTTTTTAAAATAAATTTTTTATTGTGGAATTATTTTTTGAAATAATTTTTTTTATTATGGAATTATTTTTATAAAGTGAGATTTTGATTTTTGAATTTTATTTTTAAAACACAATAATCTCTTCTAAATTACTTTTTCAGATGTATTATTTTAATTTTATTTTTAAAATGAAGAACATTTTCAAAAATTTAAAAGTATTTACGGTGTACGTTCAAAAACGTTGGATCTAGGAAGAATTTGCCTATAACATAAACCCAATTTTGAAACATATTTTTGCAACCATAAAAAAAATTGAGAAAGGATTGAAGGACATATTGGCCCATTAATGTTTGCCCTAATTTCCTAACCCTAACCCAACTCTTCTCACTCTCATATCATCCTTCTCAATCCCACACCACACGCATCCACGCGCCGCTGCCGTTTGTTCTGCCGCCACCATTACCGCTAAGACGCAGTTACGCAGCTCTACTCATCGCCGGCGTGAACGACGCCCTTCCCGCATTCTCAAGTCGTGTTCGTCGTGGCAATAGGTTGGTCCTCCACTTTCCTTCGCAACTTCACTGAGTTATTCTGATTGCTATGTATGATGTTGTTTGTTTAACTTTAATCGCGTTCCCCTTGATCGCGCACTGGTATAATCGTTACCCCTCTTTTTTTTTTCTCTGAAATTTTATGTGCACTTTCTGATTTCGTATAAATACAGCGTTTCTTTGTTTTATCACATTTGTGCAAATTTATCTGTAGGTAGTGATCATTGGTTTTTAGTTACATGGTAGTTTTGTGTTATGGTAAGAATAAAATACCGGTTTTAGTTCGCCAATGGATGCAGGGATTCAGTCTAATTATACTGCCTCTGACAGCAATTGAACTCAGAGAGTTCATTCTAATTTTGAAATTCATTTGATTCTTGACGACACATTATTAGAAGGAAACTACTGGGAATATTATACACTCCCAATGTGAGATACCGGTTTAAAACCCTGGTTCTCTGTTTGAATGGAATATCTGCTGCTTTTAGTTGGATCTGTATTTTTACTCTTTTGTATTACATTTTTCCTTCTGATGATATAAAATGTACTTATTCATCCTTTTCAATTTTATGAATATCGAACCTGAGAATCTAATCTTGAATGAAAAAATGCTGGCCCTAGCAACTGTGGTTCAAAATTTTGGCCTAGCTGGTCTCAATCTTCTTTCTTCAAGTGTTTTTCTTAATGTTTGTTGAATATTTCAGTCTCACTAAGATTGTAACGTGATGTGCAGCTTTCTTTTCATTTCAATGACGAAGAAGAGTTCTAAAACAACACCAATTCAGTTACAGGAGAATACTGTTGCGACAGAGGAGAAACCCTCTTCTACACCAAAAAAAGCATGTAATGAAATTGATGAAATATTTGCTGGAAAAAAGAGGAAGAAATCTGATATGAAAAAGACTGGAAAATCTGACGAAGTAAAGAAGAGTACTGATAAAACAAAGAAGAAGAGGAAGAATGTGAAGAGAAAAACTGATAGATCAGACCATGGTGAGTTTGCAGACCGACCTTCTCAACCAAAAAGGAAAACCGAGGACGGTTTTACCATCTACACTGAAGATGACTTAGGTATTAATAATGCAGATGCTGGAAATACCCCTCTCTGCCCATTTGACTGCTCTTGTTGCTTTTGATGGTAATTGTATAATGTTATATGCACTCAATTCCTTTCTCTGATGATTGACAGTGTTGGGGTTGTCACTCACAGTCTTGGATTTGTAATCTAGGGCCATAACTTTTTACTTAATTATATTTATAGTTGGGCAAAAAGTGGCCTGACTTATCATGCGGTAAGCTTGAATTCCTTAGATCTAGATACGATTCCTTGGGTGATTTCAGGTGTGGAATTTTGCAGCAGTTATATCCTCCCATGTAACACAGATGTTCATCATGCATGGCACTTATTAGGTTTGAGAATGTTTTAAAAGCGGGTTGTGTTCTGGGCGTATAATTTTGTCTCATTTTTTCATGTTCACAAAACCCAACTTATTTATGAGTTCTATATTTATTTTCTTTTTAATTGCTTGTATGATTCACACCACAAGAACTGGAAATCATCAGAGAAACCTTGATAATCGATGTTATTAGTACGTTTTCTCGTAACCACATAAGTTGAACAGGAATGTTTGCACAAATGGGTGTTTTGTTTATACTTATTTCAAACCACAAATGCGTGTGCCTGTAACAGGGAATGTAATTGTGAATTTACATGCAAAAGACAACATGGAATTCGTACACGAGCACTACCTTTGGCAAGAGCAAAACCTATCGATTGACTCCACGCCTGGAGGTGTGTTTTGTACAATGAGTAATTTGTTTTATAACAAAAGTCAAAGTCAATTACAAAATTATTTGTGGACTTTATTTTATTTTATTTTATTTATAACTTGTTTTAATGTAAAAAAATTGTGAAATGTACATTTTGATAATCTTCTATTTATTGGTAGAAAAAATGTTTTTATAATAGAGAAGTATATTTTTTACTTTTGTAATCTATAATCGTGTTTCAATAGAAAGGTTTTATAGAACACAGATTTTAAAGTCATGGAACTATAAAGCATGGGAGATGCTCTTATAGTAGACCCTCCCTCTGAATAATTGGTCCATCCTCATCATCTAACGTTATGTTAAGTTCTCAGTTTGCTATTGTGCCATTGATCAAACTGTGTCAACGAACTGCTAATATAAAACTACAATCTTCAACCTCAAATTATGTGTTTTTCAATCTCAAGAATAATTTGTCACAGCTTCCACTGCTGCAAAAGTTATAAGGACTTTCAAATTACTATCATCCTTTCCATGAGCTGAGTCGTAGTCCCACTATAAACACTGCTCTTAAAATCCATTCAATCTTATTAGATTTACATGCCTAAAACCAGATATTTATCTTCTCCAACATTAGACTTTTGCTTACTTCTTATAACGATTACTGATCATAATGTTGGAATTACTCCATAGTTCTTCACTATAGTTTAAATACTTGTACAAATCACTTCCAACTCCTTAAATCAATCTAAAGATTGTTTTCTCAATCCTATAAGATTTGAGTAAGTATAAAATGCAGCCCTTCCTAAACTCCATGGGATGATTGTGCTCCCACCCAGGCGGGGGTTTTCCGTCTCATCGTCAGTATTTTCTACCACTACCCTTTTGTTAGCAAGAACTAAAATTTGTTAAATAGTCCTAATACATTGTGGGTCCAGATACAGAATATTTTAAAAAAATACATGGCCCTATCTTAAAAATTTTACACCACTAAATTCAAAAAAATTAATTTCCATTTTTTTCATCAACCAAACACTTTTTTATCAACATTTTTTTTTCTATCAACAACTCTTCCTAAATCATTTTATGGACCGTATCAAATGAAAAAGTACAGGAACAACGCCGAATAAGTTCTTTTACGATTAAAAGATCATTAGTTCTCCTTTACGTTTTGATATAGATTTTTTACTGCATATACTATATATGTATTCCACAAATGAGTTATGGAGCTAATGCCAAGTTCAACTTCAGTTACATTATAACCCTACTTTAGTTCGACTTTAGTTTGATCAATGTCATAAATAATATTTTATTAGACTTGGATTATCTTTTGAACAAAAATACTAAAATAGTATTGAATATAATAATTTTAACCAAGCCATTATTTTCTATAAAACATGAAAAATTACAAATTAAATTTAAAAACATATTAACGTATAGGTTAAGTTGACTTCATACAGTTCAGCACCAACTTAAAGAACAATAAACTTAGATTAAATTTAACCTAAACATTAAAAATATCTCACTTGAAATATTAGAATTTTGTTAAATCATTTTAAATTCATTAATACGCCCATGTGCTGCTAGAACCAATCCAAAATAAAGCTACCGTAATGAGCACAGTAAAATTGCCTTGTTCAAAAGATTTTACTGGGACAATGCTACTTTTCGATTTATGCAATTTTGGATGAAACAAATAAATTTTGCAAAAAGCATATAAAACACTTGTTCGTGTTAATCGTAATCCCGACGTAGCATAAAATGAAATGTAATATGAAGTTTTTATAGATGCCAACACATGAAATATATAAAAGTTCCAACTAGGCAAAAATCATTCCATTCGATTGAACTCTAACAAAAATCATTGAAAATTACTCAAATAAACTCAATGTGTTTAAATTGCAAAACCATAAATGTTTATCATAAACACCCGCCGCCGAGACTCCCAAAAACTAAAGTGAAGTTTAAACCTCACCAGATCTCACTGAGCCTATGCAGTAACGGTGGGTTTGGAAGCACTAGAAATTTTGGACCTACGCTTGGCCAAGCTTTCACTCCGGCGTTCTCTCTGCTCCTTCAATCTGGAAGCAAGCAGTTTCTGATACTCTGCTGCTTCTGACTTTGCCTTAGAAATTCTTTTCTTCTTGTCAGCAATTCTTGCTCGCTTCCTTTGGAGAGTCAAAGGAGTGACCAAACGTTGAATCTTTGGAGCTTTGCTCACTTTTTTCCCTGTAACCAATCATCCATTACATATTAAATCACAATCACAAATCCTGTTCAATAAATTGGATATCAAAGCTGAGTAGAAGAGTGTAAGAACTCTTTATTTCAAATATCACATCCCATCATAAACATTCATTACTTGGTTTCATATTCGAAAATGTACAGGGAAATCGTTTTTCAGTAAATTGTTTGATGTTTTCTAAATGTAGAGGTTATTACTGAAAGTTAAATTATGGTTTCACTGTAAAAAAAACGTTAGTTGTCCACAAGAGAAAATACTAGATATTTGATCAGAATATCCATAGATTAGGTGAATAAATCCAAACTTGGAACTGTAGAGTTCCTGCTCTATACACAGCTTAATAGGTTGCTTAACATTATTATTCATTAACATTTTTTCTCAGTCTACCAAGCATACAGAAACTCAGAATTTGTGGATGTCAAAAACTTACCAGCTTTATTAGTGAATGTTCGACGGTATGTGTTTACATACTTTCTCACATCATCATCCTTGGACAGGTTGAACAGCTTTCGAATTTTTGATGCTCTCTTTGGACCCCTCATCCTTGGCTTTTCAACATCAGTGAGACCTGGCAAATCATTGTCGCCCTTCTTCACAATAACCAAGTTCAAAACAGAGAGGTCAGGGCTAACAATGCATCCTCGAACAGACTTCCTTCTACGCTCTCCATTGCGCCTTCCGTATCCACGGAAACATGGAGTTCCTGTCAAATGCAAACAAAATTATCAAGTCTGCAAATAAACATGGCTATGAGAATACTGATAATAACAACTTTATGGTAAAAACTAAAAGTCATTGTATGAAGACACAAGTGTCCTCAGTCAACAACAACACATAATAAGACCCACCATAAAAAAAAAAAGAAAAAAAGAATAAGCAGGTAGAGAAAAAGAAGAATCCATTTTAAAGTTTTCAAGACAACATCCAAATGTTTAACATGGCAGCCATACTAATGCATCCACCATCTATCAACTATAATTATGATTTGTTTATAAACCAAAACAACAACGGACTGAAGCAGTAGAAGAATCTTACCTCTATGGAGCAAGAGACGCACACGACCAGGGGTCAGCACTCCCTGCTTCATTGGGAAGCCTTGTTTGTCACACCCACCAGTGATTTTAAAAACATAGCCTTTAAACTCCTTCGGTAACAAAATTATGGAGGTTAATTGATAACTTTTTAACACTCAAAAAACAAGAAAAACAAGCAGAATGAACATACCTCGCCCAGGGCATCACCAAGGACCTCTTGGGAGATCCTCTTGTCCCAAAATGCTCGACTGCAATAAAAAACAGAAGAACACATGAACAAGTGACATAAAAGGTCCCCAAACGAAACTAACATACAAATGAACTCCCATATCAACTTACAAAGAACATAATCAACTTCAAATCCCAACGAATATCAAGTTAACTAAGCTATCCATGTTCATTATGAATGGATATTGAGATGCAATGCAAGTAACAAATACTAGAACAACAATCGTGACAGTGGTTAATTATAAAGCTAAAAAAGGCAGCCTAAAGAAAGAAACGATTAACCTACAACAAAAGACCTTAAGCGAATTCAAAATAATAATCAATATTAGTCGGAAACGCATAGCACAAAGCAACATTATTCTAAGCAGAAGATGCAAAACGGAATAAAAGAGTAAGATAACTGAAACATCAAAAGAAAGCAGAAAGATTACAGCTTGAGGTCGTCATCGATTTCGAGCTTCTTCTGACATCCAGTAGTGGGATTTGCAATGTTAAACTGTAGAAGAATGGACCATGTTAGAGAGAGGAGAAGAGACGAAAAAAAATCGAAAACGGAAGCAATTAGGGTTTGGGAGAGAAGACCTTCATTCTGCAAGCTGCTTCTGATCCCGCCGCGCCTAACTCTCTGCGTGCTTTTGGAAACTATAAATACATAAGGGCAAACTCGGTAACGACGAAGAAAGATAGGGTTTTGCAAGTTTGGGCTTTTATACTCTCTACTTCACTGTTTTGGGCCCCCTTCCTCGGAGCAAACGTAATCTATATCATTTTTGCTTCCTGCTACCTCGTTATTTCTAATTGCACTCCCATAAATTTAAAATATCCACTCTACCTTTTCACATTTTATTTGAAAGTTAGTTGCTTTTGACCCTAAACCCTAAATTATTTTATTTATTATTTTAATTTTTTATTATATTATAATATAAAAAAATACATTAATAAAAGCTGTATCTTAATAAATGTAATTGATAATTAATTATATTGTAAATATTTATTATTATTATTATTATTATTATTGTGTATAATTAATTATGTTAATAAGTACATTAAATTATATTTATAATTTCTTTACAAATCCTGGCTTCATAATGTGATAGATTTAACTTAAAAGATTAAAATTCTTTTGGTTTAGAACATTGTTTTGTCAACGTGACTGGTGATGCTCCCAGCTTTGATGACTTTTGGGTTTTTTTCTTGTCTCACACTCACATGTCTATACTCCAAGTTTCATGTTCATTTTGACATCTTAAGAGTAAATGATTGAAATTTATTTATTTATTTATTTTCAGCGTAAACGTTGCAGCAACAATGAATGAGTGGTTATTGATTGCTAGTTAACACAAGTAATGGATAATTTTTTTATAACAATATTTTGATTAAATAATTAACTGTTAACTAGTTATATAATATTGATAATTAATAATAATAGATTATATAAAGACAAAAAAAGATACGTGAGAAGTAACAAAATATCAACCAGTCAAACATAAAATATATTCTATAAACCGCTTATATATAATTTCATCTAATAAAATATAATATGTGTTTGATAAATTTCATTGTATAGTTATCAAAAGTACCATTCTTATTTTTTATAACCTTTCACATCCATTTTTTTTATGAAAATAATTTTTTATGCATCCTGATATGATATATTCAATGTGATTTCTTAAAAAATTATATATTTTTCTTAGTCAATAGAATACTGAAAATCTTAATTCATATAAAAAAATACTGAACTTTTTAATTAAGAAGATATATATTTATCACCAAATGGTTGAATTGAATGTCTTTTGCAACAGGTTACTTATTCATTATTTGTATTAAAATGGGTTATTATTTAAAAAAAAAAAAAACTTTTACCTAACAAAATTTGTAACTTTTATCTAAGCAATTTTTTTGTACCCGTAGATTATCTAATTGATCCATCTTTGATATGATATTTACATATTTAGATGCTACTAATACACTAATATTTAAAATAAAAGTATTAATTTTTTAATATTTTTCATATGACAGAGTACTTTATTTTATAATCTGTAACAATATAAAAATGCAAATTTCACTAAATAAATCGTTTAATTTTAATTTAATAGTTTTAAGTGACAATATAAAATTCTTAATAAGGATACAAATGTAAAAGGGAAAAACAAAAGTAATAAAAAAAAACAATAGGAAGAAACTCTACATATATTAAAAATCACAGTATATAATTAAAAAATAATAATTAAATAAAATTTATTTTAGAAATATAAAAATAATTAATTATTATATTAACTAAATTAAATATTATGTTAGAAATTTTAAAAATTATTATTATCTAAATTAATTTTTATTATTGATAATTAATTTTTAAATTAATATTTAATTAGATTTAGTGATTTCTTTTATTAGTAATACTTAAACCGTAAATTCAATTTTTTTATTCTATATAATTAAAATTTTTATTGTAATAATCCAATATACAATAAATAATATATTTAATTATTTTATTTTATATAATAGATAAAAAATTATATATATATATATGTTTATAAAATTAATTATAAAACAATGTGATAACAAAATGAGGAGAGAACATGAAAACCTGAATTATACTTTTTAATTTAACTTTCAATTATATTCAATTTGTTTTCTTTTTAAAAAAAACAAATTTAATTATTCATATCTTAAAAACCAAACAAAAACGTTAGTTTTCATCTCTATTAGATTCAAACGTTAAATTAAAGTTTTTTTATTTCCAATAATTGTAATCAAATAGTAAATTGTGAGTTAAAGTGCCTAGAAAAAAAAAGGAGGAAGGATGAAAAAAATGAAGTATGGTGGGAGATGAAGGAGAAGATGGAGAGGAAGAGTGGGGAAATGGAAAATAACATATTATAATGTTGGAAATTTTACGACAAAGATGTCTTAGGGTAATAAGTGGTTGTAAAAATTTAACCTTATAAGTTAGTTTTATAAGGTTGAACTAGATTTTATGATATCAGACACATTTAAAATTTATCATAACGAGATTTTGTTGAATTTATCATGTCACCTGATATCGAGTCGTTATTTAACTATTCATAAACATATAATATCACATATAAATTGACAGATCTCAACTTGGATGAGTGTGTTAGAGATTTTATATTGAGTGCAAACTTCACCTTATAAGTCAGTATTTTAAAGTTAAGTTAAACTTAGAGTTCACATTACCTAATTTGAATTTATTGATTGGATTATGGAGGAAAAAAAAGAGGAAAATGAATAATAAAACATAATATAAGATATGATTTATTGGACATATTATATCATTATATTTAATATGTTTAGCTTTTTAAAATAAAATATATTAAAAATCTAAATATATAATTAAGTTATAATATATAAGTAAGTACAAATATAATTTTAAAACTAAAACTTATAAAACTGAGATAGAATTAAAGAATATTTATTAAAATAATATAAAAAATTATCTAATTTTTTAATATTAATCAAATAATAAATGCTACTGAAATAATTAAATAATATTTTTATTTATAACTGGTCTAATAAATTATTTCATTTATTTATAACTACTGTAACGGTTAAAAGAGATGTTGCTTTAAATCACCAATATATTTAAATTAGTAACAAAGTTAATTCTAAACTAAAATTAAATGAATATCTTTTATTCATTTTGAAAACACAAATAATTAAATTGAACATTAAAAAGATAAGAGAAAAATTAAATATCAGTAAATAATAAAATATTTAAATTATAATCCAGCTTTAATATAATAAATAATACTATATATTAATTTGGATCATTATATTTTAAAAAGTAATGATATATGTATATTCATTATTTTCAAACCCCTAATTACAACTACTTCTTATCTTTTTTTTATCTCTCTTTGTGTATCACCTATTCTTCTTTTTATTTGAGAATAGGTTTCAAAAGTTTTAGAAAAACCCCACAGGCCTTAATTTTATGCCTCATACTTAAAACAGGAAATGTTTTGAGAATATTTTTTCCCATGTGATCTAATGAAAGTTATAATTAAAGTATATATTTCTGTAGTTTACTGAATTAATTTTTATCGATTTTTTAGGTAGCTAAAATTTGTCTGTTTTTGAAGTTTGTTTCTCACTTTATGGTCTGAGAAGCTATTCTTAGTTGGCAAACAACATAAGCTGAGTTGTTTCATGAAACTCCAAGCCCCACGCTCCAACCATAGCCAAATCAAAAAACTTTCAGACCTTCCTACTTTACCACACCAATTCCTATTATTAACATCTCTTTCTATAACTGAAATTCATCAAAGTTTCTCAAGAAACAAAGGGCGCACACTGTTTGTTTTTAAAATTTTTGTCATTTTATGAAGAAAACAAGGGTATTTTTTTATACACAATTGTAAGTTTGCAAGGTGATGAGAACCATAACGCTCGCTTGAACTGCAATGGGTGCTCTAGCACAATTTTCAATTCTTGTTTTCTTCTGCTGCATCTCTCTCAGCACATCCACTTTTTGAGTTTGAACATACGTTTATATGTGGTTTTGCTTACTACATTTCGCTAAATTTACAACAAGGATGGGCATTCCAATGCCACAACGTTTCATCCACCTGTCACCTATTTCACCCCATTTTGGGCGAATTTCTCTTTCCTTTTTTGTTACCATGTGCTTCATTTTTTCCTTCATTCACTGCCATCGTCTGTTTCTTTTCCTCCTGCTTTTTCTACATTCTTTTTTGTTTGCTTCACTGGCACTACTGCCACTGCATCCCTACCCCTTCTTATAAAAGCCCTACACACCACACTCTCATTTCACTCACTCACACACACCACACTCCACACAACACAAAAGCCTCAAATTAAGCCTCTTTGTTTCAAGAATGGACAACTTTCCTGACCAATTTTCAGCAACCACCACCAACCCATTAATCCTTGAACAACAAAGCATGGGAGAACTAAAAAATGTTAACTTCCCTGTTGACAACAGTGGACATGTTGGCTTTCCTGACCCTTATTACGCTCCATTTGACCAGAACATGCAGTTCCAACAAGTGAACCAATATCCTTTGCATACCCTTCAAACAGGACAACCTAATGCAATTTATGGGGCACCAAATTCTGAAGTTCAAGGGTGGTCACAACAACAACCAGAGGAAGAAGAATATAGAAAGAGTGTGGGAACATTGACTAGCAAAGTTGCTAGGGACAAAAGGAAACAAGTAAGACAGAAGAGTAAGAGTGTTCCTGTGGCTCCTTTGGTACCAACAAAAGGGATAATAAAGGAACAGCCTGTTCCTGGAGGAGGATCAGATGGAAAGCTCACTATCAACCAAGATAGAATTTTCGCTGTTTTTTGCAGCCCAGATGGGAAGGTAATCACTATTCCTTTTTTGTGTGCATTAAGGTCTTGTTCATTGATTTCTAAGTTTTCTAAAATTACCATTCAATAACTTTCTAACCTTTTTAAGAGTTTGTCTTTTAAAGAAAATGATGAGATGATGAATCATCTTAATTGTGTTTATTTTGGAAACAATTATCAACGTTTAGTCAGTTTTAAGCAGAAAATTAATTATTAAAGATGCAGTAATTATTGTCATTAAACATTCCTAGTGTGGGGTTTTCTCTTTTTGGTATTTTCATTTATATTTTTTAATTATTTCCACATGAATGTAGAAGTTAGAGGAAGTTTTCACTAAGCAGTTGAAGAATAGTGACGTTAGTGTCCTAGGTCGCATTGTGCTCCCAAAGGTAAGATTTCGATTTTCTTTGTATATCATTTTGGTTTTCTTTCTCTTTATGTTTTATTCTAATAAAGATGAAACATTGACCTAAAGAAACCTTATTCATGCTCCAAGCTGCCCAATAACTATTTCTTTCCGAACATCGATTTTAGCACAAAAATAAAGGAAAAGAAAAGAAACTATGCTTATCTCACTAATCATAAATGTATTTGGACTACTAATTTGAAAAAAAACCTAAATACTCTTCAAGTGGAAAATTATTTTCAATATACACTAAAAAAGACCATTAAATAGAAAATAAAAAATAATTAATTATTATATTAACTAAATTAGATGTTATTTATAGACTAAAAAAATATTAATATCTAAAATAGATTTTATTATTAATAAAAATTTATAAACAATTTAGAAACTAGATTATAAGTTTTTATTAATAATAGAAACTCGTTTATATACTATTTTTTTTTAGTTTATAAAATAGTATTAGTCAATATAATAACTAATTATTTTTTGTCTCTAAAATTAGTTTGTATTTAATAATTTTCTAGTAGTGATATATAACTAAATTTTGTTTATGAATATAACATCTTCTAATTAATTCTCTAACTTTTCATTAATTGTTTTATATATTCTCTACTACTATTATAAACATTACAAGAAAATTATTAAATAACAATTAATACTAAAATAAAATCATTAAATAGAAACTAATTTTATAGACAAAATATAACTAGTTAGTATATTAACTAAATTATATACTATTTCATAGACTATAAAATTAATAACATCTAAAGTAATTTTTATTATTAATAGATAGTTTATAAATTGATATTTAATTAACTACCAACTACTTTATATTATAAAGTTGACAGCTAAAATCTTGATAGCTAATTAGATATCAATCCATAAACTATTTATTGATAATATAAATTACTTTATATATCAATAATTTTGTAATCTTTAAAATAATATGTAATTTAGTCAATATGGTAATTAATTATTTTTTGTCTATAAAATTAGTTTTTATTTGATCAGTTTCTTGTGGTGTAATTTAGAGATAAAAAATAATTAGTCATTATATTGATTATGCTAGATATTATTTTATAAACTAAAAAATTATTGATATGTAAATTAATTTTCATTATTAATAATATTTATAAAATAATTTTTAAATTAATATTTAATATTAAGTACACAAATTTTAGTTACTAATTACTTTAAATACTAATTTATAATTTAAAATAATTAGACTAATATTAAATATCAATTTAGCCACTACTTTGTAAACTTTAATTACTAATAAAAATGATTATAGATATTAAAAAATAATATCTATCTTAGTTTATATAGTGATTGATCAATTACTATTTAATGCATTTCTTTTTTTAGTAAAAAACTTGAAAATTTAATATAATTAAAAAACAATTTTAATGTCTAACAATGCCTTCAACTTTTTCCTTCTGATTATAAAAAAAGTGATATACTTTTTCCCTTAACCAAGATGATATATGTTCATATGTTAAAATAGAGGGAGGTTGAGGCGAAGCTTCCACCATTGACAGACAAGGAAGGAAAGGATATTATGGTCAAGGATGTTTATTCTGGGATGATATGGACCTTGAAATACAAGTAAATATTTTTTGTAATTTATTATATTTCTTTATTGGATATCTTTTTCCATTTTAAAAGATATTAAATATAACTTGTTGATTGAACAGGTATTGGTCCAATAACAGAAGTAGAATGTATGTTCTCGAAAATGCAGGTAAATTTCCATTTCTTTTTTCTTTCTAACTTCTGTTATATTCACAGTAGTATTGATTTTGGCATCATAAATAAATAATTATTTGTGAATCCAATGTAACAGGGGATTTAGTGAACCATTATGAACTACAAATGGGAGATTTGATAACCATTTACGAGGACGAAAGGAAAAATCTGGTTAGATTTGCATCCTTTACACATTATTTATTGAACAATTATTGTTTGCCATATATTGGGGGATGAGAGTTCACGCAATATCTTTGCACACTTTTAGATTGCGTGATTCTTTGATTATATTGGATTCGACATAAGTAAATATGTTCCCATATATATTCTAACTTGTGTGAATATCTCAAACACTTGGGTTGCAATATCTGCACTTTAACCTTTCTTCCCTTGACCAAAATTCCAAACTTGTTTTTCTACAGAAATAAAATAAAAAAGGGCATGAGTGACAAGTAATTTGCAGATTTGTACAATGTTTTATGTATCTGTCTCATATGAACCATTTGTTTTGAGAGGAAGCAGTATGTGTGGGCTAGAAAAAAGAGAAATCCAGAAGGCGCGGTGTCTTTGTCAAAGAAAGAAGTTGAAGATGCTAACAACCTTTTGACTTCGATCAATGGTGGTGGAAGTTCTTCAAGTGGAGCAAAATTAGGTATGAATATAGCAGAACGTGATCAATTGTCGAACATTGCTGGGAACGGAGCACCAAGCCAAACAACCATCGAAGCCGCACCACCAGCACCACCAGCACTACCAGCACCTCTTGGTGGCAATAACCAGTGGATAAGTGATGAAGATGTCTACGGGGGCCTTGACAATATCTTCGAAATTGAGAATAGTTTTCATAGTTTTGATCACTTGAAAGATTACAAGACGTGGCCCTATTGAAACCATGATCGTAATATTTAAGATATATATGATAGATATGTTTCGTTGTATGCAAACCTTTGTGTTCTTGCTGGTCGTTTCTTGTTATGTTTAATGGTGTCTGTGGGTTATTAGAGACAAATGTTAGATATATGTTTTATGACATGCAACCTTGTATTCTTGTATGTCATTATGTGTTATGTTTATTTATGTGTATGAGAGGTGGAGAGAAACTGTGTGCGGAGACAAATTTGAAATTTCAGTTGTGATTTTCCTTGTTATATTCAAACTGTGACGTTCCTTGTTCCTTGTTCCTTGTTGTGTTCAATTGTACGTGGGGTGCAGGAAAGAAAATGAGAATACTATTGGTAACACTGTGTATAGAGGAGGAACAATAACTGACATTGAAATGGTTACAAGAAATAACTCTTTGACCATTTATGAACACCTTAAATTAATTGAACAACTCATGCTTTTGTCCCATCATGAGATAGTAATTAAAACTGAATATAAAAGATTTACTATATATAGAATAAATTAAGTCCTTTGGACAACCAACCTAATAATTAAGAAGACATATTCTAGATTTGTAAAGTCTCTCTTATAGCCCCACATGAGGTCAAGTGATGTTAATTATATTGATATGGTTAAAGATACCCACTTTTCGTCCAATCATGATAGAGGGGTCCATATTTATTTAAAAATAATTATATATATAGATATATTTCAATTTCTGGTAATATTTTATTGGCTTCGTTAGGAATATTTGTAACATTACCATATATTGTCACTGTTAGTGAGGACATTAGGTACAAAAGATACACTTAAATAAGTAATTTCTAATTTACTTCAGCTGAACTATGTAAATCAAGCTTTTAATTATATTATTTTGGAAATAACTGTGATAATTACTTAATTTATCATATCACATTCATAACTTATTTATATTTATACAATGAATATTTTTTAATTTTGTGAATTTGGAAGACAATACAACCATTTCATTAAAGATAATATTAATTTAAAGGAGATATCATTAATTTTTTCTTATTTGTTGCATAAAATTATAAGAAAAACATTTATCACTGGCTTAATGTATGACACAAAAAGAAATAGGAGAAACTATTTGAAGCCCCTCAATGTAAAGAAGCATTATTAGGTGAGATATATCTAACACTACAAGAAAATCATGAAATAGAAATCAATTTTAGAAACTAAAAATAATTAGTTGTTATAGTGACTAAATTAGAGACCATTTTAGAGACTAAATAATTTTTTGGTTTATAAATTAGTTTTTAATATTGTTAAATGAATTCTAAATTGGTATCTAATTAGCAACCAAGGTTTTTGCTACCAAATTTATAATCTAAATAATTGATAGTTAAAACCTTAGATTTTAATTAGATACCAGTATAAAAACTATTTAACAATAATAAAAACTAATTTAGAAACTCTTTTTTTTAGTTTTTACTATGATCTTTAATTTAGTTACTATTGCAACTAATTATTTTAGTCTCTAAAAATTGGTTTCTATTTGATGTTTTTCTTGTTGTGTAAATCTATACCGTTGGCCATATCTTTTTCTTTCAAAAAGATATTGTGTCCTTGAGTGAAAATTCACTTAATGGAATTTAGAGCTTATACCTCCTTGGGTCTAAAGTCATTGACTACACAAATCATGTCATCATTAAATATATTTTCACCAAGCCAAATTTTAAGCCAAGACTCATGAATTTAATTTGGAAGTGAAAGACAAGAAGGGGAATGAGAATGTGATAGTTGATTTTCTTTCCCACGTGTGGAATGACAAAGTAACTTGCAAGGAAGGGTAAATTAGGAAGGAATCCTCATATGAAGCCCTTATGTTGGTAAAAGTGATGAACTCTAGTAACATAAAACAAATAATAAAAAAATAAGGGTTTAGAATTCCTATTTAAAAACTAAGGCAAAGCGATTTTATTTACCATCCCTATTTATAACACTTGTTCCTCCTACAAATCTCATGTAAAAATAACTAAGGGTTTATAATTTCTATATCAAGATATTTGTCTCTTTTTTTTTCACAAAGGAGTTATGGTTTTAGTATGATAAGAGTATGAATGAAAGAGTTATATATTTAAAGCTTGGAAGTTATTGTGTCAAGTTCATGAAATTTAATTACGGTGATTTCAAGTCTTTTATAAAAATTATAAAAAAAGTTACCTCTGCTTTAATATTGATTTAATGTTTTAAGTCGTAATTAATGTGAAGTTCTAAATTATCCAACTAGCACAAGTTCATATCATTTGATTTATCAATATACTACTTCAATTGGTGCATTAATTTGTTAGGAATTAAGAATTGGTTGGTAGTAGTCAATAAGGGAAGAAAGATAATAAATCAAGTATATATGAAATTTTGGTAATAATAATTTCAAGATAGATGTGGGGAAATCCTAAAAAGTTGTAGACAAATGAAATTATGTTCCAAGTGCTCAATAATGATTGTATGGGTGAGGTTTATATGGATAAAAGAATTAAGAAGTAAATAAAGGCAAAGTTCTCTTTCTCAACTACACAAGATTTAAGTAATTTTAATGAGATTAATAGGGTTGAAGATATCCTACTTTCCATGTAACCATGATAACATCGTCTATATATTATTATTTTTATTTATTTCAAAATTATTAGTTTTGAGTATGTTTCAATACTTTCCTAAAGTATTTGTTGATTTGCCAACAAGAAAAGTCATGAAACCTAGAGTGATGTTTGTGGTATGAAACTCACACTCTTTTCTCATATTCACGAAATTTTGAGGATAGAAAGGGTTGTTCATTGAAGTTGGGAAGTGGTGGTCATTCTTGAGGCACTTAGGCCCAATAACAAAATAACAATGCCTTTAATTCAACTAGTAGCCTTTACGCTTCAATTTTTTACTTTCATTCACTTCTCTTGGAATATGTTGACAATTTATGCAAATTCAAACGTACCTAGAAGTCATTTATAAGACTCTTAGGCAAACTGAAAAATTAACTTGACTAGTTATGGGTACTCATTGGTGATTTTAACAACAAATTAACTTCTAAGTAAGGAGTATGTTGTTCTTCCAAGTGAAAGTGAATACATTTGGGAGGGGGTTTGGTTGTACTGGATCCTAATCTTTAGCAACACATTTACTTACCATGTCAATGCATCGAGACAATATGATTATAAAGATTGGACATGCTTGTTTATGACTATAAATAACATTTGCATTACCTTATAGCTAAGATGGAGCATATGATATACATAGCATAACTATAACCTTCTTTATTATTGTCCATAAAAAAATAACATTTTTTATTAAGGTATAGTGTCTTTATGTCTCTTAAAAAAAGAAAGACTTTTATGTATTAATTTAATTGTGTCATCAAGACTATATAATCTTAGTTCGTTTTACTTTGAAAAAAAAATTAAATCATAAATACATCTCTCAATATTATTATTTTTATCAGCAAAAGAATGAATAAATAAATATAGAGTGTTTAAGAGATGTTTCAATTCTATTATACCCGATGCATTATTATGTTAGATAAAAAAAAATATATAAATAGATTATTTTAAATCAAATTCAAATTTCAAGTGGAGGAAGAATTTCAAGAGATTGAATATAATAACTTTTTTTTTCAAAAATCTTAGAACTTTGTAGAGTTATTTTGCCTTCAAAAAATTAAAATTGTTATTTAAAACAATGATTATTTTCTTTATTCGTAAATAGTTTATTCAACATATAGTTTTACTCTTTATTGATATCATATTATAGTCAAATTGGCTTATTATACAAGTAAATTATAAGGATATTTTGTTAATGCAAGTGATGAGAAAGAATATTTAAATTGAGATTTTATTGGCATATCATTAAACTCCTGAATTTTTAAGTTTCCAAAAAATACAAGTATTCTTAACAATAAGATCACTATTTTTGGACATTGATTATTGGTTTTAAACAAATGAGAAAAAAACTTTTTAAATCAGTTAAAATTATAAACTATGTAGAAAACTACCACTTTTGACATTAGAGTGTATTATACTCAATGCGTATTTATGTAAAATATTTGAACTTGATCCCATATAACTAGACTTAATTATTTGTGAAGAAAATATTTTGATATTTTAAGGATATCTAACTTTAGAACAAATCTAACAAGTACAATTTAATTATATAAAAAATTATTCTATAAAGAATTATATTAAAGAAGAGAAATATTCAATTTGTTAACATTAAAAATGAATAAACATATATATTTAGAAAACCTCTTATTAAAGATAAGCTCATCCATCTAAAAGAAATCTTGGAATAGATTTGAGTGATTTCCACATCTATGCGCCTCGAGAAGATGCAAGCATAGCCTGAAACATCCATAAGCATTCTGTTGTATGTTTGAGAACAATTTAAGCTCTTGTGGTAAATGATTTTAATTATTATTATAGCACCTTAATTGTTGTTTATCCATCAAAGAAAATATTATTTTAAATCAACACGTATATCAATGAAAGAGTTAAATTCTAAAATGTAATATGGCAAATATTTAAAAAGAAAGCAAGTCACTTATTAATATTAATTAATGTATTACATCTATACCATTATATAATTAGAATACACTATTTTGGTATAATCTTTTAATTGATTTTTTTTCCTTTAATAAATTAAAAATATTTTACTTATTTAATAAAATAAATAATTGAATAAGTTTTCTTTATTTGAAAATCATTAAATAATTTTTATTTTCAAAGATAACGGTTACATAATTTTTTAATAATATTCTTATAAAATTATATATATTAGTTTATTTTATTTTCGATTTTTAATTAATTATTCACAAAAAGAAATACAATTACGTATATATATATATATATTAATTAAAAAATGTAAATACACCTATAATATACATGTATTTTTGTTGATATTAAATAAATATTATAAATAATAGAATAGACAAAATAAATTACACAATATTAGCCGAGAGACTATCGTGTTGTGTATCCATATTTTTTTTAATTTTATCGTAAATATATGTCTATGTTTTAAATACTATTACAAATTTATAATATAATATTCTTATGTATGTTAAAAATAGAATGCATGTAAAGAAAATGGAAAGATTGAAACAAAATTAGAAAAAAAGTGAATTTAAATATTTTTTGCAGAAAGATTAATTAAAATTTATGTAGCACAGACACTGACATGGACACTGATACGACATGGATACGGAGATACGTAAAATCTCTAAAATGTAGGACACAAATCTATATATTATATAATTACGAATTACATAAATTGACAATAAAGATTTATGTGCACAAGTATGTTCCAGATTATTTTTTGGAACAAAAAGATGTTTTTCATGACTGGTTCACAAGGATTTGTTTCTTATTTTTATAATCATAATAACAATTTATACAATAAAGTTTGAATTTTTAGAAAATTAATGTATTTTTCCTTTTTAAAA
>Ga0123342_1001408_pt1 | contig 40394 bp, 21 predicted proteins | sample Turbeawhitnodule_FD_89960 | JGI IMG/M metagenome (GOLD analysis project Ga0123342, IMG submission 89960) | Root nodule microbial communities of legume samples collected from Mexico - Turtle bean Mexico white nodule | ecosystem: Host-associated > Plants > Roots > Nodule | place: Mexico: Nepantla...
ATATATTTAAGTATATATTAAATTTTTTAATGTTTATGAATCTTACGATTCACGATACGAAACAATTTACGATTCATAATATCAGCTCTCCGATACACTACTTGTATCTCGATTCTACTACCAGAATTACTTCAGTTTTCATTAATATGAAACCAGAATATTGTGGCATTCTAAGCATTCACTCTACTATGATGAGGACATTGCAGGTTCACTGAAACTGTTAGATTAGAAAACTCAAAAGATGTTCTGTAATCTCATAGTGGAAAATTGCCACAAGCTGTTTAAATTTAGACTGACAGGAAAACAGATTATGACACTGCATTTTCACTTTTTCTTTGTTTTTGGAAGGTTCAAATGAAGGTCCACATAGGTTTAGTTACCTCAATCCGGAAGAAAAGAAGACGCAGGTATTCCTAGAAGCACAGCTAAGTTTTTTTCTGATATATTCATGTGTTAACTTTAATCTGCTTACAACTGTATATGCATCATCAATAATAGACTGAGTGAATGTCTTTTTATCCCTCAGATGACTCTTTGGTCTATGGCAAAGTCTCCCCTTATGTATGGTGGGGATGTTCGGAAGATTGATCCTACCACATATGATATTATCACAAATCCTACCCTTCTCGAGATTAATTCTTTTAGCTCAAATAATATGGAGGTATGCGAGCCATCTAAATTTTTTGGGGTGGAGGGAATAATATTTTCATCAAATTAGTATCATATTTATTTGCTGCATTGGCAGTTTCCTTTTATCACAAGTGTGAAGAGTGAAGATCAGGATCTTAGTATGAGAAGAAGTGCCAAAGAAATAAAAACAACTTTCAGGCATTCATTAGGCCTCACAAGGTGCACCGAGTCAAAGGCAAGGGGTTGGGCTAGTGAAAGCCTTAACCAATATCTTGAAAGAATATGCTGGAAAAGGAGTTTAGGAAACAAGCATCTTGCACCCGTCTGTGTGCACAAAAGAGAACTTTACTTCCCATTGTAATCTTGCTGATCTTTCTATTCTCCATTTTTCCTAACCCTGATGTGAATAATAATGTTGTTAACAACAGAAATTGGTGATTGGATACTGATACAGAGATGAAGTGAGTATGCATCAAGGGAAACATCATTTAGTTGCACCAAGCAGAAGAAAATTTTGCTTGGATGCTTCTCCGAAACGCAAGCTCACATCTAAAGAGTTCAAGAGAGGGACATTTTCTCCCTGCAGGTGGGATTCAAATCAGGTATGTTTAATCTATGTTTAGGCTTTGCAAGGGTGCTTGTAGCTCCAGTGTGTAGTTTTTGCAATCTTGTCTGGGGTTTATACAATTTCAAAGATAATCTTGCTTGTGCTGTGCACGCCGCTTTTATTCCAATCTTAATATTACTTTCGCAAGTTTTTTTATCTCCAACACACCTCCCTCATGCCGAGAGTGACAGCTCGTGCGTGAGATAACATATTATGGACGATCCGATAGTGGGTGGCACGATAGGCCCAACAAACATTCGTTAGGATAGGATTATAATGACTCTAATATCATATTATAAAGTGGACTTTAAGCCTAACTCAACTTCATAAAACCAGCTCATGGAATGAGGTTTGCACCACTTATATACAATGAAATGTTCTCCTCATCTCTAGTCAACGTAGGATCTTCAACCATAACATTTAGATATGCATTTTTTGCATATATATTTTTGTGTGTATTCTGTTAGAAATTGATTTTTGAGTCTTCAACAGATGTGGGAATTGAATCCTAATGGGACCCTGGTCAATAGTTATTCTGGTTTGTGTGCAACAGTGGAGTCTAGCGAAGGTGAAATTTTGTAAATACACACCACTTTCTAGAATGACTTTTTATTCATGCAGTTGTTGAGTTTATCTTGTTTTTTCCTCTGATTTAATATTCATGATGCAAGTTGCTCATTTTTGCAGATACTATTAATTCTGGTGGCTTGCGCTCGTGGATTGGGACAGGAAGAAAAGGTCTGTTAGCAAAAAATACAGATAAATTTTGATTGTTTTCTTTCTGCAACTTCATTCAAGCATCCGACAGAAATTACTGATTATGGGATTTAAGCACTTAAATGGAAAAAAATCAATGTCTGGTTCAATTTTAGAGGGAGTAAATCATCTGAATCAATTGAAATTGATTGATCTGGTTTTATTCGAATTCAGAAAACGAACACTTAAGAATAATGGACGTATTACATGTAAAGATGTCCATGAAATTTAGACAAACTACATTTATGTGTATTTGCCAGACACTGGTTGAGTTTGAACTAGCAGCATGTCACATTAAAGAATTCATTGGAGTTTTTGTGCTCTAACTCTTGGAATTGTATCTCTGTGTAGGAGAAGTCTATATTGCTTTCTTCAATCTAAGTGAACAGAAGACGGTGATATCTGCAAAGGCATCTGATCTGGCTAAGTTCCTTCCTGGCAGAGACTTGAGTTCTTGTGAGGGCAGTGAAGTGTGGAGTGGAGATGCTGTAGAAATAACTGAAGGGACGTTATCAGAAACAGTGGAAATGCATGGAAGTGCACTAATTGTTCTGAATTGCAACTAGTCCCCTAAGTAGATAAACAGCATTTCAGTGGTTAGCTTGAATTTTTCCTATTCTATTCCACTCCCTATGTTTGAGCTAGATCTGGGATTCATTGTATAAGGGTTGAAATTCTCTTCATGTATATAAAGGTTGGGACACTTTTGACTTTTGAAGTGTCTTGATAAAAAAAAATCTCTCTATGTTTGATCTGTAAAATATGAAAACAATATAAGGGTTGGGACACTTTTGACTTTTGAAGTGTCTTGATAAAAAAAAATCTCTCTATGTTTGATCTATAAAATATGAAAACAATATAAGGGTTGAGACACTTTTGACTTTTGAAGTGTCTTGATAAAAAAAATCTCTCTATATTTGAGCTGTAAAATATGAAAACAAAATGTGCATTAGAAGAAAATCATTGAATTGAAACCAATTTTAAAAATAAAAAATAATTGACTAAATTAGCAACCTTTTTTTAGACTAAAATAATTTTTATTTTATAAATTAGTTTCTATTATTGTTAGATAGTTTATTTAGATTCTAAATTTGGTAGGAAAAACCTTGTTAACTAATTAAATACAAATTTAGAAATTATTTAAGAATAATATAAACTAATTTAGAAACTATTTTTTTTTTCTCTAAAATATCTCTAATTTAGCCACTATAACAACTAATTATTTTTTGTCTTTGAAATTGATTTATATTACATGATTTTCTTATATAAGCGGTAATGTATTACACACAAGTGGGATGAGGGAAAAACACATTGTATTTGGGTTAGTGATTTTCCTAATGAGCACCCACTAGAAGGTGGAGGAAGTACCAAATGGCTTCACACTGAAGTAACCTATTTTGTTGCATACTTCAAAAAGCAGAGTGAATTATTGTTTTAATTCTTCAAATCAACACATTGATTAATGTTACTACAAACATTAAAAAGTAACTTTAATTCTTGTTTTTAGCTATTGTCAATCAAGATAGTGCCCCTAATCAATTTGATCTTTGCAAATGCCAATTAGCAGGCTAAATATATTGATCATTATCTAAAGTTTAAAAAAATATAAAATTATTTTTCTTTAAATGTCATGTCAAAATAAAAGTTGAGACGAGATGATGGATATGAAGTTGATTTTTGTTCTTAGTTTAAATTTTAAATTTTTTAAATAATTATAATAAAAAAAATTATTTTAATATTTTAATTCACATTATAAATTCTTTTGCCGCATAAAAAAAGTCTGAAAATGATACATTTCTAGTATATAATCAAATAATCAAAAGTAGCTTATATATAATCAAATGAATGAACTGTTTGAAGTTCTTATGAAATCTTACTATAAGTATTTATGATATTTAAAATTTTGAAAAAGTATTAAAAAAAATGTAAGTTGGACTAAAGACAAAAAAAAAACAATTTTACTTGAAAGAACTTTAAAAACATATCTAACCCTTACTTTTTATTTATTTATTCAAACAAACATATTTACTTTTATGGTAAATTGTATTGGTTTCGAGCAATTAATTATACTTCTGGTTCTCAAAAATACTTTTGTCTCCATATTTATTACTGTTTTTCATAGTGACCATTACATTTTCTAGTAAATGAGTAAATTATGTTAATAAACTTTTGAAGTTTCATGAAACTATATGATTTTTTTCTGTATATTATTTTTATACCAACCCTTTTGAATATACCTTTCTATTCGATGATTATATTAATTTTAATTGTTTAAAAATATTAAATCAAATTTCTCATAAGAAATGTTGGTAAAGGTAAGTAGAAAATTTGTATAATATTACGAAGATTGTTGACAATTTTTTCCTTTTTTGTGATTATATGAACAAATCAATTCAATGACATCATTCACCTATTACGTGAAACATTAATCATCCAAAAAAATGGCCAAATTCTAAACCTAATTAATAAAAAAAAAATGTTGTGCTTGAATCACACTCTATTTCTTCTCCTATGCTAGCTTTTTCATTCCCTACAAAAAAACCCATTTAAAAAAATAAATCAACTTTTTCATTAAAAAATTATTATATATACACTTAAATGCATTTGACTACATCAAAGAAAATTTTTCTTTGTTAAAGTCAAGTACTTGATATTTTATTCCAAAGAAGTGACGAAAGCCATTGCATCATGAGCAAGATTTAAGAGGATTAAATTAATTTGGTATGAATTATCCTTAGTCAAGAACATAATATCTAAACACCAATCTTCCTATTCATTAAATTATATCATGAGTAAATAAGTGAGTTAATTCACAATCAAAGCATAATATTCTATTATATTTTTAAATAAAAATAATTATATCTTAGTTATTATTTATAGTTTGCATATCATAACGATAAAAATTTAATTTAATCAAAGTTAATGTTACAAAGTTTTATTATATCACATTAATTTTTCCATATAACAATGAGATTTCATATTTCCATTGATAACTTTAAACATACAGAAGATTAAAATATAGGTGGTGAAAATCTTATAAATTTTTTTATTAACCACTCAAACATGAGATTTAGTCATGGTATTGTGAGAGTTTAGATAAACAACCCAATGAAAATACATTTGCATGTAATACATTTAATTAGATCTTATATATGTTAAGCTTTGAGATTGGTAAAATATTATAAAAGTTGTCTTAAGTATTTATATGAATTGTGTTCAATATCATGTCATGAGTTGAATGAATCATAAATATTGATAAATCATAATGCATATTTGATTTTATTATATTATTTTATGATAGTTGAAATTATAATTTAATACAAAAACAAACAATATCATAAGTTCTACGTTGAGGATGTTGTTTGATTTTACGTACATAAATATTTATAGTTTTTTTTTCTTTTGAATTTAGATACATTATATTTAAAAATATGTAAATATTTAAATACAATATATATTATCATAGTAAATTATTTATATAGTATATTTTGGATGAATAATGTAATAAATACTTATATAATTTTTTTATTAATTTTTTAATAACATATTTTAAATTGTATCTCTTAAAGAATGATACAGAGATCTCACATTAACTAAAAATTAAGACATTTTATAATATATAAGTGGGTGCAAACTTCACCTTATAAATTTGTTTTATGAGATTGAGTCAGACTTAAAGTTTACTTCTTAAATTGGTATTATTTTATGAGGTTGAGTCAGGTTTAAAATTCATTTCTCAAATTGGTATCAGAGCTATTTCAAATCTATCATAACCTAGAAATATTTAGATTAAATTTGATAGTATAAAATATAGTATGTCATAAAAATAAATTATTAAATAATTTAAAAAATAGTAAAAATGATTAAATTTAGTAAAAAGAAAAGGATATTTAGAATGAATAATGATATACTGAGAATCCAAAGTTTTCTAATATTATTATTTTAATATTTTTTTCATATCATTTAGTTATAAATTTATTTTTTATTATATATATTTATATCCAAATTCCCAAATTCATCACATAAAAAATTTCATACAAATTTCAGAGTTATCAAACTATTATTTGTGATTTAGAAAAGTGAGATATTGAAGAATTGGCGGGTTAAAGAATTGGGCTTTTCTCTCTTTGTCTCTTACCTTTCTCAGCTTTTTTCATTCCTTTCTCTCATCTGCAACAATGGCAATTCAATAAATATTATTTTTGAATTATAAAAATGCTTTCTCCAACAACCCTATTCACCCTTTCATCTTCTTCTTTCAATTCCCCTCTTTTTCCAAAACCTAACACCTTCACTCCTTCAAAATCCAACGCCATTAACGCCATTAACGCCCCATGCACCAAACCCAAACTCGGATCCAACGTCGCCCACAAACTAAGCAACCTCGCCGCCGAGTTCACCTCTCTCTCCCAACCCATCGACCGCGTCAAACGCCTCCTCCACTACGCCTCCCTCCTCCCGCCCTTCCTCGACGCCGACCGGGTCCCGGCCAACCGCGTCGGCGGCTGCGCCACCCAGGTATGGGTGGTGGCGGAGATGGACGAGCGGCGGCGGATGCGGTTCCGCGCCGACAGCGACTCCGAGATTTCGAAAGGGTTCTGCTGGTGTCTGGTCTGGATGCTCGACGGCGCGAAGCCGGAGGATGTGCTCATGGTCGACAGGGACGATTTGGCCGACATCAATGTCGGATTGGGGATGAGTCTGAAGGCCCACTCGCGCACCAACACGTGGCACAACGTCTTGTTCACCATGCAAACCGCCGCTAAAGATTTGCTCTGAATTCATTTTTTCCCTCTCAGTCACCAAATTTTGTAACAGTAGTTTTTCGTTTTCTCTTCAACTTTTCTTGGTTTGGTCATGTGTTTGATCACAGCATGCAAATTCCATTCTATTGGATATGCTCAACATCTCTATCTATTCCTTGTGCACCTTCTTTGGAATATCATGCTGTTACTTTTTGTACTTTTTATTGTTTTTTAGGATCATGTTGTCCTCATATTTGATATTGCCAAGAATTATATTTTATATATGATTGGTTTGAACTAACAGATGCTTCAAAAACCTGGATATTCCATGGCTGACTTTTTCTTGAAGCATTGATGATAACAAGGGGAGTGATAAGTGTTGGCATGTTGTGATTTACGTGTACATGTTGTGGTATTATGATTATGATAGGTTCATCAATGGTTGTTGCTGAAGAACAAATATGCAGATGCTGATATATTTGATGCTCACATATGAATGTGACCTTTAATATTGAGGTATTTTTTTTTTTTTTTCTTTCTACCACTTCTTGTTCTCTTGTGAATACAATGTTGTTAGGAAAATATAATGATATTTGACAACGTTTTGGATTGATGTTTCCAGTTTAGAAATAAATATATATATAATAAAGAGTAAGTTTTGAATAAAATAATATGAAAAAATATTAAAATAATAGTATTAGAAGTTGTAACTTGATTGTATAAAAAGTTTTCAGTTCTCAATGTATTATTATCGTATTAATGTTTGGACCAATAAAAAAAATTCTTCTTTACTTAAAGTATGTGTTATGTGTGATGTGATCCTATTTTAAGACATGTTATGTTAATGTAACATAAAAGTTATCTAATAATGATATTAAATCTTGAATTGATGTCTAGAATCTCTGATTTGTATATTATTAAAAACTTTTGAAGGGTTGAGGTTGGTTGGTTGATTGTTTTTTGTTATCTTTGAGGTGAGTTAGTTCTTGTGGTAGTCTTATGTGTTAAAGTGTTTCTGGTTGGTGTTGTGTATAAAAGTTGAACCACCATCTGACACGATCACATTTTTTTATCGATAAAAAAATACACAAAATTAAATTTAATTTAAGGTCATTATAGTGTAGTATGTAAATATTGTCCAATGAGAAATGTCAACGCGATGTGAAGTTTGGTTCTGCCTTTTATTAAGCGTGTGAAAGTAGGTTTTGACCAAAATTTCTTCTTAGCTGATTTTTCTGCATCTTTGGTGGTTTTATCAATTTGCCTTGTGATGCACGACGTTATATTTTGAAACAGTACTTTCTTTGTCACTGCTGCATTGATTTTCAGAAATTATTAGGTAAATTTTAATATGATTTTCATATAATTCATATGACGAATTTTAAAAAATAATTTATTTAAGGAGTAGACAGAGTTAATTTCTTAAAAAACGTAACATTATTTATTTTCAAAATAAATAAATTACAAACACATAAAAAAATCTGCTTATTTTATTAAAAAAACTTTTTTTATAGAGAACAAATACAAATAAAGTTATGCATTATTGAGTATTTTTAATTTATTTTCTTCACAAATTAGAAAACTTGAAAATATTTCCTACTCACAAGAAATAAGTATTGATTTCCTTGTATATTAAACATAAGTATATTATGAATGTTTAATAGTTGGGTTTGGGATTGGAGAAACTGCCATCTATCTTGTTAAAAAAATTCAAGAGGGAACTATCTTAAGAATTTTTTTAATTGAGGTATCATGGTAAAGAAATAAAATTTTATTTTTTTTAAGATTTTGTCTTATTTCTTGTTTGAATATGAGATTAGTGTATTAGTAAACACTGAAATAACAAGATTTCATAGTGTGTTAGTGAAAGATGATGAAGATTTATAGTGTATTGATTGAGTGTTCGAGATGTTAAGATGACGGAGTTTTGTAGTGTACTTTTCGAAGTACCAATACTTAGATCTAATCAAATTATCAGTGCAATATATGAGATCAATATCATCACTATAAATAATTAAAAAAAAAATGAATTTCTGACTTTACTATATAATTCTAGATAAAAAAAATCCCAAATACTTAGAAGAGTGAGGAGCAAAGGAGAAATTGGACACTTAAAAAAAAATTACATGAAGATGAGGTTAATCTATGATTTAACCTCCCTAATCTATAATCCTTGGAGACTTAGTGGCTTTAGATTAGGTTGTATTTAAAAATGAAATTTATTTGGGTGGCAGTGGTTATTCCAGTTATATATTAAATTGGTTTGAATAGTTAGTATAAGAAAAGGAGGTAGAAAAGTCAAAACACAGATCTAGTGCATGGATAAGATTTTTTGGTCAAATCTGGATTATGACATCATTGTCTTATTATAGAAATTAAGATTCTATATTATTTATTCACCTTGGAAACTGTGTGATTTGATTAATACTCTTCCTAGACTTAACTTTATCCAATAATTATTTTATTATTTTCGTATGTTTTAAAGTTAAGTTTTTCTTTTATCTGTATGTGAATTGTGAGTGAATTACTCATTTTGTAACGAAAATGATCTTTTATTCTTAAATTTATTTTTAGACATGTAATTATTCATTACGCATTTGAATTAAAGTTTACACCAGAAAGGTTTAATTAAAATAATTCTATTAAAAACGACTTTGATTTATACTAACTTATGTGCATTTGATCAAATGAAATTTATTTAGATAATACTGATCAAAACTAATTTTAGATGTAATAATCGGACATAGTATGAAGTTTCAAATATAGCAGAAAATAGAGGTTGTTAAAATAGTAATAAGTGGTTGTTTTGTATATATTTTTAATATAATAAAGAAATGGAATTAAAAAAAATAAGAGAGAAATAATGAAAAGTTCAAAACTCCTTCATTTGATTTGATTTTCTTTTGGTAAAGCATGAAGACTATTTTGTTTTGTAATAGTTTCTTCCTTCACTTTCATGAATGTCCAAAAATCAAAATTGTCCTTCTGTTTTGCATCTCTTGTTTAAATCTCCACCACTCTTTATAAAAAAATTTCAAAATTTGTAATTAAGTACTAATATATAACTCTATTACATATTACACAAATCAAAAGTTTTTTCTTATAAAAAAATTCAAATTTTTTTGGATTACAATATTTGAAAATTAAAATTGACTTTCAAATTATTATTTTAGATTGTATAATCCTATTTACGTTTAAGTTTCAGATTGCTGACACTTTCTAAATTGCATAGTGAAGAAAAACTTTAAATTTAAGAAAAAAAGTGGGGATTTTATATTTATGAAGTTGCGAAAACGAGCAGGGGTGTAAAAAGAAATTATCCACTATGAAAATAGAAACAAAACTAAGCTAACTATAGACAAGTTCCGCCGTAAGGTAACTTCTTCCTGCACCTATAAACATTTCTTCCTGCACCTATAAACATTTCTTCTTGCACCCCCTCACTTTCAATCTTATAAAAAGTTTTTTTTTTTGTAAAAATAATTAATTAATAATTGAGATTTAGAATAAAATGGATGATATTTTTGTAGGTAATCTGACCTCAACTTAATGCAAGATAGTACTATAAAGGGATCCTTTTTTTGAGTTAATTAAAAAAAATATAAATTAATTTATAAAAATGTTCTTTATATTTATTCACATATATGCCAAAATGTTTGAAAAATGAAAAAAAACTTAAAACGACTCCACTGGGGATCGAACCCAGAATCTCTGGTTCCGTAGACCAGCGCCTTATCCATTGGGCCATGGAGTCCCTTTGATAATTATTTGCATTATACATTTATTATCTCTAATTTCTCAATAAAAAATGTAGAAACATATAAATTAAATGATTTTTTTTCTTTCTGAATTTAAAAGCTGTTAATTTTGTAATGTTCAAACCAATAATGTGTTTGATGGCTAAGGGGCTGCAGTAATATAATTGTTTAAATACTTGCAATTTTAATTTTTATTGAAAAAGTAGATTATGGTAATTTCTTTGAGTATTCTTAATTAATTTGACTATTGAATTTGAATATTAATTATGGTATTATTATGCCTAACTATAGAAGTGATTTGAATTTTTTGAGTATTTGAGATCATTTAATAAGTTGGTCCCCTCTCTATGGTTGAAAATGGTGAAATTAGAAGAAAGTGTACTCTGGTGGAACCACACAAAGTACTTGGTTGTTATAACCTATTTACCTATCATAAAGTTTACTTACATTTCACTCAACTACTTAAGAAACTGTAAATCAACTGGGTAAAAACAACAACTATTAAAATAATAATATTTTATTTATTTATTTATTATCATCATAAAATTTCAAGATTTTCTTATCTGTTATAACTTATGCTTTTAAAATATAAAATTGATAGATATATTTTCAAATAAACTCATTTTAATATTATATGACACAAACCATTCGTTCTTAAGTTATAGAATTAGAAGGATGTTAGGTTAATTGACTTATTTTTATCTAACGTTTTATTACTGGTATTTTTTTTAAAAAAATTATAAAAAATTAATTTAATAATATATAAGATTCTAAAGAAATGTTACTGCTAGTATATTATTTAGATTTTTACGTTTAATAATTTTCTAACTTATTTTGTAAACATGATTACATAAATATCACTACAAGAAAATTATGAAATAAAAACCAATTTTAGAGATAAAAAATAATTAGTTGCTATGATGACTAAATTATAGACTATTTTATAAACTAAAAAAATTGTTGGTTTCTAATTAGTTTATATTATTATTAAATGGTTTCTAAATTAGTTTTGACTGAAAATCCTCGTGTCACCAGTTCAAATTTGGTTCTGAGACAAAAATTCATTTGTGTGAGTATTTATTCCCCATATTCACGGGAATAAATACTCAGATAAATTGGTGCTCCCTTTTCTATATTCAGATACATAACATATTTCTTTTATCTATTTAAATATTGTTCCGAGACAGTTAAAGAATAAATGCATTTTTTTAAGTATATCCGTTTATCTATAGTATCTATATAGATAGATAATGAATTCTTTATCTATTTTATTATTGTTAGATGGTTTCTAAATTGATATCTAATTAGCTACTAAGACTTTTGCGTTAGGTTAAAAATCTCGGTAGCTAATTAGATACCAATTTAAAATATTAAAAGATTGTTTAAATAATGAAAAGTGGTCATATTTGTTTGATGGGTTGAATGCACTTTACTTACACGAAAAAAGCCATGGAAACATGTGGTAGGTGGTGTTATGGTGTGATTTGGTTGAAAGGTTAGGGATGATAAAAGAAGGTATGAATGAACTTTTGTGTGGTGCAATGGTTGGGTTTTAGCTTTATGATGTTGTTTGGTAGCTGTTTTGATGTGCATGGCTTATCACCAAAACACACACTCACAAACCTCAAACCTAGATAAAACCAATCTTCTGATAATAACAAAACAACAAACTATGGATTAAGTAATGTCCTTATAACAATTGACATCTTTTTTTAATATCAATTCGTCTATTGTATATTAAAAATTACTTAATTAAATTTCAAGTCTCATGTAAATTTAGTTATTTTTAATTAAATTTTTATTAGATTTTTTTTTATTAAGTATTCAAAAAAAATTATTTTTTAATGAAGCTCCTGCCATTTAATTATGTTATCTCTACTTCTCTTCATATAGTAAGAAATATGAAGTTAGTTTTGCTTACTTCACACCCCAAAAAAAATAAAAGTTTTAAGTATTTAATAAAATATATTTTTTAAAAACTTAAAATTTAATTACATCTTTAAAAAGTTTCTCATTTTTTTTTAATTTGAACAATATCCATCATTATATACTTAATTAGGAATGCTCAAAATTTTGTCGTTATGTAAGACTGAAGGTGGCAAATAAATTACAAAGATCACATAGTCTTGTGAAAATGATACAATCACTCCATTCTTACAAATTGTTTTTAAACTGATAATAATTTGAATAATATGATATAATTAAATCAAATAGGGTGTTTTTAAAAATTATTTTTCATTTATGTTTTCTAATATAAAATATCTCATGAATTATTTCACAGTCTTTATTTAATTGGTTTGTATTTTATTAATTTATCTTTTCAATAAGTAATGTGAAAAAATATGTTTTTATAAAATATTTATAGAATTATAATTTATATTATATTATATATTAAAAATGTGAACACAAAAAACGATTACACAGTATATATTAAAAACGCTGACACAAATATTTATATATTTTTTTTCTATTCTTTTTATAGAATCTGTTAAAGCTACTCCAAATAGTTTGATTATCCTAATAAACTATAATAGTTATATTGAACAAAAACCTTTTTAATTGTAATTATTAAACAATTGTAATATTCAATCGTAGCTATTTTTGTAAGACAGCATTTTTTATAAATTTTTCGTTTCTTCCTTTAAATATATTTTATTTTTTATTTGATAATATTTCAGTAATTTTCAAAGGAAATTACGTACAAATAAAATAATGTTGTACCACAGTATAAATTGTTTATCATAAATTTAGAATAATATAAATATATGAAATTATTTATAAGATTTTTAGTGATAAAGAATAAGTATTTATTCAGAAGAATACGCACAGTAAAATAATAATGGTCTTCAAAAGACACAAATATATATTAAATGTGTAATGAAAATGTACGAAAACACTCTTAACTCAACACGTTCTTAGCTCTTTAAATAATGTCGGAAATAAGAAATTTATTAAAAAAAGAATGCAATAATAAACTATTTACACCTTAGTAAATCTAAACAACTATTCTTAACAAACATTCTTTTTCTGTTAAAATAACAAACATTCTGTAGTATTTAAAGATTCATTGATAGAATAAAAAAATAAAAAATAATTAAAAAAGTGGAGAGTGGTCTTTGTCTTGTTTGGTTTAGTGACAACACATGGCACTCACTGTGGAACAGAAACAACCCCACGGAATTTATTAACTCATTCATTCCACCTTAATCTTTGCCTAAACCAATTAACCAAACAGCACCCCATAAATAACATCATTTTTTATTTTATTTATTTATTTATTTATTATTTTTATTTTATTTTATTTGAATTTTTTTCAAATACAACCACCGATCACCGTTTATGTTTTTTCTGTCTCCACATATTTTATTTTGTATGATGAAGTAGAAGAAGAGATAGGGTACTCAAAACCCAAAACCTCAAAAAGGGTGCAAAATACAGGACCACGACACGACCCTCCATGCTGTTTAAACTCCAAAGATCTTGTTTGGTAGTGCTATAAACCCAAACCGAGAGAGGGAAGAAGATTCCATTGTTCATTAATTTCTCTATACGTGTCTGCCTCTGAAAAAATCTATCTTTTTTCTTTCTATAATATCCACCTCTGTTTTCGATCAACACCATCAAACTCCTCGCATTTGGGGTGTTTTTTTTTGCTTTTTACCAGAGAAGCTTCCAAATTTGCCCAGATCTTCGACTGGTTCTTGGTAAGTTTTTGTTTTCTCTTATTTATTGTGTTTACTGTTGCAGAATCGATGAACTAAAGTTGGAAGCTTCAATTAGTAGGATTGAATTTCCCTAAAACATGACCCCGTGTAACGGTTTTCCCTTTTTTTCCCTTCTTTTCTGAAAGAAAGATAAAAAGAATGATAAATTTAGGATCATGGGTCGTAGTTTAAAATACAGGTTCAGTTTAGAGACGAAGATGCTGCTACATGATCTATGAATTCAGTCTTTGTCTGGCACAATCATTGCGTCTTTATCACGCTGGAGAATTGTGCCTGTTTAAAAGCTTATAATTAGTTTCCTCAAGAGAGTTTTTTTTTGTAAATCCTTATGTTACTAAGAAAATAAAATAATTCACATATGGTAAGTTTTATATTTTCTCTTTCCTTTTTCTTCTTTCCTTTTATTTGAATGTTTTAATGGCAGTTTCTATATTCACATAGGAACTGCCGCATGGTTTTGCAATTGTTTAGCCACGAAGTTGTGGGTCATTATCCTCTTTATTGGTCTGTGTAATCCGTATCATCTTCTGTCAAAGATGTCACATGAGTTGTCCAACCTAACTGAGTTAATTTCGGAGGCTATTGAGGGAAAGGCACATGCTTTTCTCGCTTATGGTTCATATATAACTCGGTGTATTTCTTCAATGGCTGTTAGCTAAATTTGGTTTCTTTGCTTTTGCTTCTTGGCAATTTATAGTACACTAGTCCACAGTGCCTTGTAGAGGTGCTCTTGCTTTCATAGCTGCCATTCTATTGATATGGTTGAAAACTTCAACACAATGGTGCTATGATAAGTTGCCATGCTTCTTGGGTTGTGGAACAACTTCATGAATAGGAGTAAAGTAATACTACTTGTGAATGCCACTGGTTGTGTTGGGGATTTGAGGTCATATTGTATGCTTTGTGTTCCAATTTATACAAACTTTTTCTCTCATAAAACAATTATCCCTTGTGTTGTCTTGAAATTAGAATCATTATCTGGTTCCAAATTTTTTATGTTTCTTGTTCTTTCTTCTTTGTTCCTTTAGCAGGGTTTCTAGCGTAGCTGTTTCTTATACGGGGGATACTTGCCAATTGATAAATTGTGAAGAATAGTTCCTGCATATAGTTTTATGAACATACATTTTACAGAAGTTCCAACATAAATGGGGATCATCACTCGAAGGTCTAATTGTTTGTGATAGCTAACTTTGTTTTTCTCACAAAGAAATTTTTCTAGTTACGGTCATCAACTCCCTTCAATTGACATTGAACGTTTCCATTTCATTTGCTGCAGTTCTGCTGGTAGAAAACCAAGTGAAATTATGAGGTTTTTTGTGACTACTTTTATTGGTATAGTTTTCGGATTCTTTATAGGAGTATCAGTTCCAACATTGTCAATAACAAAGGTGCAGACTGAGTATCTCCTTCCTCTCATATTTACATCATACTCTGTGCAGAAGCAAATTCTTGTGAATGGTTTCATGTTGTTGAACATGATAATGTTATGCTAACAGTACTTAACAATTTGCAGTTGAATCTCCCATCTGGCCTGCTTCCCTCCATCGATCTTTCCTATATTGAAGACAGATATACAGGTCGCCAGGCATGGTCTTTTATGAATAATGGTAACAAGAGAAGTTCATCTCAAGTTAAAGCATTAAATGATACATCAAAGGTACAAACTATATCCTCTTATATTTATTAAGGCATTTTAAGACAATGGGGATTCTAGGCAGTTAATGATCCATGCCTTTTTACACTCTCATTTTCAAGGTTCTTGTTAAAAAATGCAATATTAATAAAAGCTTCCAACTTCCAAGAATGGCTACTTAGTGAGTCTGTATATCTAATTATTGATCAATCACTTGCTCCTCATTTTCTTGCTTCTATTCAGATTTGGGTTCCATCAAATCCAAGAGGTGCAGAAAGATTACCTCCTGGTATAGTTGAAGCTGAGTCGGACTTTTATCTGCGTAGATTGTGGGGTAAGCCCAGTGAGGTGTGTATCCTGACCTTGTCATTATTAAAAGAATGAAGCTAGATTTATATCGACCCTTCATTTAAGTGCTACATGGTGGTAAAAAGGACTAGAAAAAGAAGTTTTTCATATGTTTGGTCAGATTATTTGCTTGCTTATATTAAAGAAAACAAACAAATATTAAGTGGACACAGAGCTTTTAACTAAGTTAACACTTTCAGGATCTAACGTCCAAGCCAAAATACCTTGTAACCTTCACTGTTGGCTATGAGCAGAAAAAGAATATTGATGCAGCCGTGAAAAAGGTTTTAACCAGTCCATTCATCTCTCTCTGTTTGCATATGCTTGCTTATTTGTCTTTTAACTAGAATTTTGCTCGAACAGTTTTCGGGGAATTTCAGTGTCCTTCTATTTCACTATGATGGCCGAACAACTGAATGGGATGAGTTTGAGTGGTCAAAGCGGGCTATTCATGTGAGTGCTCGCAAACAGACCAAATGGTAAGGAGCCAAGCTGTTCATTATTTTTTTTAGATCATAGAATTTCGTTGTGATTTCTGCAAAAAATGTTGTTTATTGCCAATCTAATTTCAAATATGCTACTATGTTGACAATTTTAGCTTTTCCCTTTTAGGTGGTATGCCAAGCGGTTTCTGCATCCTGACATTGTGGCACCGTATGACTATATATTCATATGGGATGAAGACCTAGGTGTTGAGCATTTCGATGCAGAAGAGTGAGTATTGTATATGAGAGGGATACTTTTTAAAAGTTTTTATTTCATTTTGTTTTTAAGCTAAGTTTCATGTGCCTCTCTTGTTTCATGTGTAGGTACATAAAATTGGTGAGGAAGCACGGCTTGGAGATTTCACAGCCTGGTTTGGAACCTAATAAGGGCTTGACATGGCAAATGACAAAAAGAAGAGGTGATCGCGAAGTTCACAAGTAAGTATGATTGGAATACTGCACCAGTTTTCTAGTGCTTGTTATTACTTTAAAGAATATGCATTAACTGTTTATTTTCTTGTATTTCTATTAGAGTGACAATGGAGAAACCAGGATGGTGTTCGGATCCTCATTTGCCTCCTTGTGCAGCGTAAGTAACTGCTGATGTATTATCATTACATTATCTTGTCTACTGATCTGTATATAATTCTGTTGTCACTGTTACACAAATGCAGATTTGTTGAAATCATGGCTCCTGTGTTTTCCCGTGATGCATGGCGCTGCGTGTGGCATATGATTCAGGTTGTCTGGTTAATCCTTAAGTCTTGATTGTTTTTAAAGATGCCCCTTGACTAGTTGTTTGTTCCGAGTCTTTGGCTAGTTGTTTGTTCCATGAGTTGTTTAATATTTCTTTAAGAACTTTCTAAAGTTATCTTGTACCACGTGACTTTTCAGAATGACTTGGTCCATGGGTGGGGTCTTGATTTTGCTCTTAGAAGATGTGTGGAGGTGAGTCCATTCTCTCATTTTCTCAATTGGTGTGACCTCAGGATAAGCACATGCAATGAAAAGAAAAAAATTGGAAAATAAAATGCAATCTATACATGATGATGCTATGAGCTTTAAACTATTGTCCTTTTTCTGATATAGCCTGCACATGAGAAGATTGGAGTTGTTGATTCTCAGTGGATTGTTCACCAAGGTCTTCCCTCTCTGGGGAATCAGGTATTTTCTTTGCCATGATTACTCCAAACTAAACAATCTTGTTAATAAGTGAATTTTAAGTTTAACTCAACTTCATAAAACTGATTTATAAGGTGATGTTTGCACCCACTCATAAAAAATAAAACATCCTAATGTCTAGTTTACATGAGATCTCCAACACACCCCTCACGTCGAGACTATAAATTTCTCTCAAAAATCACATTGTAAAATGCTTCTTAATATTTCCTTTCTTTGCAGGGTGAAACTCAAACAGGAAAGGCACCATGGCAGGGGGTATGTCACTATCTTTTACCAGTTCCATTACTAGTTCAATTACTTTCCTTCTCATGATTTGAATTTGCCTTTTTTTCTCCCACATTAAAAGTCTATTGTAGACATGGTGTGTGTCATAATGGAAGTAGTCTTTTTGCCACTGATTTTGGTAATGAGATTTGTTGATGTTGAAATGTTGTTGATGCTAGGTGAGGGAGAGGTGCAGAAAGGAGTGGACCATGTTTCAGACTCGGTTGGCAAGTGCAGAAGACGCGTATTACAAGTCCATAGGAATTGACACATCTAATTCCACTGCTCATTAGGGGTACCACAGCCAAAGTTGACTTGTACACACACATATCGTTACCACTTACCACCATAACTAGGCACAGATTTTTTAGAAGAAGGTATATATTCCTTTGCAATCACAATCTAGAGTTCTAGCTAGAGATCAAATATCAATTCCACGGAGAATTGCTGTACCTAAATTGAGCTAATCAAGTGAAGAAAATTGTTATTGCGGCATAAGTCGATTGTGACATGATCCAAGTCCTTATACTTAGAAATAGAAATATGCTTGTGCAACCTTAAATCATCATACCCTACAGTTCTTACTGTTTATTCTATGTCTCAGATAATGGAATAAAATTTAAAATTTGATATCATAAAGTATTCAAATAATGTCCATTTTTGTTATTTTTCCATTATAAAATATATTGCTTTCCATGTGTCGACACAAGAAACCCACACGAAGACAAGTAGTCATCACATGTTCAACTCTTGTGAACTATCTAGATTCATTTCCTTATGGTTCCTGTGGGGACGCTTTTGTTTTTGTTGTTGATTGCCATCAGTTTAATCAACTCAACTTGTTCAAGTATCAATCCAACATTTTAATAACTCTCTGCAATGAGGACAACTCAACCAGATTCTTCAATATTTGAACAAGTGCATGCTTTCAGGAACAAGAAAACAACTACAGACTTTTGGACATGTGAGTTTGAATATTTCCTACCAAAATGATGTTTCCATACCAATACAGTGGAAGGTGAGAAAATGGAGCCAATTAGCACCTATCACCAGTGGGAAAATCAGAAATGTTGAAATTGAAGTATGAAATCATCACCACTGATGAAAGCTTAATAAATAAATAATGAATCACTTTTAAAAGAAGGAATTGGTTTGATTAAGATGGTGACATGTTTGACAGAACTTGAAAAACGTGTTGAAAATTACTATGTTCAAAGTATTAAAATGGAGTTCTGTAAAGGAAACTAACTCTTCCTGGGAATTATGATAACATGTGAAATAAACAAAACTGCTATATTTTGACACGTTTCTCTTTCTTTCTTTTCTCACTTTTCCCTTCTTTTCTTGGGTGGTTTCAGTGAAAGAATATTCTTACGGGTCTTATCAAGGAGCACCCAGAGACCAAACACCAAAGAAGATTTCATTTTTTTTTCTTTTTTTGTTATCATACATCTGTTGCCTTTTCTACAAATAAAAGCAACATGTTTTAATCATTTTTCAAAAATATTTCAATGCTACGGCAAGAGGCAAGTGAATATGAACAAATTTTCTTTTGATCATATTAGTGATGCTAATTTTAAGGATTAGACGTTAAAATTCTTCAACGTAACATAAACTACATGTTTATGACGTGAATAATCCTGATTTTATAATTTTAAAAATGTTTTTAATTAAGCAAAAATATATATTATATATTACTTTTAACAAGATGTTAATTGTATTTATTTTTCATTTAATGTTTTTTTATAGAACAAGAAAAGTATTATCATGATGTTATAAGAAGATATAACAGTAACTCTACCTGTATTGATTTAAATCATTTTTTCATTATATAATACATTATATAATACTTTCTCTGTAATTTTTTTGTTTTTGTTTTTAACTTTTAACATGTTAAACATATAACAAAAATTTATTTAAAAATTGATTGATATTTCATCACATCACTTTGTTTTAGCATATAATATGTTTTCAAAATATAAATACTATTATTACAATATATATTTAAATTATGTAAAATTCGATGTAACACGAATAATTTCATGTAGTTTTAATAACTATATTATAATTTTTTTTTATAAAATAAACACATCATGTCTGCGTAATTTTAACACTAATTTAAAATTTCCTGAGATAAACAAACATAAAACATGTTTTTTTTTTTTTACAATTTGTCATAATAAAAGGAATCACACATGAATAAAAGCATAACAAAATTATTCTGACAATCAGCTTTTTGTAAAAACCGCGTTGCCGCTGTATCTTGTTTGGCAGTAATGTCATGTCTCTTCTAAGAAGAAACATCGCACACGTGTACGCAGATACAACACTAAAAATTATGTCGACGGATATACGTATATTACTCACAAAATAAATATTTTTTAACAAATTCATGTAAATAAGAAAAACAATATTACGACCATTTTATACATAAATTGTAAAAATGAAAAATCATATGAACAGTAGTTTTTATTTATTAAAACTACACAAATTATATTTTTTTATCATAAAATATAAATTAATATAGCTTAAAATTCTCACTTGAAGTAATCTTTAAATACTATATCAAAATTAGATTAAAATGAAGAATGGAAAATGTTATAGAATTAAGTGAACTATTGTCTTATTTTTCAGTTGATTTGTCTATTTTTTCATGAGATTAGAATTAAGTGAACTATTGTCTTACTTTTTGTTGAATTGTCAATTTTTTTTATCTTTTTATTTGAGTGATTCTCTGGCACTTCTTTCACTTTTCTACTTTTTTACTTTTCGATACAGTGAATTTCAAGTTTTGATAATATCTGTAAAAGACACTCCAACGCTCAAATAAAATTTTGATATTCGATCATCATAGTACTGTTTGATTACGTACCTTATTCTTAAAATCCTTAAAATCTGTACTTTATATATGATTATTATAGACTCGATAACCATGATCTTTTCGGTCGATTGGTCTATCTTTCCATCTTTTTATTTGAGTGATTCTCTTGCGTTTCTTTTACTTTTCTATTTCTCGACATTATGAATTCTGAGTTTAGATAATATTTGAGAAAAAACACTACTTAAATGAGATTTCAGTATTACACACCTAACTCATTCTTAAAATTTGTGCTTTATAGAGTTATCATAAACTGTTTATTATTAAGTCAGATTAAACACATAAATCACATAATTAAGAATATTATCTTGATTATTGATTTTGAGCAGATATTAGATTTCCACGATCGTACAGACACAAACAGAGTACAGTAAAGAGTGAATGATAAAGAGAAAAAAAAAATCTGAAGTGTGATAATTGATTGTGGGCAATGAAAGCGTTGGCGAGGGTTAAGAGCTTTCCACGATGGAGCAGCAGAAAATCTAGAAACCTCGGATTAATGCCACCGCATATCGCCGTGGACACGTGTCCTCCTCACACAATCTTCATTCTGAACCGTTATTATTTTTCCGTAAGAATTCTCCACGTGTTGCCACGCGTAAATTAAAGGCTTCCTACGGTAACCCAACCACGGTTAAGCGTAGGCTTGTGGTTACCACAGTGTAGTTAGGATGTGTGAACCAACACAGCTCACTGTAGTACAGTGTGTCTCTCTATATAACATAATAAAATCCAACACAACATTTTTGTAGTATTTAAGAAACAAGAAGCGGGTTTGTTAACTGGTGTCTCTGTGATGGGTCTGTCGAATTTCCCAAGTGCGTCTGAAGGGGTGCTTCCAGTGCTTGTGATAAACACGGTTCTCTCAGTGGGTGTGTTGAAGAGCATGTTCAGATCCATGATGCAAGTTGTTGGTGGCAGTGAAAATGGAGGTTCTAGAAGGAACAGTGAACAGGAGTGTCGTGAAAGTTCGGGAGAAAGGAGGGTGTCGATAACAGAGTACAAGGCATTGTGGAAGAAGACAATGGTGGAGTGCTGCGTTTGTTTGTGTCGTTTTGAAGGCAACGAAGAGGTTAGCGAGTTGCCTTGCAAACATTACTTCCACAGAGGTTGTTTGGAAAAATGGTTTGATAACAAACACGTCACATGCCCCTTGTGTCGTTCCATGGATTAGACATGTCACATCACACACATACACAAATATATATATATATATATACACAGTTATAGCAGAGTTAGTTAGTTCTTGCTTTTTGTAAACCTGTTAATGAGGGATGAGGTTCTCTTTAGTTGGTTTGGTTTTGTAAGTGGCAGTGTTTGAAACTTCAAAATTATGCCTTCTTTGTTTCGAGTCCATTTGGAGTTGAATTTCAGAATTTCTAAAGAGAAATCATACTTTCACAATTGAGTTGTATCAACAAGATATAAATATATATATATATATATATATATATATATATATATATATATATATATAATATTATATATATAATAAAAGGTAATTTTGTAATTAAATAATATGAAAAATATTAAAATAATAATATTGTAGGTGATAATGATGATATAAAAAATAGGTTGTTGAATTAACTCTAAAGCTTAAAGTATTTAAAAAGAAAAATCATAAAAAAAAAAATTGTTAATTAGAGATCATTAAATTTAGAACCTAAATAATTGATAATAAAATTTTTTTAGAATCTAAATAATTAATAATAAAAAAAAATTTAAAACCTAAATAATTGATAATAAAAAATTTGATTAAATAATTGATAATAAAAAATTTGATTAAATAATTAATAATAAAAATCTTGGTTAAATAATAATTACATTTTTGATTAAATAATTAATAATAAAAGTTTTGGTTAAATAATTAATAATAAAAACCTAAATAATTGATAATAAAAATCTTGATTAAATTATTAATTAATAATAAAGATCTTGATAAAAATCTTGGTTAAATAATTAATAATAAAAACCTAAATAATTAATAATAAAAATATTGATTAAATAATTAATAATAAAAACCTAAATAATTAATAATAAAAATCTTGATTAAATAATTAATAATAAAAATTTTGGTTAAATAATTAATATTAAAAATTTGGTTAAAACTTTTATAGTTCTAAAATAATATCTAATTTAGTTAGAATAATTTTTATTTTAATTATAATAACAATTATTTTTTTATTTTATGATTTTTTTTATAATATCATGTTAAAACGAGTATATTTTAATATGGTATTAAAATGATTAAAACTATTGAAATGATTTTATCATAGTAAAATTTTGTATATATGAGGGTGTTTTAGAGTTGGAATGTTTAGATGTGAGTAGTTTGTTGAAAGAAAAGTGTTGAAAATTTCGATAAAATAAAAATATTTTATAATATAAATAATTTTTATATTAAAATAAGATTATTAGAAAATCTCAACATAATATAAATATTTTTTAATATAAATCAAAATAAATCTATTAGAAAATGTCAATATAAACTATGCGTAACTATGCTCTTATATCAACTATCAACATACATAAACTATGCGCTGAAAATTTTATATCAACTCAACATAAATTATATCTTCCAAAATCTTATATCAACTATTAACATAAACGATATTAACACTGTTTAAAGATTTTATATTATATTGTATAAATGATTTGTAAAATTAATTAGAACACTTTTTTTCTCATTTCTCTTGGATCGTTGAATTTTGATATATTCTTAGTTTGAAAGAAAAATCTTTTGGTCATATTTAGCATTTGATTTTTCATTCCTGCCTATAATCTTTAGTATTTTTTATTAAGAAATATTGTAAAAAGAAGGGAAAGCAAAAAAAAATTTGAGTACAACTTTTGCATTATGAATTTAAGGGAGATATTAATAATTGTTCATCAGAAAAGTACTTCTTTGTCCTTTATAGTATTCTAAAAATAGATCAATATCATGTTTGACTTGATATAATATCATAAGAATAAAATGTCTTTAAATATGATTCCCCTCCCCCACATTACTCATTTGAATGTAAAGTTTTTTTTTTCTTCATTTTTTATTAATTTAAATATTGCATCTTAATTTTTGCTTTAATTTTTTCTTATTTTTTTATTAAGTAGTGAGGGTATGATTTTGATTGACAGAAAGTGGTATTACAGAAAATAAGTAAATTTAAATGAAAAGTTAGTGAAAAGTTTTTTCAAGTTAATTTAAATGGAAATAGAATTCACCTTTTCCACCCAAAAAAATATAAAATAAAATATAAACACAGTGTTATTTGGGTTCAGAAAGTTGACTTTTGAATGATATTTTTACATGGTTTGAGTTAAGAAACCATTTTTAATTTTTGAGTTTACGCAAATTAAGGTACTGATATTTATCTGAAATAAATAAATTATATTTTTCTCTAATGAATTATCAAATTTTACTTTTAGTTTTTGAATAAAAAGTTAACTTTTACTTCCTAAATAAATTGTTGTTCTATATTTTATTCTTAACAAATATTGTAAATATTAATATTGATTGACATAGTGAAAAAAAGTATTTTAACACCATGAAAAAAAGTTCTTTAAATGACATTTTTTTTGAGACAGAAATAAAATAAAATTTTATTTGAGAATAAAATTAATTTAATATTTAAGTTCAAATAAGATACATTAAAAAATATTTATTCCGATTTTTAAATAAGCACGGTGACACAAATATTTTGAAATTACTCAAGTGAAGTAGGGTGCAATAAATCTAACGACTAACTACTTATTAAGGCTTCCATTAGTGTTATTTTAGTTTTAAGATTAAAAAAATTTAAAAACTTAAATGAATTTGTAATATTGGATTAGAAAGGTTGGAGAAAATGGGTTAATAAGAATAAAAAAAAATAGTAGAGAGGGGAAAAAGTGAACGAAAATAACAAACAACTAACGCATTATGCTTAGAAAGTATAAAATATAGATTAGAAAATAGTTTTTATCTTTGAAAAACTGATTAAAAAATATTTTAAAACTGGATTAAGAACTACTTCAACCTCGGATTTACAAAATAAGTTTTTTGTTTTTATAATTATATTCAGATATCGTTTAAAAAATTACTCATTCTAAAACATGAAATGAATTGTGGGTGGAAAGTGGGCTTTGGGGCTACAAAGTAAAGTTGACATTTTGAGGTGTCCCATTAATTTTGAGACTTTTTCTTCCTGCAGCTCCATAAGCTCCATATGTTTTTTTTGCCACTCCCATACTCTGAAGTTAATCTTGAATTCGGAAAAAGTTTACTGAAATATAGTTTTAAAAAATGGTATTCTAGAATATAATCTGGAAGTTTGGATTTGAGAGTAATTTTCAAATTATGTAATCCGGACACACATTTGAGGAAAAAACTTTCAGATTACATAATTCAAAAGTTCTGGAAGTTTGGATTTGAGAATAACTTTCGGATTATGTAATCTGGACACCGGCCGGACACGCATTTGAGAAAATACTTTCAGATTACATAATTCAAAAGCTCTGGAAGTTTGGATTTGAGAATAACTTTCGGATTATGTAATCCGGACACGCATTTGAGAAAAGACTTTCAAAGCTAATCTCATATTGAAAAAGACTTTTGAATTATTTAATTCGGAAACTAATCATGCATCCGAAAAAAGGTTTTTAAATTATATAATAAAAAAACTAATTATAAATTTAGAAAAAAACTTCTATATCTAATCTTGCATCTGAAATTTAGATTATATAATTCAAAAGCTAATTATAAAAATTTAGAAAAAAACTTCTAGATTACGGGTAATTCTTATAGAGGGACATTTTTTATTATGGAGGTGAAAGAAGAATATTTGGATGTGCGGAAGAATCAATTTAATTTTTGCCACCCGTTTGAAATATAAACATGATGAACCAGTTTTTTAAAAAATTGTTGTATTACTTAGGATTTGAACACGCATGCAGGTCTGCTACCTGATGAGGATGTTCAGTGGATGGACATCTTTTTACAAAATTTGTAGTCTAAATCTCATCATGATGTAATTGTCTAACACATTCTTCTTATATAATTCTTATACATGTTAAGAAATAGACTTTGATTGTATTATTCAATTTGTGAACAGAGATAGTGGAAGCTGATTAACTATAACTTGAAGCATTATTGTGGTGAAAATGAAAAGAGACTCAAATGAAGATAGATAAATGGCCTTAAGAGTATATGAATAGTTGCAGAGTAGCCAATATATATGACAACCCTGCACATGCATGGCCTCATAAGATCAACTAAACTTGTCCCAAAGACTTGAGCCTGGCAAGTTCAATCCTTCTATGCTCCCTCTTGATAAAGGCATCAGCTTTTTGGTCCACGCTCCTGAAACCACTTGCATGGTTGGTAGCAGTTGGGGTCTCATGATGAGTTTCTGGCACAGGATTATCAGGGACAGGTGCTGCTTCTGCTGCCACTGTTATGGGCTCTTCTAGGATGCTTTTGAAGGCCACACGACCCTTCTGATGTAGAGGACGATCAGAGCGTTTGCGTAGTGCAGGTCCTGTTACTTCATGGACATGGTAATCGTTGGAAGGGCACCACCCTCTGTATTGGCTTCCCATTTTGCCACCTTCTTCTGTTACTTACACCTTCATCATTCTTTCTGTATCTGTTTGTTTTTGTCACCATGTCTATGTTTATATACACACACCAACTATAAGTGAATATATTGCTACTCTGCTTTTTTGGTGGGTTATATACATATATGCTGTTATTCTATGATGATAGGGCATTTATCAAAATAAGACAAAAAATTCTGTGATGATAAGGCTGAATCTAATACCCCTCTCTCTCAGAATAAAGAGCTTTAAGCAAAAATGAAGAAAATTAAATGTGGATCTTTGAGAACTGGAATATATAATGGACAGGAATCTCTTAAAGCTAGTTGGAGTGGACACCAGAATAATTGGCAATTGCATATTGTCATCACCATTCAATTTGATTTCTTTATATTTTCTGCTGTAGTTGTTGGAGATGGTTGAAGGGAATTATTCCTGGATTATGCAATTCAGAAAACTTGTTTTGAGAAACTATTCATGAATATTGATAACCGATTCATTAAATATATTTAATGATGATTATTTCAAAAATCTTGAAATTATAACTTTTTTAAAAATATGATGAACTTTAATTATTTACTATCTTTTTATGTGATAAGTCTTCCTCTCATTCTTTGTATAAAAGAGACTTTCGAAGAAGAGAAGTAAGCAAACAAGAATAACAATATAGAGATAAATGAGATAATATATATTCATTCTAATGGTGATATTAGAAATCTTAGTGAGATGCTAGATAAACTTTGTATTCCATCTTATAGTGAAGATGTTTTCTGAACTAAGTATCGTGCGTTTTTATTTTTGAAATTAAAGAAATTTTTCCACACTAAATATTATCGGTATTATTATTCTATTTTACTCTATTTTTTATTATTGCTTTATTGCTTAAGTGAATATCCATTTTGTATTTACAAAAAAAATTAGTTCCAATTATACAACATAGTGGTGGAGTGTAGAATCATTGTAAAAAAAGTAATGGAAAAAAGGGGACTTTAGATGTGACAAGATTATTTTTGCTTGTAAAACAAAACTGCATTATCCCCTCTTATATGAAATTTTAGCCACACATGCAAACACCTCATTTGATTCATCCTTTGAAAATTCACCACATAAAACTTTTCGGGATTCAAGTTGATCATTTCATTGTTAGGATGACTGCATCACACCTCTTTCCTATTACAAACAAACACATTAGTTTGTAGACCTAGACTATTCATAGATAAAATTTTTTACCAGATCATTATTCCTTTACTTTAATTTCAAACTGAATTTCAAGACAAAATTGAAGCAAAACAAGGTTTGCAATAGATCCAACTCGATGAAATTTGATTTAAAGCCAAAGATGCACTTCGATTGTGTCCATTTCTCTAGTATTACATTACTAGTCCAAAACAATTAGTTTGTCTTTATGACGTGATATAAGGACTTTGATAAGGTAGATGATGATTTCTGTTGATGTGACTTATCATATCTTTCATTTGAGGATTGGTTTGGTGATTTGCAGAGTTTGAAGTATGTTTGTAGGTCAAGTGTTGAGCAGGTTCGCCTTGACTACTTTTTGTATAAGAGTTGGGACACCTTGAAGTATCTGTATAAGACTACTTTTTGTATAAGAGTTGGGACACCTTGAAATATGAAATACAGGGGAATCTTATTCCATGAGAAAGCAACAAAACACACACTTTACTATTGCTGTATTGATATAGCATAAAAGAAGTGCAGAGGAAGTAATTTGTATGTTAGAGCCCCTTTGTTGTCCACCACTTCATGCTCATAACTTTGTTCCTGTCACCCCAGTTTTGATGCTGATATCTCATTTCTTTCACCTTAGCAGTGACTGAACCATAATGTTCTTCTGCATAAACCTCCTCACACTTGGTTTCCTCCAAGAAATACTCATGACCAGAATTAAACTTGGAACCTCCACCACCATCTAAAGCACGATAAGAGGATTTCCTACCACCCCCATGATGCGCATGTCCAAAACCATGGTCACTCTGCATGTGCATGCCTTCTTGAAACACTAAAAAAAAAGACAAAAAATATAAATCAATAACTTTTTTTAAAGTGTAAAATACTATATAATTTAGTTCAAAGTCCATACCAAAACCACCAAATCTCTTCTTGGGTGTTGCTCCTAACTTTCCATGGTGATGCTTTGACATCTCTGGAAATGGTTTGTGGTTATCAGAGCTCCAAGAGTGTTGATGGAAGGTGTAGCTCTGCTGCTGAGACTGAGTCTGCATCCATGTGCCACTGTCATCATAGTATTTCTGTTGAAACACAAGGCTCCTTCTCATGCTGTTTGGTGTGGAAGCTTCAAGTTTAGTTTGCTGTTTATTTCAAATGATGGAGAGAACCTTATATACTATATATTACAATACTTTATGCATTTTAATTGGATAGATAACAATTATTGCATGATTGCATCTTTCAATCCGAATTTACTTTTTTCAATCTGAATGGAATTTTGAACAAAGCAAGATTATTGATACAACTAATACTTTCCCACCAATAATTAATGACTCATTTCAAGGAATGCACAAAAGATTTTTATCCATCTCACTAAAAGATTATTTTCACTTTTCTATTTTTATCAGTAGTTGTAATCTAAAACAATTTACTCTTGTATTATCAATAATTTATTTATTAGTTATGTGATTTCATATATTAAATCTTATTTGTGTCAATTTGTATAAGATGCTTTAAAAATTGAAAATTAATTCTTAAAATATTATAATAGTATTATAATAGTCTCGTTCAACATCATAATCATAGACAACTTCATATTATTGCATAATAGGTTGTAATGATATTAGAAGTAACACCCAAACACAGAGGGCTAAACTTATTCAAATAAGAAAACATCAAAGCACACATTTTATCAGAACTGTTTTATTGGCATTTGAAGCAATTCAGATTCCCTTTGTTGTCCACTGAACTTTGTGTGGTTTGTACTTCATGTTCCTGTCATAGCTAGTTTCACCACCCCAGTTATTCTGATGGTATCTCATTTCACCCTTATGCTCCTCTCTGTAAGACTCCTCATACTTAGTTTCCTCCGAGAAATACTCATGGCGTTGGCCACCAGAATTCAACCTCCCACCACCACCACCACCTCCACTGCCACCATAAGGGAACCTTCTGCCACCCCCATGATGCGCATAGCCATGGTCACTGTGCATGCCTTCCTGAAACATTCCCCCCACATTGCATGGCTGTTTTTGCGTGAATTGCTGATCATAAGCACCAAGGGTGTTCATGTGCATGGGTGGGTGCTGGTTGTGGTGGTTGTTGTTGTTGTCGTAGCTCCAAGACTCTTCTTGGAAGAAATAGCTCTCTTCCTCAGACCGAGCATCCATCCTCATCCTCTCATCACCATAGCACTGCTGGTACTGGTTAAACCCCATTTTCTTTTGCATCTTTATTCGTTGCAAACTCAAGTTTAGTTTGATGTTGGTGTGATTTTGATCCAATCTTTGTTGACCCTTTTATAGGCACTTCATACTTGTACCGTGATAACCATGTATGAGAATTTAATTTCTCCACTTTCAAGGGAATTTTGAAGAAAGGTAGAGTTGGACTAAAGAGTGCGCTATTAAATTATTGCAGCAGCTTTATTCTAAATCCTCCATGTTTTCTTCCCAATTCCTCTTTTCAGTTCCTCACAATATATGTTTCCGACTTCACACCATTTCTATATATGTAGATTGCATTTCTAGGAGAATCGAACATTACTCTTAAATTACTCTTAAATTGTGTGTCTCTGGATATATATATAGATACTCACTCGTATATTTTTTTATCTTTAATACAATTTTTTTTTAAAAAAAATACATTAATTTTTTAAAAATTTAAATTTATTGTATAAATTTTTGTTATGATTATAAAAATAAGGAATAAATTTTTTTAACTAGTAAAACATCATCTTTCTAAAAAAAAAAAACTGAAACATTCTTGTTCACATAAATCTTTACTATCAATTTATATAATATATAGATTTGTATTCTCATATCCTAGTTTTTAGATATTATAAACTATCAATTTATATAATATATATATTATCATGCAATGCTAATGCTTCTACTCTTTCTCTTCTTTTTACTTTTTAATTTATTGATTTGTTTTGTGACTTTCATCTTCCACTCTCTCACCTGATATGAAACTCCAAAAAAAAAAAAAGATATAATAAATTAAAAATATAAAATTTACTCTGTTCTAGAGAGCAACAACAAATAATAATAACAATAATAATAATATAATTGGTGGCAAAAAATTCCAAAGCCCACTGGCATGGGTTGGGTGTAGGAATAAACAAGAAATCTGATTCTGAATTGGTAAGAGTCCATGGAAAAGCATCTCATTCGTTAATTCTGATGTTTCCACCATCATATGAGGGATTAATCAATTTCCACCACCAAACTCCACTCTTTCACTGTTTAAAATATCAAAAATTAATATCATTAATCAATTTCATCTTTTATTCGCGGCAAAATACTAATTTAATCTGTTTCTTATTATAAAACATTAAACTTATTATTAACTTAAACAACCATTAATTATTTTCATCATATTGGTTTGTATGAGTTAATTTTGATCCTTAAATACCTGCACTCATTTCATAATTTTTTTTTTTACATTCATTAGAGTTAAATGAAATATTTTTTCATACTACCATTGGTGTTAATTTTAAGTTCATATTAATATTCATTCTTAAGTTTAACGACAGATTACCCATGTTGGTTGGTTAACAGTATTATTAGACCTATAGTATAAGTAAGTGATTTGTTAATTTGTGTAAGAAGTTTTGACTTGTTTTGTGAGTGAAAATTTATGTTTTTTTTTTAAATACTCTCTTTAAAATTTTAAAAAATATTTTCTATTCTCATTTTTTAATTTTCTTTTATTTAAAATGATAATTTTTTTAAATTATTAATCTTTAAGGATTGTGAGATTGTTATTTCTTACCAAATTTTATTTTTCTTCGTTTTCCTTGATTTGTGTTACTTGTTTGATTTGTAACTGATACCAATAGATCCAATTTCCCTAAAATTATATTATATTATAAAATAATTTCTAAAAACTTTTGTTGGAATTTTCCAATACATTCTTCTAGGTTACAATCAATTTTTTTTTTTAAAAGAAAAACAAATATTATGATCTATTAAATAATATTTAAGCTCATTAATAATGTGATTATTGGTAATTCTCAGCAAAACCCATCTAATCTTGTATTCAACAAGTGTTTAAATCAATGTTCTAATTTCACATAAAATGTATATATGCTCGTAGTATTATTTTTTCTACAACTCTCTTATATAAATGTCTTCAAAACTGATTCGTAAACTTTTGCATAAATTAATTTTTATTTATAATAAATTCTATTTTTTTATTTAAACAAAACCTTGGTAAGTCTAGAAATCAACTATGAAAACATAGGTAATGTTGCAGTTTTCTTGAATAAAAATCTTAAAATGAGATACTATCACTAATAACATTCTTGAATGAGAACTATGATGATTAATCCAATTGAGTTAATGATCACTATCACTACTAATTCATAACATAATTAGCCACACAAATCCAAAATATACACAACCTCATGACCACAAACATGTACTCTGAAATGAAACTAAACAGAATAGATTAACTTAAAGAAGTTCAAGTGTAAACTATGTACACAATTGTCCCCAAGATCAAAGAATTTGTCCTAACACAACAAAAAATTCTGGAGAACAAAATAATCTTACAAACCGTATGAGGATTATCTGTGTCAATAAAAGTGTATCATCATCATCAATTAGCCTCCTAGGATCATCTGTCCTCTCTCAAGCAATTTCCAGGCAAGAGAAATCTATACTTGTCTGCATTTTCTAGCAGATAAGCAGGAAGATGAACTGCAGAATATGAGTGGGGTATTGGTCCCATTTTACCAATGATTTCCTTGAAGGTGTACTCCTCTGGTAGCATATCAAACAAATCAGCCCCTTTGCATATTACATCTTGAATTCTCTTGGGATTCAAATAATGAGAGAATCTGACTCTGTCATTGTGACTATAAGCTTTCATCTTAAAGATGAAATCACTGATCCGGCGGAAGCAAAAGCTGCAATGCCAACCAGCATCTGCCAACAAGTGATCAGATTGGCGATAATGTGCATACCTTGTCTTACCACTCTGATACCTGTGAACAGAAGCTCTCCAGCTGTTATCATCCGCAAGAAACTCAAATGAATATAGATAGTTCTTCAGCTGAAGATGAAGGATTGAAGGCACATCATCACACCATCTCAAGAGGTTAATAGTGTGAGCACTTGGAATCTCATCAACATCAGACATAATCAGCAAGTCATCATCAGTGATACCTGCTATCTTAAGGAGATGGTCCAATGCAACACGCTGATATGCTTCCTCGATGAAAGGGTTTTCTCCTTTGATGAATCTCCCACCAATGGTTCCATATGTTAATCGGGAATCCACAAATCTGAACTGCTCCCGATTGCTTTTGAAAACCAGAGGTTTTGGCCTACCAGTGAATGTGGAGTTTGATTCAAGCAGAACAAACTGTGTTATGTAAGGATACAATTCTCTCCAGCGCAAGTTAAGTATCTCCAATTCGTTACTGAACAACACAGCATCGTACACACGTCTTGGGAACTCACGAACTCCCCAGCCATGAAGTTTGCAGAGATTTTCCATTGACACATTTTCGTTGTAGTAATGAGGAATGACATTGAAAGGCTTTGGAGGTTTTTCCCATAAAGGCCTAAGGAAGTAGGAGATCTTCTGTCCGTGCAAGTATATGCCAAATGTGCACATTGGCACAACAGCAAAAATAAATATTAATGTTTTCACATCCAACCCACGCAAAATGCAGCACATTCTTGACATGGTTGTCTCCTGCATCATCAAAGAATCAACATTGAAATTTATCACAAAATCTCCCCAACATCATCATGCACAAGAACACTGATGTTATAATCAATAGTTATAGCCTACTAAAGCTACATCATGAACATATATACATCCAAAAAAATCCCCAAAATACAATTGGTTAATTCTGCATCCATTCCAATCCCATTAAAACCCCTTTCCCTCTGTCAAGAACAAAATCAAATGATGAAGGAATTGAGAGTCTATGCATGTGCCATTTACCCTATGAAACAGTCCAACATATTTGCTAAAAATACCTTTGAAACTCATCCTTTCTTAAATAGCAAAATATTTAGAGCACAGAAACCATATGGACACAAGCTGAAAGGGCCAATTAGTGTACTAAATGGCCATTACCAGCCCTAACTGAAAAGCAAATAAAATGCAACCCTTTTTTCCTCAAACAGAAGACACCCAGAATCAATAAAACAAGATTAACTAAAGGGGAAAACGAAACCACAGCGAAAAGATGAAACTTGCAATTACCTGGCCACAAACATCACTGTTCTTCTTGGAACAGTAATGTCCACCGGCACAGCACATCATAAAGAGTTCAATCCAAATCCAAATCCAATGAAACGAGATTGATTGTATAAACCCCCTCGCTCCGATCGAAATCGTATTCCAGTGAGAAACAACAAGGAATGCGCGTTAAAGGGTAAAAGCAGAGAAAGAAAGGGTAAAGAAGGGTTTTTGTTGCAGTGGTGACAGAAACAGATACACTGAAAGCCGAAAAAAGGAAGTTCCGTTGCAGAATTCCTCTTTGGCTGTTTTTGTTCTGTTGATGATGTTCTTCTCAAACACCGCCTCTTCCAAATGCGTATTTATACAAATATCACCAACGCAAAAACTCACCATTAACGATAAAAAAAACAAACACTTTCTTTCTACACGCGTTTTTCTATTCGCAGTTTGGTTTCATTTGAACATATCTTATGATTACTTAGTCACGCATAAACCCGTTTCAACATGGATCTTATCAAAAATCTTAAATTTAATATTTAAATTTCATAACAAATTCTCATTAAAATATATTCACAAAAATCTTAAAATTAAGATCTCAACCCTTTACAAAATTTTAACTTTAAAAAAGAGATTTTCAATATAAACAGCGTGTATTAAAAAATGAGGGTAAATAAATAAAAATATAAACTTCTCATTATACTCTGTCAATGGTGGTAAAGACGAAGTCATAGGTTACATCGTTGGTGAGTTGTTCTCTTTTCGAATAAGACAGCATAGTACCCAAGACGATGTCGTTCTTTACGAGGATGTTCAGTTTTTTACTGGGTAATATTAGCTACGGCCATGCGCACTGTGACAGTGTATAACCTTAAAATAATTTCCAATTTATTACTAAAAATGTTAAAAATATAATTATAAGTAATCATAATAATCATTTTAATTTATGCTACATAAAAGTAAAAAATAAAATAACTTTAAAATACAAATTTTAAATTTGTTTGAAAAATATTATTAAGTTGAAAGTGTTGATTTAAATGATTTTTAGAATTTTAGTAATTTAAATATATAAAATAAAAATATCTAAATAATTTGTGTCTTAATATTGCACGTAACATTCATCTCACTTTGAACATGTGTTACAATGTATGAACATGATTCATCATCTTCATATTCTAACTATTTTATAATTCAGTAATTTAAAACACTGTTTTAAAATTTGTATATATCTTTTATACGTATCTTTTTTCTTTTTTTTAAACTAATATAATTTTAAAAGGTTTATTGATTATCGTTTCTCATGATTTTATTTAAAATATTTTTAATAATACACAAAAGAAATAAAATTAATAATCAATATAATTTAAATGAAAATAAAAAGAGTTAGAATTCGATTCTCCGACTTGTTTTCGGTGACGAACGGTAAAATTAAAGATTAAAAATAGGATTTTTTTGAAAATTGAATCCTTAGTATGAATATGAATAGTAAACTAATTTATTTTGTATTTGTAAGGGATTATATTATCGGGTTGGACAATTGATTTTTATTTTAATGTCGTGTTTTTTATTAATATTTTTTTATTCATTTTTGGTTGGAAGTGTTCAAATGAATATTTAATATTTGGAGGTTGTTAATGTAGTAATAAAAATATAGTTTGTAATGAACTTTATATTTAATGAATCTTATTTAATATGAATAATTGTAAAAATGGAATTACATGTATCTCCAATTTACTTAGATGTATTTACACTAGTCAGTCAAACGATATTTAAGAGTATTGAATTGTTCTACCCCGATCTATACATATTTAAATAAATAAAGTTGTAAATTACTCTCGTTGTCACGAGATTGATAATCATCGCTATTGAAGGAGAGAATAAGAGGTTCATGTAGGAGAGGAGGTTCACGTGAGTATAATATTTAAATCTCTATTGATTCACGCTATATGAAACAAAACGATTATGCGATTCAACGATTTTCACGATACAATTGTGTTATGGGAGTAAAAATGATTATTCAATTGATTTGTATCATGGAAGGGTCGAACTATATCGTTTTGTGCAATGCATACCGTGAATCGCATAATATTTACTACCATGATTTCAATAAATCTTTTTGTATTATATTTTTAAAAAAAATAGTATTAAGAGTATTGATATGTTAAGTTGCAACATATTACAATTAGAATGAAAAATAATATTTTAATGCAATAAATCAATTTTGAAGTTTCATTAATCAAATTAAAGTTATAAAGTAGTGATTTTCAATGTACACTTGTAAAAATAACATAAATAATATTTTTCTATATTAATTCACCTTAATTTAAGTGTGGAGCTTATATGAACTTTTAAGAAAGAAGATGCATGATAGCACAAGAAAAGGGAAAAGTTGTACAATTTGTATTTACAAAATAATTAACATTGTAATCTTGCAGAGGGAAACCTGACCAAATCAACAGAATTGATAAAAAAATTTGGGAATTCAAACTTATCTGACTTTGTTGCCCTGTGCGTACTCATCGTTTTACCTTCATTACACATCATCTTCTCAGCCTTCTCCTTCATTTCTCTTACTAAATCCATTAATAATCTTTGTTTCTCTCCTACCGTCACCATCTCTCTGCACTTCTCCAATCTATTGAACACGTAAACCAACTCCACCATTTCTCCAAAACTCATAAATCCAAAACGCTCTCTCAACTCGTTAATTCTAACCAACACCTCGTCCAACGTCACATTCCCATCCTCTTTCACCAAACTTGATATCTCAGAAACTAGCTTGTTCCCTTCCATGGATGTTACGTCAGGTATTCCCCCAATCCCTTCAACAACTGCCAACAAAGCCTTTGTCTCTCTCAACAACTCATTGTTGGTAAGACCTGAAGCTCTCTCTTCTCCTGCTTTCATCCATGACCCACCTAACAATCTTAAATTACACCGATAACAAATTTTACGTTAAACTTTTTATTTTAACTTAACTTGTCTATTCACCTAAATGAAATGTTTCAAAACTCGAATGCATTGTCAACTCGATCAAAATATTGTATTACTTATCAAATTTGTGCATCTTATATATTTAGTTAAACTTAAAAGATTGGTGACACAAGAAAGAAATATAAATATACTATTTTAACTACAAATATACTATTTTAACTACCTGTAACAAATTTTATGTTAAAAACTTTATATTTTAACTTAACTTATATATTCATCTATATATATAATATTCTAAAACTCAAATGCATTCTCAACTTGATCAAAATATTGTATTACTTATAAATTCGTTGATCTTATATATTTTAAACTTAAAAGATTGGTGTGAAAAAAAAAATGTTGAGATACTATTTTCACATTCAATTAAATAGTTTGAGTAGCTTCGTGGCTAACCATCATCACCTTTGAATTTCAAAGACCAGGTTTCAATATTGGTGAATGCTATTTCATTATTTTATGAAAAATATTCTTTGAGACCATATAAAACAAGACACTAACGCTTTACAACCTATTTAATAATATAATAATATATGTTAATAGGGTTTGGTAGTTGGTATGCATCGAACTATTTTTCATTTTTTTTTTCTGTGATTTTAATTTACCAAGGTTTTAAAAAATTGAAATGTTTGGCTTCATTTTAATCTTGAATGTTTACTTTTTTTATACATTTTAATTACTTAACCTGTTTCTTGTTGATACTTAAATATATGTGTTAAGTTTATAAGATTTAATTGAATCAAAATACAAATATATATATATATATATATATATATATATATATATATATATGGGATCCACACTTTTAAAACCTTTTTTATATTTAATGAAATTTATTAAATATAAAATTTGATGATATTTTACTTTAAATGGCTAAGAATTAATATGAGAAATTTATATATTGTTAATAAATTTTAAATGATAATCAAAATATTAAAAAAATATATGAGTAAATATTACTAATATTTTAAAAAAATATATAACTATAATAATAATAAAAAAATCACAAATTTAGAATTTAGAATTTTCGAACATTAACAACAACAAAAATCTCATTGGTGGATATAAAGACTGAGTTTGAGAAGTGTTACCCTTGAGTTGAGTCTTGGTCAGCTTCGACGCCGAGGAAGAAGCCCACGATCCTGGAAGCCCAGAGAAGCTGTTCCACGTGTTTAGCGTACCATCGTACCCACGAGGACAGTTCCCAACACACGGGACTGCTCCTGTCGCGGAATTTGGAGAGGTTAAGGTAGTTCTTGCCGCCGCCACCGCCGCTGTACGGAAGCTGGTCCCTCATGATGAAGCTGCCGCGTTTTAACACGTAGTGGACGGCGATGAGGCACTTGAGCGCGACGGCGGAGCTCTGGGTGCTCTGTAGGCGATCCATGAGAAGGTCCATGGCGGCGGAGGCTGTGGCGCGTGATCCATCACCGACGGTGAGGAGCGTGGAGAGGTGCTTGGAAGTGGGAGGGGTGAAGGAGTCGTGGCTGGTGGCGCGTAGGAGAGAGAGAGTGGCGCGTTGGGAGAGGACGGCGGCTTTTCCCTGCGAAGCTTTGTCCTTGATGATGCCGATGAGGTCTTTGAGTTTGGTCATACTAATAGAGTTTGAGACACAGGCGTACACGCTAAGAGACAAGACAGTAAAAGATAGCAAACTATGGCTCCTTAATTTCTTCAAGGCCAACAACTGTGTATTATTAGTGTTAGTGATTGATTATCTAACAAGCATGATAAAAAAACTAGTTACACAACAACAAAAAAGTAATGATGGTTTGATTTTACATTCAATTTCCAACTTCATAGATTATTATTTTATTATAGAAAGCATTTGTCAAGTAAATATAGATAAAAATGAGTAGTGTCAAAGAAAAAAAAATTATGATTAAATAAAAATATTTATTTTTACAATTATTTTTAATAAATTTTGTTCATAATTTAATAATATATTTTTATTTTTGTACCAGTCGGGTCCGTACGATTGAGTAGAGATCCATATCCGATCAAGGTTGACCAAAACCATCACGATGAGACTAATCAATAATCAAGCACTAGGTAATATATTTTTAACTACAACCATGTCCTTAATCTGACCCATTACCAAAGAATTCATGATAATAATATAAATCGACACATTTAAAGAATTAGATATGCCATTCGAGTTTGGAGATTACGAATACGAGAAGTAGAGAAGGGAGAGGAGTTAAAATTCAAGTGGAAGGAGAGGAGAGTAGACCAACTGACCGAGAAAAAAAAAACAATCGTTATCTTGATTTCAACCCTATTTGAGAATAATATAAATAATAAAAATTTATAACAATGTAGAGAAAATATAAAATTTTATATATAACTTTTTACAATTTTACTTTTTAAATAATTATTCATGATAAAAAAACCATTTACACAATAAAAATTTATCTATAATAAAATTAAAAAAATTATTTAATGACGTGTGCTAATTAATAAAAAAGCAAGACTTGGATTGGTTAAGTGTTAAAAAAATTCAAAATCATTGATGGATAATACTTTCAATAAAGATATCCTGAATGACAACCTAAAAGTAATCACCAACACTATTTTAATGAACACCATAATCAATGACGACTTTAGAATAATGAAACATGGAAGTTAGTATTTTAAAAGTTAGGTGAATATTATACTATATACGAGAGTATTAATATTCATCAAATAATAATGCAATTATGTATGTGTTTTAAAATGGACGAAGTATGATGAAAAAATATAATTGTTTTCATCACCATGAATTAATTTATTTTATCGTGTAAGAATCAATACAAAATACATTTGTAGTTAAAGAATAAATTACAATTCAATAATTCAGTATAGTTTGTAAAAATTAACATATTTAAACAAATTCAAATTATTAGTTTGAGAAGTTCTATTTACGTAATTGACTAAATTTAAATAATGATATCATAAAAAACAATTAAGGAAGAAAAATCACGTCATAAACTAAAAAGCAAGTGGGTTGAAAAGAATCGTGTTCTCAAAAGAAAAAAATACTCGAATTTAATATATACAATATTAATATTTTCCACATTCTAGTATATACTTTTTTTTTCAAAGTTTAGAAAATTTTCAAATAATAAGAATAAAAATATGCATAGAAATGTCATTTTTTTGTTAATTAATGGTGAGATTAGACCCTTACAAAATAAAGAATTGTAATAAGAAATATTAATAATAATTTAATTATAAAATATAATCAAAGAAATAATACTTTTTAAATTTGATGAGAAAATAATGAAAATAAAATATTTAATTAATTCAACATACATCCAAGTGTGTATCTTAATACAAAGTTTTTTCACTCATCAGTAAAGTGGAGAAGGGCGAGGAACGAGTTACATGGGTTGTTTGTTGATGGAAGGTGGAGCGAGGATAAGGTTGAGATCAAGGACAAGGTTAGGG
>Ga0123342_1001409_pt1 | contig 40386 bp, 15 predicted proteins | sample Turbeawhitnodule_FD_89960 | JGI IMG/M metagenome (GOLD analysis project Ga0123342, IMG submission 89960) | Root nodule microbial communities of legume samples collected from Mexico - Turtle bean Mexico white nodule | ecosystem: Host-associated > Plants > Roots > Nodule | place: Mexico: Nepantla...
AAAAAATAAAGATAAAAATAATAATTTTTTATTTAATTTAAAATTAAGTTTTTATTAAATATTTATAATTATAAATATTTAAATAATATTTTAATTAAAAATAATTATAATTTATAAATAAATTAATTAAATTAATTTTTTTAAAAAAATAAATATAAGGGTAAATATGTAAAGTTACATTTTATCAATTAAAAAAAATACAATTTCAATCACACCTATCACATCACTCACAAACTTTCATAAACTTTCCTTACACTTTCCACTCTATTTACCTTAATCCAAACACCCTAACTTTCTTTACACTTTCTTCTTAAATCATCTCAAATCCACTCTCTCATTTCTACTCTTTAATCCAAACAAAACATAAAAGAAAAAAAAAATCTTGAAGAAAGCCACCGTCATTATAAAAATTGGTAAAAATGATAAAAACACATTTTATATGTATATGTTTAATAGATGATCAAATAACCCTATAGTAGGAATATTTTAGTGATAGGTTTAAATCCAAATATTTACATTTAATTTAAGTAAATAACACAATTACTAGTTGAAAATATTTTAATTACTAGTGATTAATAATAATAATAATTTATTTTCCACATATTGGTGAGTATGAGTGAAGTGACGGTGTTGAAGTTGATTTAGTCTCTAGTTCTAAACTTTTGTATCTTCACTTTTCTTCCTTTCACATAGCACGAGCATATGTATGTTCATTATTATATACAAGTAAGTTATTAAAAAAACGGTGGAATAGTTTATCACAAAATTGTTTAGAAAAGTTAAGGATCAACAAAGTTCAACATATAGATAACGCCACAGAATAATAACTTACTTAAATATTTACTAAAAAAATGTATAAGTCTCAACTTTTTTCTCATAGTCTAAATTTTATGATAAAAATATTAAAAAAGTAAATTTTAAGTGTATTTATCATAAAATATTTTTAATTTTAGTTAATGTGAGATCTTTATACATCGTATTGTAGAAGTAGAGTTGTGACAGTGTAGCTGGATACTTGTCTTGTGACATTATGAATAGAAAACAAAACAAATGAAAAAAAGGACAAACATTATCGGATACACACGAAAATTAAGACTTGTTCCACCCATAAGATTCCCTTGGCCCAGCTGATAAGCAGAAAACCACTATTCACCATGGATGCAAGGCCGAATACAAATCAAATGAGGATATACCAAAAAACCTTAATTGGGTTGGGCTCACACAACAAAACCAAGAACAAGATGACCAATTCAAAGTTCATGTTTACAGCACAAAAACATAATAATAACATAACATAAATATATATACATGAAAAGGTAAGAACAGTTTTGGGGGCACAAAGACGTTTTCTTGCCCCTGCAACCGCGTGGAAGTTTCCAACCAATCCCTACTCAAACACTTTTCTCATTTCACTCGGCGAACCTCTCTGCCCCACTCATCTTTCGCCACGCCATTAAACCTTTTCTCTCCATATATATATTTCTATTATCTTACTTCATTATTCCAAAATATTCAAACATTCAAACATGGCTGATCTCCCACCTGGTTTTCGATTCTACCCGACAGAGGAAGAGCTTGTTGCTTTCTATCTGCACAACCAGCTCCAGGGACAAACACACGACACAAGCAGGGTTATTCCAGTCATTGACATCAATGGCGTAGAGCCTTGGAACCTTCCAAGTAAAAGAACTTATTACCTTGACCTTTTTCAACTCTTTCTCTAGTACGTTTCAAACCAGCTAAAATGTTATTTTTTTGTCAGCCCTTGCAGGGGAGCGTTGTCGTGGAGACACGGAGCAATGGTTCTTCTTTTCCCCGAGGCAAGAGAGAGAGACGAGAGGAGGTAGACCCAGCAGAACCACCGCAAGTGGGTACTGGAAAGCCACTGGTTCTCCCTGCCACGTTTACTCTTCCGACAACAAAGTCATTGGGATGAAGAAAACCATGGTGTTTTACAAAGGGAAGGCTCCAACTGGAAGGAAAACCAAATGGAAGATGCATGAGTACAAAGCCATTCAACACTCTCATCAATCCAACACAACCTCTCCCGAGGTATATTCATCATCATCATCATTACTATTATAAAACCTTATTTTAATATATAAATATTGAGCGTGTTAAGCCAGTTGTTGTTGGTTTCACAGTTAACACAAATTCTGATATTCTTATAGTTTTTGTTTTGGTTATGTGTGTAGTTGAGGCACGAGTTCAGCTTGTGTCGTGTTTATGTTATATCGGGAAACTTTAGATCGTTTGATCGACGACCTCTGGAGATGGCAAGAGCTGAGTTAGGAGCTGATGAGAATAGAGGTGCTGCTTCAACAAGTGGTCAACCGAGAGCAGCGGTGGTGGATGGATCAAGTTCTTCTGATACTTCCCACTCTGGTGATGCTCATATTCATGAAGCTGGAGCAGGGTCAAGTGGCATACATTTGAATGCAAGCAATAGGGTTGAGGAACCATTTTGGGAATGGGAAGAGTTAATTGGACATGACCCTTACCTCAAGCATGCTTAAACGTAGAAAAGCTTCTTAATTCAGTAACATGTTTAGATTCTAAGTTGGCAAGGATGAGAAACTCATCATCTAAAATTTAGGTGCAGTTGGGTTAAACTTCCTTCATCTCAAGGAACATGTAACATAGGAACAAGTTAGAATTGTTTTTAAGAGCTTTTTTTGTTAGAAATATAGGTTTTATTCTCGTAGGGAAGTTTTTTAAAACTTTTGTAAGATTAATTATTGCTATTTGTTATTGATTTGTCCCGCGAAAGTAAGTTGGGAAAAAGATCCAAAATAAAAGGAAAAAGTGAGTTTTTGCATCCATGGCAATTTCCTTTTCTTCACCCCTTTAAGCTTTCTTACTTCGAAGTTCAAATGAAATTAACTTGATAGTATTCATTAATGTCTACGTAAATGTGTCTTTCGTTCGAATTCTGTTTCTAAAAAAATCTTCGATTGTGTTATTTATTGATCATATCCATCATATGAGTCTCTTTGGTATCTGGTTTAATGTATATAAAAAAATTATTTTTTGTGTCATGTGTGGGAGGAGGGGCTTTTAAAAGTGATTCTTAGTATTGTTTACTCATTAAGAATATAATATTTTGGATAATGTTTTGAGTTATGGATTAATTGATTGATTTTTTTATATGGATTGGAATATTTCTAGTATTCTTATTTATTAAAAAAAATTATTATCGATAAATTCTTTTCGTTGATAAGAAAAATAATTATTATCTATTAATTTTATCCACCACTTTGAGTTTTTCTTTAAATTTAAATTATCTATTGATTTATAGAAGTTATAGATTAGAATATTGAAAAAATAATTTACTATTGAACTGATTAATATATTTAATATTACTAATTTTGTTTTCATTTTTATGTGTGGAAATAATTAAAAAAATATTTTAATTAACTTTGTTAAGTTCAACTATGATTACCTTCTACTATATTTTTTTTTCATATTTTTGTCTCCTTAAGAACACCTTCCCCTCATTTTGTATCATATTCTTGCATGAAACTTTTTTATAATATGGTCTCAAGTATATTGTTGGTTTTCCTTGGGTAGGGTTTGTTTATCTTCACAAAACCTATATGCATTCATATTTTATCTGTAAGTATTTTTTTTCAATAATGCATTTATTTATAAAAAAAATCCATTGGTAATTGTTTTCTATGAATAAATTATCTAGGGATTTTGTCTATTGAAAACCATGGAATACTCAATTTGTGAATATTGCACACAGAGTTTGACATCAGTAATACTTTTTTTTATAATTGTAGTTCGTTTATATGCAAGTTTGAAGTCTTTGATTTGGATGAAAGAAAGAAAAAAGAAGCATAGTGTTGTCTCTTCAATCGATTCAAATAATTGAAACTTCTGATAAGATTTTCAATTGGAAAGTTTGAGCAGTTCGTATTTCAGAGGAATGGAAGCAACAGTCATATGACCAAACCTTTTAATACCAATTTATTGAAAATTTGGTCAAATTGTGACTGTTTTTCCTGCATCTGGGGAAAGGGATGGGATGAAAAATATATATACTTAGGCATAGATTTTCAAACACATGTTCTATTGTTCATATTAGCACATTTTATTTCCTTCTGACGTGTGTACATAAATTAATGGCCTTATGAATTATTTTTAAAAAAAAGTATACGAATTGAGAAATTCGAAAATAAAGTTTTTTTCTCCAAAAAAAAATTGGCATTAATTCTATAACTCGATTTTCCTTTCGACTTTCATCTTTAGATCAATTACGCAATGAAGTATTATTTTCGAACTTGAAATTCCATTACGAATAAGGTTCTCATTCTATTTAAAATTTTAAGAACTTAATGGACTTTAAATTTTATATTTTTTTCATAAAAAAATAAACAAATTTCTTATGAAATATGTTATATAAAATAATCATTTTAGTTGAATTTATAAAACACATATATGCTATGTGAAATAATATTTTAATTGAAGCTATAAAACACGTCACAAAATGTTTACTCATTAAAATATAATAAAAAAAAAGCCAACTATATTGCTTCAAAATAAATATTTCGGAGGCCTCTTGTATGTATTGAATTTTATTTATCACTTTCAAAAATATTTGTTTTATCCTATGTTGTATATTGATTAAATATTAAATATTAACTATTTTATATTAATATTAATTTTTATTTAATTATTGTTACATGATAATGTATTTTATGTAAATGTAATTATCTTAGAAATCAGATTTTAATTTTTTATCCCATTATTATCTTATGACGCTCGATATATGATATTACAATTGGGTTGAAATCTCCGCATATTTAAAAAGAAAAAAATGTTATTCATAAAAATAAACATATCGCTCTTATTTAAAATAATTTACTAAATATCTATCTTTACAATAAACTTAATATTTTATTTATTTTTTAGAATATTATAATATTATGTATTTAATTAATGGCATCACATGTATGTTTTACATTTTTATAATCCTTTATTTATTATTACAAATTAAATAATTAATTTAGTTATATAATTATTTTTTTATTCTTAAGGTATAGATTTTTTTACACAATCACACTTCATTTTTTTTAATTCTTTTAATTCAAATATAAGACCCGCACTGCTTTACATTACCATCCTCCAATGAAAGTTTTCTTATCAAATTTATATCTAAAATTAAGACCTGACTAATACTTTTGCATTATAAATAGTCTTACGTTTTATTATAAATAAATTGATAAATATGTTAAATATTATTATTAATTTAAAAATGTAATTATCATTTAACTAAATTGTTATAGGTTTTTTAAAATATATATTACTACTATATATCTTTCAATTTCTATTATTCAACATTAGTTAAAGTATTAAATGTTGTGTGTGTATATATTAAAGTATACATACTAAAACTTCTTATTTAGAAAAATTTAATTCATAATTATAATATTTGAAAGAAAATTAATGCTTATTAAAAACTTTATACAATTTACTTTAAAATGAAAATATTGTTTTTAAAATTTGCATGACTTAAAACCTATAATTCTTTATTTTAAAAATGAACCATGCATATGTTAATTAAAAAAGAATTACAATGGATGATACGTTTATTTTCTAAATATTAAATACATCATTCTAAAAACTTGTAAGTGATTAAATTTTATTACCACTAAATAATTAAATGTTGAAATAATGCATTAATTGCATAATGAAGATTCTTCACGACCCATTAAATAATAAATTGAAAAAAGGTAATTTATTTTAAAAAAAGTTAAATAATTAAAACGTTCGAAATAGAAGATTTGCATAAATGATAATATTGGATGTTTTTAAATGATTTATCAAATATCAAATATAAATTATGAAAATATCTCTCATTCAGGTTCTTTTCTTTAAAAAATAAAATGCTATAAAAATATTATTTCAATTATTATAAAATTTACAAATAAAGAGAAGAAAAAAATGTTTCTATTTATTTGAATTTCGTATTTTTATTTAAAAACTCTACATTTTAAAATATAATAAGTAATGCAAAGTAATCGATAAAAGGTCTTGCTAATCACTGTGACTTGTTAAATAATAAAAAAAATATTAAAAATTATATAGGATCACAATGAACAACCATAAAGAAACATGTTGTTTGCATTCAAATAAAGAACTGAATAAAATTATAATGCTATATATCCCTAAGTTTTTTCGATTTATATACATAGCTCATTTTTTAATGTTTAATAAATACCCCGTAGGAATACACACTTGGTATTTTTAAAGAATTAAAAAAATTATAATATAATGTATAAGAATGTAAAGAGTCTTGTGTAAATTTATAAAGAAAAAATGTATAAGACGAAATAAAATTTTAATTTTTTGACCTGTGAGATATTGATTAACATGGTTATAAATAAATATATAAATTAAATATTTTCATTTGTTTGGATATCTTCTTATCATATTATATCTTTTACATTATTTTTTCTCTCTATCTAGATGTGAATGAATATTTGTCATATTCATTAAATATGACTATATTTTATTAAGAAGTAAATTTAAAGTGGTATTTGTATTCATTTATATATTAAAAAATATCATTTAATTGTAAATTAGGAATTTTGTGTGACATATTAATATAAATAAATATACAAATTAAAATATTTTTATTTCTTTGCATATCTTCTTATCATATTATATCTCTTACAAACTTTTTTTTCTTTATCTCTCGATGTGATGTGGATAAATATTTTTAGTATTCATTACACGTAATTATTTTATTAAGAAGTCAACTTTGTTGATAAAAAAAAAGTAAATTTTTAATTGATGTTTGTAACCATATACTATAAAATATTCTTTAATTGTAGATTAGAAATCTCTAATATATTTAATAATGAAATAATGTATTAAATAAAAATTAAAACAAAATATTTTATAACGCATAAATTAAATATTTAGTTTATAATAGATGAGCTAGTAATTAATATAATTTAATAAATAAATGAGAAATAAATGTTGCATAGCGGGGAATGGCATCGTGTTGGTGTGTGAGCTTTTGATTCCTATTTGTCTTAATGTATCTTTCAATTGTCAAACTCCCTTCACCATAGCCAACAACACTTACATCATCCTCCTTTCTGCACAATTTCCATCTACTTTTCTCCATCACTCAAATCAGAATAACAGCTAAAAAACATGGGAACTCGTTTAATGTTGTCTTCCCAAACTCCTCCGCTCAAGCCTCACCAACCCCTCCACTCAAACTCCCCTTCATTCCCTCTTACCAAAATCCATTACACACCATCAAGAAAGTTGATCAGAGGCAAGAGGGTCCACAGCACTAGCAGGTACGGAAACTTCCTTGATTTGAAGCCTGAGCACCAACCTGAAGCCTTAGATTTTGATCTTCCATGGTGCCACCCTTCTGATCGCGCTCGTTTTGATGTGATAATCATTGGTGCTGGCCCTGCAGGCGTAAGGCTAGCGGAGCAAGTGTCCCTCTACGGAGTTAAGGTTTGTTGTGTTGATCCTGACCCTCTTTCTGTGTGGCCTAATAACTATGGTGTTTGGGTTGATGAGTTTGAGAATCTTGGTCTTGAGGATTGCTTGGACAAAACATGGCCTATGGCTTGCGTTTATGTTGATGATAACAAGACCAAGTATTTGGATCGTTGTTATGGGAGGGTTAGTAGGAGGAAGCTGAAAGAGAGATTGATTGAAGGGTGTGTCTCCAATGGGGTTAGATTTCACAAGGCAAAGGCATGGGAAGTTAAGCACCAAGAGTTTGAGTCTTCTGTTTTGTGTGATGATGGGGTAGAATTGAAGGGGAGTTTAGTTATTGATGCCAGTGGATTTGGTAGTCGTTTTATAGAATATGACAAGGTGAGAAACCAAGGTTATCAGATTGCTCATGGTGTTTTGGTTGAAGTGGAAGAACACCCTTTTGATTTGGATAAGATGGTTTTGATGGATTGGAGGGATTCTCATTTAGGGAATGAACCTTCTTTGAGAGTTAGCAATTCCAGGTTTCCTACTTTCCTCTATGCAATGCCATTTAGTTCCAATTTGATATTTCTTGAAGAGACTTCACTTGTTAGCCGTCCCGCGTTGTCTTACATGGAAGTGAAGAGGAGGATGGTTGCAAGGTTAAGGCACTTAGGCATTAGAGTGAAGAGGGTGTTGGAGGATGAAAAGTGTTTGATCCCAATGGGAGGACCTCTCCCAAGGATCCCTCAAAATGTGATGGCTATTGGTGGCACTTCTGGAGTAGTCCACCCTTCCACAGGGTACATGGTGGCTAGAACAATGGCTGTGGCACCTGTTGTGGCTTTTGCTATAGCTGAGTGTCTTGGCTCCACCAGAATGATTAGGGGGAAACAGCTTTATGCTAAAGTTTGGAATAGCATGTGGCCAATTGAGAAGAGGATGGTAAGGGAATTTTACTCTTTTGGAATGGAGACTTTGTTGAAGCTCGACTTGAATGGAAGCAGGAACTTCTTCAATGCCTTTTTTGACTTGAAACCTTATTACTGGCAAGGGTTCCTCTCTTCTAAGTTAACTTTAAAGGAGCTTGTTTGGTTAAGCTTATCACTCTTTGGACATGCCTCAAATCCATCTAAGTTTGATATCACCACAAAATGTCCTGTGCCATTGGCTAAGATGATGGGAAACATTGCTTTGGAATACAAAGCATGATCGATGATGGAAGGTTGTGAAATGCATAGCATAAGTTTTTATTTTTCATCGCAGCTGAACTTTCATGTTGAGTTATCACTGATAGATGCATGCACCAGATTTCTGGTGTCTAAATTTTAGGCTGCTAATAAAACAAACAATCAGTTCAATTGAATGTAAAATAAGCATTCAGTCCTTATGCACTTTTTCCAAATTTTCCAAATTTGAGATATAAGCGACTTCAATCCCATGTGGATAGGTATGTTAAATCAGATAAGTCTACCAGAATAAAAAGTTATGTGGCCTATGTGTATGTGAAGTAAGCGAGCTACCTTGTATCTAGGTGACTTAGTTTTATGAAAATAAAAATGTACAAATTAAAAATAAAATTTGACTTCTATTCTAACTTTAAAGTAGTTTTTAAGTAAAAAAGTTAAACCAAACACAAAACGAATTAACAGAACATAAGTTGCTTTAACAAACCACGTTTTGGATATGCGTCAAGTTTACAAAATGATAAAGAAGTTCACCACCAAACATGCCCTTACAAGAAACCATTAAGGAAGCTAAGGTGATTGATGAATATAAGAAGCAATTGATTAAATAAGCAATAGATATTAAAATTAAATGATGTTTGATCATTACTTATTACAATGAAATGAAGTTTGAAACTCATTAGAAGTGCATTGCTTGAACTGAGTAGTTAGTAGTTTAGGTATTTGAAGTATATGAAAGGAGTGTTCATTTTTTAATATGTAAATAAAACAATACTTGTAAGTAGAGAAATTATCTTTTAATTCATAATCTGATTAATTAAAAAAGGAATTGCACTGTCTTAGGAGTAACTGCTTAAAAGAATTAAAGTTGAAGAAAATAATAAGTTTAGGACATTTCTTAATAGTTATAAACAAATTCGTTGAAATATTATCTATTATGATCTATTTAAATATTCAAAATATAATAAATCATAATAAAAAAAACTTATAAAATCATAAATCACAGGTTATGAAAATTCAATATATTATACTCTTATAAATACTATGCGATTATAAATATACAAATAACAGGATAATAACAAAATATGTATATTCATCAATACAACGCTACAGCGTAACATTCCATTTTAAAATTACAAGTAATTTTAAAACTAAAACATTAAATCCACTACTTTAACCAAAATACTAGGAGAATTAAAACTGAAGTAGCTTAAAAATCATTGATAAATATTAACTTCAATTTCTTATATATTAATTTTGTTGTCTTTGCTATAAAAAGCCTTGATACTACGGTCTCCCTTAAATTTTCATTACCTAATTTTATCTATGATCAAATTATTACTAATTGTTTCTGCTAGGGAGATGGATCTAGAGAACGGTTGAAGTCTTCGTCTTCTTCCTTCCTTCAGGCACCAGGTTGCTAGGGTTTTGTTGTGATTCTTTTGGTCTTCACGCTACTCCTTTGACTCTCAGTCTTGGGTGAGTGCCAAATGGGAGAGGTATCTGCAGAAGACACTTCGATGCTCAAGTCAGTAAAGGGGTGCTCGGCACTCGGGTGTGTACAGTAATAATGACGTACCTTGTTCCTTGGAATGTGTGATATTTATATTATTTTAATGGACTTACCTTATTGGGTCTGATTAGTGGAATGAATCACACTTATGGTTGCATTACCTAATTCTTAATGGTAATTTAGTTTAACTGACCTTGGTTTGAGCGTTAATGATTATATGTGTCGATCGACCAGACCGTCCGTGGGATCTCGGTCGTCTCGATCAGAAAGACCGAGTCTCGAACAACTCGGTCTCACCCCTACACTAATAAATTATATGATATCTTCTTCTTGTGTATTATCATATCAGTATCTCTCATAAAGAACAATAAAAGGTGATAACATATTTAAAATGGAGTAACACACCTATAAAGAATCATAGTCATAAAAAGAAAGTTATCATATATACAAATAATATATACTATATACAACATCATGTCACCAATTTTAAATCTTTATTATTCGTTTTGAGTTTTATGAAAAATTATTTAGATAAACTTTCAAACTCAACAACGATGGTGTTTGAAATTGACACAAGACCAGTTGACAAAAATCCTATTCTTAGAAATAGCTTCATAATTAATAAACAACTTTAACACATTTTATTTTGAATTTAAATTTCGTACACTATCAATATATATTATATTTTCAATTAATTACAGATATAAATCTTAAAATAATTGTTACTAAACTTAATTGATCCAGTAGCTAAGTTGCAGTAAAGTAAATAATATTTTTGTACTAAAATAACAATAATCTCAGAAGCTTAAGCACCAAATCAGAGATGTTTAAGTTTAAATTGATTTGCATGAGTTACTAAAATAATACAAGTAACTGGGGTGAAAGTGAAAAGTGAAAAGTGAGAAGTTTGCAGGAAAATGCAACTTCCTTGTTCCTCTTTTCATGTCACTACGTATCATTGATTCATTCAGCTCGATTATTTTCTTCCAACTTCCAACCCACGAGAATGAAGCCAATCCAGCTTCCGGAGCCGCCCAGTCCCACGGCGGCGCGTGGCACTCCGGACATCTTCGAATCTGGCCTCCATACTATCGTCCGCCGCGCCGTCATCATCGGCAACGGCTTCCCCTCCTCCGAGAATCACAGTATCGGTTTGCTCCGCGCCCTAGGCCTCTCCCACAACCATCTCATATACGTACGCTATTTATTTTCCGTTACAATCTTCCAATTAACTGTTTCTCTCTCTACTGATTCATCTTTTTGTTGCAGCGCGTTACGAGGCCGAAAGGTGGAATCGACGATTGGCTCCAGTGGCTTCCCCTCTCTCTCCATCAAAAATTCCATTACCTATTTTCCTTGTTTCGCGCCTTCTCCTCCAAATCTCAGTACCTTCCTATCACTTCGCACCCTAACGGATTGTCCTCTATTCTCGAAGCTGATGCCAATCATGTAGTCAATTTGGTTCGCGAAACTTACGAAAAGTGAATTTCTATTCCACTTTTTTTTACTGTAATTTGATGTGTTGGACATAATACTGTGATTGATATTTTATTGTTTTTACAGGGAGGGACCGTTATTGGTGGTTGCATCTGGAAGAGACACGATTTCTATTGCGAGTTCCATAAAGCGTTTAGCTGCTGACCTTGTTTTTGTTGTTCAGGTCTGCTCTCGCGTTTCATGCTCTGAATGATTTTGTTCATGTGATATACTGTAAAGTCTGGTGGTGGTGTTTTTGTGCAGATAAGCAATGTGATTGAATTCATACTTATGTGTTTACTTGGTTGCTTATCATTGGCGCTTGTTTGTTGAAAGTAACTGCTGTAATTTAGTTGGTCTTTGATTTGAAACTGCAAGATGAAGTCATGAAACAGTTTTAATAGCCTAAAATTTTTGCCAAGAGTGAAATTCAGTGTGTGGTTGACAAAAGTTGGTGCTGCGATTGTATTCCAAAAGACGAGTAGCAACCTACACTTTTGGCACGGCAATTTTCTGTTTGAACTTTTGGCTGGTATGCTAGTTCAGTACTTGGATTCCGTAGCATGGTTCTCAGTCTTGATGGGAGATTGAGAAGACTCTTCGCTTCTTCAATACTCTCTTTCCTCGCATCTAGAGCTTGTTTTTTTGCTTTATTGTCTTTGTATTTTACTATTTGTTTTAATGTCTTTCCAATATTTTTGGGCAAATACTATCAAGATACTAAGCTGAGCCAGATGTTTTTTATTCTTTTTTATCTAATGAAAATAAGTAATATGTGCTTGTTCCTAAGAATATTAGGTTATCCATGTATTAATCAGTCTCAATTTTCATTGTAAGCGGTGTAGTGACGTGTTGCACTTCTACGCTTCTGGTGGTGCTTATTGCTTCATTTAAGTATTGTTCTATTCGTAACTTCTATTTTTTTTTCCTTCTGGACAGATACAACATCCAAGGTCTCATTTGAATAGGTTTGACATGGTGATTACACCTCATCATGATTATTATCCTCTGACTCCAGAAGGTCAGAAGCAGGTTCCTAAGTTTCTTAGAAGCTGGATAACACCACGTGAGCCTCCAGATAGTCATGTGGTATGTGTTGTGTGCGCCATATGATGTGACTGCTATTACATTTGACTACACTGGAGAAAATGCGATTTTACTCTGGTGTTAGCTACTGTCTATTGCTGAGGATTGTATGTGATAATTTACATTAGGTTCTGACATTGGGAGCCTTACATCGAATAGATTTTGCTTCACTTCGCAGTGCTGCCATTACATGGCAAGATGTGTTTGCTCATGTTCCAAGGCCATTGCTCGTGGTCAACATTGGAGGACCAACAAGTAATTTCTATTTTACTTCTCCTAGTCATGCGTGGTTATATTCCAATATCTTATTTGGTATAAATGTTTATATCATTGTTTGTGAAATGCTGGGTTGCATCACATTTGTAATGTTTGTGAAAAAGGACTACAAGTATACCTCGAGGACATATGGAAATTTTTAGGATCCTATTGCAAGGTGTGGGTCTTAAATCTCCCATTAGAAATATGAGATTCTATGCATGGTTTATAAGGCCTCGGGCTCTCCAACTAACGATGTCTAGTTTTTGTTGTGTAGTTGACCCAAGGTTCTTATACAAAATTCTAGGAAATCAGGGGAATCTGCAGAGGGAAAACAGATTATGATAGGACTCCTAGACATCAACAAGATGCTTATGGACCTAATATACTTGAGAAATCTGAAAGGCCCAGAATATGGAAATTCTACACTAGGAGAAAGAGAGTGTAGCCCAGTAGTGGAGAGAATGAGAAAGAGAGTGAGGCCCACTAGTGGAGGAAAGAGAAAGAAAGTGGGACCACTAGTGGAGGAAATGAAAGTTAGTTACTGAATTGATGAGGTGGCATGAGGGACATGCAGTGAAGAGTCAGTATTTTGGAAGAGAGGAGAGTGGGGAGAGGCAGACTGGAAATCTGTTAAGAGAGTATTCTTCAACTCTGGGTCTTTTTCTTTGCTTGTAGAGCCACTGAGCTCACTGATATTCTGGAATTAATAATATTATAGTCTCATATTCCATTTTCTATCAGTACATCACAAGAAACCATATGGGGACACAGGAGACAGTGGGCTCACATTGAAATATACATTTTACTGTACTGTTGTAATTGTTTAAAAATGACTGAACGTTATGTAGAGTAACGGCCCGGGTCAGAATTGCTGTACTCATTATTTTCTTTTAGCAATAAACTTTCTCATGAATTTAATAATTAGAAATGTTCTTGGTTATGCGTGGGGGGAGGTGAAAAAAAGTTTGGAATTGTTTTGAATTTCAGTGCCAAAGACATTCCTAATTTTAGCTATATATACAGAAAACTGTCCATATGGTGTCGATCTTGCTAAGGAGTTAGCAACATCTTTGCTCAGTGTTCTTGGTAGCTGTGGGAGTGTAAGAATATCCTTTTCTGAGAGGACACCACAAAAGGTATACCATGAAGTTTCTTATGCAGATATCATTTAGCAATGTTTTTATCTCTGACACTTTTTTGTTTCCTTTTTTTGTCTTTTAAACAGGTATCCGATATTATAGTGAGAGAACTTGGAAATAATCCAAAAGTTTATGTTTGGGATGGGCAAGGTAAATATTTATTCAGTTTTAGATTGCTATGTCAGATTCTTTTAAAAATATTTAAGAGATAAAATGTGGTTAATCCCTGTCGCTACCACGATTTTCAGAACCAAACCCGCATGTGGGGCATCTAGCTTGGGCGGATGCATTTGTTGTCACTGCAGATTCAGTTAGCATGATAAGTGAAGCTTGTAGCACTGGGTATGTCTGTTAAAAGAATCTCTATGATAGATTTTCCCCACTTTGACCTCCAAATGAGTTTACTGAAAATTTAGTTTTTATAGAGTTCACTGGTGCCTATTTGTAGTTTATCCCCTGAGACTTTGTTGTTGTTATTGTTGTAAATTGATACATGTATTTTCATTTCTGCTATTTGTTTTTAATAATTCAGTTATGTTTCTCCCACAGGAAGCCTGTGTATATTATGGGAGCTGACCGTTGCAAATGGAAATTCACAGAATTCCATAAATCATTGAGAGAACGAGGAGTTGTTAGGCCTTTTACAGGGTCCGAGGATGTAAGTTGGAGTTCTACTTATTCATCAAGTACATAGATTAAAATGAAAGGTGGAAGGACATTTGTCTTTGAATTATACATAATGTGTTGTGAAGTATCCATGTTTTAATCGGTATATATTTTCTTAAATTTTCAGATATCAGAAAATTGGAGTTATCCCCCCCTTGATGACACTGCTGAGGCAGCTAAACGGGTTCATGAAGCGCTTGCTGCCCGAGGATGGAAACTGAAGATATAGAACACAATTCTTAGTCCACATAATACTCGATTTTATTTTTCGTAAAGGCGGTAACCATTTGTTGTTTGGAAGATAGTTTCCAAAATATCATGTTTCTCTGATAGCACATACCAATTTTGGTGTTCGTTATTCTTTCCACCACAGCAATTTTCAAGAATGTATTGTAAAATATAAGGTTGTACGATAGCAGCTAGTAAACTGCGAGGAAACTTTGACACTTTTATGGCGATCGACACGTTTCAATAAATGAGGTGAATAAAAATTTTGTTTGTACTGTTAACAAATTGTACCTCATTCTTCCATATGTTACCTGCTCCTTTTTCTTGTGTCCTTTTAGTTTCGAGACGTGGGTGTACTGATAAAATAGGGTACAATTTAATGAACTGACATTACCAATAGCTGACATTTTTCTTTTGAATAAATGTAATGCTAAAACTTATGTTGTCTTTCAAACGAAAATGTTATAATTTTATGATAATTTTAAGACTATAATGCTTTTTACTATTAGGCCTAGATGCAAAGTATAACTAACGACTCAATAGTTTTATGCATGGCCAAAAAACCATACCTTTTCATACGTGCTTGGTTTTATGGTAATTTTTTGGGCTTAAATCCTTCCTTGCAGTATTGTTTTCGTTTATATTGCACTACTTGTCATCACCTGCACAAATTTGAGATATATGACATACAAATGAATAAATAAATGAATATTGAGTATGTTTATTTGTTGGTCTTAGCATTCGTTAGTTGGGTTGGCGGTTTTGTCACATTCGTGGTAGGAAAGTTACAGAATCAAGGAAAAATGTTTTTGGTACGATGTGGAGCAAGTAAGTTCTGAACAACTCCTTCATTACACCTCACAGAATTAGACTTGACAAAGCAACATAGAGCATCTTCACTAACCAACTCCGTTAATTGAATGTCTAAACTTTCTTTGTGCATATTCTATATATACACAAGTAACAGCTTCCACAATACATACCACACAAAAAAATTCTCCTCCAGATCTTTCAAAAGAGTAACTTCCATATCGTGTTGTGATGGACTCAAAGAAAGAGGATGTGGCATCTGCACCTACCAGCCCAGAATCCAGGAGGACAAGGAGCAATGGCAAGGGGAAAAATATTGCTGAGGCTGCTCCCCCTTCTGTAACTGTAGTTTCCACAAAAGCTACCCCATCCCCAAGGGGGGGATGGAAAAAGGGTGTCGCTATCCTAGATTTCATCCTTAGGCTCGGAGCCATTGGTTCTGCTATAGGTGCTGCTGCCATCATGGGGAACAGTGAACAGATTCTTCCATTCTTCACCCAGTTCTTTCAGTTTCATGTTCAATGGGATGATTTTCCAATGTTTCAGTAAGTTTATGTTCAACAACAAAGATGAGGTCCAATTTCGGATGTCACCAAACATTTTCTCGTGATTAGAGCTAATGCAAATGCTATGTCACTATATGTATACTCCTTTTCTAGCACACAAATATACACACATAAATGAGCTCACAAATAGTTACACTAATTAGAAGCAAACACCATCCTTTTATTTTGGTCACATGCAGGTTTTTTGTATTTGCAAATGGAGGAGCAGCTGTATTCCTCATCCTATCACTGCCATTTTCAATTGTCTGCATTGTTCGGCCTTTTGCAACGGGGCCAAGGCTTCTACTGGCGATCATAGACATTGTAAGCTTGAATTGAGTATGAGTAGAGATAATGCATTGACCAGCATGTTTTTTCTAACAATCACCTCACTCAATAATACTTACTAGAAAAAGATTTGACTACACCATTGCAGTTTTCAATGGCTTTGGTCATGGCAGCTGCTTCAGCTGCTGCTGCTGTTGTCTACTTAGCGCACAATGGGAGCCAAGATGCCAATTGGATCGCCATTTGTCAGCAGTTCACTGACTTCTGTCAGGTTACTAGTGAGGCTGTGGTGGCTTCTTTTGTTGCAGCGGTTCTCTTAATTTGCTTGATTGTGGTGTCCTCTGTGGCTCTCAAAAGGGGTTGAAAAGAGAAATTGGATGGTAATGGTGGTGCTTCATAGAAGTTTCTCTTATATAATGTTATTGTAAAGTTGCAAGAGTTTGAGGTGTAAGTGATGTGTGTTGCATTAAAGTGAAAAATCATGTTGAAGTCTCTGGTTCCAACGAGCAATGAAATCTTCATACACTTAAATAAATTATTATTTTATTATAATATAATATTTTATTTTAAAAAATAGTTATAAAGGGATTTTTTTACTGTTTATTGTATCAAACAAACTTTATTCTTTAAAAAAACTTTTTTCTTAAGGTTATTAGTCACACCATCTATTCTTATTTTCTTTTATTAAGACTCATACAACAAGAGAAAAATAGATTCAAATGCACTTAATTTATTTATTTAATAAGTATGGCGTCTAAAACTTGATGACTTTTTACGACAAGTGCATCACGTTTGTCAGAAGTAATAATTGTCCCTAAGGACGGATATCGATCCCTCGCACAATTATAAGAACAACTTAGAAGGAACCCTAAAAATGTTAAGTATTGTTGTTTAGGTCCGAACCCTAAAAATACCTCCTGGTCAGATTTAAGATTTTCAATTTGTCACGGAAAATTAAAAGTAAAACAACAATACCAATCATCAATCAATAACTAAATATTAATATATAAATATATAAGATATCACTTAAATACACATATACACAAGAATTTAAACAGATTACTCACAATCACAAGACGTAGAATTAGCCACGCATACTTCTAACACCTTCCATTCTCCCAATTGGGTTACAATTCACTCTGGTGTTTTCCTCTCAATCTGGTTGAGCCTCCAGCCCTCTATTTATCCTAGGTTTATAGGGGTTAGGTTGTTTATTGTGTGGCGCTAATGGACTAAATGATAAAACATAAAAAAAATGTTCAATCTTTCTTTGCATCTTTTTCCAGTCTGGGACCTTCCATCTTTATTTTTTTGCTCAAATCATTCATTTTTAATCCAAATCTCAAATCTCCAATCTTTCTTGGAAATCTGCACTTAACACCAATCTCGTAAAAAATATAAAAAGGTATAAATTCATAAATTAGATATTATTTTATATATAAATTAACAATAAATTCTCATAAATACCTATATTTTAATATGAAAACTTATCACTCTGTAAAAAAATATATGCCCTACAAAGATTATAAATAAAGTATCTATTTATCCAAGAATATGTAATATCGGTTCATTTATGAAATGGGTAATTTTCTTTCAAATATGTAAATTTTAAAACTTTTACATAAATGAATAAATTGTGCCTTGAAACACAACTTCTATATGAAAAATATGCCTCGAAGGACAACTTAGTTTCTGGTAAATATTCCATTAAGAAGTTGTGCTCCAAAAGCTTTCTATTGTTTTTTACTTTTTTAATTATTTTTAGAAAAGCCGTACTCATAAGTACAACCTTAATTTTTTTTAGAATTCGTGCTTAAATGCACTGTTTTTTTTAAAAGTCGTATGTGTTAACACAATTTCAGTTTTTTATAATTTTTTCTAAAATCGTGCTATCATGCATATTTTTTTTACTGTTTTCTATAAATTGTTTTTTAATTAATGTTTGTTTTCTTTTTAACTTAAATGTTTCTTTTGATTTTTTTAAATTTTAAATTAGTATTTATATTTTGTTCTTATTAGATTTGGTGTTGGACCTTCCAAATTGTTGGTAAAGATTTAATTTCTTCTTAAAAAAATTGTTGAACTTTATTATTAAAGATTGAGTGTGAGTCCACATGCACAAGATTACAGAGAAATGAACTTTGACAACTATGAGAGTTGTATATAACTTTTGATGTGATGAATTTAGATATAAATATATATAATAAAGGGTAAATTTGTAATTAAATGATATGAAAAAATATTAAAATAATATTATTGAGGGTTGTAATGTGGTTGTATAAAAATGATGGATTGTCTATATATCATTACTCAAGATTATATGACGTTCAAGTCAATAAAAATATAATACTTTCTAAGTGATGAGTTAATAAGTATTGAGTAAGTGAGTAAGTTGGGAGTATTTTCTTGAATTTGTATTTATAGATAATAAGAATTTGACATGTGTTTCTATAATCACATAGGTAGGATGTCGAGTTTGATAGATACATTCTGATATTTATGGTAATTCAAAGTATATCTCTATCTTTAAGTGATTACTATGTTTGTTATACTAGTTTGTAAGTGATTAATATAATAGAAATATTAACAACCCGACTTTTACGAATCGAAAAATATCCATAATATCAATTGGATATTAATAACCCATATTGGTGGATTGGGTAGTACATATCTAATGTAATTTGTAAAATTAAAATAATAAAATTTTACAAAATAAATGAAAAATGTTTAACACCTAAGAAAATTGAATTTAATAAAGGGATAATTAATTTTGAACAATTATACAAAGTTAGTAAGATAAAGAAGTATTTGTTTATAAGATCTAATGTCATAAGTTGATGTTCTAGTTTGTTTTCTAGATTTTCATTATTGTGACTTAACTGGTATAACAATTTTAGTTTAGACATTTTCATCATCATTAATCAATAGTACAAATTTATGGTGGTTGAATCAAAGTCAGACAGATATGTAGCACATAGCATATGTTATCACAACAAATGTCAGTGGATAATACGAGCATCGTTTAGCAAAATTTGAGATCAATAGGTGATAAAAAAACAGAATCATCCCATACTTGTTTGTCAACCACTCTATTTTAAAGTTCCCAAAATCTAGATTCCATCCATATTACTATAATTATTTTAAATTTAGTAAAAGTGAATCCTTTCATCCTCATCAAAAGTTTATTTGTAGTAATTAAAAATCGTCATGGTTATTTTGTGATTATGGAAAAGCATGGATTGTTAAACAAAAAAAAATATTGCGATGGAGTTTGGCGATTGAGAGGTTTTTTATCTTCCAAGATGGACATTAGTTGTACAAGAAAGTCTTCCCAAAAAAATTGTACAATATATTGGTTCTCCTCATGTTATTTATCATGTTCAAGACACTTCATATTGTATTATAAAATGTGTTTTTGGGTTATTGAAAGCATGCATAGAAGAATTCAATTATTGCAAGTTGTTTGTTCAGGTTGATGACACATTCTTGAGCGAAAAATATCATTCGACTTATTAAGTGTTATTGTTTTCAATTACAATAAAAACATATTTCCATTAGTCTTTGTAATTATTTAAGGTGACATAAAGAAAATTTTGATTTTATTCTTCCCGTTGTTGCGCTAATATGTCACACTTCAATCAAATTTATACTTAATAATAGATAGGGAATCAATTATCTAATTGTCATTACTATATGAAAAAGTTAAATATGAGTCATACTACACTTAGTAATTTAGAACTTTTATACAAGCTTTTATTTTTAGTTTATTTAAATTTAAATTTCTTGGTATGACTAAAGTAATAACAAGTCACTAAATTTTTTTTTGTTAATTACCTCAACACACCCATACAATAATAAAAAAAGAATGTGAATAAACGGAGAAAGAGACATTAATCCATACTCTGAGTATTAAATAAAAATATAAATACTTAATAAAGTATTATTACATTAAAATATCAATTAAAAAAACGATAAAGTATATGTATAGTTTAAGAAAAAGATTTAGAAGATTGATATTCTGAAAAATTAATTTCTCTCATAAAATAGAGAAAATATTAATTTTAAAAGTGTTTAGTTTATTACAAAATGTCATAATTAATAAGCATTTTAAGATTATTTGCTTCATATATTTGATCACACATTTTTATATTTTATTTTTATCGCAAACTTTGTACTATTGTAGTATATGTAGGTATTTATAACTATTAATAAAAATGACTTTTTTTTATAAATGCATGACACATTTAGCGAGCATTTGTAATTATTATTTTAATTTAATTAACTATTTACAATAAAAAGAATATTTATTTTATAATTACTTTTATAAATTTTAGTAAAAAAGTATTTTAATAATTACGATAAAAAAATTATTTTATCTTTTGTTATCGTAATAAAAAGATAAAAAGATGGACAAACACACGTATACTGATGTGTTGCTCATAGTGTATATAAGGAGAGTACACACTTAATATTTCTATTTTATTTTTAATTGTTTTATAATATAGTGGTGACTTTCAAATATTTATGATAAAATATGTTTGTTATTAAATTTAAATCTTCTCTTATGTGAAACATATATATATAGAGAAATATATATTATGCTTTGTAATTATATTTGTAAATTTATCATATATAGATTAAAAAGTTATTATAATATGATAATATTATATAAAAAAATATTTAAAAAATGTAGATACACGGACAATGTCAGTAGGAATAACAAAGTGGGTTAGGTTTGACAAACTGGCATGACAGACTGTATTGGTCGAGTCCGACTTGTTTAATCTACCAACTCGATATGTCACATAAGAGGTGGGGCAAACCAACCCATTCATCTTTATATTTTGCACTTTTAGAAAGAAATCTCATGTTTTTTAAATTAAAATTGGTAGTTGTCAGTGTTTTATATAAAAATTTATTTACATTACTTTTTGTATACATCATTTTATTCATTGAATTATTCATAAGATTTATTTTGTTTTTTTAAGCATTAAACATTCTTTGATTAGGATATTAAAGTTTGATTCAATTTTATTTTTCTTCCTTGCATTTTTATTGTCTAGAAAGTGATATCAATAACTACAACAAAATAAATAGATCTAAAACAAACAAAAATGAAAAAAAAAAATTTTGAAAAATGATAGGTCAACCCGTCGGCCCACTCTAAGATAGGACAAATTATCAATTTCAGTCCGTATAACCTTGACAAACAAAACGGTGAGATTATCCGGTTTGCTACCCCTAGATGTAGTCATGTGCTTCCATTGGTAAATATATAATATAAATATGTTAAAAAATAATATTTATTTCTTGCAAATTTCTATTATACTGTTTAAACCAATTTAATTGAATTATAAATAAAATCTGAAATAATTATATGAGAGGATTTGTTTTTGTTGTGAGATTTATATAAGAATATAAAATTTATGCGTATGGATTAGTTAGAAGGTTTATTTTGTCATTTAGCAAGGATTTTCTTTGGGAAGAAGCTGAGTCTGATCGACTCAACCTCAACCTTCTTCTCCTGCATTGTGTTGTGCTCTCTCTCAAGGTTTCAGAGACGCAGAGACCCTAACCTCTAATTTCTAGGGTTTGGTACAGATACAACAACCGAAAATGTCTCAGAATGGGAAGCTGATGCCAAATCTAGACCAGCACAGCACCAAGCTTCTCAATCTCACTGTTCTCCAACGAATCGACCCCTTCGTTGAAGAAATTCTCATCACCGCAGCACATGTCACCTTCTACGAGTTCAACATCGACCTCAGCCAATGGGTTCGTTCGCTCTCTCAAACTTTTTTTCTTTCATTTTTACTTTTTCATTCCATTCTCATCGCTCTGATTGCTTTGCAGAGTCGCAAGGACGTTGAAGGATCTCTCTTCGTTGTCAAGAGGTTCGTTTACTTTTCCTCCTTTTAGTATTCTTGATATCTCGCGATTCATTGCTTCAACGATCCAGGTGTTTGGATTCGAGGTTTATCTCGTGTTTATGCCTTTGTTTAATTTCAGGAACACACAACCTCGATTTCAGTTTATTGTGATGAACCGTCGCAATACTGGTTAGTGACTCAATCTGCTTTTGCTTGTTGCTATTTTGTTTAAGAAATGGGAAATCAAATGGTATTTGTTGGAAGCTGGCGTATTGTGCAATTGATCTTCGTTGATAATATCAATCTGTGACACTTGATAATACGGTTTTTGGGTTTGGTTTTGAAAAATTCATGTATTAAGTGCTTGCTATTTTATTCCTCTATATTTTATCAAGGCAATATATAATATGGTTATAGTAAGTGGGTGTGCTTTTAACCTTAAAATTATAATTGGGGCTGGGGTATTGGCTATCGGCAGACATTGCGCACAGCAACTTGCATTCAATCTTGTGAGTATTACGAATTAGTAATTGTGTAAACTGTAAATGTCTTCTAACCTGTTTTTAAGGATGGAATATGGTATATAATGTGTTGACTGTTGATACTTTGTGGTAGAGAACTGCCTAATGTCATTGCATGTAACTTGCATTTCGCCCTTTTCCATGATGGCATAAGCAGAGAATTTAGTGGAGAATCTCTTGGGGGATTTCGAGTATGAAGTTCAGGTGCCATATCTTCTCTATAGAAACGCTGCTCAAGAAGTGAATGGTATCTGGTTCTATAATCCACGTGAATGTGAAGAGGTTGCTAATCTTTTTAGCAGGTATTGATTGCTCTTAGTATGTATTTAATTATGAAATTGCTATGTTCTCCTCTGATTTTTTTCATAATGCTAAATTGTCAAATTTTGTCATTTTTAGTGATTCTGATTAATTAAGGGGGTATTTTGCATGTTTGGATTCCTTTATTTTGCGATAAAATATGAGAGTTTTTGAAAGAGGAAAAGAGAATTATTTTTCCCAATGTATTAAGCAAATTCCTCATACTTGTGTGTTGCTTCTAAACTTGATGGAATGTAAAGTTTAGATTGATTTGGGGTGGGGGGGAGAACATTTGTAATAGATAAGCCATAATTTTCCTGTCTTTTTTTGAAAGTCAAACACTGATGTAGCTGTTAATGAGGAGAAAAGAAGAACATATTGGGCTGAAACTTATGACGCTGATTGTACCTGTCTAAACTACACAACGAAGTCCATTTTATATAAAACTTATTGTAATTAATGCAAATAATTATAGGAGATTTTATTCATATATACATGATATGATATGCCAATAGTTCAGATTCTAATAAATCTGATGCTAATGAGATATCCCTATACTTATAACGATCCTAATTAAATGAGGGAACTAATCATAAAATTTAAAAGAAGAATAAAGCCTAAGAGATCATCTAGGATACTGTAAAATATTCTAAGGTAGGTAATATAATTAGACATTTCTCATATTTGTAGGGTTACCTATTAGGTATGGAATTGGTCAACTCTCCCCATGCCAGTTCCTAATGGATGATTAATTCAACGCAGGGGTTCCTAACCAAAATATGATGTTTTGTATGACGGTCAAGTTCATTTTTTCTTGCATCCGTTGAATCCTTGAAAGAATCCTGAAATTAGTTAACGATATACTGCAGATAACATATAAGCTATGTGCAACAATTACCTTTAGTTCTGTTTGCTTCGCTAATGTTCACAACATTGGACATATGCAAAGAACGGGAAAACAAAGATTTAACTAGCAGCTCCATCCAATGGCTTTAGTTGTTGATCTTTAGCATAGAGACCTAGATTTGTTGGAATTTGTAAAAAAATCATGTATCCATACAATTCATATATATTTGTCTAATTTTCAGGATCCTTAATGCATATGCCAAGGTTCCACCAAAGTCAAAGGTTTCTTCTACGAAGAGGTAATAATATGCTCCTAACTGGTTAAGTGACTCTGTGCCAGCATCTGCCTCCTCCCCTTAGATATTTTTTTTTTTTTTTTTAAATTCTAGTTCATTTATCTTTTCTGAAAATGTAATCATATCCATGCTCCTTTCAAATTCCTTGGATTTGAAAAGTGATCTTGATGTATATGTTTTATCTCGAGCATTTTGTTGCGTGAAAGTAATTTGGAAAGAAAGAAGTTGGTAGCCAGTGAAAGATGAAGCACATGAGATAGGGACAAGAAAGAGCATGTAACATAAATTCATTCAGTAGCACATAAATAATGAATGAATTAATGTGGCATATGATGAGCATAATTGTAGTATACATGTTGATAAATAATGATGCAACTTACACCTAGTTACGTTATCATATAATTATACTGTATTTTGGTTGGGAAAGGCAATAAGTACCTCTATTTTCCCATTATTCTTTTTGTTTTTATAAAATTGTATACAATGCTATTCCGCAGGATTATGGTTTTGCCTTTAATCTAGTGCATTACCCATGCCTGTTTCAAGGGCATTTGCATTGTTCCTACCTTTGATGTAGAAATACTGGGCAGCATTGTTGCTTTCTTAGTTTTGTTCTTTTTTTTAGCTAGCACTCCTTAGACATTACTCATTAGCCATTTATTTTTGCACGCAGTATACTTTGAATCTGAGTAAAATAGGTTCTGCTTATACTTGTTGCAGTGAGTTTGAGGAGCTCGAAGCAGTACCAACTATGGCAGTTATGGATGGTCCTCTTGAGCCACCATCATCTGCTACTTCCAATGCGGTTGATGTTCCTGATGATCCATCCTTTGTAAATTTCTTCAGTGTATGTACCACTGTTAGTGATGTTATTTGCTTCTAATACATGTTATTCTGATATCTCAATCCATTCATTTATTTCTAAACTTTCTTGACAAGTAAATGTGATGACATTCGTTCGGTGGAGTTGGATAATTGCATGTGTGCTTAGCATGATTTTGTCCTTTGGTTACCAGTACCTGTGTGCTTCTTTTTTAATCATTTAATATATTGATATATAGCAGTTTCAGCTATATCCTAACAGTCTTTTCTTGCTAGTTTCTGTTGGAGAACTAAGGAAATGAATTTAAATTTCTGTTGACATAGAACTATAAAACTTTGGCTTATTCCATCTGTAGTTTTGAATTATTATTTCACTATATGGTTCAATTTTAGTATCTCAGGTATTATAAGATATCCAATTTTACATTTATCTTTTGAAAAGCGGTGGCTCAATTGACAAAAAGGAATAGTAGCCCCGCAAACTAACTATGAATTCCCGAGCAATTCTCAACTTTTCAGTGGTTTCTTTGCTACACTAATATAGACACTTAGAACATCATTTAGCTTTCAAATTTTCAGCCTATTCCTTGCTGAATTGTAACTTTGGTGCTTCACTTATGATTATTTACCTATTCAAATTGACATTGCAAAGATTGTTTGATACGATAAGTTCAATATTTTGTAAATGAGTTCTGATAATGAGAATGGTTTTTTCCTGACACTTTATTATTGCAGGCAGCCATGGCTATTGGGAATACTTCAAATGTTCCAATTACTGGCCAACCTTACCAGTCCTCTGCTACAATTTCTTCATCTTCAGTGCAAACTCATGCTGCTACACCAACTGTGCCAACCTTACAGATACCGCCGCTTTCAGCATCTACTCCTCCAATACCCCATCATGATGCTCCTGAATCCATTAGCAGTAACCGAACCACAAAACTTGTGAAACCTTCTTTTTTCGCCCCTCCCCCTTCTTCAGCAATGATGATACCCCCAGCATCTTCATCCACACCTACTGCCCCTCCACTTCATCCGGCTGTTAATGTACAACGTCCTTATGGTGCTCCACTGCTACAGCCATTTCCACCACCAAATCCACCACCATCACTTGCTCCTGCTCCCTCTCCAAACTACAGTCCAGTTATTTCTAGAGAAAAGGTTCGAGAGGCTCTTCTGGTGCTTGTTCAGGTTAGTCTACTTGCTTGGTGATTGTGTGTATTCTCCGTAGGGAATACAGTCATCTTAAATGGCTGTCAGGAAGTAGATAATTTTGTATGATCCAGTCATTCTATTTCCTACCAAGGAAAATTACTATTTACTAATTTTTTATTTTGTTTTTTGGCTGTGGTAGGACAATCAATTCATTGATATGGTTTATAGAGCGCTGCTGAATGCTCATCAATCATGACTTTCAAGAGGTTTTTAATTAGCATCTCACTGGATGAATTGTTTTTTGGGCTGAATTACATTTGCTATAATTTTTAGGCCAGGCTATATTATGTCCTGAACTTTGAAATGTTTCAGTCATTTTCGATTTGTAAAATTGGTTGTGCTTTGTGGTTACCATTTTGATCTAGCTAGTTTCCTATATGTCACAGTTTTTTAGAGAAGACATTGCAATTTAACTGCCATATCAATTGTAGTGGCTGACGTGACAGGAAATGGTGGGGTCCAGATGAATGGTTAGCAATTCGGAACTGATTTCACAAATATGTTGATAGATTGAAACAAATCACCAATTTGTGTAGGGGGTGCAAAGGTTATTATTGAGCCTTGTTTATTGTGTATTTTATTAAATTGTTATATCAAGAAGATGTTGTATAGCAAGCACCATTGGTCAGTGTTTCAAAGAAAATGAACTGCTGCATAATTCAAGTATATATATAATCAGCCCAATCTTTTTGATGGATTACGAGTAGCTGAGAACAATTCTTCTGATATAACAAATCAGCTCCTGTTTCCTCACCGTATTGTAATATTTTTAGGTCAATCAACCAGTCAGTAGTGGTAGACTCACTTCAAAATGATTACTTCATCACTTCGTTTAGGTAGATAACTTTTGGCTGATACTGAATAATTCAAGCTTACGCATGTTTTTTAAATACAGTGCACCGAGCACAAATTTGCATTTGAAATTCGATTATGTAGGCAGGATCATATGGTGCGACACATGTATATGGTTTTATTCACTCGAGTCATCCATGTTTTCCTTGAAATACGAGTTTTAACTCTTTCATTTTTTCTTTAAACTTGCACTAAAACGGCAGTCTTGTAGACGAACATACCAAACATGGTTGGCAAAAGCTGTGGTGAAGAAGAGGCATTCGTATAAATGGCCAATACGATTCGTTAGAGTTGACATAAAACATGTCTGCCACAACTTCAAGGGTTAACTGAAAGTCCAAAATATGTAGCTGGAATCGCAAACTCGATAGTGACATGGTGCAACCCATCATGATCGACCCCGCAAACAAATCTTGAAGGTCCACCTCTGCCAATTCTGGTTTTAAAAAAATTGATTATTAATAAAAACCAACTCACCAACAGAATTGGCCTGCAAAACGCAACTTCTGGGCTGTACTTCTCTAAATTAATATGTACTTTTATCGTAACATAAGTTCAGCGATGAATCACACACGTGTATATAAGTATCAATTTCTGATTTTACTTATTATGGGAAGACTTAATGAAGGACACAATACATTTCACATTTTCATGTAAATTTTGAAAAGAAAAACATTTTTTTGCATTGTTTTAAAAAGTATTCATATTTTTCATAATAAGGAAGAGTTTCTTTTTGTGAATACTTGAGGAACAGTTTGACTAGATGGGGCTTGTCTGCATGTTGATATACAGGAGCTGAAGGTACAAGCAACTGCATTCAGAAATCATAGTTACAACCGCAGCATTTAATGCTGAGTAGGAAAATTTTGAATTTTTTTTTCATCTTCCTCTTTGGTATACTCTTGGGGTAGGATGGGGAGTGGATTGGACTCAATCCAAAGAAGTAAGATATGAAGGAAGACCTAAAGGGCAATGCATTCACCACCTCCATAAATTTCAACTACATTATCCCATGTGAAAAGATCAAGCTATCGTTCCTTATATTTATATTTAACCAACTTCTCATTTCTTCTTTTACCTTTCTCTGCACCGCCTGCTTATACTTCTTCCAAATCCTTATCTTGTGAGTGGAAGAGGACGTTGGAAGGACATTGATCACTACAAAGATAAGTATTTACTATTTTTGTTATTGCTGGAAAATACTTTGAATTGCACAATCCCATATGCATATATTTGTTTTAAAATTTTTTTGATTGTTTTTTATTATTGTTATCAACTATATACCACCAATGCTTGTTTTGTGTATACAGAGTAGTTAGGAGGTTATATCACGTTATTATAGATAAATAATATACATAATTTTAACAATTTAAATTTATTTTCAATTATATATATAGTATATTCAGAGATCATCAATATTTTCCAACATATGATTCACTGTGAACATATGATAGAAGGTCATGAGACACTCTAATGTATTAGAGTTAGTCCGGAACGTCATGGATAAAGGGATTGTTTATATCATACGTTCACAATCGTATAAAGTAGGTGACATTACTATAGTTCTAGTATTTAGGTTTGTATTTTGAAATTTAATAATGATATTTTCTAAATTTTTTAATTATTAATATATAAAATATTATTATCATTCCATAATGTTTATTTTGATGAATATTATTCCTATTAAAAAAATACATTTTTATTAAATATTTTTTTTAAAAAATACTCTTTAAAATAAATTAATTATGTTGAAATTAATTCAAAATAAAATATAAATATATTTAAAAAAACAAAAATAATATATTTCAAAATTTACAATCCAAATACTATTTAAAAAAATGTATTTTTAAAGGGTAAGAATGGATTCTGAAATACAATTTTTAAAGGTAAGAATAGATTTTGATGTAGTTGAATTTTATGAGATGCAGAATGCAAAACCCACACCCAAAACATTTCACTTTTCTTGTCATAATACACATTATTTTTTAAAGTTTAGTAAAATATTAACAAACTCCTTAGAATTGATATTTGTAAAGTTTTATGATCATTATCCAAGCTCAAATCCATTTAATCGGCTAAGTAAATCTTACTTAAGTAAATCATTGATCATTACTTAAGTAAATCATTACTTGAGTTATATGTAAAGTTAATTTTAGGTTATGTAATTTTTTTTTTCTCTTTTTCATTGACAATCATGTCCAAAAGCTCTTTATTACATAATCACGTTTTAAAATAACACATAAAACAATTCAATTGAAGTTTTAACAAATTTACGTGTACATAAAAATTATTATAACACATATTACAACTAATTTTTTTTCTCAGTAAACTTTCGTTTAACTCTCAATTGTTTCTATTAATTCAATTGAATAATAACTCTTTAGTTAACAATAACTGTCGATACAAATTTTTATTTCTGTAACAAAACTTTTATAATTAACTTATGAAACGTTCCTAAGCTATCGAATGAGACATGCTAACATTGTTTCACTTGCAACTTCTGAAACCAACATTCACTGGACAAATTCCTTCAATAAGATTTTAGTAATAAAATAAAATAATTCGGTAAACTTTAATTTCTATTATTATATTTTTAATTCACCTTTATATCATAATACTTGTGCTTTGGAATGGTTTCAATTTTTTGCTAGATTCCTAAAAGACATTGTTATATTAAAATTAAAGAATAATATAGGTTTTTGTTAACTCTTTAAATTTTCAGGCTATTTTTTATTTATGTATATGTTTATTCAATGTAAATATATTTTAATTGAAGTGTTAATGAATTTGAAATAAAAAAGTGCTCTACAACTGGCATATTATTTAAGAAAATAATAATGATATATATGATTATTTTTTAATAAAATTATTAAAGAAAAACGATGATGACATAGCAATAACAATATAAAACCTTGTTTTCGCATTCTTTTAATAAAAAAAAGTGAAAATGAGGTTAAAATATTGATTAAAAAAATTAAGATTTACTAAAAATATTTATTTATTATTTGACACACATTTTTTTATGTTTACTAACCTCTTAAGAAAGTTTCAAGATACTTCACTTTCTGCAACTTTTTTCATAATTATATATATATATATAATAGTGAAATTTAAATATTTTACGTAATAGATAACTTTTTATTTGTTGATAATAAATGAGATTTAATCTTTAATCTTTCAAGATAGTATCTTATAATTAGAGGCGAAAAAAATATTCATTTAGAGAAAATAAATTTATTAAAATTTGGTTACTGATTTTTTTTTTATTATTACCAAAAAAAGATAGGGTTTTAGAGAAGATAGGTTTAGAAGTTCGATTACCCTTTGCAGTTAGTGGCAACTTCGTTGAATGACTGTGTCTGTGCTGTGAAAGAGAAGAGGCAATGACTCGCCTCAGCTCCGAACAAGTCTTGAAGGACAACAATGTCTCCGACCCAATTTCCGTCACCACTCTGCATCTCACTTACAAAGCTCTTTCCGATGTTAGATTCAATACCCTTTTGTTTTATGTGCTTCTTTCTGGTTATAACCACTAAAAATATTGTCTTTTTTTACTTTGGAATTTACCCAGATAACGTGCTTGGCCAAATTCATAAACTTGGAAAAGCTTGACCTTAAGCTCAACAACATCACTTCACTTGAGGTTCTTCATTTCTTGCCTCTTCTTTTACTGAAGAAAAAGAAAAGACATTTATATTTTTTTAAATTATTGGCACTTTTGAGTGATGTGTTGTGCATGCTACACCAGGGTTTGAGATCATGTGCTAATTTGAAGTGGCTATCCGTTGTAGAAAACAAATTAGAAAGCTTGGAAGGAATTCAAGGACTCACTAAGCTCACTGTAAGCTGCTTTGGGTTTTATTTTGTTACATTTTAGTTTAACTGTTAATCTTATGTATGTATGTGTGCTTTGTTTTTTTTTTAAAGTGGTTTAGCGAGTAGTAAATTTAGTGATACCTTGAACTTACTGGCGTGTTAGTTGTGAGAATGGTGGTACATCTTTTTTTCCTTTCAACAATTCAAATCTTTATCAGCGAAATGTTTCTATTCCGTGTTTTAGATATCTTGGCTCTCCCTAGGATTAGGTTGTTCAAACTTGCGTTGGAAAAACAATTCTGCATGAATATGGTCATGAAGAGGAGACTGGAGAGTCTTCTTATCTTGAAATTGATATGATTTCAACCTCAATCAAATCCCAAGTATAATTTTTCGCGCCTTGATGCTTATACTTCTGAAATTATAAGTACGATAGTTAATTTATGCATCCTTGCTGACAACATAGAGTTGTTTCCAAGGGTTCAAATTTCTAGTATTTGAATTAAATTTGCAAGGATTCTTTCATTTCACAAGGAATGTCCAATTGTTTAATTTAATTAGGTTTATTGTTCTTAGAATCTGTTTACTATCATCAAAGATTTTAGAAATACTGACACCAAACACTAATTCTTCTCTCTTTTCCTTGATGGGCTTGCTTTGTTTGAGCATGTAAATGTCCAGATTCTTGAACTTATTTCTTGAATCTTGTCAAATAATCTGCCTAATCTTAGTTCTTCTGATTAAACTCATGGAGCTACATGGGGATTTAGGAGTCACTTTTGTATGAATATGTGAACCAGGTGCTAAATGCAGGCAAAAATAAGCTTACATCTATTGATCAGATCACGTCAGTTGTTAGTCTCCGAGCTGTGATTTTGAATGGTGAGAATTTTTGCATGATCACCTGCTAACCACATCTATTTTAGAACAATGTGAAAAATATTAGTAGTGATTATTTCTATTTATATATATTTCTCTTTTCTGCACTTTTACTCTCTTTTTTGGCTTTGGCAGAAAATAACATTTCCTCCATATGCAAATTGGATCAGTTGAAAGAATTGAACACTCTTGGTATGACTAATTATACCTTCAGTTAAAAGTTCTGATGCTTTCAGCTTCTACTAGTGGGATAAGATTTGGTTGTTGTTTATCATTTTATTCACTGATATGTCTTGGATGACGTTATGCTTCTATCACAAATGCACAATAGGCTGTATTAATTTTTTATTTAGTTTCTTAGTATCTTCTTTATTCTTGAAACGGGTATAAAGAACTCATACCAACGAGGATGAAATAAATTGAAAATTTGGAAGTACTTTCTTCATAGATCCTGATACATTAGGTATATTTTTTATTAAATTACGATGATACCTTCCAAGATTTTCTTAAAATAGACTTACATCACCTTTTTTTTCACCATTACAATGGTCTCCCTTGTAAGGTGTATGTGTAATGTTTTTAAAACATAAGGGAGTGCAAATGTAATGTAGAAAGAGGTGACAATGTAATATTTTTGAAACAAAAAGGAGGTTTGTGTATAATTTTAAAGAAAGATGGATATCAGTGTAATTCGAGAAAACCTCAGGACTGTCAGTGTAATTTCCTCTATTTTTGGGAGGTTTAGCAGCACATTTTAATGTTGTAAAAGTTCATTGTTAAATTTTATGTATAAGAGGCATATTACATGTTAAGAAGTTCATTTTTGACCTTTAAATCTTGCTTGATATATATATATATATGTATGTGTATATATATATGTATGTATGTATATATATATATGTATGTATATATATATATATATGTATGTATGTATATATATATATATATGTATGTATATACACACACACATACCTGAAAACTAATACCATTGTACTTCTTTTACTCTATGTTTGGGTATGTTTGAAATGCGTAATTATTTTTGCCAAATAATATCTCACCAACTCACACATGGTTAGAACTTGCGTATGTACAAAAGGTGTGCATAAATGTTGTAAAAAGTCATTGTTAATTTTATTATTTATAAGGGGCATATTACGTGTTGAGAAGTTTATCTTTGACATTTCAATTTTGCTTGATATGTATACATGCAAACCCATACTATTATACTTCTTCTTTTACTCTATGTTTATGTATGTTTGAAATGCATAGTTATTTTTTGCCAAATAATGTCACCAACTCACGATGGTTAGAACTGGAATATGTACAGAAGGTGTACATAAATGTACCAATAACCTTGAATAATCTTCGAATATCTACATCTGCAGTTCTATCAAAAAATCCTATCCGTAAAATTGGTGATGCTCTGCTGAAGGTGCAATCTATTACGAAGGTAAGAGGTGCCCCAATATGTTGAACTCCTTTGATGCCTATTTCAGTATTGTATTCCTATTGCTCATGAAATCTCTCTTGGTTTCAGCTTTCCCTCTCTCATTGCCAGCTTCAGGGTATTGACACCTCACTCAAGTCTTGCGTTGAGTTGAGTGAGCTCCGCCTTGCTCATAATGAGATTAAGGTGTGCTTTTAATATGTGACTTTGGATCAATACATGATACAAAATTCATATTTATTTCATGACGTCATTGCTTAAGATTTTTTTTAATATTGTTTAAATTGGATTTCAGTCTCTTCCAGATGAATTAAAGCTCAATTCAAAGCTCCGGAATTTAGATGTGGGGAATAATGCGATCGCGAGGTGGTCAGAAGTAAAGGTTTGATATTCATATCTAGAGTTTTCACGTTTTCTGGCATATTTTACAATTACCTTGCCCTTTACCATGTTTATTCATCATGTATTACATTTATAGGTACTCAAATTGCTCACAAATCTGAGAAATCTTAATCTACAAGGAAATCATGTTGCCACAGTTGATAAAGTTACAAGAAAGGTGATTCCATTGTGCTTCTTGTTCTATGTGAGTTCGCACATGATTATTGAATTTCATTCCTATTGTATGATACAGATTAAGAAAGCACTGCCAAGACTACAGATATTCAATGCTAGACCAGTAGATAAAGATACTGAGAATAAGCAGGGTGGCGTAGTTGATGGAACTCATGATTTTTCAGTAGATCATACAATATATAAAAAGAAGGATGATCACGTTGAAGCCGCAGATGATCTTGACTCGGAGAGAAAATCAAGTAAGAAAAGGAAGAAAACTGTTGATGTATCCAAGAAGGAAGACAGGGTGATTGCTGAGGGAAATAAAGCTCTTAAAAAAGATAAGGCAGATAGAAAGAAAGACAGTCTTATAGTTAGTGTTGATACTGACATGGAGAATAAATCAACCAAGAAAAAGGTAAAAAAGGATGACAAGCCCTTGGACAAGGGTTTTGCTCCTGAGGAGAATGTCTTTAAGGTTGGGAAGAAACTGAAGAAGAAATTTAAGAATAAGGAACAAAGTGAACTCGACATTATTGACAATGCAGAAGCTTCATTTGCAGAGCTTTTTAAAATCAATGATGCAGAAAATCAGAATCATAGTGATGAAATGAAAGCACAGGACAAAGTGCCTAAGGATGTAAAATTTGCAGGAAGCACAGTAACCTCATTTGCCAAACCTAAGAATATTAAAATGCAGAATATGGAGTCTCTATCATTTCCAGTAGCAGATATTGGAAATGGAGGACCATCAACATGGGGTGATGAGTGAGATAATATGTGAACACATGTTAGTCCATGAAAACTTGTCTACAAGAAGATTCTGTCAGATTTCTCATTGCATCTCAGCTATTTTCTGCTTTTGAAGTGCAGGATACTTTTGCTATGCTTTTAGTTGGTGATTTTGTTGTCAATCTGTGAATTGCTACTTGTTAGAGAAGTTTTCTTGATCTGCCATTACTTTTTATTCCCTTTCCCCTTTCAACATTCCAATGAGAAATGCAGTTAGCAATTGCTATTTGGTTAATTCTTTCTGCACCCGATCCATATTTTAATTTTCAAAATTGTCTTTCATTCTGAAATACAAAAGAATGCACTCTGGAAAAGCAAATCTGGAATAGATTTTTGTTTCAAGAATGAAATTAGAATAGAATTGGAAAATTAAAATCACACTTCATAAAAGTAGTTCAGGTATAAAAAACTTCATTCTTGAAAACAAAATCTGACTGGAAAAGGGATTTTAGTCAACAAAAGTGTTCAGAAAACGAATTTTGGAAAAGAGATTCCAGACAATGTATTTTGATATGCACCCCTCTCTTATTTTGGGACATTTTTTTTTCATTTCATGTAACTATCGAGTGCAGGTCACACATTTTATCGGGTGCAGGAAGGATTTGTCTCGCTATTTTATCTTGCAAAGAAAACTGGCAAAGTGTGGACTGTTTCTTCCTACAACTCCATTTGTTCTTGTGTCATCCTTTACAAAATATGAAAATACCTTTTTATCTTTCTTGTGTTACTCCATAAATTTATAAAATCTGGAAGCAATTTTAAAAATTATATGTATTCTGAATTACTTTCAAAATCTCATATTCTAAATAGCTTATAGATTATGTAATCAATAATATATTTTTTATAAAATGGTATTTCGGATTACATAATTTGGAAATAGCTTCTGGATTAATCTCATGTTATTTAGATTATGTAATCTGGAAACTAATCATACATGAAAAAAAAGCCTTTGAATTATGTAATCTAGAAGCTAATTTCATTTTAGGAAAGACTTTTAAATTATATAATCTGGAAACTAATTACGCATCTGAAAAAAAAACTTTTGGATTACATAATCCGGAACCGGAAGCTAATTACAAATATGGAAAAAAACTTTCAGATTACGTAATCTGAAATATTACAGAAGAACATTTTTGAAATACAAAAAATTATGGGGTTGACAAAAGAATGTATGGAGGTGCAGGAAGAAGCAGTCCAAAACGTGTCAGCTAGCCCAATTCAGCCTGTCCAATCTTTAGCCCGATATAAGCAGGCCTGTCCTTGGTGGGCTGGTCCACCAGTCAACAATATAAATGATTGGATTTCTAATAAAAGAAATTATTAGCATTCCATTTTTATATTGAATTTGATTATAATTAATTTAGAAGTAAATATTATTTATTAATTTTTATAAATTAGACAGAGACAAACAAACATTATATAAGAAATTGACTGTCTAAGTTATTATAAACACTATTCTGTTCGCATATATAGTGTAACTAAAAATTGTATATAAGTTTTCACTGAATTCATTAACAAATATAAGATATTAGAAAACACATAATAGCAAATTAATGATATTTTGATAACCATTTAAATTGAAAGATATTTTTGGTGGTTTGTTTCTTTTTCATAAATAAATAATCAATTTGATCCTTTAACCATTGAGATGTAGATTGATAGGTTCTTAAATAAATCTTTTTTTTGACAAATGATTTTTTTTTAAAATTTTTTTCGAAACTCTTAACAAAAGTCTACATTAACATTTAAATATTATGGTGACACATCTCTCCCTCCTAAGTTTCTGCCTCCTGAGTATGACACATAATGAAACGAGTCTTAGATATACATTCTTCAATAATTGATTATTTTCATTATAAATTTTTCTGTCACTTTTAAATTATTTTCCAATAATCACTCTCGTAAACCAACCCAAATCTCTCATCACAAATTGATGTAATTTAAATGTTTAGAGTTAATTAAACTAAAATAAAATATATGTAATTTAAATGTTTAGAGTTAATTAAACTAAAATAAAATATACAAAATTAAGTGTTTCAACCTCAACTTCATAATATATAATTGGTGTAAATCTCCCTTTATAAGTCAAGTTTTATAAGATTGAGTTATACTTAAAATTCACTGTTTAATATAATATCATAGTCATTTAAAATTTATCATAATGAGAGTTTATTAAACCTATTATGTCACTCGCTATCGAATCACCATAAATATATAATTTCACACGAATTGATAGAGGAGAGTGTATTGAAAATTTCATATAAATTAAATATTAAAACATTTTATAATATATAAGTGAAAACAAACTTCATTTTATAAATAAGTCGGTTGAGATTTACCTTTTAATATTAATTAATATTAAGTAATAAATAAAAAACAAATTACTATTTAAATCATCGAAAATTGTATTGGTTTGGATTAGCTTTGTTTGGAAGAGGTGCTAAGTCAATCTTCTTCAAAGAAAATGTCCAATCCAACGTAGCAACATGCAGTGACAACTTTTTTGTGCAGGCATGGTTTCTTTGACTCTTCTTTCAGTTGCTTCACGGTCTGAATTAGTGTTTGAATAATTTAAAATTAACTGTAACTGATTGTAATCAAATTAATTTTGAATGGAAAAACATGATTAAAATGTGACTTTCAGTGTATCTCTAATAAAAACGCAACCATAATGATTTAAATTAAACCATCTCCCAACCAAAAAAAAAATCTTAATGAATACTGAATGAAAACTTTTTCAATGAATTCAAAGAATGATTCAGTGGTCAAATTGATTATCCATGTATAGAAAGGTAGAATAGTTAATTGAGTATTTAAAAGAAAAAAAAAAGAGCTGAGTCCATAAAGTACTACCATGCATTAATTTGCTCTCTCATTTCAAACGTCTTGAGTTCATTGAAAGTGTTGGTAAGTGCAAATTGGAAAGGTTTAGTTGGAACCCTAATTTTGAGCATTGAGATGAACTTGAAAGGGTTGGTAGATTAAAAAAATGAAAACACTTGACAAAGGAGTTTGAACAGAATGGATGAGATTTGCATTCCTAGTTGTGTTCTAACTCATTCCAACCTTTTGTGGTGACACAACAGCTGGTTGCATCATCATCATCAACTGTAGTGTAATTGACGAAAAAATATAAAAGGTTTTATGAGAACCGCCATTAAAAAAATGTTCATATCTTGAATGTTGAAAGAGATAGGTTGAATTTATTGAGGTGGTGTTGTCTAGAAGGATGATTCAATTCCAGTATGATGGTGCCGCTCGTTGTTCAAATAAGGCTCACAATTTTGGTGCTAGACAAATTAAGCACTTTACTTACTTTAATTATGTTTTAAAGGTGTTTAAATTTTATTTTATAAGTAGATGTGAGATTGAGTTAGATTTAAAATTATTTTAGTAAAAAAAAATTATTAAATAAAAATTATTTTTAAAAATTAAAATAATTAGTTATTATTTAATTAAATTAGAGATTATTATATAAATTAAAAAATTATTTGTATGTAAAGTAGTTTTTATTATTAATAAAAAATTTATAAAATACTTTTTAAATTGGTATCTATTTTAATTATTTATTATTTTAGATTTTAAATTAGTCTTTATTAATTTTTTAGAGATTAGTAAAAAATCTAATATTAATAACTAAAATTTTTGTAACTAATTCAAAAATCAATCTAAAAATTATTTTATAAATTTTAATTATAATAAAAATAAATTTCTATATTAATAATTTTTTTAGTATTTAAGATAATATCTATTTTAGTAAAAAATACTCATTATTTTAGTTTTTAAGATAATATCTAGTTTTATCTCCACTTTGATTACTATTTCATGATATTTTTTTTAATAATTAAAATTTATTTTTAATGAGAATTTATTAAATTTTTTTATATCATTATTTTTATTAGATTTATTATATCATTAGTTATTAAACTGTTATTAAATTATTTATAAATATTATATTTATTACGTCATGTATAAGTGACTAGTCTTTTGAGAAATAAGTTAAACTTAAAATTAAAGATCTTTTAAAACATTGTAATGTTACATACAAGTGAGTTTTCAAAACTAACAAGATGTGAGAGGAACTCAATAAGATATTAATGTCATTCTCAATTTAAAATCTAAAAAATATAGGTTTATAAGTTTTTTATATACTATTTGACTTTTTACACGTGTAACTTAGAGTCATAATTGAGTGAGTTACTAAACTTACATGTTAACAGTGTTTAATATTGGTTAATTAGATTTTGAAAATGGTGGTACATTCATTAATTACTACTAATGGAACCGGTTTGGCCGACCACAAAAATCTACTTATCTCACATTTCTGACTTTTCATTGGTCCAAACAAACCTTAACCTCCGGCACTCAAAACATTCACATTACACCAATATTAAACACAAACACAAATTTAACACTTTGTTCCTTCTTCAACTCTTCTTCTCCATCTTTCTTACACCAGAAATTTCAAAAACCATACGCCTTTAACATCTGCTACAACTTGTAAATCAAAGATGCCTTACAAATACATACCAATTTTATCAGTTAGATTCCAAAGAAAAAAAATCAAAAAATTAAATTAGTATATTTAGTTAATTTTTTTATGGTGATGTATGCCTTGTTTTATGTTTATAGACATTGCTTTCTTATTATCTTATTTTATTCAAATTTAAGTGCTCACTAATAATGTAAGGGTTTAGAAAATAACTTTAGAGTAGAAGTGATATATTTTAAATGATACCTGGATATTTTATTATTAAAATAAAAATGACATATAAATAGAAAATTCAGTTATTCAGGTTTCATTTTAAAAGAACCACCATCTCTCTAAAAGTTTCCCTTTTCCTTTCTCTCCATTCTCTCTAAGATTTTGATCTCCTCGCTTATCAGTTTGGCGATCGGAATCTGCCATTGGACTCTTGGCAGCGAAGACTACAAGACTGCCCGATCAGAATCTCTCATAAGTTCAGTTTTGTTCCTCCTTTTCCTTTTCTCTCCCTTCTCTCTAAGATTCTGATCTCCTTGCTTATCAGTTTGGCGATTGGAGTCTGTCATTGGACTTCTGGCAGTGAATCCTATAAGATTGCCCTATCAGAATCTCTGATAGAGTAAGTTCAATTTTTACCCTTCTCTGAGTCAAATTTTGAACTTGTAGGTCTATCTCAATCTAAGTGTATGCATGTGCCTCTTTTAGCTTTAGGATTAGTCTTTAGTAGATCAGAGTCTTAGAGATATAGTTAGATTTTTTATCAGGACTCTGTGGTGCAAGTTAAGCTACTTTTGAAGATTTTGGTAGGTTTGGAGCTTTTCGTGAGCATATGCTCAAGTAAAGGTAAGGGAAGCTAGTTTAAAATCTTCAATAGAACCCTAGGTTATAAGATTTGAATGTGAGTGTGACGGGGTAGATTGTAGTTTGATTGAAATTGAAAGTGTTGTGATTGAGAATTGGTTGTTTGATTTAAATGGTTTTGGAATTAGAAATCATATATATGTATAAATGGACATAATAACTCAATGATTCAAT
>Ga0123342_1001410_pt1 | contig 40371 bp, 9 predicted proteins | sample Turbeawhitnodule_FD_89960 | JGI IMG/M metagenome (GOLD analysis project Ga0123342, IMG submission 89960) | Root nodule microbial communities of legume samples collected from Mexico - Turtle bean Mexico white nodule | ecosystem: Host-associated > Plants > Roots > Nodule | place: Mexico: Nepantla...
TAACTATTTTAAACATTAAAAATATTTATTTTTTAATGCATTCAAAATTAAAATTATCAAAAAAATAATAATTTATTATTTTTTAATTTATTTTTGAAATGGTGCTAGATAGGGAAATAAAAACAAAAGAGTGCTAAATAGGGAAATAAAAACAAAAGAGTGCTAGTTAGGGAAATAAAAGTGTAAATAGTGTTAGATAGAGAATTTATCCTCATTTCGTAGACTCTATAAAGGTGTAAGGAGAAGTTTGAAGGTGCAAGAATAATTTCTCTTTAGTCTGGTGGGACAACTTGCATAACGTTTGGGCTAACAATCATGAGGGGTACACAATTTTATTATTTTGTTTTAAAAACAAAATGATTTTAAATTTTAAGCATTTATCAAGAGTATATCAATGTATATCAAGTAAAAAATATTTTCAAAATGTTAGAGTTTAGATTGTTGTATACTTGAGAAAAGACATTTTTTGGGACACATTTATGTTTAGAAAGTAAAAACCTACCTATTGTTTGGGACAATTTTATAAGATTTTAGTTTATTAAATGGTTGAAGTTTATATTTGAAATATTCATCACAAATGCAATTCATCGTCCCAATCATCTTAACCAATTGATACTAAATAATAGTTGGCAGTTTCTTCCTATATCCTACATTATTCACATTATTCTTCCTGTTTGTTTAAAGACAAAATTGTCCCTATATTGGCGCTTCCAGTAAAATTTTGGATTGTCGTGTGTGGTAATCTTTCAGATTGATGTTTCCGATAGTACATGAATGACAGTGTTAATCAAAAATAAAAAAATGCAGAACATTCATAATTGAAAAAATCATTCCGGATCTGCCAATCCGTAATTCAAAATATGCATTCCGGATTCAGAAATCCATAATTGAAAAAAATCATTCAGGATCCACTAATCCATAACAGAAATTAGGCTTCCAGATTTAGCAATCTAGAAATCAGCAATTTATGCAAACTTTGCTTCTGGAACACCCCCTCATCCGGAAAGCAACATGATTCACTTCTGGATTGATGAATCTGTAGCACACTTCTAGATCCCGAATTCAGATAACGGGCGAAGGTCATTTTCGGGATTTACAAATTTATGGGGTGCAGGAAGAAAAATGTAGGGGTGCAGGAAGAAACTACCATAATAGTTTAATAACAAAGTGGGTCGGCCCATCCCACATAGACTCACTCCGCACTTGACCTACAAAATACGGGTCAAGTTAGCCTGTTCCGCGTAATGAACGCGGGCTGGATTTTTTGTCCCGCCCCGTACAAGGGCCAATCTATGGGTTTGCGGGCCAACCTGCATTTTTTTTTTTTTTTTAAATTCAATGAAAACGTTTTTTACTTTTTGCTCTTGAAAAATTGTTAAATTGAACCTATATTTGTTATTATCAAAACATCAATATTTTTTTCTTCCATTTCAAACATAGTCAAACATCAATAATTCAATTAAGATAAAAATCAAATATTAATATTATTCCATTTCAAAACCATTAAAAATAAACATTAAACATAAACACCACTACAATAAACATAGTTAATTAAAAAACATTAATATTCTTCCATTTCAATATCATTGGATGCAACCTTAGAAGAACTTTCATCCAATTTTTCATAATTATAATTTTTCCCGTCATCTGCATACATTAAAACAATGACAATAAATAAATTATTTTTTCATAAAAATAAAGTGTGCAGCATTGGAATGAATGGAAAAAGAAAACCTATTTTTTTCAATCCTTGTCACTGCCAAGTCAACACATAAACTTTTTTTTTGTAGGCCAACAGGTCAGCCTGCTCTGCCCCACTGTTAGCTCAGAGTTTGTCCCGTGTTTTTTATTAACGAGCCGCGAGCCGCCTTGCATAGCCCGCCCCGCTTTGCCATCCTAGTTTCATGAATTACCCATATATATATCATTATGGAGAAAAAAGTGATAATGGTTTAATAATTTTCAATGTAAATTGGTTAAGCTTACTTTTACTTATAGTTTATTTTAACTATCATAATATATGCAAGTATATATATATATATATATATATATATATATATATATATATATTAATTTTGAAAAATGTTTGTTAATTGGTTTAAGATTGATAAAGGTTTGTCAATATTCGTGTTTGAACTCGGACATGTATTTGATCGTATAATTTTGTTAATATTTGTGTTTGAATTCAGACAAGTATTCTTGATCCAATAACTGTTTAGTTTTGGTGAGCTATATGACTCTTTGGTCCGAAGTACCAAAATATCCAATGAAACATTGTACTTTATGGAAATAATGTATTTATACATCTCTTAGGTGGTGGTCCTTGGATTGGTAGTATGATTGTCATTTATTGCTTCATAAATAGTCACTCATAAGTAAAAACTCATTGAGTAGATTATTTTATTCATAATTGTCATGGATGACAATGAAGGTTCGGTTAAGGGATGTATACAGTCATCCGAGTTCTTTAACATTCTCGATCTTATGGTGGGTAAGTACAATATCCTCTAAGGTGGGTCAAACCATCGAACATGAGACTTCCAAACATTGGAAATAATATGTAACAAACAAACTACGAATCTTCTCTCCCTTAGCATGATTACCATCAAAACTTAAACACAATTAATTTCATAAATTTTGAGTTGTGGAGATGAATATTAGTGTCATTTGTAAAGAATTTTTTATTAATATAAACATTGCCTTAAAATATATAATTTGTTCTTACAAGGTCGAATATTCTCTACACTAAGTCTTTAGGTTGCTCTCTTAGGATCTTCACGTCTTCATTTTTTTTAGTCTCAATTTTTCAATCTTAGTTCGGGATAGGGTACCTACAATAACATTATGACGTTCAAGTTAGATATAATTTTATATTAGAGTTGTGTGTCAAGGATCAAATGTTCATTACTCGAAACATCTATTTATTTATAGTTATTATAGAGAGGACCATGCTAGATCCATGTAGGCCTATATTTCATTAATCATGTTTTTAAAAGATAATTAAGTTTTCTCTATCGTTAACCATTATTATAATTTTGATCACTAAGTTAAAAGATTAATTGTGATTCATACAATTCATTAAGCCAAAAGATCGATAAGTCAAAACATCGGTATAAATACAAACTTGTTGTCTCAAAATACCTGCAATAAATAATCCAACATAAACCGCATTAATTACACTCACATCAATAATGAAAAAAAAAACCAATTATATTTAAACTTTTGACGAGACTTGCAAACGATTAATGAATTAACATCTAATTTTGTTTTGTTTGGAAATTGGAATGAAGGGTGTGGTGCATAATACATACATGCAATCTTTATAAAAGACCTTTTTCAGCTTTTGCGATATTATTATAAGAGACAAAGAAATAACAAGTCCACAGCAAAGATATTTGGTGCAAGATTGATTATCATATAGTATGAAGTTAAATAATTTAGTCCTATATATATTGGTCTTGTCTTAGTCATGCATTTATAATTAAGGGCATACTAAATAGGTAAATTCAATATGAGAGTCATAATCAAAGTTTTTGGCAGTTTCTGTGTACTTAAAAGTGGCTTCAAATTACCCTAATCCTCAACCGACCAGGCATCCCCTTGCATTATCAAAAGCATTAATTATTGTTAATTATCTTTCTTAATTCTTGTGCTCCTTAATTACGTGTACTACCATTACAACTACTTTCTCTCAATATATTAAAATTCACCACTTAGAGGGATACGCGTTTTGATCCATAAAATAAAAACCAAAGGAGATGCATGGAAAGTTATCAATACGTGTCAATTGATCGAATATATTTTAACACCCTATTCAACTCGTAAATTCAAGAAAAAGAAAAGGGTGAAAAATGCATGGAGGTACGTGTCTAATGAGTCACATCAATCCTTTTCCTTTGCTCTTTTCTCCTTCTCTTTAGATTATATAACATCAACCTTTAGTTTAGCCACTATATTCTCTCTCTTCATTATTTTTCCAATTTATTATGCTTTCTTTTGAGGGGAAGTATGAAAAAAATATTTATGAAAAATTATAAATAATGTGAGAATATAATTAAAATATTACTTTTAATTGGTAAAAATATAAATTGAATATCGTGTTTTAAAATAATTAAAAATAATAATATATTTATTTGTATATTTTAATTGTTTGTAATTAAAATATATTTTCTATATTATGTAAGAGAGGATTTTGAAAAAAAATATTAATTATGTAAAATTATCGAGATATTAAAAATTATTAGAATTTTTTTGTTTTAAATTAAAAATATTTTTTTAATATTTATATTATTATATAAATAATTATATTTATTTTTTATATTATAATTTTATTTATATTATTATTTTTAATATTTTTATATATTTATTAAAAAATTAAATTAAATTAAAATTATTAATAATATTAATATTTAAAAATGTATTTAATCATTATTTTATTTTTATTAATTATTTTTAAAAAATTTGGTGCCATGTACAGATAAAAAAGATAATAGTTTGGTATTTTTGCTGCATGTAATTTTCGTAATCTTTATTGGCAACTGAAGAAAAATGTGAACGGTATGCATCCTCTGATTAATCGCTATCACTTCTACACAAATTAATTTCATAATTAAGATTTTGAATAAGACCAACTTTTCATTTTTCATTCATATGTCTCCACCCCCACTTTTTCATGGTAGTGAATAGTCATAATCAAACAAAATATTAACCTCTTTTTTACTACTATTTTTGAGTTTATAGTCAGAGAAAACACATCCATTTGCTTCCAAAACACACTTGTGTAAGTCATGACTTGAGAAACTAGGTTAGGGTTTTCATTACCTACAAATCATAAAAAATCAATTTTAAAATATTATTTTATCTGATAAATAAATTTTTCTTTAACATAATTTCATCAAAAACTTATTTACAAACTGAAGTTTACATTTTATTTATATAATATAATTTTCTTTTATCACGAAGAGTTCGAGAGAAAATAATATAATAATTTTAATAAATTTTGTTAATTATGTTTTGATTTCAGTTTTAATAATCAATATCATCAAATCAATATTATAATTTAATTTCATTTTTAATAGATGAAAAATTATTAGTTAATAAAAAACTATTTGAATAAACAATTTTTATATATTAACATATTTATTTTATATTCTATTGTTGATTATAATTATTTTAAATATATCAAATTTTAAAATAATATTTTTTATTATACATCATTTAAAAAAAATACACTATTTACTTTTAAAATTATTTCCATATAATTATACGAAACAGTTATAATACTGTATTCCTGCAGTTGGTTTGTCCGTATCCTCTTGTTATATGTGTATTAATTACATCAGGTTCGACTTGTTTTGTTTTTGGATTAAAATTTGTTCCATGATTTTGTGGTTGAATGGTTTATATTTTACAACCTTAATGTTAAAAAAAGTATTTTATATATAACCAGTATTGATGAAAGTATATAACACGGCTTATTTTAAAACACACATTGGAGAAATTAGTTTATAGCAGTAATTAAACAAATTTAACCAACTCCATCTATCACATTATATTCAAATTTTGATAAACTTTTACTTCATTCTTTTCCCTTTCCACTATTTTTCTCTAATTCAAATAGTTTCATTTTCTACCTACTTTTTCCTCAAATTTATTATTTTTCTCTTCCTCAAATCTATCTATTAATCTAAACAAAACATAAGGAAAAAACAGAAATAAAGAACCACTATAGTCCATATATTAAAAAAAAATGTGTACATTGATAACTAATCTCACTTCAAAAAAGTTATTAAATAAAAAGAAAATTTTAAAGATAAAAAAAATAATTACTATATTAACTAAATTAAATATTATTTTAAAAACTACAAAAAAATATTAGTATTTAAAATATTGTTTATTATTAATAAAATTTATATTTAATTAATTATCAAGTTTTTAACTATCAATTAATTTAAATTCTCAAATATTTATAAAAAGATTTTTATGAACAAATATTTATCTCAATTCTAAGTTTTTGGTATACCATAAGGCAAATAATAGGCATGTGAAGTGAAACCAATTTTTTATTTTAAGAATGTGAGAACTATATATAAATTTGGATCATATGATCATACATGTATGTAAATATTATAATTTATTTAGTGGTCACATAACCACTCAAAGAAGCCACACATTTTCTTTTAGTTTTTAGCATACAAATATAATCTAATAGTCTATATTTTTTTACCAATTAATTTTATTTTAATTCTAAAAAGGAAAAAAAGTAACCCATGATACACTTTATTTTGAAGTTAAAGTGGTACAGAAAAGAAGAAGAAGAAGAAAATGTACGAGTTATCATTGGGTGAATTGTATTAGTTCGAAATAAAAACAAAAAATAATCATTAAAATTAGTTAGATCGGACAAGTTGATATAATTTTCTTTTGTGAATTCAACACGATCATATTAGATTCATTTGAACCAATTGACTAGGCTAATAATTTTTTTAAAGAAAATATATGAAAACAATATTGTGTCATGTATATTAAGATTAAAAAAACACTCAAACTGATTTGTTTAAAAAAATATTACGATTGTATTGGTTTATATTTAGTCCAATTTAAAAGATGAAGATTCAAAGCCTAAATTTATTTTAATCCAACTATAAGTAACTAATTTTAAGATTTTGTTTTGGTCAAAATAATTAGGTTACTGAGTCGAATTATATTGAGGATGATTTTCAAAATAGACGTACTAAATCAGACAGAGAGATTTATGATTTATTTTTCATCACATTAATATAAAAAAATAAAAATAATATAAGTTGTTGGAATCTCATTTAAATACTATGAAATGTTTTCATCTCTAGTAAATGTGAGATCTCTAACCCAACCTTCTTATGTCCAGACCCCAACTCATGTGTGAGACTATATATTTATGGGTGGTCCAATAGCGATCTGATTGGTGGGTGGTATGACAGGTCCAACAAACTCTCGTTATGATAAGTTCTAAATGACTGATTAGGGATAACAAAACGGGGAGGGTCGTGCGGGCTAGCCTGCTGAGAAGAAACGCGAGACGAGTTGTCTATTCCAACCCCCTATCTCACATAACCCGCAGTCCGCACGGGCCAAGCATGAGACGGTCAGGCTGCCCCACATAACTTAAAAATCTTGAAATTTCTTTTTACACCCCAGTATTTTTTCTTCCATGTAGCTTCATATTCTACAAAATTCTAAAATTATTCATTCCAAATTTTACAATCTAGAATACAAATTTGATTGTGTAATCTAAAATATTATACAATTCAAAACACAAAATTTAACTTCTAAATTGTATAACACCGGAAGTCTTTGAATTTCACATTTCAAAATTTTTACTCGTACCTTATTACTTATGTTTCATAAGAATAATACTGAGAACATTTACCTAATTCATCTAAATAAATAAAAAATTATTCAAAATTTTTATTTAATTTTAAAAAAAAATACTGTTTATGTAAGGTGGACCAGTAAAATCAGCTTGCATATTTTAAATAAGACAGGTCAAATGCGGGATGGACCTACACAGGATAGACTAGTCTATATTATCATCCCTAACTCTGATACCATATTAAATAGTGGATAACTTAACATTTTAAAGTTGATTTATAAAATAAAGTATATATGTATCTCCAATATAAATATATAATATTTTTATCGTAGTGTTTGAATAATTTTTTGAATGAAACGTAAGAATCTGTGAAAAATGGGATTAAGCATCTATATTTGATTGGCATGGAAGTACTTACATGAAATGAAAAGAAAAAGGAAAAAAAGATGCCAAAGGGAAAGCCTTCTTAATTATTTGCATCTTTTTTTATAAACCATGACTTTTCTTCTCTTTGTCAGCTTTTGCCAAGTTGAGGAAAAGTTGTCCAATGAAAAAAATGAGAACATTTAAAAGCTTAACATAATATATTAGCGACAGTGTGCTTTTTTTTAGTAACTACAAATCTATCTCAGTCTTTTTAAATATTAATTTTGTTATTAATTTAGTATTATACTCAATAAATAATTACATCAGCATATGGTCTTTTAGGTATTAGATGATCCATTTAGTATAATCTTAAACTGAGAAACTTTACAGACAAATATTGACCACTCTATACTTGATATTAAATGGTAAACCTTAGAAAAAAAACGTTTTATTTATAATTACCCTAAAGAAATACTTTTTATTCTACTGAATTACACAAATTATGAGCTTCAGATAATTATGATAAATATTCGACATGAGATTATTTTTCTAGTACATAATAAAGGCGAATTAAAAGATAAGATTTTTCTCTATATATAAAGTGTGAGTTATAAATAACTAGAAACTAACAACTATAAATTACCAAACACATGAAAATGTGTCATTCCTTCTTTGAGCAATAATTTGGAAAAAAAAAATAATTCTAATTTCTTTATTTTCACACTTAAATCTAAGAGACCATATAATATTATGTCAATACTTGATGAATTCTTTATTAGATGTCAATCAATTTTGTTAGTTATTCATTAACATACTTTAAAATTATAGTTTTATAGTCAAAATATAAAAAAGTATAATTTATGATTAAATATAAAAAAATTCACAAACAATTACAAATTAATAATATTCTAAAATATACCAATATATAATACAATTCACCATGATACGTCTTGATATTTTTAACTTATTTCAATAATTTTTCAAAGGCCTATTTATGCATAGCACAATATTAAATTAAGAACTTTTTTCTACAAGACATATCTATAAAATTATTTTTTATCTAAAAAATATTATACCTAATTAGGGAGCTTATTATAATTTTTTAAAAAATTATTTAGTGTTTATTTCTTAACTATAAGCATGCATGTATCCTCTTTGAATGCACTTTGTACTTATTAGATAATAATTAATTGTCTTACAGGTCATGGTTTCATATTTTGTTGGGTAATTTTTTTTCAATTCCCAAAAAATAGTTAAAAGATAAAATATAAAGTTTAATTGATAATAAAATGCGTGTGTGGTTGAATATTTTTGAAAAGATAATTTAAATAATTTAGACTATAAAAATAGTTGTTTTAAAAAAAATGTATTAAAATATAGTGAATGGAGAATGTAACTGAAAAAAACAATAAAGGAAAGCCGTCCGTGGATGTAGCAAGGCTGCTTCCAATCAGATTACGCCACGTGATGGATATTTTTGAGGCAAAAGTGCTGACATGGGAAAAGAGAGGGTGCACGCAAGGAGTGTGCTACCAGAATCGAACATGACCAAAAGAAAATCTAACAGAAGCCACAAGAATTCGTGGCCAAGAATGAAAACCTAGGTATGACGTGGCACCTCACTCTGTTTTAATCGGATCAAAATCCTATTCGTCCTCTTTCCACTGACACTTCGCAACACAAACACACCCCAAACCAAGTAACCAACTCGCTGCCATCTCCCACGTTTGGATTCGATCCCCAAAAAATGCACGAAAATAGAGATCCTGCAATTAGGCTCTTCGGCCAGAAGATCCCCTTCCCTGAAGATGTTGACATAGAAGAAGAAGAAGAAGATGATGATGATGATGAGGGTTGTGATGGAAGAGACCAAGAGATAGAAGAGGATAAGGTACGGTTTGTAGTGTCTCAGAAAATTTTCAGAATCAAAGCAACGTTTTTTGTGACGTACACACAACACCCTTTCCTTCTAATGCTAAAACCTCTCATGGGTCCGTTTTGTCTCTTCGTTTTTCCTTTATTTGCACACATCAACAACCTACCTCCCTACTCGTCTGCTTTTTGAAAACTTTCATTTCTACCTGAATTTGTACTTCTCATGTTGTTTTTCAATGAACAACTTGTACCCTTCTGTTAATTTTTGTCAATTCCAATTACAAATTGATTTAATGAATGTTCCCAATTTCGAATTTATTGCTAATTAGGCAGTTTCAATGTTCTGGATATAGATTGGTCGGATGTTGAAAGAAAAATCCGTTTTCATTTTAATTTACAATTCCAAAACTGGTCTATTTCTGGACAAACTAATAGGTTTTGTGACATTGCTAAGAGTTGATGTAAACTTCTTTTCAAAGCCGTTCGTAGACGGCAAACTTTTTTCGTGTTTTGATTTTGCTGATTGCGATTAATTTTGTTACGGTGTTTTTGTGGAGCATTTTGATGTTTGAGTGGTGATCTAAACAATCTACTCAACAATTTCAGTCAACTCTGTCTGTGGAACAGGAACATCACTGTTTCTTTTCACAACGACTTGTTTTAATGTTTCTACTCTATGTACATGTTTACTTCGTTGTCCTGCTTAAAACCAGTGTTTTCTGTCGGTGCAGTCCTACTCCCACCCAAATCTGTGTTAGTAATCCGCTATGTGGCTGTAAGATTTTTGTTTTTGTTTCTGTACCTTTATTAGCCACTGATTTTTTTTTCGCTTGGATCACTCAACTCACACCTCACCTCGCTTGAGTTCCCTGCATCAAGTATTTTCTTAGCCCGTGGAATTGTTGTATTGTATTCTGGAATGTGTCTAGAAGAACAGGGAACTTTATATACTGTATGGTAAGAATAGTTCAAGTAGAATTTTTCATTGATTTTGCTTATATTTTTACACTATTAAATTGCATAGATACTTACATATGATCGGCTTTTTGAGTCTTTTCCACTAAAAAATTAAACATATTTTTTGAGTACGGTCAGTTTTTCAAATTTTGGTTTTCTTTTATGCAATACTTCAAAAAGTCTGTTCTACCTTTCTTATTACCCAATTCAGTTGTCATTTCAACTAAGAAAATTGTGAATATATATATATATATATCTTGGTTTTGTTTATGCAATTCAGAAGCATTCATTTTAGTGAGCAAAACATGTTTTCGTATTACTAGGATGCTGGAGTTGACAATGTTACCGAGGAAGAGCTAGAAGCTGATTCTGCTCCAAGTGCAGGAGAGACTAAAGATTCAGGTACCCCTGAGGCTATTGTGAACCCCGAAACACCCTCCATAGAAGAAGAAACTGCAAAATCAAAAGCTGACAAATCAGAGAAGGAGCAAGGCGATGCAGCCAACTCACAAGAGAAAACTCTGAAGAAACCAGATAAAGTGCTACCATGCCCCCGCTGCAAAAGTATGGACACTAAGTTTTGTTACTACAACAACTACAATGTCAACCAGCCACGTTATTTCTGCAAAGCTTGTCAAAGATACTGGACTGCAGGTGGCACCATGAGGAATGTTCCTGTGGGGGCAGGGCGGCGAAAGAACAAGAACTCTACCTCGCATTATCGCCACATCAGTATCTCTGAGGCCCTTCAAGCAGCCAGAATTGATTCTCATAATGGAACTCATCTTCCAACTTTGAAAGGCAATGGTAGAGTTCTCAGCTTTGGATTAGATGCAAATGCACCAATTTGTGATTCCATGGCATCCGTCCTCAATCTTGGAGAGAAAAAGGTTCCTAATGGCACAAAAAATGGGTTTCCTCATGGCTTTGAGGATCAAGGACTCCCTATTCCTCGCAAAAGTGGGGAAAATGGTGATGACTCCTCGACTACATCTTCCATTACAGTTTCAAATTCCATGGGAGAAAGTAGCAAAAACACCTTCCAACAACAACCGGTGCTCCAACCTCATGGTTTCATTCCTCAACTTCCGTGTGTGCCTTGGCCCTTTACATGGAATTCTCCCGTTCCCCCACCTGCTTTGTGTCCTTCCGGATTTCCCTTACCATTCTATCCTCCTGCTACATTCTGGAACTGTGGTATGCCAGGGAATTGGAATGTTCCATGGTTTTCTTCACTTTCATCTGCTTCAAACCCAAACTCTCCAAGCTCCGCTCCAAACTCTCCGACTTTGGGGAAGCACTCGCGGGACGGAGACATGATTAAGCAGGACTCTTTGCACAAAGAAGAAGCTTCAAAGCCACGAAACGGGGGTGTTTTGGTTCCCAAAACCTTGAGAATTGATGATCCAAATGAAGCTGCAAAGAGTTCTATATGGGCAACTCTAGGAATTAAGAATGAGTCATTGAGTGGGGGAGGTATGTTTAAGGCGGCCTTCCAATCAAAGAAGGACGAAAAGAGTCGTGTTGAAGCCTCTCCAGTGTTGATGGCCAACCCTGCAGCTTTATCTAGATCCCTCAATTTTCATGAGAACTCATGAATTAATGGCACCTGTTAAAAGTCCTTTTTGCAAGGTTAGTCACTTCTTGTCTATCCAGCAAGAGGCGGTGACCATCTTTGAGTGAAGGATTATTGACTTGCTTTGTTGATCTTGTATAGAAGAACCGAAAGGGTGTGGTAGTCTCTGATTTCCTCAGCATACATGAGTGGACGGCGAGGACTAATTTTGTCTTTATTTTATTTGACATTATAAATAGAATATATAGGTTCTTTTCAACGTGGTTAATTTTATGAGTTTGAGTTCATGTGCATGTATAAAAATATATGTGAAATACTGATCTTTAGCCCAGAGATGGAGAAGATCTTTCACTTTGTATAAAAATCCAAATATTGTACATGTTTCGGTACTCAGTAGAAAAGTTAATAACTTTTGGAGTATTACAGATACTTAAAAACTACAGAACTAGGAAGATAAATACGTTGATAAAAGTAATGGATAGGACAGTCTTGATTGTCTTGTCATACTTTACTCGTACGTTACATGTAATGTGTCTTCATATGCTGTCAAAATAATCAGTATGCTTTTGATAGCAGGATGATGTAATATGTTTTGGATTTAAATAATTAAAAAGATAACTAATTGTACAATATCATGTTCCACCAAAAAAGGTAGATTTTAATTAATAATAATCAATCTTTTTATAAGATAAAATGAACTTGATTCTTATACTTTATCCTTGTTTATACTTTGTAAATTTGTTCCTGCAACTGAAAGACCTGTTGCTATAGAAGGGTGGTGAAAAAAGATTTAACTTTTAGCGTCAGTGGATAAACTTTCATTCAATGGCCTTTTATCATCTGATAAATAGCTTTCTTTTATCTTTTTCGAAAGAGATTGTTTTCAAGAAATAGTTGTTTTTTAAGTTTTTGATAAATTTGCAAAATTTATTAATTTCTATGGAAGAAATATATACCGAAAAATATTGAATAATTATCTTGGACATTAAGAGGGACCTTCAAGTAACATCAAAGCTGAACCACTAGAAGGATTTATCTGAATGTTTTTCTTGGTCTTTTAAACTTTTCTAAAATTTTAAAGTCAATACAAAAAACTATTTCATTATCGAAGCTAATACTACCTCCATTCCACGAATAGAGTTTACAGCTATTGCACATAACAAGAACAATAATAAATTTAATCATTTTGAAACAATTTTCTTTAAATAACTCATTCTATTCATAAATACATCACTTAACTTGGATAAAAAAATTAAGAAGTTGCTTTGAGATCGTATTGAGAAAAAAAAATTAAGAGTTGTGAGAACTAACAATCTTATATATTAATAACTAATAATAAATACTTTTTTTATATAAAAAAAACATCTCATTTAGTTCAACTTATCTTAAAAAAAACTTATATTTCATATTTAAACTTGACCAAATAAATATATTACTTAGTATTCATACTTAATTTGTATTCATATTTTGTTCGATCTCCTAAAATTATATTCTACTCAATAAATTTAACACAGATTAAGTAGCATATGTCATATTAAAACTTAATGATCAAGAATCGAGACTTATTAGATATAATCCAATCCATAAAAGAATATATTATAATTAAATAAATACAGGCTATCTTCTAGAATTTTCCTTATTCTGCAATTTTGTACCCAAAATGTGTGTTTGATGAATGAGCCAGAACAAAAAGATGCAGATATGTTTTTAGGTTGAATGAAATAGAAGCCACACATGAGAAATGTAAGATGAGTTGTGTTGTGATGTGATGAAGCCCTACCTAATGCTAAAACATGAAACCTTGAGTTGAAATCCTTTTTTCCTGCACCCAACTTTTTTGACTTTTTCTCTTTTTAATTCCCTTTTGCCCTTTCCCTCTGCAACACCAAGAAAGCAATGCCTCTTTTCTTTTCCTCCATACGTTCTCACTGCCAAATTTCACATCAAGCCAAACCAAAAACAATAAATGCACTTCTTTCTTCCTTGGAAGTAAGCATACTTGCCAATTTCTGGTCATCATTATGCATTTGGAGGGATGGCTTTTGAATAAATACATTTTATACTTATTTTCATTTTCTAAAAGTTTCTCTTTTTAGTTTCTCAAATAAAATTAATTACATTTTTTCCTCCTAAATTTTTCAGTTTTTAAAATTTTATCTAATTATTTTCTTTGTTCCTTAAATATATTTTAAATTTTAAATTTTCTTTAAAAATAATACAATCAAACAATTATTGATCTCTGGATTTTTTTAATTTTCAAATAATATTTGATTAAAAAATAGATAAAAATAGAGATTTTTGAATTGAAGAAAAATATTTATTATTATTATTATTATTATTGTTACTTGGAGGTAAACAGCTTTCAAAAGAAAATACTGACATTGAAATATTGAAGCTACACATGGTAACTAGATAATGAAAGGGTAGGAAAAGTAATTTACCAACCTTTCCGTACCTTTTCACTTTTATTTGCAAAGAAAGTACTGTGATGCTTTTGTAGATTTTTTTTTTGAAATTAAAAAAATAGTTGAATTTGAATTATAATTTTTTATTGGACAAAATTTATTATTATTTTTTATAAAATTATTGTTACATTTTTTATTTAAATAAAATTTAAGATGAGTTATGTTTTAATTTTTTTTAAATCAAATATATTGATACACTGTTTAATAAAAGTTAATTTAAATACTTCAAGTAAAATTCAAACACATGATATGAAATCTTATTTCAACTAAATTCTATTTTTCTTTTTAAATCTTTTCATTCATTTTCTCTTTGACATGTTTGATGAAATTGAAAACACATAAAACAAAAAATTAATTAAAAAATAAGTAAAAAAAATAAATTCTTTACATATATAAGTTGATTTGAGATGAAACTACGTACATATAAAACTATAATAGATTATCTATCTTAATATTTTATTTATAATCATAGTTTCATAATAAACATATTAAAATTATAAATGAAATAAAATTAATTTATTGAAATTTTAATAATTTAAAGTAATATTTTAATATATTATAGTTTTAAAAATATTTTCTATTTATTAAATCCTAATTTATATCTTTAAAATTTATTCACATAATTTTTTTATTAACTATATTTTAAATATATTAATATAAAAATATTTTATCACATCTATCAAATCAAACACAATCTTTTATTTTATTTTTTTCAATTTTCACAATTTTTATCTCCATTCAAATAAGCTCACTTATTACTCTTTTTATTTTCTTTTATTTCTTTCTTTCATATTCCCACTTTAATCCAAATAAACATTAGGATGCTTCATTTAACCAACACATGGTTACTTTATTAAAATTTAAATATTTTATTCTCAGAATTTTAAACAAAATTTCCAAAATAATGATTTACCTCTCTTTTTCTTACAAATAAACGTTCTTAAAAAACTATATGTTGCAGAAAAAATAAACGTTCTTACATTGATTTAAGAAAGCATTTCATCTGTGTAACTACAAATTTTCATTCTTTCCATCTACACTTAAAACATCTATTGTTAGTTCATAATCATTTTAAATATTTTTTATCCATTTACTTATTAAATGTATAGAGACTAAAACAGAATGTTTTCAAGAGCAAAGACTAAAAGCAAAAAAAATTGCAACTATAAAAACTAAAAAAATAGTTAAACATTTAATATTTAACAAAATTATAATACATAATTATTTGTTTTAAAAGTAAATTCTAACACATTTATATTACTTAGGTTGTCAAAAAATAAAATTTAATTTTTGTTAGCATGTGATTTAGGTACACACACCTTAAGAATTAAGCATGAAATTTGTGGTCTCAATCAATTTTTCAATTCCTTGATTAGTACCTTAAAGCGCATGCTAACCCATAAAAATTATTTATTTGTTTCTCCTCAAACTAATTATTAAAGAAAAGAAAGAACTAATGGCTACACACCTACAGAAAATTGCAGCAAACATAAGTGTGACTCATTACAACAAAAGATCTACAAAATTTTGTAATTTTCATCATTCAAATCCATCTAGAAATCAATCATAGAATAGAATAGAAGAATATGGAGAAAAATGTTCATTGAATTCTACATCCCCCAGAATCGGGTCCACGCCGGACATTGCCATAGGCAGACAATTCAAGAAGATCCATATCACGATCTGTGCAATGCATCCACTACTCTAGTTAATATTATCATTATAGTTAATAAATTTCTAAACAGTTAATACAATCTTGTACCTGAAATCCTGCAATAAGAACTCTTTTGAATAAGTTCAGCTTTGGAGATATCTACTCGATTACCCTTTGAACGATTAACTGTTGCCTGAAAGTCATGAATAGAAACTTTATTAAATAAATAAAGGGAAATCTCTAAATTACAGTATGTTCCCCAGTTTTGTTTTACCACTTGCAAACAAATCAAATTGGAACTGGGAGCAAAGGAGTCACTTTTTTTAGAACCACATGATAGCCATATTAACCCGATTAACCTTGGCTAAGTAATGTCCCTGATTAGACTGATTAGTTGAATTTTCATAAATATCTTAACAGAATATTTTGCAGTACACTAAAGGAAAATCCCTTAGAAATATGGATGATTTTTACCAGCATCACTGTATGGATCAGTGCAAATGTTTAAATTTTAAGAAAAAAAAATCACATTAACACATTTTTTTTTAGAATACACACTACAAGGTTCCGTCAAGCCTCTGGCCAGGTTCTCCCTTCAAAGGGAAACAAAGAAATGGTTCTTGCCTGTAATACTTGACAGTTTTCCAGAGTGCTTTCTCCTCCCTGTAGTTTCACAAAAACACCGAAATAAAGAATGAGCAAAATGAAAATTAAAACCAAAATGTATTAGCTAGCAACTTAAAGATGGTCCTGATTTTTGAAGGAACACATAAAAATCCATCATCGTCTTCTCCTTCACTAATAAAGATTAAGGCTAAACTCAAAATTTCTTTTCCACCTTATTATTGTTTTTTCTTTCCCGCCACGACACTAATCAAAATCTAGTGATATTTACAGAAAAAAATCAAGTCAATCAAGTCTAGAAGACTCAAAAAGGACAATCTGTAACACTAATTTTCATTGAAGTTGCTTCTCCTTCATTGATGTGGGAATATGTAATATATAAATTTCTGTAGTGCATATAAAAGTGCAGAGTAGGTTCTTCTCCTAAGACACTCCGGTACAATACCACATAGGCATACAAAGATTCAAAGAAATCCAATTATTGAGACGAAAAACAATAGGAATTATATTAAGAGGTGAAAATAAAGGGTACGACCTGACCTTAGAGTAAGGAACAATGTGGTCGTAGTCATGACAGAGACAACCGGGGCAACCTACGAGCTTGCGAAAGATAGTATTGCCGAGGACGTCCCTGCGCCAGCGGTCGGGATCTCGACCTTTGACCTTGTCGGCCTTTTCCCAGCATTTTTGCTTAACGGTGTGAGGGAAGCTCCGAGGGTTAGGGTTAGGATAATCGTGAGAGAGAGAGGTGACGTTGTCGTCGACGTCGAGGAGAGTGGCAGAGGATGATGTGGTTCGTTTGGATGAAGAAGAAGATAACTTTGAGGAAGAGGGTTTGGATCGGTCCTTCAATGGTGACGAAGACCTCGCCCTTCTTCTTCTTTCTTCTCTGCTACTCGAATCAGTAGCATTACTACCCCTCATTTCTCTCCTCCCTTTTTCTTCCTTATCCTCCACAATCAAATTTTATAATTTAGGGCTCCACCAAGATATCCATAACTTTTTTAGGAGGAGTTATAAAAAAGAATAATATACTCTTGATATTAAAAAAATAAACCATGGAGTACTTTTTTTAGTTTTAAAAATAAATATCTGCCTTTCATATATACTCTATACATATATATATATATATATATATATATATAAAAAGGAGGGAATTTTTTATTATAACTATTTTTTTATACACATTTTTTTTTATCAATATTTTATTTTAATTATTTTGTCGTTTTAAAAATTTTAAATTTAAAACAAATAAAGTTAATATTAATTTTTTTTATAAAATGTTTACGGTTTGTAATCATAGTGGATATAATTAATTACTGATTTTAATTATTTTATTAAGATTAGTACAAATATAATTTTTTATTATGTGGAATCGTTCATACTATACGCGAATTTTTTTTTCATATCTTCCTCTTATAATTTTTATTAGAGATGGTAAAGTGGGGTGGGCTGTGCGGGCCGGTCTGTTGTTCGCTGAAAAAAAAACGGAGCGGGTTGCTTATTTCAATCCGTTTGCCCGCTTAAGTCCGTCCCACATAATCAGTAGCCCGCACGGGTCAAGTGTGGGGTGGGGCGGGTTGACCCGACTTGACCCGCATAACTTTAAAATGTATAATTTTTTTTTTACACCTATATTTTTTTCATATAGCCTCATATTTTACATTCCAAATTTTTTAATAACATTTTATTACACATGTTTTATGAATATAATATTATGAGATCATTTACCTAATGCATCTAAATAAAAAAAATCAAAATTTTTATTTAAAAAATTGTTTTTTTTAATAAATATTTCTTATGCGGGCTGACCCGCAGACCCGCGCGCCAACCCTTATGCAGGGCGGATTAGAGAAATCAGCCCGCAAATTCTATGCGGGACAGGCCAACCCGACCCACTTTTTGGGGACCAAGTGCGGGGCGGGCCAGCCCACATTGCCACCCTTAATTTTTATCTCTTCTTTTTATTTGGTTTGTTGTTACTAAATGTCATGCAATATATTATGTTTTATAATTTGTATATAATAGACATTTAAGTAGAATTCTATAAATATCTCATCAATAAAAAATTTCTTTTCTAAAATTAGTAAATTTAAATATTAATCTGAATAGTTAAATTACATTATTTTACTTAAAAATTTAAAGAATTTAAATCCTATATAGTACTTAGATTTATCAATAATCTCAATAAATGACAAATTGTTGGTAAACTAATATTTAAAATCAAATAAAATATTATTATTAACATATTTATATTAAGAGTGTAGATTTATAATTTATTTTAATAAATACAAATATATTATATCCATAAAAAAATTATTTTTATAAATAAATTTAAAAAATTATATTATAGTTTAGTTTTCAAAACAAAAATGTATAAATAAATATATATAAATTATTTAGTTTTTTTTTACTCTTGTTACTTTTTTCTTTCTTTCATGTTGTAATTCAATTTTTTTTTTTATAAAAATCAAATAAATCATAATACTTAACGATCTTTTTTTTTTAATCTTATAAAAATATGCAAATAAAAATAATAATAAAAAGTTGTAAATTTTAAAATTAAAAGAATTATGAAGACATGTTTTATATCATTTGATTACTGTTATAATTTAAAAAACATCCTAAATATTAATCTTTATTTTTGTTTGATCTTTTCTTTAAAGAATAATTTAATGTTTTATATATATATACTTTTTATATTTAAAAGACACTATGTATATCTATATTTTATTTAAATAATATTTTTTCCTTCATTTACAAAAACTTACTTATGACTTGTTTAAAAAAAATGTATGACACAAGAACTTAATTGTTTATTATTTTCAAAATTCAAGATAACAAAATTTATGAGTTGTACTTTTACTTAAAATTTTAATGAATACATGCATTCATAATAAAATGATAAATGAGAAATGATTTATATGCATTTATTACATACTAAAAAGAATTATTACAATAATGAGTGTATATATCGGTAGACCTTTTCAAAAACTTAAAAACTAAGAAAATAGAAAAAAAATAAAAATAAAGACAAATAGAAGCATGTCATGTGAGTTTGTTTTAAAACGTGGTCCATTTGGGATGTGCATGGAGAGGAAGACGTGGCAAACATAAAGGTCGAAGAGAAAGAGGAAAATGTGTTGGTTTTGTTGGTAGAGGAGGTGTTTGTTGCATAGGGTGCCAACGATTGGGGTCTCCCAAATCTCACCCTTCATATTCATGTTATGAGCTTGGTTGGTTTCCCAAACTCAACCCACCGAAATCACAGCTACACCTTTCATCTTCCAACAATTTGTTAGCTCTTAGATATCATATCCAGCTTTCCTTCTTTCTCTCTACTCGCCATCTCCCCATAAACAAATGTTGCTGTGATTCTTCAGTTACCTCACACCTTCACCCCTTTTATTTTAACATTTCCATTCACTTCCCTCGATTCTTTTCCTCTGTCTTCACTCTCTCAATAAGGTTTGTTCTTTTTACTTAATCACAATTTCGATTTTCCTCAAACCATTGCCCTTTGGTGTTCAAGTTTGGTTCTTTCTTTCGCTCCATATTTGGGCTAGTTTTTGTTTCTTGCATCCTTGAACCTGCTTGCTTTTTTACCAGATGGGGAATTTAAAATCATTTAGGGTTACATCGAAAAATGTATTATCAAAATTTGGTTATATTAATGATTTGTTTTCAATTGTTTGTGGCAATATTTGGGGCTAGATGTGTTTACTCTTAATCCTAAATTTGCAGGATGGGAAGGGTTAAATTGAAGATAAAGAAACTAGAGAGCATAAGCAATCGACATGTGACTTATTCAAAGCGTAAAAGTGGAATTTTAAAGAAAGCAAAGGAATTATCAATACTATGCGATATAGACATTCTCCTTCTCATGTTTTCTCCTACAGGAAAGCCTACATTACTACAAGGAGAGCGCAGGTAATAATAATGATGAAAACATTTATGTGGTGTTGAGAATGACTGAATGATATTGTTGTGAGTTAGTACAACATTTATGTCTGAATAGAAGAACAAACCAAAAACATTGTTATGACATTTATGCCTTTCTATGAGGCAACAACCTTACTTGCTATAACAAACATATTATAACATATAACACCCAGTTTTAATGTTTTTTTTTTTATGTTAAAAGTATGTTGTATAGTAAACTTTTATTGTTTCATACAAACACACTCTCTGTTGTAGGAGCAAATAATCTTTTAAGAGGATAAGGAGATATTATTAGCTTTATATATATACCTCCTAACTAGAGAATGCAATTTAATACTGTATATTACTTTATTGGGTGGATCTTGAATAAAAGATTATCTTCACACTTGAAATTTGAAATTAAGAAGTATATATTCTTTGGACTCTAATTGTTTATTAGATAAAAGAACTGGAGTCGAACTTTTCTCAGTATGATTGGAGTTTTTTCCCTTACTTCCAGAGGCCTTATTAGATTGAATTTAGCAGTTAATGGAAACATGAGTGTGTAATTTTTATTTTTTTTTAGTTTTGTAACATTTATTTATAAAGTATGTACTTAAAACTACTAGATTGGTTAGTTCATGGTAACTTATAAAAAAAGGATTCTAATATATTTTCTAGGATTTCAAGTATAACTAGTTCCTAGTCAATCTTTAACTTCAAACAATAAATTAAAATAACTACAAATGTATATGCAACAATTGAATAGTTGAAAAGAAAAATAACAACTCAACAACTCCAACACTATAATAATAACAATAAAAGTCTAATTACACTAAGATTCTTATTCAACATATTTTATGAGTATTATGTTGGTTATCAAGGGTCCTAGAACCTTTATTCTTTAACGAGACTTGATCCAGCAACTCAAATATTATTTGTGAGATATATTTATTTATACATAATATAGTTTAATATTCTAAAAGGTATAAAAAGAAAGAACCATGGTATTGTTAACTAGCGTATCCTTTTTAACGTCTATATTTTCATATGTATTGTTCAAGTTTATATTTTTTTTTTCAAGAGTTAAAATGTAAAATAATAAATTCATGTATAATCTTTAATAATTTTGAATATTTGTTATTGTTTTCAGTAATATTGAGGAGGTTGTTGCAAAATTTGGTCAACTTAGCCCACAAGAAAGGGCCAAAAGGTTTGTCAACTTTTTTTGTGAAGTTTAATTGTTTCTTACTTGTCATTTGTTAGTGATAAAGAAGCTAATATATTTTATTATTTTATTGAGCAGGAAAATGGAAAGCCTTGAAGTAAGATTACTCTGTTTTTCTCAATTATGTCTTATACATACATTGTTTTTGTTGTGTCAAATGCATCTTTTCAGTTGTCTCTGCATTTTTGTGATGTTTAGATTCTAATTTGGTTTTAAATTTAGGCACTAAAGAAAACCTTCAAGAAATTGGATCATGACGTAAAAATACAGGATTTCTTAGGTTCAAGGTAAGTTTATGTTTATATGAATTTGTCAATATTTTTCTCGTAAAGCTTTCTAAAGTTTCTCAATTTTATCTTTTCTACCTTGCAGCAGCCAAACAATGGAGGTACAATTTCTTCATAGACAATGCTATGCTTAATAATAATGTCAGAATCTTAAGTTAGTAGTTGAGCAACCAAAATGTTATGATCTGTGTGTAGGAATTATCTCATCAAGTGAGGGTTTTACAAGCTCAACTCACAGAAGTACATCAGAGACTGAGGTGCAACTTTGGAGCTTTTGGTTGTTAAAGTATTTCTTTTTCTTTTTGGTTTTTATAAGCTCTCTTGTTGAAATATTATTCATTTGACCTCTTCAGGTTTAGTGTTTTGCAATCATTTGGTTACTTTTATCCCTTATCTAGCAGGCATATGCATCATTTTCATGTGCATTCGAATTTTGACATGTTACTTTATGCTCATACTCATTCATGTTCCCGTGTCAAAATTATTTCAGATGATGTTGTAACTTTTGATGTTCTTCAATCTACTTGACATTTGGGTTTTCTGTATATAAATTATTTATTACAAAATTACAATACAAAATATTTTTCTATCCCCTTCTCTTAAACAAAACACTAGCATAGTTATGATATTGAGTTTAGTCAACATTTCATTTGTTACTAGAGCATTATAAGTTGGTAAATAATATTACAAAAGGAAGGAAATATTAGTTAATACTATTTTATTTATTATGCATCATTTATGTTTCGGCAATGGGCAAGAAAATCCAATCAAATTTCACATTTTCTATCACATATTCTACCAGCTGTGAGCAGAAGCACAGCACCGGTTTGAGAAGTGAAACTATTATACTTGTTCACCTTTCTTAAATATCTAGATTTTCATGGTTATAGAAATTATAGTAGTTGGATTTGAGCCTACTTTATAGATCTGAGTAATTCATATACATTAACATCCATCGAACTTCTACTTGATTTTTCCTCAGCTAACATTAACTATATCATAATGCACACAATGCATATAAAATTGATGTTGTCATACATGAGTTATGGATCATGAAAGTTTAAGTAATAATCATAAATTAATATTGTGTTTAAATTTTCAACTTTTTAGCTATTGGAATAATCTAGAGAAGATCAACAATTTAGAGCATCTTAGGCAAATGGAAGACTCGTTACGAGAATCAATCAATCGAGTGGTTCTGCAGAAGGTAAGACTTTTGTTTCATGCAGACTTCCCATATTGTTATGTCATCTTCAAATTACCACTACACCAATCCATGGATAACTAATTAAATACTAGGTTTGTATTTTAACATGTCAACATGTTTTCTTAAATTAACAGGAAAATTTAGGAAAGCACCAATTCATTTCACTTGAATGTGCTAACCAGGTATAGTAAATGTTGTATTTTGCCTTTCTTAATATTTCCTGTTCTTCTTTTCAAAATATTTATTTGGTATTTTGTTGCTTCATAGTTACAGGAAGGGATGACATTACCCTTGATGATGGCAAGTCTACAAGAATCTCAACCACTGTCTTGGCTTTTGAATAATGATAATCATCAATTGTTGTTACCAAATGAACCAAAATTTCTACCATTTAGGTGGGTTACCTCGTCTATATAACTTTGTTCTACTTGTGGGATAGTGGAAGTGTGGAACTGGATTATTTCCACTGAAGATATATATTTTAACAAGCTAGCACATATGTCTTTCAATTAATATAACTAATGATATATCAAATTTTCTTCCTAAGATTGCTTTATAGTACCTTATAATTCATCTTTCAATTTCGTTACTGATTTAATTGTACAACATACAGTGATAATACCAATAGAGACGCTGAGTGTTCAACTGACATTTCAATTCCAAGCTATTCAAGTTATATTGGGAGCCACAAACTTGAAGTTGGTAGTTCTCCCCAAGTGACTACTTTGGGTCAAGGAGGTGGTGCAATGAACGAGTTAAATGGAACAACATACTTAAATGTACAACGTTGTGACCAATTTACATTCCCTCCTCCACAAGATATTGAGGAAGCAAAACATTTACCAACGTTGAACAACAAATCAAACACCGTGGATTACCAAGTTAACAACTTTGATCTTTCCGGTTCACTATTCGAAAATGGACATCAATTTTGGAATTCAGCTTCGGGGTCTTGTGGTATTGCCATGTATAATGAGAACGGCTACCACAGGGTAAGCAATCCTTTTATGTTTCAATGATTCATACTTCATAGTTTCAAGGCAGATTTTGAATTTTCTAAAATCGCTCAAATGGGCATTAAGAGAACTCAAACAAAAGATAATATCTATTGTGTTTCAATTCTTTATGTTGGACTTTAGTCTCTACTTTTTGTTTTGTAGACAATTTGACTTAGGTTGTTTCTAATTTCCTGTATTTTGCAGTAAATCAATGACTCAACTATTCATACTAGCCTATTTCGAGTGACAAGGATGTTAGTTGATAAAGTCATGACAAAATGCTTGCAAATTATGTCTACAAAAACAGATTAGATTGTCTCTCCACCTATGAGGTCAACAAGGTTCGTAAGAGTGGACAATATTAGTTGTATATATTGTAAGACTTGTAGGATGCAGTTTATTCACATACCAGTATTAAACTCACTAACTCTTTTACCAGTAGATTTTTGGAATTGATTAATCCAAGCTGTAAATTTTTATTTTGTACAAAAGTTATTTTAATGGTCTTATAAATAGTTTTATAAATTGAAAGTTTATTTGTTCCTTGGTCCCTTGGCACACATACAAGCTTTTTATTGAAGAGCATATTATTCTGAAATCAAAGTTTCAAATTAGTCTTTAATATTGTAATGGTAGATGAAGAACTGTGCTTTAATATTTTTACTCAGATTTCAGATTTGAATCCAAGTAAATTTTTTATTTATTAGAAACATAAAAAATATTAAGGATGGTGAGTCAAACTTCTCAACCAAGAGTACGCATCATATTTTGCACTTTTAAGATAAACGAAAAGTTTTAAACTAACCAACTTCTTTTTTTAATCCTTTAATCCGTACATTTGGAATTTTAATTTACAATTAACCTAGGTTTTGAGGAATATGCAAAGGAAACCATAATCTTTCATTTGAGCGAAAATGGAATTGAATGCAAATACAAGTTTTTTTCAAACCTTATCCAAAATTAGTATATCAATTTGTAATTTTTGTATATAACTCAAAAGATGAAAAAATAAACGTGATATTACTTTGCTAAAAAATTGCTTGCATCCTCGTTCAACTCACAAATATATATATATATATATATATATATATATATATATATATATATATATATTCAAGACTTTCAAACATAAATTTAACTAAAACCAAACCTAATAATTTGATCAACAACTTGTGTAAATACATAAACCTAAAAAATACTCACAACATATCTCAATCTTTCAATATCTAATCAAAATTAAGATATTAAACAATCAAAATCTCAAAACTCAAAGATAATATAACCATGTAGGTTCCTTACTTGTTTAGCTTGCTCATGACGAAATCAAATTCCAACTCTACGTAACTAACAAAAAAATTAAACATAATTGATGATTTAAGCATATGATCCCAGCTAACATAGACACTAAAAACTGACTCAAGAAAAAGGATGTAGAAAATTTTAATGGAATAAACTTGTTTTATTTTCCGTTGAAATTCATATGAAATGTTGTGATCTAATATTTGAAAAAAATCAATAGATTGGTTAGAATATTAAAAAGAAGTTAGAGAAAAAAAAGGGGAAAAAGTTATAAAAATATAATAATTATTTTAAAATAAAGTTTGAATAATTCAGTTTTTTTATTTATAAGCTTTATAATTTAATAATAAATATTCATATTCCATCTTAGTTATACCACATCTATTCTTAAACAATTTTTAAAATCTTTACATTACGTCATATATTTAATTTAAAAATCAAATTATTAAGTATTTAAAATAAAAATCGATTATATTAAAAAGTGAAATCTTATTTAAAATTTTTGTTTTCAAAAAATAGAGTAAATTCACCTTGTTTTTTTTTTTCTACAAGTAGTTTTCGTTTTTCCTTAATATTTATTTATCATGATAATATATCAAAATGTTAAATTTCAACTTAAGTAAAGAACTATCTAAATTTCTCCTTCAAAGAGTCTAATTTTATAATATTTATAATTTATATTAAGATACCAAATTTAAAACTATATATTAAAATTTACCACTATTCCTTAAATATTTAAATAAAATTAATAACACAAGAAATTTAAGTACAAAGTGATAAATATAGTTTTTTATATCTTAAAAGTAAAAGCCATCTCATATAATAAATAAAAAATTAAAAAAGTAATGAATGATAAAAACCAGGGTTAAACATTTTTTAAAAATATTAATCGTGAATTTGTAGGGTGGTAAAACACGTACATCCAACGGTCAGGATTTTATGAGAGTAAAAGGAACAAAACGGCTCCGTCTCCTATACCCTAACTTATACTATCGCCCCTCTTTCTCTCTATATATACGAAGCCATTGTTCTGAAACCCTAACCTCCACAGCAGCAGCGATATCCGTCTAGGGTTTCTTCTATCCAACTCTCTTTCGTTTTGTCTCATTTTTTTTCCTTTTTTCAATTCATTTGCCTCTAATTGCTGTGTGCCAATGATGGTGTTAAATATACTCCGAGATTTATTTCTATGAAATCAACTTCGATCTGAGGCACTAGCTTTATCTTTCTGAATCTCTACGATTAGCACAGTAAAGTGTTTTAAGGGTTTTGCTCCCTTTTTATGATTGTTTTCGTGATTGAATTGCAGTTGTAATGTTGTTGTTCTGATTTGCTGAATTCACTTGTATGACTTTGATCTAGCTTTAAAATTTGTTCTGCCGTCTTGTGCCAACCTTTCAATTCCATAGTTTGAGCCAGTAAATATAGTATTCATTCGCAGATGACGACAAAATAGACAGGGACATCAGCACTCCTATGGAGAATGTTGACTTCGTCTAATGGGAATCTCTCTGATGCGTTCATGTCTTCTTTTGTGTTTTTGATTTTTTTTTAGTGAAGCATTTGAATTTATTGTTTTAATTTTAACTATACCATTTGCAAATGACGATAAAAGACAGGGACATCAGTACTTATTCTAAGGATGTTGATTTGTCTTTGGGAATCTCTCTGATGCATAATGCAGTTTTCACGATGAATGTGTAGAAATTAATTGTTAGGAAACTCTCCAACTTGTATAAGGCTCTGTTTGAAAAGAAATATCTAGGTTGATGATGTTGTGATGATCTTATATGTTCTACAAGCGATATTGATCACTTTGTTTACTATTGAACTGCTGAAGAATGATACTGAAATTAGGTTTGGGTTAACCCCATATTAGAGTTATGGCTTCTAAATTTTGAGTGTTGGACTTGATAATGTGTACTATTGATTATTGATACTGTTAGTATTGATTTGGCCAATGATGTACTCATTTGTTTGTATCATCAGATGTGTTTATGATGATATCTTTAATTGTCACTACCTCTGAGGCCATTCTTTATTATGGTTTTTATTTCATTTGGTCTAAAACTCTTTGTTCGGATACGAATTTGGTTTTTGGAAGTATTGATTTTTTTTGTTATTGAAAGGCGCTGTTTTCCCCTAAAAATGACAGCTCCCTTGGCCTTTAAATTTGGTTCTGTTAACTGAATTTACAAGCCTGGTGATTGCCACTAAGAACGGAGATTTGAAGGTTCTTTTGTTGAAGCTTGATCAAATTCGGGCTCCAAAAGCGTCTTATGAAATAAACGTCTTGCATCGTTGTTAATGAAGGCTTGTAATCTCTGTTATGGCTTTATGTTGTTGTAGGCCGTGGAGAGTTTTGATTATGCGAGTCAAATTGATGTGTCTTCAAAGAAAGTCACTGTTACCCGTTACTAGATGTGCTTTTGAAAATGTAGTTTTTCCCCTTTTAATCTGTCTTACCTTTGGCTTTTTATGTGTTTTTGAAACTTGAATTCATAGACTTTTTGTAATCAACCTTTGGCTTCATTACCTAGCGTAGCCTAGTTTGTGAGGAGCTAGGCCACATATACTTGTGGTATATTCTTTATAACATGTTTTTAAATATTCTAACCTAATATATCTTGAAAGATTATCGACAGTGCCCATAACTGAGCATCAGTATCATTAAAATATTCTTAATAGTCAACATGAATAAGATCAAAACTGAGTGAGGTCCTATACATTAACATAAATAAGATCAAAGCATCGCTGTAAATTAACATAAATAAGATCAAAACATGATACTGAAATGCTAATTGGAAAATGTATCATTCTTTGGTTTGCCAAACTGCAAACGTTACCAAAAATTTGTTAAACTTTTAGTTCAACTTTTTTCAACAAAATCATCACTGTAACAAGCTAACAAAACCTGAAGTTATTCTTCTTTCCCCTTGAAGTTATAAACATGATCTCTCCACTAGACAATCGTAATATCTTAGTTATGACAGATACCCTGGTAATCTAGTTCTGGATTTTACAGTGAGCTTGAAAAAACACTAGGACTTATTTCCAGTTGGTAGAGGCATGAGACAATTTTTATAGACCACAATTTAGAGGCACTTAGTATGATATGAATAGGTTTAATTTTATGATAAAAAGTGAAGTGAGACAATTAAAAAGTGAAATGAGACATTTAAAATGTGAATGACACAAACAATAACAAATGTGGTACATCACTATTAGAACCTACTAACTAGAAGAGTCATGTTAGTAATTTGTGATTGCTTCAAGAATGTTGTTTGTTTTTATTTTGTTTATAAGGTAAACCAAACTGATGCTGTCCCAATTGACTTAAAGGAATCCAGATTTTTTTTATTTACATTAACATCATTATTATGAAGAATTTTACGATGGATAAAGATAAATAGTATGGTGAGGTCTAATTTTGAGAATGGTCAATATTCATTTATGAATGTAACAATCTTAATCAGAACTCAGACAACATAATAGAAAAGAGCAAAAAAAATACAAGATAATGTGGACTAATTTCTTCATATTTCTTATTACAGAAGAATAATGTAATCCCTGATAAATACAAGGGAGAACACCACAACTATTCACCGTATATTTTTTTAAAAGAGAACAAGATTAAGTTTTTTTATACATTATTTACAATACTTTCCACGAGTGGTTAAGGAAATTCATGTTTTTTTTTTGTTAACATGATGCTTTTCACACTATTATACATTTAGCAAAATTAATTGTTAAATTGAAGACATGAGGAACATCGATATGAAAGGGAATATAAAGAAAAAAAAAGGTTACAATATGTTACCCCAAAAAAGATGAGTCTATGTGATTCATGTTTATCTTCTTTAGTTTAATATTGTTTTATTCTTGATTATTATAATACTTTTGGTTATGTTTAAGTAGATTATTAATTGTTATTTTTTTCAAAATAAAACTAGCCTACACTTAAATTTTGTCGTGGTCATAAATTTTATCAATTTTAAAAACAAGCACGGTAAATCTAAAACATAATTTAATTGATCACTAATTTATTTTAACTCTATTTTCTAAATGTACATTTAGAAATTTAGTTTCATGTGAAATTAATCCTTTACATCGATAAACTTTTTTCTATCAAGAGTTAAAATATTAAAAAATATATTATTTACGTATAACACGCCATTATTTTATTAATCTTTTATCTTTTTCAAAACACTAATTGAGCTAAACTTGAAATCTATGTGTTGATGAAAATATGGGAATAGTTTTTTTTTTTTTTTTTAACTTTAGCATTGGTCAGACATAGTAATAACTTCAATAGTGATTAATTAAATAAGAGAGAACTTTCACCTCTACTAACATGAATTATACTTTTTGTATTTTGAAACATAAAAATAAGTAGACTAATTAGTAAACAGTGCAGCATAAGAATTAATAATAATAATAAATGATGAAATTATTTAAAAGTTCAGTTGTTCAAATTTTTATCAGGAATTGACACTATACAAAATTGCAACAGGTGTTGAGAAACAGTGAAATTGATTTTTATTGAATTGTAGAAATAAATGTGAATGAATTCATGGAATAGTTAAGCCCAATACCAAAAAATTCTGAACCTATTTTCCTTCACACTGAAATTAAATATTCCTCAACTTGTTAATATTTATATTGAAACTTGTTAATATTTATGTTGAAAAATGATTATATTTATATTTAAACTTGTTAATACATTAACATGTGGCCTATTAGCTCAGCTGGTTAGAGCGTCGTGCTAATAACGCGAAGGTCGCAGGTTCGAGACCTGCATGGGCCATTTTTTAATTTCTAAAAATTTTAAAATCTGATTCATATTTGCTTCTACTTTCCTTTGGTTTTTTTCAAACGGAAATGATCACATTTTTTTTTATCCCAAAATATTTCACTTAAGTGTATAAAAAATTAAGCGTAAAATTATTTACATATATTATTTTCTAATAAAAGTCATAAAAATTACAAAATAAATTATTCTTAAACACTAAAGTAATTTTTTTAAGTTTTTTTATTAATCACTTTTTCTTGTTCTTTTATCGTATTTATTTATAACGAGGTTCAGAAAATTCTTGTTTATCGTATTTATTTATAAATTATAAGGACGTTAAGAAAAGTGATTTATGAATATTTTTTTAGTATGATCTAGTTTACGTGTGCGACTGTTTTTATATTATGATATACAATAGATAGAATATTAGTACAATTGTGCCCATTGCTAAACACACATTCAGGTCTCTAAAAAAATTAAATTTAAATCCAACTAACATCCAAATAGAAAATAAAAATAAAAAATCTAAATAGAAATGTAGTGTACATGACATTAGGTAACAAAGTACAAACCAATATCAATTTTTTTATTAATGATATTTGATCTCAATGTGTAGTTGGTTTTTCCAATTTTCCACTCTTTGAATACTTGACTAGTTACAGAAGAATACATCGTAGTAGCAAGCAACTAAGAGATTTAGCATATATTGAATGTTTTAATTTAAACTTTAAAAAGATTTTTTAATTATAATTTACTTGAATTTAGGGGTGGATAATCTGGGTTAAACCCGCGAGTTATGGGACAGTGCTTAAAAAAAATCACATCTAAAAAAATGTTTAAAATTGAAAACTTGTACAAGTATAAATTAAGGATAAATAAGTATCCTTAAATCTAAATAATAACTTCTTGTTTAAGTGAGCTAAGGTGCAGTTTTATTGTAATTAATTTACATTGAACAAGAATGCAACTTATTTATGACAACAATTTTCAGGCTAATAGTAGGTGTTAAGAATCATACACTACACTCTTTATATGCAATGACAGTGTCCTAAACAAACTATATTATCTTTTTAGTTTCTACTTTTCAAACATTATCCGACACTATTCAGAGACTCCTTCAATTATAAACCGTGTTGTTCAATGTTGGACCATGTACTCTTTCCACCCAAAATTTCAAGAAATGGCAAAACATAAAAACTTAACCAATGAATTGGCACCAATCTCTATATTAAAATCCCAACATTAGTGGTTTCTATGCAATTCCATTCGGTGCTAGTCCCTTTCTTCTTTGCAACTCTCACAAGTTCCCTACCTTTACCAATTATTAGGGAATGTTGCCTTTAATCTCCAAGTTATCTAAAACCAGCACCTCAAAAAGCTGGCACAAGTTTATAATCATCTAACCATAAATAATTTAGGCTTTGTTTAACACTTAAGTTTGCATGAGTGATCCAAAAGTTACAGTGCAAAAACATAAAAAAATTGGTTCAGATGACTACGAGCAGTGAACATAAGTTGTGGCACCTTCTGCATACATTTTACTTTAGTGCATGTAAACTAATATAGGTGTTGAACAAATTATAAAAGTAGAATGTTAATAAGTTTGCCTAACCCACCAAGCCTATGAACCAATCAATTTAATTGGCAGATCCTACTTTGTGGTGAAAATGACAAAGGAGAAGCAAATTTCATTTCCCATTTCAGTGATCTGCTTCGCTGTTCAAATCAAGTGTGATTTATCTTTGTTTTTATCTTGGGAACTTTTCTGCCATGATTCATTTTGGACTCATTCTTATTTTCAACACCTAACACTCTTCATTTCGTCACACCATTGGTTAATTGCAAGTTTATGTAAGCTGCTTCATCAAAACCAATAACCTAGCATCCAACTTTTTCTTTACAGAAAAAATAAATTAATATACTTTTTTTAAATCCAATGTGTTTTTACTTTTATGGTTTAGGCCAAAATGCAATGAACATGTTCAAGTTATTTGATCTCTTAAAAAATGACTTTAGAACACTAAATCAAAACCACAATACACAAAGACATATATAAAAATAAGATTGCATTATAAATCCCCATTATCTGGGAACTTTGTGGGGGAATAAACACAGCACATAGATCCTCCTCTCCCATTATAGAAACAAATCACGAAAAATCTCAAAAAATTTAAAACTCCACATATATGATGCAAGGAAATTGTCATTGATTCTCCAACACCAACCCGAATTTGCATTAATTAGAGGATAAATGTTTAAATTTATCCAGTTTTAGTGTCACTTGGTTTTGTGTAAAGTAATATTTTACCTTTTAATTCTAATTATATTACAAATTTCATTGTTCAACTTTTTTAACGTATTTAAATAAGTATTTTATTAAATTATTTTTTAAATACTAATTTTGATTTTTTTAGATAAATTATTTTTATAAAAAGTGTTCTACTATGTAGAGAAACTAAATTAACTCATGCATAAGTTATTTTAGTATAAGTTCTTTTATATAGTTTCTTTAAAATTTTATTTTTTTAACTTATAATATAAGCTAATTTTAGTATGTAGACAAACTTTTTTTTTCTTCTAAAACTATTTATGGAAATACTTGTTCCAATAAACTATGTGTATAATTCACTACGTATTGACTTTTGAATAGTTCTAAATTTAGCGAAAAGTTTTAGTTTGATTCCATTTTCAAATGTTGAAATATCGTCAAGTTGTATTGACGGAGAATACAAGAATGGATCAAGTTAAATAAATATAACAAGTGTTTATGAAATAATAAATTTTAAAAACTTCACTAATTTACTAAGCAAATAGAAATTATTTCTTAAAAAAAAGTTATTAGACTTGTGCATAAATATGGTCATTTTATTAAAAACATAAAGAAATGAGCATATGAATAGAAATTATACATATTTGTATTACACGTTATATATGGTATTTTTGTCCTGAAATATTCCAATTAGAGTGTTATTTTTTTATGGTGTTAGTGACTAAAATTATTGTCCTCTTGATTTCGATAACACCAAAGGTACACATATAGATGGCTTAAAGTCATATAATGAATGATATTATTGGTGATATAAATATTATTTAATGGCTGCGAAGCAAAGATACGCCACAACTCTCACTCAAAACAGATTCCACAATGCCATTTAGTCAATCGGATCAAATACGAATATTCCCTCTTTTTTCTCAATTCACCTTTCTTTTATATCATTTTCAAGAGATTAATTCTTTTTTCTATTTTTTATTTACTTTTTATCTTTTAATATCTACTTTCTTTTCTTAATTTTTAAATACTTTGATTCCATTCGTTATATTTTAAAAGTGGATTAAGATTTTTCTTTTATTTTCAAATTAATCGTTCATCATATCACTTATCATTTATCACTTTTCCCTCAATCTCCTTCACCACCCTCCTTCTTCCTTTTCATTTTCTCTCATTCAACTTTTCTTCTTCTTTTTGTTATTGAAAATAAAAAGTGTTTCCTTTAAATGTGGAATCCCACCTTAATTTAATCTCTCTTGCATTGAGGAAGTAACATTTTTTTACTATTCTTGCCAAAATATTAAAAAATAAATGAAAAAAGCTCCTTATTTTGTTTGAGAAATGAGGGTTTTTATTATGTGTTTTGGGTGTGATTATATATTGTTGAAGAAAAGGTTGAATGTGGGTGTGGATGGAGGATCGGGGGAAGGGAAGGAGAGTGGTTGCAAGTGAATGTTGACCGTAGTGAAAGAAGAAGTGAAGGGCACATGAGTTCCAATTACTTTTGAGTAGTTAATTAGATTTAAAATATAAATTATTTATTAATAATATAAATTATTTTAAATATTAATATCTGTTTAGTCTATAAGATAATATTTAATTAGTTAGGATAGTAACTAATTATTTTGTATATTTTAAATTAATTTTTATTTAATAACTTTTTAGTATATATATGTTTTTTTGACCGGGAGATGAGACTTATAAAACTATTAAGAGACTTCGTCTTTCATCTTTTTATCAGACAATTGACCTACATTTCAACTTGCTCTTTCAGTCTTTTTGCTACTCCTCTGGGTCTTGGTCGCTTGATCACTTAATCTCCTAGGGAATGTCAAACGGGATACTTGCAGAAGACACTCTAACGCTTAAGTCAGCAAAGGGTGTTCGACACCTGAATGTCAGAGTACAGTAATTAATTACGTACCTACTTATTGGAATGTGCACTATTTATATTATTTTAATGAGCTTACCTTGTTGGGTCAGATTAGTGAGGTGAGTCATACTTAAAGGTGTATTACCTAATTCATAATGATAATTTACCTTTATCGACCTTGATTGAGTGTTAATGGACCAAGGGTATCGGTCAGTCTACACGGACGTGTATCATTCGGTTGGCCCAACTGCGGAAGTCGAGTCTGGTATTGATCGTTCAGTTCATACCAGCACAATGTATAACAATTGTTTAAGATTTTGTTTACTCCAATTAATTAAATTTTTTAATTTTCTATTTATTAATGTAATTTTAAATAAGTCATTTATTATACATTTTAAAAATTTCTCTCTATAAATAATTTTCAACACATAATTAAAATAAAAATAAAAGTATAATTTATATATATATATATATATATATATATATATTGTTTTGAAATTGAAAAAACCATAAAAAGGAAGAAAAAATTTTAAAACGAGTTTTAAATACAAAAAGAGGATAACATTTTAACTTAAACCAGTAGTGTTGAACGTGAAATTTAGGTATATATGCCTACGCACTAAGGCATGTCTACATTTTTTTAATGAAAAAGAATGACACGTTTTCAAATGGTTGCATTTACATCTTCACTTCTCACGTGATACGCATGGATATATTATTTTAATTGATTTTATTTTTAAGATATGTTTGTGTCTGAAGTTAAAATTATTTTTTTGTTATAATCTCATTGTATCTTACAAACCAACTTCAAATTAAATCACACAAAAAAGATTTTTTTTCCTCAGTCCATTTGGTTTGTTTACACTTTTAAACAATATTTTATGAATACTTTTTAAAAAGCTAAATATTAGAATATGTATTAGATTTAATAAAACTTATATATTTTAATAAAAACACACGTTTCAAATATATATATATATATATATATATATATATATATAAATGAATGAAACGTTAACAAAATTAAAACTATTCAAATATTTTTCATTAATGAAAGAAAAGAAATACATTCTTTACTAAAGCTGGAAAGAATAATACCAAACTCGATAATAATTATATATATGGTATTATAATAAAATAATTATTTAGTTATAATGGGGTGTTATAATTATAACACCGAAAAAATAACATCACATCTTATATAAACTTTATAATTCACACAGTACATATATTAATACATCTATTTACAAAAGAAAAAATAAAATCGAAATAAAGTTTTAACATAAAAAAATATAATTAAAAGAATTCATAGTTAATTTAGTTTTCTTCTCACTCAAACATAATGATACAAAAATTCAAATATCAATCATAATAATTCAATTTCATTTCAATCATATATACTACACATGGATCTATTTTCAATCACAATTATTGGATTTCATTTCAATTATAAGTATTAACAAAAGAAAGTTGTAATTAATTACAATTTTTAAAATTAATAAAATTTTCAAAGGTTCAATTCACTTTTATTACTCATGTAAAAAAAATAAAAATGTACTTGAGCAAAATGACAAATCTTGTTAAGATGGCTTGAGCCAAAAAAGCTCAGATTAAGTTCAGGGAAATTTTGCTTGGCACATTGAATTTGCATTGAGCGAATTTGAGACAGAGAACATGTAAAAATTGCAATTCAATTCTGCTAAGCGTGGGAAAATTTTGCTAAGTGCATTTGAGGCCGAGGGCACCCCAAAACTACAAATCAGATCCACTTAGCATAGGGAAAGGCTGACCAGATTTGAGATCAAGATCTCCCCTAAATCTACATGTAAAATCTGCTTAAGTATAGGGGAAAAGCGTTGAACGACTTTGGGGCCAAAAATACCCAACATTTGCACCTTAATGCGCTTAGACTTGCGCTAAGCGAATTTAACAGATTTTGCAAACTAAAACCCTAACTTGTACCAGAAATCTAACATTCTCAACAACTCAAATCTATTTTTTTTTTCAAGTTGTATTTAAAACCAGTTTAATCAACATACAAGTGGCTTCCCTTACCTGAATTGTTTGTTTTCAATGAAATTTCCAAAACTAGTAGGTTATAGGGACCTAGAGCAAGTTATCCAAACATAATAGATTTTTAGTATGTGGTAAAACAAGTTGAGATTATCATTTTTCCTCAATTGGTCCCATCAAAATTGATGATAAAAACATAGTAAAGATCAGATAACAAAAGATCGTTAGAGTAAATAAAAACTTATATGGTTTGAAAACATAATTGGATAAAAATTATTATTGACTCTTCAACTAATGCAAGGAGTGATAAAATTTTGAAATAGATGAGGTATGTAGACGAAATCTTAAAAAAAAAAAGAGTAATAGAGAGATATTTGAGAGAAAGAAGAATTACACTTATAGAATAATAATTTTATAACTTCATTATATTTGCATAAATGGATATGTAAGGGTGTTGTTGAAAAGATAACTTATAAATAAAATTGCTTTAGAAAAAAAAAATATTGTTTTAGAATATAAAAAATTGTTAAGTATTCTCATAATTAAGGGTTTAAAATTGAACCAATTAAAAAAAGTAACAAAATATTCATAAAAAAAATTTAGATTTTTTTTTCAATTGATTGGTTCAATTTTTAATTTAAAAAATGAAATCAAACTAATAATTCCATTTAACTGTAATAATATATCTTTTGATTTAATTTGCAACTAAGAAATATAGACAAATATGAAAAACCTTTGAAAATTTGTTTTACTCTTTGATTATGTTATAATTATATTGAAATTATATTCGCTAAAACATCACAACAAGTTTGTTTTAATCATATATCTTTTTATTATACAAAATGTTTAATAATTTTATACTAACAAAACTTGATCCAAATAAAATTGAAATATTAGTTTAATTTTATTTAAATTTAGAATAAATTAAAATAAATCGAAGTGGGTCTCATTTTTTGTTTCATTAAAATAATATTTAATAAAAAAAATCAAGTCGTGGATACTGAGGTTTGTACGATCTTATTTATAGGTTTTCACTTTTCCCGTCTTTTAGCTTATGTTTAGACGTGATTAAGGAAAATAAGGAGCAAAACAAATTGAAGAAAAAAAAAAGTAGAAAACAATGTTATGTGTATCAGTGAATAAAAAAAAGTAGAAACGAGGGATTTTTTTTTGTATATTTATATATAATTAATTAATTTGATAAAAGTGAAAACTTTGTTAAGTGATTTTTTTGAAAAGTCAAAATTATCTTTGGATAAATTTTTAAAATGATTTTGTATTTATGTAATTTATTTATGAGTATCACGTGAGTGAAAAATCCATAAATCATCTGAAACTAGTATCTCTAAATCACTTATTTTGAATAAAACCAAACTCACACGTCTAATGTAAATTGTGGCATTTCCATTTACACATATAAAGTAAAATTACGAAAAAAAACAAAGCAATAAGTAGAAAAGTTGATAGCTTTTTGCTTTCCTTCTTTTTTATAGATAGAGCAAGTGTTGAATCTTCTCACATTATTTTTTGGTTAATTTTTCCACTTCTAAAATGAAGCAAAAGACAAACTAACTATTAAGACCCTATCACTACTTTATGCTAATGATGAATAATATATATAACATTACTTTTCTATTAATAAATATAGTTTTCTACTTTCTTTACTCTCATTCAAATGTTTATAAGGATTTAGATTGTTCTTGAACTAAATAATAATTTATTATTATTATTCAACTTAACATTAATGATGGGTTTAATTGAGAAGGGATAATTTCTTATTTTTACGATGTAATTAGAAACATTTAAGTTACCTAACTTTCAAGCTAAAAATACTTTTCACAATTTGTTCATCTCTTCCGAATAATATTTCATTATTTAATAAATAAACATTTTCAAAATATCACAATTTCATACATTTAATTAATTAGAGTAATCTTGTGCAAATATCTTCTTTACACAGAATTTTAAAGGTTTTTGGGCATCCCAATTTGCATTGTATCTAATGCTATCTTAATACAGCTATTAACAGGTAAGTCTCGACACATCTTATGGCTAATTAGGTGGCTATGTTGGCTTTCTTTTATGAATACAAACCACTTAATAACTAACTACAACCCCTTAATTTGAACCACAAGTGTGTCCTAGGCTTCTGTCTATATATTTTTAGACCTAAGAAAAAATTTTAATTTTATTAAAATACAATTGATACTTATTTATTTTCTCAATTGTAAAACTTTCACTGATTTTTTTTTATATAAAAATATTTTCATATTAGGCATTACTATTGCAATTTGATATCTCAACTAGGCACAACTCAATTAACAATAATCATATGTCATCACATGAAAAAAAATATTACTAAAAAATAAATAAAGAAAATACAAAAATATGGGAGACTATTAACACTAAATGTTAGAAACAAACTGTAACAGCTGGGACTTAAGTCCTTAAATGATCAAAGAAATTTTAACCATTACACCAGTCAAATCTTGTTACTTTCACCTGTCGTTTAATAGCCAAACAATTTTTTAGCTAAAATAATGAAACATATTCAATGACGAAGTAATTTATGTGAATGAGAATATTAAAATAGTATTAGTTATATATTTAATCAATAGAATTGCACATTAGTTTTTTTTTTTATAAAATTTTTTTATGTTAGGCATCACTATGCAACTTGACATCTCAACTAGACTGACACCTCAAATAACAAGAATCATTTACCATCGTATGAAAAAAATATTATTAAAAAAGAGAAAAAAATATATACAAACTTTATCTTATTAACTAATTTTATGAGATTAATTTAAGTTTAAAATCAACTTTTTAATATAAATATTCGAAAATTAGTCTTATAACAATTGAACAACCTAAAAAATTAGAAGAATTTATTTTAATAAAGGAGAAACATAGTTGTGAGGTGTTAAAATAAATGTTATAGCAATTTATATATTGAAATTGGTGATTCTGTGAATGAATAACCCCATACATAAAAGCTAAAAAAGTTAGGCAGTGGAATGAAAGAGTCAAATAATTAGTTGAATGGTTTGAAAGAAGAAGCAGGTAACACAATCATCTATCACATTTGAATGACATTTGCCTAACTTCATAACATATATATAATCATCATTTTGGACCATTCCCATTCTTCCACGTCCTCCTCTATTTCATTTCCTCATGTCGGAACAGGAGAAACATCACCCACTTCACCACCTCAAACACAAACTTATAACTTATAAATAAAACAAATTATATGCACTTAATGATCTTATCTTATATTCATTTTTTTGAATTAAATATCATTTTCTTCATTTTAAATCCACTCTTAACTATATTATTTAGAAAATTCAAACACTCATATACCTTGTTCTTTTTTACTTGCAATGTGGGTAAGGTATGAATGTTGACTATGGTTTTAGATTAGTAACTAAACTTAGTAATTAAATAATATTATGAAAGTCTCTTCATTTTTCTGGAATGTTAGAGGATTGGAAAACCACAAAACTGTGGAGATGTTGATTAGTTTACTCAAACTACACAAACCTCTTCTGGTTTTTCTTGCTGAACCTATGGTGCCGTACACTGATGTTTTTGAAGTCATTTTCAAATCTGTTAA
>Ga0123342_1001411_pt1 | contig 40367 bp, 15 predicted proteins | sample Turbeawhitnodule_FD_89960 | JGI IMG/M metagenome (GOLD analysis project Ga0123342, IMG submission 89960) | Root nodule microbial communities of legume samples collected from Mexico - Turtle bean Mexico white nodule | ecosystem: Host-associated > Plants > Roots > Nodule | place: Mexico: Nepantla...
ATAAATAAAAAAAAAAAAAAAAAAAAATATATATATAAAAAAAATTATAAATTATATATATATATATATATATATATATATATATATATATATATATATATATATATATATATATATATATATATATATATATATATATATATATGTGAGTTTTTTACAAAAGTTAAAAGCTTTAAATTTAAAATTGCCTCACCCTAATTTGGTATAATATTTAATAACAAGAAAACTACATACTTCTGGATCAAAATTTGAGATCTCTTTACAGTATTTTCTGGAATTACAGGGTATATTGAACAAACTGTAGCATTTATCAATAAATGCATCAAATGAACCGTGGCATCACAGAGATGAATAAGAGCAATACACTATAAACTGAAAATGCATCAAATTTTGTTATTGAAAGAAGCACCGTTGCCGTCAGCGTTGATATTCTTCTTGGGGAAGATTTCTTGACAAATCTCCATGAATGCTCGAACGATAACTTGGTGATGACAGGCAGCGTTCAACTGGAGGAAGCACTCGAGAAGGTCTTGAAGATCGGTTTTGGTGTAGATTTGTCTCTCGAAGATCATTTGGAGTATGGAGTCTCGAAAATCCTTGTGCGGGTCGTTTGAGTCCTTCTCAACGGCCACACTGTGAATGAGTTTTGAATTTGGTTTTGGCATGATGGTGTTGTTGTTGTTAGGGTTTTGATGGTTTGTGTGGAGTTGGGAGAAGGGTTGGTTCTCGCCGGAAATGGTAGGGTTTGTGTTTTGGTAGACTGATATCTTGAGTTTTGGGGAGGGTTGGAGTACATCATAGGATTTAGGGTTGCTGCATCCACAACATCCATTTGTGTTGAATAGGCCTCTCATAAACCTTTTTCTCTTCTTGGAAGACATTGTGATTTTGTTATGAATAGAGTGAGAAAGTACTCACTAATTGTTGTTTTCTATGTTAATCTTAACAAGATTTAGGTTGTTAATATTGTAAATCTTCTCTATTATTTATTTATTATTATTATTATTAAATTAATGAAATTTAACGTAAAGATGCAGATAAAGATAGTTTCCAATAGATAGAAAAAGTTAAGATAATTAAATATATAGAGATAAAAGATAAAATTAGAATGGTTTGAGATGGTTAAAAAAATTAACTAAATTATGTGGTGTGTCAAAGGCATTTTCATAAAAAAGATAGAGTATTTATTATATTTAAATTCAGTTTTTAAAGTTTATTTTATTTCAAAAGATTAAATATATTGTTCGTCGAAATTATTTTTTGTTTTAATCCAAATTTTAGATTTTTTATCATAAAATTTATTCTAATAATTTTTTTACTACAAGTATAAAATTTAACTAAAAAATTAATTTATTGTAAAATTACATGAACAAAATTTTATTTTAATTATTAAATAAATAATTGAAGAAAACTGAGAAGTAGCATCAAATCATATTCTCGTTAAAATTGACCAAGTGTTGTATTTAATTGGCTCCACTTTGATTACAAAGACTATATTTTCGTGCAAGTGACATTAATATGAGTATTTAAAATAAAATAAAATAAAATAAAATAAATAATATTTAATAGCAACATTGATATATTTAGAAGAGTTGTCTTTTCATTAAGAATTTTTCTACTATGTGCAAAATTGCAAAAGTTAAGTATTACTAATTATAATCCGTTTTAATTAACTACCTGATTAATTTTCAGTTTTTAGGAAAAATAATATTTTTTTTATTAATTATCATAATGGTAGTGTATAATGTGTGTCTTCCCCTCATAAATGATGTGTATTATATATAAATTTGACTCAAAGTAACTTTCAATATCATTAAGCGTAACTTCTTTCTTTCACAATGTACAAGATAACTAAAAAGATTATAATTAATGTTTAACATAATGTGCAAGATTCCACATATAGGAAAATCATTTGAATGATATTAAATGAAAGTAAAAGAAACTTTAAATATCGCGTTGGTGTGACACCAATAACATTTAAAAGCATTTATCTCTTTATTTATCTCTTTGAATATATTAAGTGCAAGAAGAGTGGTGTTTTGAAAGTGTTGCTCACTGAAACGGGCTTATGCAGATAGTTAGGAGTACTGTTTCTTCCTGCACCTCCATCACTTCTTCAGTCAACTCCATAAATTTTGAAACTTTCAAAATTATCCTTCAGTAAAAAAGATAAAAATAAAAAACAACTCTTTACATTATAGATTATGAAATTCGAAAGTAAAAAATTATCATTTAGATTAAATAATCTGAAATCTATTTAACAACTAACAATATCAGATTACGAAATCTATAACTTATTTAAGAAAATAAACTTATCGAATTACGTAATATAGAAATGGTAATTTTTTACTTATGGATTATGTTATCTAGAAGTAATAATTTTTTACTTCTACATTACGTAATCCATAGTATAAAATATTACTTCTATTTTTATTTTTTATTAAGGGTAATTTTGAGAATTTTAAAATTTATGATGGTGGCTGAAAAAATGATGGAGGTGCAGGAGTAAGGAGTCAGTTAGGAGAGGCTCATTACGTTCAGGCCCACATATCTAAGCAGCACTACATTCCAAAAGGAAATGAACTCAAACATGGAATAAGATGGGATAGGAAAAACATTAGATAAATTTGTTTACAAGTTATGCTTTTCGTATTTGAATTATTCATATGTTAAAAAAATTATTAAATAAAAATTAAATTTAAAAAAATAATTAGTTATTATATTGATTAAATTATATATTATTTTAAAAATTAAAAAAGTTATTTATATTTAAAATGGTTCTTATTATTAATAAAAATTTATAAAATAATTTCTAAATTGACATTTATACTAGTTATCGAAATTTTGACTACTAATATTTTAGATTATAAATTAGTTTTTAAAAATTTAAACAGTAAATAACTAAAATTTTGATAACTAATGGTTGGATATCAATTTAAAAATTATTTTATAATTTTTTATTAATGATAAAAATTATTTTAGAAGTAAATATTGTAGTCTATAAAATTGTTTCTAATTTAGTCAAATAATAACTAATTATTTTGATCTCTAAAATTAGTTTCTATTTAATAATTTTTTTATATGATAATTTTAAAATGTTTATCAGATATGTTTAAACATATCATATAAAATAGAAATAAAATCAATTTATATTTATACAGTGGAACAATCTTTATCTTCCAAATTGATTTTTAAAATTAAATTAGACAGTATCTAATCAAAGTTACAAAATCATACATCATCTTCAATCAGGATCTGTTATCCACTATCTTTCTGGTGAACAGAAAAGTCCTTCACTTAACAGAAAAGAAAAGGGCTAAGTAGTGTTTTTCACAGCTTTAAATATTTGTGAGCATATCTAGTGTCCAAGTTTAGTTTTCTTTGGCCCACTTTTTTCTCTTGTGTCTCAACTGTTGTTGTGGATTTAACAGTGGTGACAAACAGATGAATGCCAAATAGATGAAGGCTCTGAATCTGTGATTACACCAAAACAAAAAACAAGAGTGTGGTTTTTTCTCAATGGACAATGTACATGAGGCAACAGGCCAACTCATATGCTCCCTGTTCAATCCAACTTCCCACTCCTTTGCAAGCTCTGTCCAAATTCACCCTATCTCCTTCACTTTATTGCTCACTTTAATCTTTCATCTTAATCTTTACAAACCAATATAGTATATTTCAAGCTTGAGTCTCAAAGATCTCAAACCTTACTTTCATCAGTTTATATTCCTTCAATTTGAGTTTCAAAAGCCATATCAAATTTATGTTCAAGTCATATCCAAGAGTGTGAAAAATATGACAATGAATTTTTAACTTGAATGACTTAATTATCTGTTTAGAGTCATAATTCTGTTTTAAACAAGAGAGAGAGTAGGTAAATGGGAGAAAATATGGAGCAATAAAACCTCCAAAGACTGAACTTGATTATCCAAGATATTAGTATAAACCCAATACAAAAAGTAAGAGGAAGTTGGTGGAACAAGTTGATCCATCTCTCCTTTTAGAATCTGCAGGAACTAACTTTTGTAAAGCTTCAAGTAAAAGAAAGCACCACGAATATCTATCCTTACCCAAAATCATATGCATTTAATTATGTCTATCACCACGAATGACTTCAAAACTCTTTCAAAAGTGAGATATGCTCTATCATATCCGTGTGTCATGTGGTCCACATAGTTCAACACCCACCACCACCACAATATTCACTCTATTATGCTACAATTTAGTTACTCTTCTCACATTCTACTTTTCTTTGTTCTTCTCCATTTTGAAGACTAATATCATTGTAACAATGGCAACAAAGAATAAGGATTTTGAATCAAGATAAATTCATTCAGCTAAAATTTTGAAATCCTCTAATGAGAAATAAAAATAAATTTGATTACTTATACACAGTGCAAAAAAACTATTCTTGACACGATATTTAAGGCATTTTTACTACCAGACGCTTTATTTCAAAATGCAGTGGGAGTTTTGTAATAAAAAGACTCTAAGAGGGCGACTTTACCTCATAGCCGCCTTCTTACACGAAACGCTTTGTTGTAAAAAGATGGTTTTACCCAATAGCTGCCTTCTTAGAGTTTTTTTTTTACCCTAACTCATAGTGCGCCAGTTACGCTTTCATATTTCTTTTATCTTCTGGCGCTTCGTTTTTCCTCTTCTTCTCTGTGCTTCTTCTTTGTTTTCCTCGAGCCATTGTCTTCTTCGTGGCATTGAGTAAGTTGCTTTCAAGCTCTCTAATTCTTCTTCACCATTGCTTTTTTTTTTTGTTTCTCTTATTTGTTTCTTTTCTACCAAGCAAGCAAACAGTTGCCTCTGCCTCCGCGTGTCAACCCTTCACCTCCGCATGTCGGCAACACCTGCACACCGTCAGCACCTCCACCACACGCTGCCACTGCGGACTTAGCTGCAACGACAACTCCACTAGAGAAGGTTAGTACTTTTAGGGTTAGTGTTTTAATTTTTTTAATAAATATTTGAATGTATGTGTTAATTAGTTAATAGTTTAGGGTTTGTGGAGACTTGATTTAGTGGATAGTTGATGGAGAAGAGTGATAGATTTGGAGTTGGCAAAAATTAGCATGAAAAAACTTCAAAATGTCATAACTTTTTATTGAGAAGTAGGATGGAGATGCGTAAAAAATGAAACTTGTTCAAAATGAGGTAATGAATCACGTGGCCAATTCTAGAAGGAGATTGGGGTCCACCAAAATTCCAAAACTTCACTTTTGCTATTTTTTTTATTTTTAGGTATTTTTTAAGTATTTTAAGGTTTTGGTTCTCATACTTTCACTTTTCAGAAAATTTTGAAATGTTGAATCATATTTCCTACTGTAAATTACAAATTTATCAGATCATTATGATTATATTACATTCACAAATTTATTACTCATACATTATGTGTTCTAACATGAAATCTTATTATTTCAGTGCTTGTAGTGGGAGGGGAAGTGCAAATGCAGAAAAAACTCACTTTGATGCACCTTAAGGTATTTAAAGTATATTTGTTCACTCATTTTAATGTGTCTAATTCATTGTTTTTCAATATTAACTTTTACTTTATAAATTATAGTGTAATAGACAACTAGCAAGCTATGAGCAAGCACCGTCTTCGGTCGCCATAGAATATGTGAGACATTCTTGGCCACATTTCTAAATTTTTATAACTCTATAATAGCTAATCATTAGTGTAGAAATTAGATAGATAGATAAGAGTATAGGTAAAGATGCACAGTGATAATATTTCTTAGAGATAGATTTTTTCCCTTTATATTACTCCTCATTCAATTATTTTCACTTAGAATGAGAAGTGAAGACTATTGAGAGGTGGACTACAACTCTAACTTAATCTTATAAAATCGACTCATTTTATAAAGATTGTGTTAGATTTAAAGTTCACTATCGGACCACTTATAAATATAAATCTCACGTACAAATTGTCAGTCTCACATGAGAATGTGTATTGGAGATACCGACTAGATAAATTAATATTTTATTATAACATTTTATTTATATTTATTATTATCATTTTACTATAAAAAGTAGTTATTAACTGAATATAAAGAAAATAGTGAGCCTAAAAAAAATATTTTCAATACTGAAAGGAACAGAGTCCAAGGATACCCTGGTCAACTTCGTAGAGGACTACACCAATTCCATCAAATTCGAGTCAATTTACGATACACATGTTTCTTCTAAGAAGGATCCGAAAAGTATTATTTAAAAATATTATTAATATACTTTATAATAATATTTAATATATCCTAAGCTCTTTTAATATGTTACACATATTTTTTATATCGCTGGAAAAGTATATTGGATTTCTCAATTTGAGTCAAATATAAAATCGCGTGCTAAAATTAAACACAGTCGTAACACATGCATCGACCAGATAGTGAAGAACCAAAACTATCATTTTCAACTATTACTATTCTCCTTCCCTTTCTTCTTCAGATTTACAGTTACATCTTCCACAAAACACTCGTCGTCTTCATCCATTATTGAAACAAAAAACCCCTAACTAAAATCAAATAAACACTGTTAGTGTCTTTTTGTTGTAAGAATGAAAAAGAAACCATCTTATGTTCAAAATTAAATTATATAACAGTTTGATAATGGATGGTCTAATAAAAAAAAAAAAACTCTCGATAAAATAGATTTATAGTGATTTTGTAAACTTTAAGTTTAATTCAATTTTTAAGTTTATACATTTATATTTATATAATATAAAAAGTTTTAATATTTAATTTATATGGAATATACATATGGATAATTCAATAATAATAATGATCTAATCACACCAATAAACTCTTATTAAAATAAACTAACATCATATTAAAAAATAAATTTTAAACTTAATTTAACAATAAAGTTTCCGCACACTTTTATATAATATTATATTAAACACTATTATCTCTAGTCATCAATGTGTAATATCTAACATCTTTCATGTTTATAAAACTTTAGAGGACTTTATCCAACATTATATTAGTGAAAGAAAAAAAAGAACATACTTATGAAGAAGGTAGTTGAGACTAACTGAGGGAAAGAAAGAAAATTTAACAACTACAGTTTGCTTCCATTTCACTTCTAATTGATAAATAATTAATAAACTAAACATCAACAATGCAACTTTGTAAAAGCTGAAACTTCACAGCCGGAGCCGCCACCCCGATGGCGTCATCACTGTCACCGGCGAGTCTGATATACGCGGGGCAGTTCACGTTAATATGGTACCTTCCGGAGACCCAAGTCCCCACTTTCCACTTCACTCTGCCGTTGACTTTGACGTTGACCAGCACTCCTCCGGAGGTTTTGTCCTGCTGGAGAATCTCGAGCATGAAGGGGGAGACGGGAACAGCGTTGCCGTAGAGGAAGGGGGACCAGACGGCTGTGTCGCGGTGTCCCTGGTAGGTGGGGGGCAGGGCGGTGGCGAGGGAGACTTGCTGGCCGCGGTAGGAGGCGTAGGCGTCGAGTTTGGTGTAGTAGACCCCGATGCGGTGGTTGGGGTTGAAGGCGGAGAGGGTGACCTGCATGGTGAGGGTCAGAGTGTTGGGGGTGGGGGCGGTGGGGGAGGGGATGGCGCCGCTGGAGGAGAGGTTGAATGCGTAAACGGTGGCATCTTGGAGGAGGAAACGGGGTTTGGTGGGGCGGAGGATGATCCAGATGATGAAGACTACTAGGAGGACGAGGAAGATAAAGCCGAGGATGGCCGCAAATACACGGCGGAGGAGCTCCTGCCGCTTGTGGTGGTGGTGGCCGCAGTCCTTGGTCATGGTTGCTATGAGTGTGGGTTGGTTGGTAACTAAGGGTGAATATGCAATGCAGAGGTGTGTTTTGGATTCACCCTGAGGAGAATGTTTCATAAAGGGTGCATTATATAGGCACCACAATAATTTAAGGGGTGCCACTAAATATGCAGAATGGTTTCACCATGAAGAAATAGATGTAATGAAATAAAAAAAGAGAAAAAGAAAGAGATTTTGAAGAAAATGAGTTGGCGTAGAAAAAAAAATGAATGTGAGATTATAGAGAGAATGATCTATTTTCGAGAAAGACATGATAGCTTTGCTGTTGGATTCAAACATGTGTCAAACCTTGTAGTATACGGAAAGTTGATCAGTTTTTTTTTTATTTAAAATGAAGTTCAATTATGATATCGATTATTATACAAATTTTATTTTTTATTAAATAATAATAGAAAATAAATAAATTATTACATATGCAAACTTTATCCCTTTTATCCTTTACCAGGACATGGTTTTTACAATGTTTGTATTTCTTAACCCATAGCAGGGGTATTTCTAGAAACACTGTGCTGGTATCGACACGGTTCATACATTGGTGTTTTCTTGATTGGTTAATAACTTATTATGATATATAATTGAATATTTACATTAATAAAAATTATAATTTCAACTTAATTTAACTTTATAAAATCGATCCCATTTTATATTGTTTTCGAACGGGTGTTGGGGCCTGAAGAACTATTATATTGCTCCTCCATTCGGTCAGTCGTTACTACACTTAGTTTCCTGCTTCACCTTTCTCCTCTCGGTCGTGTGGTAGCAGAGGTTAGGATAGTACCTGCAGAAGACATTCCGACGATCAAGTCATTCAGGATGTCAGCATTCGGTTGTCAGAGTATTGTAAATAATAATGACATCTGATTCTTGAACTTTGTGTCAGTTTATATTACCTTAATGGGCCTTCATTGGTGGACCAGATTAGGAAGTTGGTTTGTGTTTAGGGTTGCACTAAACTACTCTTAATTATGGGTTAGCCCTGTTGACTTGGTCAATCCATGACTCGTCATCATGGCACGTGACCTTCTTGCCGTGGTCGTGGTCGAGTGGCCAAATAATTCGGAATTCTTTTCGACTGGTTGAGTCGTCCGGTCGTGTCAGTACATATATTATAAAATATTTTTTTTATTTCTAATTAATTTGGTATCTTCAAATATATTAAACATATTAAAGTAAATTAATGTGAATGACAATGTACTAATGTTGTAGTGGAATGGAGGCATAAGAGTGGAGGGTCCCTTTGATAAATAAGTTAAAAAAGTATAGGGTAGAGTTTAGAAATGCCAATTATGACATACTCTTACATACACCCACCACTGACCAAACCATATGCCAGAAACTTTGCTCCACCTAAACGTTAACTTACTATTTTTGCAATCAAAAGTGGGAAGCTACACACTAACTTAAAAGAGAGTTATCAAATATTTTCGAAATCCTAGGTCAGTTAAGAATAACGTTAATTTAAATATATAACTGAGATAAATATTATCTTAAAAACAACTTTTACGATAATGAATTCAGTTTAAACTTTATTTTATTATAATATCAAATTTTATTTTAGAAAAATAACTCATCTTGAAGAATTATTGTAGATAAGTCTTTCAATACAGGGTCAAAAGTGTTTTTTTATGTCTATTTTTTCTATGTTCATACACTAGAACAAAAGTTATATATGAAAATTATTCTTTATTGACTTGGAATCTTGGAGAGAAGTCTGAGTCCAATGAATATGTACAAGAACTATGTTTTCTCGTAATGACAATTTTTTTTTCCTTAAACAATTGTTCTATATTTGAATTTTGATAAACTTATGTCAAATTTTTAGGTAAACATTATTTGAATCGAGAAAGTGAAATCATGCATAACTAAACTACAAAGATAAAGTTCAAATGCAATTATGTAAATCAAATTAAGTAAAGGATAATCATTATGGATCCTAAAGTAAGCAATGCTCATAAAATTTAGCAACTTATATGAAAATCCCATCATGATCTTGATATTTGATATTGATAATTTTGTCTTGCCTTAAAATACATAAATAACATATTAGGTTTGTTTGTAAAATCAGCTAAAAGCATAGCAGAAGACTGAAAAGTTTAACTAGAATCTCTAGATTTTAGACAAAATCAAACTAATTGGGTTGAAGAGAATTTTTATAGTAAGTTTTCATGGAGAAAGGAGATAAAAAAAATGAAGAAAGTTGTTTGGTAGGGAATAGAACCAACACATTCCCACACTACCAAGAATTTTTAAAAAGGCAAGCATCGGATCCAGAGCAGAGTTAGTAGGGGCATTACTGTCACAAGAAAATATTTTTTTTATTATTTTACTTCTTTTCTTTTGTTATAGCCCTCACGTTTTTAAAATATTTTTTTATTAAAATTTTGAAAATGTAAGATCATTTTTATCTATATTAATTATACGTATTGTGATAAAACAATAAATAAATCATTTTTATAAATATTTTGTTTTAATGTCGTGATTTTCCAAAACAACTTTAAGCTACACTTGACGAAAACAGAGATAGTCATGCTTAATATAATTTTATTTATTATTTTTCAATTATATCTATGTTATGATAAAGAAAGGGCTTAATTGTTGTGTACGTATCGATGTAAATGTCATTTTACTATTAACTACTCCCTTCTATTCTCATTTTGGTGTTTTAAGAAATTTTATTGAGTGATATTTTTATATGTTAATGAAACATTAATTTTTTTATAACTTGTGTAAGGACTAAAAAATAATATTAAAATAAAAGGAGTATAATTAAGATGTAACTTAAAATTTTATTATTTAAATAAAAAGTAGTTTTAAATGAAATAAATAAATTATTCAATTTTCATTTTAATATAAGAACTATCTCTCTAGATCACTTTATCTGATGGATGATTATATAGATATATTTTTAAATTCCTGAAAGTAAATAAAATAAAATTGTCTAATCAATTTTTTTTATTAATTGTTGTATCTATCTTTGTGAGCGAATGTATTTAGAAAAAAAAAACTATTTTTAATAAGATTGTTTAAAACTATGAGGTGGGTATGGTTGTTTGTTGAAAAAGTCACTAAATATCACTCAATAATTAAGGATCATAACTAGTAATTTGTTAAATTATCATTATAAAACTAAAAGCATACTATATATTAATACATTATTAATGAGGATATAAAAATTATTAACACGGTATATCAAGTTAATTCGCCGGCTTAAATTTACACTACAAGAAAATCACTAAATAAAAACCAATTTTAGAAATAAAAAATAATTAGTTGTTGACTAAATTAAAGATAATTTTAAAAACTAAAAAAATATTGGTTTATAAATTAGTTTCTATTATGGATAAATAGTTTCTAAATTGGTATCTAATTAGCAATCAAGGTTTTTGTTACCAAACTTAGAATCTAAATAATTAGTAGTTAAAACTTTGGTAGCTGATAAGATACCAATTTAGAAACTATTTATCGATATTAGAAACTAATTTAAAAATCAATAACATTTTTAAAAAATAGGGGTGACAATGTTGGCTGGCCCTTGGCCCACCCCGCATAGAATTTGCGGGTTGATTTTTCCAACCCGCCCCGCATAAGGGTTGGCCTGCGAGCCTGCGGGCCAGCCCGCATAAGAAATATTTATTAAAAAAATAATTTTTTAAATAAATTTTTTGAATTTTTTTTTATTTAGAGGCATTAGGTAGATAGTTTCATAATATTATTTTCATGAAACATGCGTAGTAAGATGTTATTAAAAATTTAGAGATGTAAAATATAAGGCTACATGAAGAAAATATAGGGGTGTGAAAAAAAAAATTATACATTTTAAAGTTATGCGGGTTATGCGGGTCAACCCATCCCGTCTCGCACTTGGCTCGCGCGGGCTGCGGGTTATGCGGGACGGGCCTAAGCGGGTCAGCGGATTGAAATAAGCAACCCGTCCCGCGTTTTTTTTAACGGGTCGCGGGCCGGCCCGTACGATCCGTCCCACTTTGTCATCCCTAAAAAAAATAGTGTCTAATTTAGTTAGTATAGTAACTAATTATTTTTTTTTCTAAAATAAATTTTTATTTAATGATTTTTTTTAATGTTATTATATAAACAAGTAGTTTGTTAATAATGCATATAGGATTGCTAAATAATGAGTGTCCTCTTATAATATACACTCAATCACAAAACACTCATTTGGAAGGCCCCTCACCAAATGTAAGTGAAAAGTCTAATCATGTGTCTAAGGTCTTTTCCCAAGAAAGCCAGAAAGCTTGATAAGGTTATCTCTTATGTAATCACTTCCCATTATTTCTTTTCGTTTTTGTGCTTTTTATATGTTGTTTGAGATGCATGAAAGAATTATGAAACCACTTTTGTAGAAAACAGCTTTAACAAAAGATTCATGATATGTTAAGAAATCTGCACCAGATTTCATCTGGAAACAGAACTAATAACTTTTTGTTGGAATGTGGATTTCAGAGGAACAATGGTTAAGTGCCTGCACTGGTACCACAGTATCATATTCACATTGACTGTTGTAGAACATGCTCCTCTACCTCCTTTTTCTCCTCCCCTTTTTACTTTAATTATCCAGTTTTGGTTGCACATTGAAAAGAAGAAAAAAAAACTAACAAAGGGTTAAGACAAAGGTCAAATCAATAATGGATCTTCATTGAAATTTGAAGTCACATTCAAATCCACACCAATGTCACTGCTATTTGGAAGGGTAGCCATTGGAGGACATGCAGATACAGATAGAGTAGTGCAACCTTTTCAATGGATGCTAGCAACATTGTAGCCTTAAAGGGGTGCCTTTTTCCAACACATGATGAATCAAAGCATGAGACTCAAACTGTTTAGCTTTTTGAGATTGGATGTAGTGGATACTCAAGTTCTAACAGTTATTATTAATCTCATACTTAGGCACTAACAAACTTTGATTAGACAGAGGTAATAGACAGGAAAACCAACTTGTGGGACCTTGACAACCACATGAGATATAGTCCTTATATTAGATTTGTTATTGTGATTATTACTGGAATTATGATGGTATGATAAAAGTATTAGAAGGTAGTTGGAGGTGGGTGATGGGTAAGTTTGGGAAAACAACCGGTTATAGTACCAGATTTGAGATTTTGCCTTATCTTTGAAGGTAGACATGTAGGGCTTTTGAAAAATTTGTAAGCATATCATGTCCTCCTAATGCATAGCCACTTTCTGGTCACTTTCTTCATGACTCGTTCATTTCCTAACTTGCTCTATTTTCATTTTCATCACATTATGGTCGATTGGTCGTTAACTTCATCACCACACGACTTTAAAAGTTGGAGATCACAATTCACAATGAAACCTCTACTTTTCATCTCACCTGCACTGCATAAATTACTCAATGTTTGACGAAGAATCTCATAAGTCTAATATACATAACTTTTGTTTTCTATGTAACTCTTCGTTAACATTGTTAAAAAAATTATTAAACTGAAACTAGTTTTAAAAATAAAAAATAATTTAATCAAAATAAATATTATTTTAAAGACTTCAAAAAATTATTGGTATCTAAAATAATTTTGATTATTGATAAATAGTTTTTAAATTAGTATTTAATTAGTTATAAAGTTTTAACTACCAACTTTAAATAATTTTGATAATTAAAACATTATAGCTAATTAAGATATAATTTAGAAATTATTTATCCAATAACAGAAAATACTTTAGATATCAATAATTTTTTTAATTTTTAAATAATATCTACTTTGATTAGTAACTAATTATATTTTTTCTAAAATTAATTTTATTTAATAATTTTTTTAAAAATTAAAATTTTAAATTCTAAAGTTGATAGTTAAAACCTTATAACTAATTAAACACCAATTTAAAAATTATTTATCAATAATTAAAACTATTTTAAATATCATTAATTTTTTAAGTCTCTAAAATATCTAATTTAATTAGTATAGTAATTAATTATTTTTTTCTAAATTAATTTTTATTTAATAATTTTATAAGTTAGTCATTTATTGATATATAATACAATATTCACCTATGTTTTATTGCCATATTATCTTAAACTGAGGAATGAGGAATCTTAAGAAGGTGCTAAAGTGAAAGTAGAATTTCCTTTGAAGCTTCTGTTTGAATATCCATTTATGAAAAGAAGATTCCATTGCACCGCCATTTCTATCTTTACCCACCGCATTCTGCCACTTTTTTCCAAGAAAAAATAGTTTACAAAAAATTGTTGTGTCGTGAAGGAGAAGGAGGAAGAAAGATGAAAGGAGGAAGGTATTTAGAAATTTATAAAACATAAAGAAAAAGGTGTATCAAAAAGGAGAGCTGCAAAAGGCCTATATTCAGATGGCCCACTCAAGTAGGATCTGGGCCTGGATACTAAATTTACACAAGCATAACTTACTAAATTTATTGCTTCCTGCACCCAATAACTTTGCACTTGCACCAAATTAACTTTTGAAATTTCAGAATTGCTCTTCATTCTGGAATTGAAAAATAAATTCAGAAAAAAGAAATCTATAATATATCTTTTGTGTTTTAAACATGAAATTCAAGAGTAAAATTAATAAATTGAAATCTTATTTTAAAAAAGTAAATACAAAATACAAATAATATATTTAGAAAGAAATTTCGGAAGACAAAAATGAGAAACATATTTAAAAAAATTTCAAAAGTTTTTCCTGATGCAGTGTTTCAAAAATCCAAAATCCGAAATACATTTTCGACATGCAACTCCATTCATATTTAGGGTATTTTTGTCATTTGACATCCGAAATACATTTTCGACATGCAACTCCATTCATATTTAGGGTATTTTTGTCATTTGACGTTAGGGTGTAGGTTCAAATTTTGTTGGATGCAGAAAGTAACAGCCAAAATTTAGTTGCACTTCATGGTCCGCGGATCTGCTGACAGAAGGGTTCACGTGTCTGCTTTTCTTTAGACTGTTTCTTCCTGCACCTCCATATCTTCTTCTGCCACCTCCATACACATAATGAAAATACATTTTTATTTTTTTTGTCACCCCGTAAACTAGTTTCTGGATTATGTAATTCAGATTACATTTGAAAAAAAACTTTCAGATTACATAATTCGGAAGCTAAATAAGACATTCGGATTATATAATCCAGAAAGTAATAATGCATCTAAAAAAAGGCTTCCGGATTACATAATCGTTAATTATAAATTTGAAAAATAACTTTTTTAGAGAAACATTTTTGAAAATTCAAAAATTTATGGAGTTGAGAAGAAGGTATGGAGGTGGAGGAAGAAACAGTCTTTTCTTTATTACTATAAGAATTCTTTATTGCGCTACCCCAACCCAAGACAAGTGAAATGATATTATTATTTTTATTTGCTTTGGAAACAAACTTTTTTTTTAATTTCATTTTTATACAAATAAATAAGTTAAACTCTGACATGCAAACCGGGGCTGATTCATCTTGAACCTCCAGAGGTTTTGGGGGCTCCCATAACTTTTATAATTCCAAAAATATTATTTTGTAAAAAGTTAAAACGTTTGAAGATTTAATTATAGAGGTGTGTTGTAAAAAAGTTAAAATGTTTGAAGATTTCATTATAGAAGTGTGTTTTCTGTATATTTTGCATCGTATAATATGGTAATTTTTCAAATTATATAATTTAAAATTAATTGAAATGTTTAATTAAGCAATCCGAAACTTATTTATAAATTCAGTAAAATATTCTAGATTAATCAATTTGTAATACAAATTTATATTTTGAATTATGTAATTTAAAATATTTATATTTTGAATTATGTAATTTGAAATATATTTATTTTAAATATATTTTGAATTATGTAATCTGCAGTAGAATTCTTTTCTTGATAGAATCTGAAAGGAATATTTTGAAAATCATATTATGAATTACATAATTTTTTTCTGAATTTTGAAAAATACATAGAATTATATAACGCACAATGCATTTTTTTTAAAAAGTGTGTTATGGGTTTTTCTAGATCCAGAAAAAGCTTTCAAATTAAGTAATTCATAATGTATTTTTTTTACCGAAAGACAAAAACATATTTTCACATAAGTAAGAGAGTGTTCCAAGAATGTATGGAGGTGTGGTAAGAAGTAGCCACAAACTAGTCCTAGTTAGGCCCACAATAACATGACCACTAATCTTGACTGTTTCATCCTGCATCTCCATATGTTCTTGTGTAACCCCATAAGTTTATAACAATTTTAAAAAATTATACATATTTCAGATTTCATCATCTAGAAACTATTCTCAAATCCAGAAAAAAAGTTTCAGATTATATAATTCAAAAGCTAATCTCATACTACAAAAAAACTTTTAAATTATGTAATTCGAAAACCAATCACACATCTGAAAAAAAGGTTTCCCGAGTACATAATCTGGAAGCTAATTACGAATTTAAAAAAAAACTTTCAGAGTACATAATCCAAAATATTACTGAATGATATTTTTGGAATAAAAAATTTATGGAGGTTAGAGAAGAACATATGGAGGGAGGTGCAGGAAGAAGTCTTTCACTTTTATACTCACTTGGATTGGCAGAAGTAGGAATGTCCTGTCCTCTCCAAGCCCCTCAGAAATTTGTATACAAAACCTTCATTCTGGATTAACAATTCTGTAGAGAAAGAAAGCACCCCTTTCGTAAATTCTGAATTAACTAGTTATCTAAAAGGAAGTCTTTAGATTTCAAATTAACCTCTCCGTGATGAAAGAGCCCTAAGGAGTGTGTGTAAGCTGGTATTGTTATATAAACAACAGATAAAAATGGACCAAAATTATTCGGAACAAACAAAATATAAAAGCAAATCGGAATAAAGTAAAGGCAATCACATGACTTCCCTTTACGGATGAAAGATTCCGATTGCCTACTATAAAAATCAGAGGAAAAGCAGATGACAATGTTAAGGAACTTGTATCCATGACCAGCACCAAAGGAACAAACCAAAACCAGCGTGCGTATGCATGAATAGAACACAATGAATTAAGAGCCCAACCCTGTTTGTACTATTGTGGACAGAAATGCATCTGCAGTAAGCATTCATATCCATTCATGAATAAATGGGTCGAACACCCCTCTCTCCAAACAAAAAAGAAGTATGGGGAAGCCAATGACTACCAAAAATTGCAAGTCTTCAAGGCATTCAATAATTGCATTCAAAAATATAGTTTTTTTAAATGAAAGAAGAAACCATAGTTTGGCTGGTTTAACATTTCACTCCATCATTTGCAATTTTCTAATCGCCACTTCCGAACAAGTAAATGTAAGACCATAAACAGATTTTTTTGTGGTACCTAAATTTTGCAAAACGATGAACAGAATATTCATGAGTGTCTGGTACATAAAAATTACTTGATTTTTAACAAAAAAACTAAATGGACAAATATTGGTGAATGACAATGCAATTCTTGAGTCTTGACCACAATATCTAAGAGTGAATATAATAATCCACAGATTTAAATAGCATCTATTTCTCCCCTCTTTCAAACAAGACACTTAAATAAATAATGAAACTAGCTACATCCATGGCTCCAATGACTCAAGAGGGCAGGTTAGGACTACTCATAAAGCAAGAAAGGGCCCAGTCCACGTTATAATTCAGTGTAAGTACTTTTGTGCCTGAAGCGCAAATATAGTTCGTGACAGGTTAGTTAGATTACATAAACAGTGAGATTTTACATTTTACTTGTATGTATTTTAGTTTGTTTCAGTACAGGTTCAATTTGTACCAACAAGAGATTGATCTTCCTTTTTTACTCTAAGATGAGACCACAGATCCCAGTTAGAAGTAAACAGACACAATTGACAGTCATCTCATCTCATTAGATTAGATAAATGTCAATGTCAAAAGGTTAATGAATCAATTCTATAGTACTAAATAAACCCAACACAGATCCAAAAAAACACCCCATTTTTAACCTCTCCCCACCTCCCCAATAGGCACCAGCCTGTACCACTTGCATAACGGATCCAACAAAGTGAAATGACAACCCCAGTCCTCCATGGCATGCCAAATCAAGCACGTTTCTAGACTTTTAAGTAAATGACTATCTAGCTTGTAACTTGGAACAACTGTCGTCATGATCAATGCTCTCCAGGATATTTTTAATGAATATGATCTTTTTCTGTGATAATTTATTAATAAGAGAATAAGGACGGCAGGGAAACAGCAATGTTGCCTCATCATTTAGAGTCATAAATTTCTTAAATAAACAAGTACTCTATGAAGAAAGGTCTTAGGTATGGACTTTGGATACTCAGAAACACTTGCAAACCCAACAGGTGGAAATACGAAAGTTTTAGATTAATTATTATATGGTCATGAATATACTAGGCATGGAAAAGTAACAAAAAGATTTAAAAAAACACAGTTTCGTTTCTTTCAGAACATATTACTATGGCAAACTGCAAGAGTCATCATAATATCATCAACCACCATCTATGAAACAATATAAAGGAACAGCCAAACCAGAACTAGAAAAGGAGATTTTTCTATTGCTAGCCATATACCAGTGACCACATAGACAAGCTGTCAAGCATTCCGTGGACTCCCCAACTCAAAATCCCCAATATAGCACCAATTCAAAGAATACACTGGATGATGCACGTATTTTGAATTGAAAAACATTAACTAAGTTTGACTGCTAGAAGATTAATAGAACTGTTAAGCTTTTGTGATCAGTACCAAAGGATATTAGTTTAAATTGAAGAGCCTATGCCATCATAGATATTTTAAACACCATTAAAGAGACTACAGTTTAGTAAGGGTTTGCAAATGAATGGTTGGGTAAGAAGCCAATGCCTTTATCACAATCTGAAGCAGTAGTTAGTTCTATATTCGTCTTGTGTATAAAAAACCTCCATTCGGTGATTTAAAATGGTATGCTTTAAAAAAAAAAAACAACAACAAATCCTTACCCTGTTTAGCCCGATTAAAGACCAAAATTTCGGAGATGTTTTCGAAAATCAACACGATTTACACATATATTGAGTTGAACAAAGACGAGTGAAACAGTAAGTCAGTGATATCCAAATAAATATTACTATCTGCCTACTTTCATGCCTCCAATAATCATACAGTTGCAAACTTTCAGCATCAAAGTGCTTCAAATCTCCACTGATTGAGATTTGAAGCCAGGTGTTCTAGAAAGCCAAACAAATAACACAAGTTGTGATGTGATGTGATGATAAATATATACAGTCATATACTACCAACAAAAAATTCCATTAAAAACCTAAACCAAATCTCATAAACATAAACCGTTGAAAGTATCAATTACCCAGACAGAATCAGAAAACGAATCTCCAAATTTTTCAAAACATCAGCCCGCCCAAAGAATTCACGTCCAAACCTGACATTCCCGATCTCCACCGACCAATTCGCCGGAACTGGCTTTCGAGGAAACACTAACGGGAACTTTCCGGCAGAGAACCTTTAGGATTCGCGTCCGGAACCTCCAGGAACCGGAGCGGAAGGAGGTGGAGGCGACAACCTGGACGTCAAGAGGACGGAATTGGCGGTTCGTTCGGCGTTGAGATCGTTGATAAGAGAGGGTTGGAGGTAGGTGCCGGCAGCGACGAGGGTGGCATTGAGAGTGGTCTCGGACTCGGTGTCCTGTTTGAAGGGCGCGAGCTGGGAGTCGGCGACGTCGATAGTGCGGTAGAAGATGAAGGAGCGGAGGTCGTTGTAGGTGACGCTCATCTTCTTGTTGCCGTTGCGAACGATGAAGGCGACGTGCCACGTGGCGGAGAGGGATTGGGAAGTGGTGGAGAGGTTGGTGAGGGAGAGGGAGTGGAGGGTGAAGTGAGGGAGGGAGGGGCGGAGGACGAGCCAGGTGACGATGAGGATGACGCCGAAGATGACGGCCAGGCATATCATGGTGGCGAAGAAGGCGCGGAAGAAGGAGCGGGAGGCGTAGGACCGGGGGGCGGGGTAATTGGGGTTGTAGTATTGCGACTGGGGGTAGGGAGGGGGAGCGGCGGCATATGGATATGCGGTGGCGGGCGGAGGAGGTTGAGCGCCGTTGTGGTGGTGGAAGGGCGGAGCGGGGTAGCCGGTGGCGGGGCGCGAAGGATCTTGCATAACGGAACGGAACAGCAAGTAACGTAAAGCGGTGTGTGAAGTGAGTGAGGGAGTGAAAGGTTGATGTTTTGATAGGTTGTTGGGATTTGTGCGTGTCGCTTTATTACTCTTCAATTTTGGCTTTTTATAAAGAATAATACCCTTTTTTGACCTTCTCTCAAATTCTTTCATTCTAATATCGTTTTCAAACCATGCATAAAAAAGATTTCTCATTCTATATCTCTTTATTTTTTTTTATTTTTTAAATATAAGATTCCCTTTTCATCATTCTCTAAAAGTATATTTTGTATTTTTTATTTCAATATTGTCGTTAAACATTTGCAAACTGATATTTTTTATTTTTTATTCATACCAAATTTGACTCTATGATTTGACTTTAAGCTGACTTAATAGATATGAGTGAAGAGTGAAATATTTCTAACAACAACGTGCGTGGGACGCATCCATGTCTCTAACACACCAATTCACGGTCAAACGTTTGTCACTTAGATATTGTTGTTTGGGTTTGTTCCGCTGAGTTCGCTATGAGACACGCTACCAGAAGTTCGACACAGAAAGTGAGGTGCTAATCCAACTTACAGTTTTTATAAAGAAGGTGAAGAACATTGGAGATAAAAAAAGCAGTTGTAATTTTGTACTCTCCCGGAATATGATTCTCATCGGATATAGACCTAATTTAATATAATTGGTTAAAGAATTAACGTGATTTCGGTCAGTATTATTTTAATGATAAAATATATATGTATATGGTAGTTTAAAGAATTATATTTTTATATAACACATTCTGTAATATTGTTTTCCATTATATTTTTTTATTGTTAAAAATAATACAAAAACTATATTATCTTTCGTTAATGACGGTGTTGTCGGTGCAAATTTAGCTGTGGCAGCTTTTAAAGAACTTTGGTTTGAATGTTTTCTATTTTTAATTAAAAGGCATCTCTTCGTTTTTACTATTTTTTGTTTGTTTTAAAAGTCTGTACAAGAAAAAGGTCATTATTTTCTATTTTTATTTTCTTTTTAGACAAACTTTTGAAAACATAAAGATAGTTTTGTAATTAGAGATGAAAACAAAAACAATATTTTTTTCTCAAACTAAACTGAAGTACGTTTCTTTAGAATAATTAAAGTGCGATTTATGTACCGTTGATCAGTATTATTATTTTTTCTCTAAATGTTGTTACTATATCTTTTATTAATTTACTTAACTATCAAATAAAGTAATTTTAAAATATTTTAAAATTATATAATTGAGTCAATATCTTTAACTTTTTTTAATCCCACTTTATCATTTTTATTTTTTATGTAATTTATCATCTCAAATTTCAATCATATATATTCTCCGATTTTTTATCTTTTGAAATTACTACGCAGCAAATCTACATCTAAATTACTTTTTTTTCAAATATTTATTACATTTTCGTTTGTTTTCAACCTTTTAAATTTACTAAACTTAAAAAATCTAAATACTATAAAAAATATATACTCTCTCCATACCTAATTATAACCCTTTTTTAGAAAATTGTGTATATAAGAATCCTTATAGTTGAGTAATACATTAATTTTTTTAAAATACATTTAAATAAATGAGATATTTTCAGAAAGAAATTAATAAAATGCTTTAAATGAATTATATGAATTTTCTCCCTTCTAACTTGATAAAAGTTAATAAAATATTTAAATGAATGACATAAAATTTCTCTTTCCTAATCTTACTCAATTTCTTTACCTTTAAATATAATAAAAGAAATTTTGAAGAAAAAAATACACATTAAAGACCAATCTATTGTTTTTAACTATATTGCTTACATGTTACAAAGGGAAGAAAATCTAAAAATGTTGGAAAACGAAAAAAACATGAAAAATAATAAATAAATATTAAAATAAATTGATACATTAAAATTTTAATATATATAATTAATTATGTGCATTAATGTAATTACGTACGAAAATATAATTAATTATATGGTAAATTTTTTATTAATAATTTAATTATTAATGACATTTACATTTGTAAAAAATGTAAAATATAATTATGTTATTAAATCTATTCATATTTTATTATTATTATAATAAAAAATAATTAAAACAACATCATTAATATAATAAATATTTGTTTACTTTTTATTTATTTCCACTTTATTACTAAGTCCAAATAAGTTTACTTTTTTTTTTAATTTGTTTTCCACTCTCACTATTTCCATTGTCTAATTCAAACAAAAAATTCTTAAAGAATGTGAATCAGTTGAAAAGGTATTATAAATTAGGCTAGAGAGTAATATATTTTTTTCCTTCATAAAATGAGCATCTGTTACAAGTTATAGAGAAAAATGATCTGAGGAAAATATAATATATTTTACCTGATGCTTTCAATTACTTAAAATGGGTATAAAACAAATTTTCTGTATGTAATCTAATAATATATTTTCAGTAAATACTTTTGATTGTTTTTCTTGAATTACTAACCCCAGAATATTGGATTAGCTAAATTTCTCTATTTGCTTCTTATTACATCAGAATTGGAGTTCACCAGAAAGGTAGAACAGTGAAGGAGCATGTCCACACAATTGATCGTAAGTTGATGTTATTCATTCGTATGGTTACTATTTACAACAGCATAAAAAGAATTACAAAATAAATGAAAGAAGAAAAGACAAAGCCTGTTTGTTCTCTCAATTCAAGTGGCACTTGAAAAGCTATAAAATGTAGAAAAGTAAATGAAAAAATCAAACACAAGCAAACTTACCAGGATTAAAACACCCCATTAACTGCGCCCTGCACTTTCGTCAATCATCAATCCTTTTAAACTCTTGGCTAACCAAATGGCTGTCTCCCTTGGGGAAACTTTATCTTTTCCAAAAGGCTTCAGAACAACTGCAAGTTCCTCCAATCTATTTTGCTGCAGCAAATCTGCAGATAATTCTAACAGTCCTTCAAGGGCCTCAGCTCTCTGCCTGGAAGATTTAACATCCAAAATTTCCTTTGCTGGTGGTTCCACTTCAGCTGTAGGAGTGTATCCGGAATACTCAGGAGAATCAGATTTTGCAACAAGAGAATCAGGATTTTCCACATCTTGTTCCCTAACACCAGGATGATCAGAAAAACTTGATTTCATGCTCAACGAGTCGATGCAACTTGAAGATTTTAAGTTAGGAGGATTACTCAAGTTTCTAATTTCCATATTTTCAGAAATATTTGACTTGCCAATAGCTTCTGAGCAATTAGAAGATTTTAGGGTCAAAGGAGTGCTCACGTTTCTCATTTCTATATCATCCCTTATAATGTTGATAAACTTACCAACATCTACATTTTGAACTCCCATGTCCACGGATTCCTTCACTGGCTGCTCACTCCCCACACGATAACTGCTATGGCGTATGACATGAATGACATCATCAAAAGCTGGAGGAAAATGGCCAACAGCTGGCCTTTCTGGTCCCAGAACAGTTCCTTTCTCCTCTTGTAAAACTTTCTGGCTTGAAATTTTAGTGGAGATAATCAAAGGAGCAGTTTCTTCTGCTGATGACAGTCTTCCCCTCACCATAAATTTGTCATCACTGGAGAGGCACATAAGTTTTGGCTGGCTAACTCTATCAAGCATATTATTTGGCTTGCTTGCTGGACCAAATTCTTCACAAACAGACTTTTCTCCAGAAATGGGGACTGGCTGTTGAGGAGACTTGGTTGAAGACATCTCCTTAGAAATATCTTCAACATCTTCCATTTCTTCAGTGATTTCAGCAGAGGATTCTACAGATGTATTATCACACCTGGAGCCAGCAGATATGGTCCTCTGATTTATGGGAAAACTATCATCAGAAGCAAACATTACCTCAGCATCTTGAACTGAATGATCTGGAGATAAACTGGGACATACTTTCTCGTCACTAGTCATTATCTTCTGAAAGTGTGGCGTAATGACAGGGGTTTCCTCAGAAAATTGTTCAGACATCTCAAAATGCGAATAGGATGCAGGTGAACTGCTATCTGCTCGTGATTCCACATTTTCAGCGTTGTTTAAATTCTCTTGAACAGGAAGTGTTGTTTCACTTAAGTCAATAAAAGTGGTTGCAAAATCAGAAAGTTCGAATCCTTGAATAGAGAAAGAAGATGAGACAGAATTGCTGCTGTCTGTTTGCATTCCTTTGGAACTGCTTTCAAAAGTCTTTAAAGGCTCTCGGGTAATCTCTCTAGAAACATGTGGTAGAAGACTGTTGGTCAACTGGTTATGGCTTATCTTAGGCTCCCGAACCATTTTGTTTGGACTTGACTTTCCAGTATAATTTGCTGCATTTGGAACATCAAACCCAACCTGTCTCACGTGTCCTGGAAAAGAAGGTGGCTTAAGTAAGCTTGGAGGAGTCTTTTGCCTTGGCTTAGCAGGAACTTCACGACCTTCTACTTGCTTGGAAGGACCCAGTGGTGGAATCACACTATGTCGAGGTTTAGTTTTTGGTGTGGATTCAATCATTGGTAACTGCCAGCATGAATCAGTGTACCAGAAATAAATTTCAATGTTACGAAGGAATCTTCAAAAGTAACTAATATTACACTAAAGCATTTATAATGGTTATGTACCTGATGCTTTGATGTATGTGATCCTGGCAATCTTTTTGCAGGATCAGGAGTTGCTTTTGAAGGTGCAATAGTTGGCACCTCCAAATTCGACTTCAAATCACAAGCACCAAAATTGAGTTTGGGCAATTTGGACAATGTCTCTGTATTTATTTTATGCGTCAACACACCACCACCCTTTATGCTATTACCCCTTATTGGAGAACTTGTCTCTCTAAGTTTTCTATTTCTTAATGCTGTCACTACGTTCTTAATTGCTATTGGTTGCTTAGATACAACTTTAGAATTGTGATCATTATTAAACTGCTTTGTCACCACTTGATCAACAGTTTTGGCATTGACTTTGATAGAGCCATTTCCTTCTTCATCAGGCCGAAGTTGCTCAGAGCCATCATCCTCAACTGGGGTCATGTCTAGTTCAGTACTTTTGCCATCACACTTCGGCACTGCATTTGCAGTCTTTTTCATATTTGACATCAAACTATCTTTCTCCGTACTTGAACTACTACTGTTTTGACCTTCTGGCTTATTTTTTCGAGGATGATGAACAACAGAAATTGGCTTTTCAGGAGAACTGACTGTTGGAGTACAGAAAGATGAACGATATTGATCAACATAAGGTAACAAATAAGGATGCTTTAAGACTTCAGATGCCTGTGAAATTATATAATGAAATTGCTCAAGATTAGCAACAGTAGGAAACCAGTGTAACATTGGAAATAAGATCACTCTCAAATAGAGGCTTACTGTTGGACGATGCTCAGGATTTTTCCTCAGCATGCCCTTTATCAGTGTTTTCCTGTAGGTATGAACCAAATTTTAAGATTTCCAGTGAACATACATGAGAAGCAAGAATAGAAATATATGTGTGTATAAATATGTATATATATCATCCTCTAAACCTAGACAGATTTGAGCTTCTCTTATTGCCAAACAGAAGCCTTTCAGTCCTTTCTAAATGAATGGCAGCAAAAGCAAAAGATAATTAATTTAGCCTGAGTAATGACTCTGCTTTCCATCAACATAATGATACTAGCCTCAACAAAAGCAGATGATACTTACAAAGATGGGGAATAGCAGGGAGGCAGAGGGCCAATAGAGGAACGGTTTATCTTGCTTATCAAACCTGCCATATCCTGAAACAATATTTACCATGCTTATCAAGGGAAAAGAAAAAACACGATGACAAATTGCATTCTCACATAAATATATCAGACAAGATGGGGTCTACAACAAGCTTATATGTAGAAGTTCGAAATCCACTGATATCACAATAGCAACAACCACAAAATAGGTCATGATGAGGATTCTGGAAGGTATAGTTCTTTGATCATGCCCAGGCTTTTATAGTTTTATCCCTTCTAGATCATTTACATTAGGGGTGGGCAAAAAATCTTCTTGGCCCAAATTTATGGTTTGCTGATCAAGTCCAACCCATTATACATCCATTTAATCAGATCATATTTTTGTTCCACCCTAAATTTTTTAGTTACTCAATCCAGATGCTGATTTTTTTCCATGTGGATTTTAGAAATTGGAAAACTCAATAACATTTTTTTCTCTAAGCTAGCTTTGAACGAGGAGACCGAATAGGAAATCTGATTCACTGAATCACAGTCCTCTTTCTTCTTCACAGTTCAACCCCAAAAATCCAATCTCATAAACCCCAGTTAATGAAGAGGGAAAATCCAATCTTCTTTGTCACATCTTCTTTGCAACATTTCTTCAATTAATTTGGTAATAACTACTATTTTCCTTTACTGATTCATTCTAGTTCAATTTCTCATACAATTCTCTCTATTTTTAGCATTCACAAATTTCAAGTTGCTTCCAACGAAGCTTCTGATATGTTTGTTAACAGTATGGCATCCATTCGTAATAAACTTAATTTTTATACTTCCTTTCAAGTAATTTTGCTACATTGAGCTCTCCATCTGTCAACCTCAAGTGCATAAGCATTGAAGCAAAAGCGCTACACTCGTGGAAATGGAATTATATCTTCAATATTCATCTCAGATTTGGTAAGTCCAATGCATATCCTTAATTTGAATATGTGCATTTCTTTTTCTTTCATTTTGATGGACAAATTAAAAATACACACTCCATACTTTGAGATGAATGTCATTATATATTCTACTGGGAAATTTGGTGGAGAATGTCTCAATGATTTCGTTCAATGCTTGAATAATTTCCATATAATTTTATGGATGAAAAACCACATAATGGTAGAAACGCAGGTTACTACCACTAATAGTGGTGTACTTATTTTTTAAATTTCATGCCTTTTTCCCACATGGATTCCTTTGGTTTCTATATCTAGAGCCATTGGATTATGGTGGAATGATTACGTATACCCAATGGACTTCCTATGTGTCTTCAAATCACAAGTGACAATCTTTTGGTATGTAACTCAACCATTTTACACTCTTTTTCTCATTCATGATAAAAAAAATTGTTTATAGAAACATAATATTACATGAATACACAAACAGTTTTATGGCAATTTCTTAGAAGTTAGCTTTCAAAGATTGTATTATCCAAAAGAAATTAGTCATTTTTTAGAAAATATGGATTCGGAATTAAAATTTGGTCCAAATATTTGGATTTGGATTGGATACATGAACTTTTCCTTGACTTGCAATAAATAGTATATTTGTTAATTTGGGTCCAGATATGAGATATTTTGTTCAGATCAAACTTGAGGATAACATATTAAAAGAATGAGCAAATGATTGTAGCATATATATAAATACTTCAAAAATAAGTAAAATATTATATATATAGGAACTCTTGATCAAAAAAATTGTTATCCTAGACCATTATGCAATTTAATACGTTATCCTTTCTGTTGAACAAAAATGCAACTTTACTATCTGTTTGATTAACACGTGATATTACATTCATATATGACTTAATGACCGTGCATTAGATAAGGCATATGATTATAGCATACCTATAATTACTATAAAGTAAAAAAAGAAATCAATGGAATACTTACAAAAGCTTTAAAAGCCGGGCGATGAGCAGCCATCTCATATATACAACACCCTGAACAACAAAAATGCATTTTAGCTGTAGCAAAACGAATATCAGATATCCATTGCATGAAACATATACCTAGTGACCAAATGTCAGATTTGAATCCATAAGGAATATCTGCAAGCAGTTCAGGACACATATAGTTGGGAGTTCCTACCACCTGCACACAAATATTTACAGAAATTAATTTCCTCAACCAGTAACTTCACATTTATAAGACAAATGCAATGCTAATCATATGGTACCGATGTCATATTATAAACCTGTAGTAATTGGAAATTATTAAAACATGGATTGCATCCTTTCAAAAATGTGAAAGCTGATAAATACAAAGCTCATTACAACATAGTCTTCCAGCTGAATCAGATTCAAGTAGAAACTTCGATCTTATCAAATCTGAAACAAGGAAATTAATATATAATCCATTTAAACAACACTCAATTGGTGTCCACATTTTCTATTTTATAAATATTAGTATAAAAAGAAGAAAATAAGAAAGCTTGCAAAAAGAAAAGGGTATGCAACACAAGATTAAAATGTGGCTTCATGGAAATGCCAACTTAGCCTATTTTAGAGTATTGTCACTCACAACTACTGGCATCCTCTTGGTCATCCCTATTGAACTAATATAAACTCACTTTCAAGATATATCACATCACATATGCATAGGTTTAAGTGTCACCGTGGTCAACAAAGAAAAATATTTATAGTAATTAGTATTACAAGGAAAAAAACAAAATATCTCATAAGATGAATAAACTTACTTAAAGGATTTCAAAGTGTTTTCTTTCACCTAAAACTAATAGGCCTGCAAGTCTATTTATCGAGGTTTGACATCAATTTTTGCCTTGGCTACAGTAGATGTTTTATACGAAAAAAAAAAATCCTTTTATGTAAAAAAAAAATAGTTAACAAAAATTGTTTCTAGCAGTCATGGCATAAATTTTATTTAAAATAAGTGTTTTGGTCAGAGTTTACATTTAATATCATAGTAATAACCAGAATGGGGAGTATGGTGTGATGTGAAGGAATAAATCAACCGAACAACCAGAGAAATTTTAATTAAACATAGTGAAAGTCGATGTTAGCTAATGGCTTACCAAATAGACCCTAACAAGCATAGTAACAAAGAGAAGTTTTCTATTCTCATGGGCAGATACTCTAGGATACTAAGTTTGATAAGAAGATGCTAGAAAAATTGAATGATTATATGTAAATAGGAATGGGTATTCTTGGAGAGTAAGTATAACTAAATATGTCAAACTGAGGGAGAAAGCAAGGGGAGTGATGTAAGGATGAAACCCCAGGCTCTAACTTGGTTTTAGAGCTGCTCAGCTTATGATGTTAACATGTAGGGTTCAACAATGCCGTAAACTTGACAGAATAATATCTAGCATGAATCTTTACATCATTCAAACAAAACAAATGGATTTAAAGAAGAAAAAAAGCAGAAAGTTCCCATTTCTCACATACCGAAGAAGCCAAATCATCCGCTTTTAGTGTCTTAGCAAGCCCAAAATCCCCTATATAGTTGTCAGGAAATTACAGACAAAATTCAGGATGCAAACATCATAATCTATCCCTAAATAAGTCAGATACGGTAGATGAACTCACCAAGGCGAACATCTTGATCCTTGGTAAGAAAGATATTGGAACACTGCAAGTAGAGTTGAAAAAAATAATTTGATACATTTTCAAATTGAAGATTAAGGAAAGAAAAAGAAGCACCATGTTTACCATATAATTTTTGTCTCATAAGTAATACCTTTAGGTCGCGATGTAAAACAAAATTTGAATGCAGGTATTCCACTGCCAAGAGTAGTTGAGTAAACCACTTGCAGAGTTTCTTAGCAATGCCAAAGACATCCAACGTAAGCAACCAAAATTCTCAAACAACAATACGTGAATTACGAAAACCGAATATATTTGTGGCAAAATACCTCCTCAGGAAAGTAAACCCCATTTGACTTTTTCATCAATGCAGCCCTGTTAAACATAGCAAAATAGTAAGTAATCAGACATACACAACTAATGAACTTCACACGATACTAGTGGGAGTTCACAATTCAAAGATATTACTCACATGTCTCCACCTTCACAATATCCAGTAACAATGCAAACATAGCAACCCTGCAACACAACCAAAACATGTTTAGCCAAAAAAATAACCGTCATAGTATAACAATTGAAACGGTGTGCTCTGTCTCACCTTCTCAACCCAAGCCTCTTTGAATTCCACAATGTAAGGGTGCTGAATTCGAGCAATAAGCGCCATCTACAATTCCCAAAACAGTCAACAAAGGTCAAATCTCAGAGCACTTCGCAAATCAACAAACAAGTAACCAAAAACCTACCTCCTGATGAGCAGATCTTCTGCATCGTTCCGTCTGCCGCGCGAGCCTGATTTTCTTCAACACGTACCTGCAATCCACGGACCAAACGAAGCGTCAGTTCTCCAAATTCAAACCAACACAATCCACTTACAGACTCAGCCAAACGCAAAAATCAAGAAGCAAAACGGCGCGCACTTCTTCTTCTCCGCTTTGTGGTTCACCAGAATCGCGGCGCCAAACGCTCCGCGACCGATCTGCTCCATGATCTCGTAGTGATCCATCCGCGACTCCATCAGGCTCCCGATCCAATTGCGATAAACCGGTTACGCTCAGAACGAAATCCACCCTCCGAACTCCGGCAACGGCGCCGAAACCGTTTCTACATTGCTTCCGCAACGAAACCACGTTCGAGGCTATCGTTCGCTGCTTCTGACCATCCCTAACGTGTCTCCGCAATCAATGCAGTAGTGCTTCGGCCACACTCACTTCTCTCTCACACTCTCACAACGCTGTAATGATAACAATAATGTGAATTACGCAGCGTAATGATCTCGCGCAGAAATTGCAATGATGAGTTACTTTTTCTTGTGCCGAAAATGAAAACAAAGAACACCAAGACTAAGAAGAAACAAAAACTACACACACGCTCTCTCTCTAAGATGACGAGTCTAGAGAGAGAAAGAAAGAGCGTACATACGCCGACAGTCACAGCTGGTCTACCACACCAACTTCCCCCTTTCATTTTTCGTCTTTATTTATATATAATAATGTAGTATATACGTATTTCGTATTTTATTAAGTGATGGATTCTTTTTCTTAATTTTTTTGAAAAGTCTTCTGAAATTAAGCTAAAAGCAAACAATTACGTAAAGAATTAGATTAATTTCACTCTGAGGTTCCGTTAACTTCAAAAATCAGCACCCATTGACATGGATTACAGAGGAAAGTACCAGTTATCCATTGCTAATTAACAAAACAATTATGTGTAGAAAGTAGAACTCACAGTAGCAGTCAGAAGAATTGCAGGGTTGCAACAGTACCCAAAATTTAGTTCGCTTAAGGGATAAAATATTTGTTGCCACAAAAACAAATATCCTTACTTAAATATGATTTAACGTATAATATATCTTAGTCTTGTTATTATAAGGTGCTATAACGTATAATAATACTTTCTAATTAAGTAATACAAACAACATGATATAGATATCTCCTTCTGTTTTTTTCACCTACAAACAAAAATTAATTATCGGGGGTGACGTTTCACCAGCTTTGTTAATTTGAGGCATTCACATTATATGTGATTTTTAAATATTTTTTATTCCCAGAACGTTTTCTTCTTCATTCTTAAGTTTGCTCCAAAGCGAGGTGTTCATGTTTTTAACTTATGTGAGAAGTGGTGAAGTTGTGTTCTCTTGTGGAGGGAGAACGAAAGCATTTTGTTAAGGTTATTTTGCATATCTTGTAGAAAAAGGTATGATTTCAGAATGCTTTTACTTATATTTATCAAAATAAAAAATATTTAAAGTTTCTTACCTTTTACAAACTTCACCTTTGTTCCAACAATTGCAATAGTAGGACTTCTTGCACCCGATCACAACATTCTAAAGGCAAATACTCTTTGAAAAAAAACACTCTTAGTCAACTCTATTAGTTTCATGTATGATTTGATATTAAAGACTTCATCTTATCTTTCATGACAAATTCTCACTTACTAGAATTTGAAATCTAATATGTTTCCTCGTAGTTTTCACGCTTCCCTTCATCAATTAAACAATATATAATTCAAGTATTTATTGTTAGACATATGAGTCCAAAAGTTCAAGTAGAAGGCTCTAACGTGTCAAGTTGTTGATCATTGTTATTTTCAATTGATTTTTCTCGACGAGGAGTTCAAATATAGGAGTTTTTGGGACATCATCCATCTTTACATACATTGGGTCACTCTTTTCTAAGTTTCTAGTGTATGTGTTGTTCTTATCCTTGTATATTATCACATCTCTACAACGAATAATCTTTTTGTTTTCATTATCCCATAAATGGTAGTCAAACTCAACTTCGCGATAAACACTAAAAGTGCACTTCTTCAATTTAGGATCAAGTTTATTCCTTCCTTGATCACCAGTGTGCACATATGTTACATAACAAAAAACTTTAAGATGTGAGAGTTTTACCTCTTTGTCACTCCATACTTCTTCTGATATTTCGTACTCCAATGGTATCGATGAGCCTCAGTTGATTAAGTAAGTTATTGTCTTGATTACTTTTGCCCATAACTGCTTTGGTAAGTTTGACTACAAACACAAGCTTCTAGCTCTTTCAGACAATGGTTGATTCATACGTTCAACTACACCATTGTGTTAAGGTGTACCTAGCACGGTCCTTTCCATTCTAATCCCTTCTCATAAAAAAATTATTAAACTTAGTGTATACATATTCACCACCATTGTTAGTTTTGAGTCTTTTATCTTCAATCTTGTCTCATTTTCTATCATGGCCTTCAATTTGAAAGTCTGAAACACTTCATACTCATGTTTCATAAAATATAGGCATACCTTTCTAGAGTGATCATCAATAAAAGTCACAAAGTGTTACTTCCCACCAATAGATGAGACTGTCATTGGACCCCAAACATCAGAGTGAACAAGCTCAAGTTTCTCCTTCTCTAAGGTTCTTACACTTGTATGAAAGCTAACTAATTTGTGTTTTCCAAGAGTATACAATCTTCACACATGTCAGTTTCTACTAATTGAATACTTGGTAGTTTATCTTTTGAGTGCATGATCTTCATCATTTTCTCACCCATATGGTTTGACCTCTGAGGCCATAGATTGGGATTTTCATTTGTTGCAACTGCAATCAAATGACATGCTTTTAGTGTCTTGTAAAGGGTGTCACTCTTTTAACCATGAGCAATTAGCAGTGTACCCTTTGAAATCTTCCAATGATTTTCATGGAAGACTATTGTATAGCCGTCATCGGTTAACTAACTTACTAAGATTAAGTTCTTTAACAAGTCAGGAATATGTTTAACATTTTTCAATTCCAATATAGACCCATTTAACTTAATCTTCATTTCACCTTTACCAACAATCTCACAAGATTGTTCATTACCAAGATAAATGATAAGTGTCATATTTCAGTAATATTTCATATTAAAAGACAAACACTTAATGGATATTTATTGATAAGATAACTATAATGTAACCCCTAATTTATGAATTTAAACATTTTTACATATTGTGTGATTATAATATGAATAAGAACGATTTATTCCCAAATTTGTGTTAATTTTAGGATTATGTGGGAAAATGGAGATAAAAGGGCTAAAGGAGAATAAACCAGAAAAAAGGGGAAAGTTGGAACACTTAAAACTCACCCAAAATCTTGCCTAAGTCAAATCACTCAAGAGGAACTCGCCCAAGTGAGCTCAATCACGCCCAGACGAGATCACTCCAGAGAAGTTCGGTTTTTTTCTCGTCCAACTCACCCATACTAGCCCAATCATGCCTAGGTGAGAATTCACTTAACCCAAGTCCAACTAGGTTAAATAAGAAGCATGAGGCATAACCCTAGACATCATTGGGAGAATAAAATGAGATAGAAAATCCTAGAGGAGGCAACCGTCAAGGAGAAACATCTTGGAACTTCTTTTATTGTTTTCCATGCTTGTAATGTCCAACATCAGTGGCTAATTCTACCATTTGGGATTTGAGTGATCTGTTCAAACTCTTATGTATTGAGGTGATATTTAAACATAATATTTTTGTTTTTGATTGGTTATTAGTATTGTCATTTTATTCTTAACGTTTGTTTTATCATGATTTTAATCCTTAGATTTGATTGAAAAATGCTTATAAGTATCTGACCTAATGATAATGCTTAACATGTTTGAATGCTAGGAATAAATTTGAAATGTTAATTTTTATCAACATTTGCTTGTAACGATAAAGAGTTTTAATAAATATGAGAGGAATCGATATTTAAGAGACTATCTTAATAATTTTATATGTGAGGAATCAATATAAATGAATTTTATATGGGCATCAATATCAATCAAAGATAGAATATTATTATGCTTTTCAAAATACAAAAGAGTGAGAAGGATGAACTCCAATCCCAATTTTCCCGATTGAATCAGCAAGTTCTTTACTCTTTTTTTTTTCCAATCTTATACACAACAAACTTCCAACAAACTTTATTATATTGTTTTCTATTTAGTGTATCTTATACTTGAGAATTCAACTATTCCTTGGGTTCGATATCTGTCCTTAGGAACAAATTTATTACTTCTAGCATGGTACACTTGTCGTAAAATAGTCATTAGTAAACTTTACCAAGGATTTTGGGAACATAATTCTTGAAAAAATCTTTTTGTGAAGTGCATGAAAGGATGCTCCAAAGTCTAACACCCAATACTCTTCCTTGTACTCTAAAAAACATATCAATGCATCACATCTTCCTGAGGTAAAAGCAAGACTTTCCTCTAGAAGCAATACTTGTATCTACCTTCACATCTTGAATCTTTGGTTCCTTCTTTCACTAATTTTTGTAGTGTTCAGTCTTTCCATAGTTCCAAACACTCAATTGTTTTCATTTTTTTGAAGCTACAAGGATTCTTGGAACTTTCATTTCTTTAAATTTATCACAAACATCGTCAAATTTTAACTTATTACTTCCCAATGAACTACTCACAACTATGGCAATAACATTTCAACATTCTAGTAGAGAAGACAAAAATATCAATACTCATACTTCTTCATCAAATTCTATTCCAACAAAACTCAATTGGGTTGTGACTATATTGAGTTCATTGAGATGTTGTGTTGTTGATGCACCTTCTCTCATCCATAAATTGAACAACTCTTTTATCAAATAAACTTTATTTGAGGTTAAAGGCCTTTCATACATTCTAGAAAGAGTCCTAAGATTTTTTGTGGTTGTTTCTTTCATAATATTAAACGTAACATTGCGGTATAATGTCAAACGGATAACTCTAAGGGCTTGCCTAAGAGCTCAACCTTTATCTTTCATGCCCTCTAGTTTGTTTCCTAAGAGAGGTTGATATAATTTTTTGTGATACAAATAATCTTCAATTTGCATCTTTCAAAAGCTAAAGTTTGCTCCATCAAACTTTTAATTTCCACATTTCTTTCCTTTGCAGCCATTGCTCTCACTCAAATTTTATTCCCTCTAAATTGTTCATAGTAATAAACAATAGTAACAATCTGGCTCTCATACCAGTTGTTAGGAAATAACACACATTTCCTATAATTAGATTTATGAGAAACAAAATAAATGAGGAACAATCACACACAAAATTAATATCAGATTTCAGTCAATTATGCCTACGTCTCCGGGTTACTGCAGACATTTTATTTGAAAGAGAAAATTATAAAATGAGTGTTTACAAAACACTCAACTCACAATCCAAATAGACCCAAAAATATAAAATATTATTTTTTATCTCTCTTATCTCTCCTTTTTTTTTTTATCGTTGTTGGAATGATTAATAGATTTTGCATGATTATATTTATACATAATGTAATGTATATAATCCTTACATTGTATTTCCTATATCTATGCAAAACATTAATTTTCTTATTTTCTTGGGACAAATATGCTCTTCCATGTATTTGCTTTACTTTTTTCTGACTAAGTTCAACACTAACAATTTTTTGTACACGACTTGCAAATTGTTTGAAATTAATAACAACTCTTTAAGACTTTGTTTGCTTCAAGGTTTCCATTGTTGAAGAGGAAGGATGTGAGGAGTTATCTATGGTTTGAATCAAGGGATGTGTAGGGAAGGGGGAGAATGGATCTGCATGAATAGTGATTTCTATCCCCCTTTCAAATTCAAAGATGGGAGAGGAAAACCACGTAGGATGGTGGTCTTTTTTTTTGTTTTGTCCTTGTTTTTGGCTTTCATGGAACAAGTTTAGGGATGAAATTTTGGTCTTGGTGATTTTGAGTCATTGGATGAGAGAAATTAATGGAGATTTTAAGTATGGGAAGGAAATGTTCAAACTAGTTGCAAGGTAAAAAAAATTGTATTAATTATTAATAACTAATATAATAATATATTATATTGGGATGACACATCAATGACTAACAAGAATAATTATTATAAAATAAATATATCATTCATGCAATAATATATATATATATATATTTATTATTTTCCCACATATTGTATGATATTTCATACTTTGTTCTATATATTTTTTCTTTTTTATAAATAAATTTGTTGTACAATTCACTTTACGCATAATATTTTCCATTATAAAATGTCCTCTAAAATATCTACATGGTTTTGTATCTACATACAATCTAATTCAATTTTTTCACATCTACTTTCTCAAATCCTCACACATCTACTCCCTCAAATCCTATGCCTTAAAATTACAATTCCTAATTGGAGAAAATTGTATCACGATCTATGAAAATAAATCGAAACTTCCTGCTCAAATTCAATACCACCATATTAGAAAGATTCAAAGACTCATGACATTTCATAATTATTCACAGTTCAATCCCAACAACCTAATTGTGTTGCTAACCATTAGTTACAATTACTAAATAACATTAAACATGAATTGACATTGTTGTGAGCCAACACGAGCGTACCTTAAAGATCTTCCTTTCAAATACATCGTTTCTAAAGGTTTGAAAAGGTTCATTGATATTTCTTATTCTCATCAAATTTCTTGATTTGTTTGGTTGTACTGTGGTAATCTTGCTTAAGTTAGTTGCAACTTGCTTCTTCCTTTTATTTGCTCAGCTACATATAGGTTGTTATTTTTCTTTTCTTTCTATTATTGCTTTATTATTTAACACTTGCATTCTAGCTGTTTGATCAATTTCCTCAATTTGTCTTGTTTTTATCCATTATTATTTTTTAATGTTCAAACGTTACAATTACATATTACTACTGGAAATTGATGTTGTTTGTATGGCTGGAATTTTTTTCAGTTTCGATTTTGTAATGTTTAACACAATGTAATTACTTAATACACTTGCATACTAATTTTAATCCATATTTTATTTATATAACACTTTTTTATTTATATGCTCATTCTAAAATGTGTAAGTGTAGAAATAAATATGGTTGAATTTTATCCAAATTTACATTAAAATTATGTGTGATATAGGTAAAATAAATGTATATCTTATGTTTATAGTAACACTTTTTTATATTACTCAAAAATATTTATTGTAGTTTCTTGGAGATTTTATATTTACTAGAGATAAAAGTATTATATAGTATATAAGTAGGTATAAATCTCATATCAGGAATTGATTTTATAAAATTGAGTTAATCTTATGAGTTGATTTTATAAGATTGAGTTAAACTTAAATATTATATGTGCAAATAACTCTTTCACATTACAAGAATTCCTAACCGATGATATGTTGCATTAGTTGATGATGATCAATTTGAAGTCACAACAATAATAGATGTGCAATATTGATAAAAAAAAAAACAATGTAGCATCTAACAGAAAGAGACTGAAAAACTTTACCAGTACGATTATTAATACCAAAAAAAATTAATCACGCTGAAATTCATCATATCATTCTTCATTGAAGAAGCTTTAAACGTACGACTTTCCCACTAAATAAGTTAAATCTTTAATAACTGAAATAGCCCTAAAAACATCAATCTTATCCTGAAAACGAGAATAATTCATCATACGCCATAACATCCAAATAGAAAATGTTATAAAGCAAACTTAATCAATTTAACCAAAGAAGTACCACCATTCTTAATAAAAGAAAGAAGATCATCTTTAATAGAAATATGAGAAGTAGGAAAAATCTGTCGAACCCAACTCCAAATATACAAAGCATTAGGACATTCAAAAAATAAATGTTGAATAAATTTCTCATTGTTTTCACAAAGCGTACGCATAGAATAAATATGCAAATGCAAACTTTTACTTTGAATATGCCAATGTGTAGGAAAGGTAATGTGACAAAGAAAGCTCTAAGAAAATTAAAGAAATTAATATAAGGAGGAAAGAATGCACACGTGAGAAATCTAAAAATTGGAAGTAAACAAGATGCAAAGAAAAATATATATGAATAACAAAAAATTTCACACATGACATTATGAATATATAGTTATATCTGTAACCAATATAGTACATTAAAAATTCTTATCCCAGAGACATTTACATTGACGGTACATGACTGGCAATTTTTGTTGTAATTTATTTTACAAGACACACTGTAAGTTACATAAATACTTAAGAAACTAGACTAAAAAAACAGAAATGAAAATATCACTGATAGATGATTAATATTAGAACAACACGTGACTCTGCAAATTCAAAGTCGTATATTACTTGAAATGATAAAACCAAGTAGCTAGTAGTACTGCGCATTGTCTATCACTATTTTTTTTGGGTTAAAATATGTTTTTTTAATTATTATAATGTAAAATTGATTTTAATTTATAATTTTAATTTTAAAATTATTTAATATTTGTAGTAAGAAAATTATTAAAAGAGATTTTTGTTAATATTTTTTAAGTAATAAAATAAATATTATAGACGAATTAATATTCACATTTACATTAACAATGAGTGTGTATGTAATAACATCTTAGTACATAAAAAATTGATAATAATTCATTTTAATAATTTTTTTAATATAATTATTCAGAAAATTTAAAATTTGAACTAAAATCAAAACTCAATTTTTCATAAAAATATAAGGAAAAAACATATATTTTCTTTTTTATCTTTTATACGGTAATTAAATTTTGTAATGTTATCTGAATTTTTTTGTAAAAGGTACATGACTTTAGATGAAACTAATGAAGCTAAAGAAAAAGAAAAACAAAGATGATAGAAAAAAAAAGGTTTAAAAAAAAGTATAGCTGAAATAAAATCATTTAATTAAAACCCTTTGCCACATTCGTAATAATTGTTTGGAAATGTCATCATTACCAAAAAAGCAGATGAATATTTAAGTTTGTGATATTTAAGTGTGTGAAAGTATGCAACATAAAGCGATGGGACGAATTTTTCTATAATTTTTTTGTAGAAAAATATAAACATTAAAATATTATTTTTTAAAATTAAACTTAATTTAGTCGCATGTTAATTTATAGAAACGGTTTCATATAATTTTTCTAAATTTTTATTTTTAAATATAAACAAGTTTTGAATTATAAACAAATTCAATTCCTTTTTTCTTTTCTTTTTTAATTTAAAATTCTTATATAAAATTTCGTTCAAACAAGTCCTTAAGAATATACTTACAAGGAAAATTTCGTTCATTTCCTCGTAAGTCTTTAGGAAATAAAATACAAAAGATAAAATTAATTTCTCAGTATGTTAATATTAATTACATACAAGATAAAAATAAAAATCTAAAAAAACAACTTTACTTTTTTAATGTAAGAGTACTTTTAAAGAAATTTTATACAACCACTATATAACTAAATATATTATTATTAAGAAAAGTTATTTAATAATTATTAAACAAATTATTTTCACCAAATCATTTTTCTCAAGAAAACCATGAAAAAATAAATAAAAAAAAATCAATACAACAAAACCATATATGTTGGTCGAGACAGAAAGTATTTCCATGCATTGTTGTGAATTTATTTTAGAATAGATTTACTCAAATAAAATTATCTCACTTTAATTTTTAAACTAGATCAATTTATTCTTCACATTGTTCTTGAAAAGTTGAATTCTAATGTGAAAAGTAAACAAGTTTAATTCCTCTCTCGCAATTGTGAAGCTTCGTGTATTATTGCAATCCAAATTCCCGAAAATGTTTACTTGGTTGGTGTTCAAGGTGCAAAAAAATACTTTTATGAAAGGATTATTCTAATTAAAGGTTTGGAGAATGTAGTGATAGAGACCAATTGAACTACCCAAGTTGAGTCGGCATTGGATAAAAATGTTGCATTTTATGATCTAACAGATATTACTATAGGTGTTGCTACTAGTCTTATAACACGTGTTTTCTGATTCTGTTGTTATTGGTGTGTCTGATATAAGTCTCCTCTTTTGTCTATTGTGTCTTATACATATGTTGCTCTAGAGCTTGATATTGTCCTCTCTTCAAGTGTTGACTTGTACCTGAAAGAATATAAAATTGTTGCTAAGTATTTGAAGGGTGGGATTGATATAAGACAACCTCTTAGTAATAATGGAGATGATGTTGTTCAAACTAGTAGGAGGTCTGGACGTCCTATAAAAGGTTTTAAAATGTCTTTTAGGAAGAAATGAGAGTCCTTACTTTTCTAGAATTTTCATCTACAAGGTTGTGTTTGGATTGAGGAGGGGAAGTGTAGGATTTGAGGGGGTGAATGTGTGAGGATTTGAGATGAAAGTATGAAGAAAAAGAGTGTGTTTGGATTGAGATATGTTACCCCCTGTTTGCTTCCATGAATGTACTGTTCAAGAGGAAGGATGTGAGTGGATATCCATGGTTTGGATCAAGGGATGTGCAGGGAAGTGAAGGAGAGGATATACCTGTGAACAGTAAATATCCTCTCCCCTCAAAATGAAGAG